>Ga0265797_10001267_pt1 | contig 44655 bp, 31 predicted proteins | sample P2T30metagenome_FD_192433 | JGI IMG/M metagenome (GOLD analysis project Ga0265797, IMG submission 192433) | Plant litter microbial communities from East Loma Ridge, Irvine, California - P2 T30 | ecosystem: Environmental > Terrestrial > Plant litter > Unclassified | place: USA: California...
GCAAGGCGTTCTTCTTCAGAAATGCGTTCCTCTTCAGCAAGACGCTCTTCCTCCGCGAGGCGTTCCTCTTCAGCAAGACGCTCTTCTTCGGCAAGGCGCTCTTCCTCGGCGAGGCGTTCTTCCTCAGCGAGGCGCTCTTCTTCAAGACGTTCTTCCTCAGCAAGGCGCTCCTCTTCCTCGAGTCGCTCTTCCTCAGCAATGCGTTCCTCTTCAGCAAGACGCTCTTCTTCCGCAAGGCGTGCCTCTTCAGCGATACGTGCCTTTTCAGCCAGCGCGGCCTGTTCCTCCTCTTCAAGCCGACGAAGCCTCATGGCTTCTTCCCTCTCGTTCTGCAAAGCTTCAGCCTCGAGCCTCTCTTGTACTACACGCTGCTGGTCCGCCATACGAGCCAGCTCAGCTTCGATCTCAAGTTCGTCACGATCGTAATCCTCATCCTCCGGCTCGAGCTGGCTAGCTGTAGCAGTCGCGGCTTTGCTGGAACGAGTTGAAGAGGATTTCTTGCCCTTCGTACCCTTCTTTACCGCCGTCGCCGCCTTCTTGCCTCTGGTGGGCTTGGGCACCTCCGACTCTGTAGACAAAGCGGAGTGGAAGTCCTCTTGCTGATCCTGAGAAGGCGCCTCGATCTCGCTGGCCTCCACCGCAGCCTTCGCTTTGGCGCCTTTCTTCCCCTTCGCAGGCTTGGCCACCACATCTTCTTGCTTGTGTGCACCATCAGACGTACGCTTTGCGCCGCGTTTCGACTTTGGCTTCATCTGTGGTGTTGATTCGGCATCTGGGAGGTCCATTGACTGGTCCAATTCTTCCTGAATCTGAGCCTCAACCTCTTCCTCACGTGGCTGATAGTCTGTTTGCAACTCTGGAGTCTCGGGCTGGTGGTGCTGGAGCTCGTAAGGCTGGAACTCGGGCTCCGGTTCTGGCTCGATCTTGACTTTCGGCTTTCGGCCTCGCTTCTTGGGCTGTGTCTCGATTTGACTGGCATCCACGACCGAAGAATCTGCCAGTTTGGATTGCCTGCCACCCTTTTTGGCGCCTTTCTTTGGTTTTGCGGGCGCTGGCTCTTCCAGATCTTGCGACTGCATAGAAACCCTGATCTCATCGTCGGCCTGTTCTGGAAGCATCTGCTGGCTGATATCCGGGTATTGCACATCGATCTCATCCTCCGCCTCAGGCGACTTCGCCTTCTTCTTGCCTTTGCCTGGCTTGCTCGCCGCCTTTGCGCGCCCAGACGTCTTCTTGCCTTTGGTGACAGCCTGCGACATTGTGGACCCGGTCGTCATGACACTATCATCGACGCCAGCCATCTCATCCGCAGAATCGGCCACGCTTGGCGCCTCCGAGCGTGCAATCGACACCGAACTCTGTCTGCTGATCTTACTCGCTGTGCTGGTTCTGCCTTTAGCCTTGCTCTTTCCTTTCTTGGGCGCGGCGCTTCCATAGTGTTCTAGCAATTTGAAGAATTGACAGTTCGGACTGCGGCGTTTGTGCTCATCCAGAGGGTCGTCCTTGGGCTCCCAGCCGTCCAGACTTAGGTTGCAGTAGAAGCATGTCGCTCCATCTTCAGTCTCAGGGCTCAAGTCGCAAGTCCAGCCCGCTTCCACCATTTTAGATGTCTTGCATCGCCATCCTCTTTTCCCCTCGTGCGCCCAGCCGTCGCCGGCTTCAAAGGTCGCGCGCCTTGCATTTGCCATCTCGTCTGACATGGGATCGCGCGTCTCTTCCGGCTCATCTTCTTGTCGCGAGCAAGAGAGAGACAGTGCCCATGCGCAGCCATTCGAATGTGCCAGATGTTCTTGTAGTGGATTGTCCTGCGCCTCCCACCCGTCCAATTTCACGGCGCATAGAAAGCATTGTACGTTATCGTTGGAGTCTTGGCTTGGCTTGTAGAAGAAACCTGCGCGTGCGAGCTGTAGGCGCGTTAGTAGAATTCGTATTGCTGAAAATATGTCGCGCTCATACCTCTTCGGGTGATGGGTGCTCGTGCGGCCATTCGGTGGTTTGTTGATTCTTCTTCTTTCCTTGCGATGAAGCGCGTCGCTTGCTCAATTGTTGAGGCTGTTGAAAGGTGGCGACTCGTGATGCAAACGATTGCATATCTGTCGAAATCATGTCGGCCATATTTGTGTTGATCTCGCCAGCGGCGATAGGGTTGTCGTTGACTACAAGACGGTCATGTACTTTGCAGGGACGTGTTTTGGTGCAAGTAAACAATCGAATCGGGCAAGCTATTTCGGGCCGAGAAGCGGGCGATCGGCGTTTGGCGGGAGGAAGGGAGCGGAGGCTAGCTCGGCACATGGCTGGCTGCTGGCTGGCCAAAGGTTCGTGGAGTAGCCAGGAACCGCGCGCAGCAAATGCCTCACTCTCTTACGTCTGCCTTCCGTTTACCTTTCTTGCACCCTCCATTCCACTCTCTCACTGGCCCTGAATTCCACGCAATGGCAACAATTGATTAGAAACTACCTCACAGCAAGCTTCAATTTTAATATCCCCTCCCTAAACGCCCGCAACATGGTATCGACAATATCCCGCCATGCCCGCGCATACTCTAGCTAACGCAAGCAGAGATCGCCAGCCCTCCACTCCTTACTGAGACCCAGCACCCGATTTGTTGGGGCCAAATCATCGTATGCATTTCGATCGACCTCAATAGCTACTCGCAGCTTTACCTCGACGCGATGGACTCTGGACGAACAACATGATGCACAGTCAGCTTCAAAAAGAGATGTAGGAACGCAATCGCCGGTGGGAAGTCCCAACCAACACAACCCGAGTTTGCCGCCAGGATGGGAAGACGAGGCCGAGCTCGCCAACATCCGCCGCTTCTCAGACCTACCGCATGAACATTTTGGTCACAATCAGCACATCAAGATCAATGAGGACTTCAAGGAGGATTTGCGTCAAGTCCTCTGGCAATTCCGCGCCCCGATCAGATACGCCTTCGCTTACGGTTCTGGCGTCTTTGGTCAGAGCAACACGACCGGCGGCGGTGCTGACGGGTTGAGCCCGCATCCCAATCCATCTAAAGCGGTCGTGGAATGGCAGAGCGGAGGAGCCAAGATCATTGACTTCATCTTTGGAGTGTCACATACTCAGCATTGGCACTCTCTGAACTTGGCACAAAACCCCCACCACTACTCTGGTCTAAAGTATCTGCCTTATTCCAGTGCAGCCATTTCCAAGGTCCAGGATTCGTTCGGCGCCGGCGTCTACTTCAACCCTTACATCACCGTAAATGGAATCATGATCAAATATGGAGTTGTGAACCTCGACACTCTCGCTGGAGACTTGAGCGAATGGAACTCGCTCTACCTCGCTGGACGTCTCCAAAAGCCTGTCAAGATCCTCCGCGACGACCCTCGCATACGTTTGGCCAACCAGGTCAACTTGATCTCTGCATTGCGTACCGCTCTGCTCATGCTTCCGGAAAACTTCACCGAGCGCCAACTCTACGAGCGCATTGCTGGTCTTTCGTACATGGGCGATCCACGCATGAACTCTTACTTCTCTGGAGAAAACCCAGACAAGGTCTCCAATATTGTCGGAGCCCAACTTCCCGGCTTCCGCCAGCTTTACGTGCCACTTATTGCAAACCTCCCCAACTTGACCTTCACAGACTCGCGCACACCACACAAACTCGGTTGGGAAAAAGAAGACGCAATTCGTCATACTGGCTCTTCGCCTGCTCTGCATGACGTTCTTGGTGGCGAGAGTGGTCTGCAACTCCAGCAAGACATGGACCCACAGAAGCGAGGCAACATGGTCCGCCGTTTGCCCAAAGCTTTCAGGACGAAGCTCTATTGGCAGTACAAGAAGCAATTCGGCATCCCCGGCTCAGCATTTGACAGTGTCCTGGAGGCCGCAGCAGACGAAGACGCCGAAGCCGGCTTTAAGAGACGTGAGGGAGGCGAATTCGAACGCCGGATTGCGGCGCAGGAGAATCTCAGTTCTGTCATGGCCAAGACCGTGACCCAGACTGTTGCTTGGCCGAGCACATCGCAGACCATCAAGAGTTTCTTCACCGCGGGTATCACGAGAGCGTGGAGGTATTACAGCGACAAGAGGCGGAAAAGTCAAGAGAAGGCCAAGAAGGATGCTCTGAAGAAGTCGGAGAGTGCTGAAAAGAAGGAATAAAGTGCTTGTTAGGAAGGAGGGAGGGAGAAGCCGGTCATTATCACTTTTCTTTGAGTTGGTGTCGGTGTACAACCCGTGTACGCACGGTTGGGATGTTTGCATCTGGGCGCTCGCAAAAGGCCACCAAAAAGGTTCGCATGGTAGGACTAGATTGGCGCATCGAGGAAAAGCAACGGCCCAGTGGGACTGGATCTCGTGTAAATTGAACACGCGTGCTTTGGAGCACTGCGAAACTGATGGCAAGACCATCACTTCTGTAACAGACAAATTCGAGGAAAAGGGGGACAGATCAAAAAGTATCAAAGTTTGTACTGTAAGCCGCCGATCCCGCCTCTTGATGGCAGCCGTGCTTTTTCCAACCACCTGAGCTTAGTTGAGAATAGTGCAGCCCAACGAGATACAGCGATCCTGAATCCAGTCTCTCTCTGTGACAGCCGTGCTGCTTCCAACCGCCTGAGCTTAGTCATGGAGACTGCACCGCCATTGAGATACAGTCATCCCAACCCCAGTCTCTCCGCGGCGTTTGTGCTGACATCGAAGGCGCTGGCACGCTCTCCCGCCCCAAACACCCATCGAGATCACAAAGAATACCCATACCCCTCCCCAACCCCCTCCTCCGCTTCCCAGTACTTCCCCTCCCGATTCCGCCCATAAAACATTACGCACTCCCACCCGCTCTCGAACCGATAATGCAGATCGAACGACAGATAGCCCGTGCCCTGGTTCCGCGCCGCGTCCGCGCACTGTCTCGCGGCTTCACAGGCCAGGACTTTGGCCCGGATGGCGAGGACGACGGGCGGGTTCGTGTTAGCTGGGTTGGCATATGACAGGGCACGGCCGCATGTGGAGATGTAGAGGGTGTAGTCGGTCGTGTAGCCTGTTTGGGACACTGTGGCGGGGATGGTGGGGCAGGATTGGGGGGGCTGGGTGGTTGTGGAGGTTACGGTTGTGGTTTTTTAGGCTGTTGAGAGGGGTGGAGTTGCTGTTAGGGTTGTTGTGATCGTTTTTTGCTCGTATCTTAGCTGGGTTGTTGTCTGAGTGGTGGTAGTTGTGCTGACGCCGGCGCAGGTGGACGATGCTGGCGGAACGTAGGGTGGCAGGTGAGGTGCGCGGAAGGGTCTCTGGGGGGTTCGTTTGTTGTTGGCATTGTTGGTAGCACATGGGTTTACGTTTTCGACGACGATGCTGGAGCGTTGAGTGATTAGGGATGGATTGGATACGACGGAACTGTATCTCTGCGGTCTTACGACGTGATTGTTGCTGGGAGCGTGATGGTAGCAGCAGTTGGGCCAATTGTAGATGTCGTTGTGAGGGTCCTGTACATCAAGAAGTTTTAGCAGCGTGCGACGTTGGTCTCAAGAGAGAGAGCACGTACAGAGTTTGCTCGACCACGGAAGTCACAGTGACGACAGGGTTCTATAACGTGTCAGAGTCGTTGTTCGATTCGGAAGAACAGGAAACCATACTTTGCACGAGACGGCTTGATCTCCCTGAGGTGTGGCATCTGAAAGTCCCAAGAGAAATGACACGATGCAAACGATGGAAAAATGCATGCTGGGCGGTGGTGTTTAACGGGCTGGATTGTAGTATCAATTTTCCAATTTCAAGAGAGCTATAGTGTTTTCCGGGATCTGGAAATGGTCGATCACTCGCCTTTCTTGTATAGTATTCCCATCCGCATGTCACTCATCCCTTGCGTGAACTATGTTTCTTTGAGGTTGGCTTGGCATGTAACGGAATGGTCCAGCTGACTGTAGCCACTGAGAGGCGTGGACTTTTCATCGCATGATCTGCAAAGAGGCGTACACTAAGCACGCCGAATGTACAGCTTCGGTCGCAACAAAGTTAGTGGAGGATGCTTTCCTCATTTTCCGAGTCTTCCTTGCATCTGGTGGCGCCCTCTGGAGGGAAGCGTGCGAATAACATCACTACAAAAGCGAGTATAGCGGCAGCCTATGTCTTGTTAGCAGACCTTCATAACGAGAAGACCCGACGAATTCATCGAGGACATACCCCATTGATTGCAAAGGTAAAATGTGGCTTTCCGATGGCCGCAAATGCGCTAAAGATTAGACCGAACAATCCGGCTATCGATCAGTCAGCATACGGCACTCATTGATTCTAGGACACGTCAGGACTCACTAGTGCTCAATCTTGCTAGCATCTCGACCAGACTGATTGCTCCAAGCGCGTCGGCTCTCTGATCCGGCTCACACATCTGTAGAATCGTACCCTTCGCAGACGAACCAGCGCCTGCCGCCAAAGGGATAACGACAGCTACTAGATACATCTGCCAGCCTTGATTTGTCAACGTAGCACAAGCTGTCAGGATGCCGTCAGCGACAAGCGAGAATTTGATGTAGAACAGATCAAAGGCATATGTCTCCGTTTCTGTCGAAGGCGGAGGTGGGTCGATCGGCTCTGTCTCGTCGTTATCTCCACCAGGGACAGATGCAAGTTCTGCTGGGGTGGAAGGCAAGTAGTCGATGTCTTTTGAGTGCCTCCGAGGTGCCGACGGCTCTGGCTTTGATCGGCTATCGGTCCATTTGCGCCCACGAGAGATGATCAATGGGAACGCCAAAGTGAGGAACAATCCACGCACAAGGCAATTAAGAGATATCAGCCAGCCGTTCTCATTGGGAGTGAAACCAAACGCATCCGTGGAGTACATTTGCAAAAGCACTGGAATGTATCCCGTGGCAAAAATTCCGAGGAAGACGCCAATACCAACCAGCATAGTACCGTATTCGCGTTGAACTTTGCCGTTGGGGAGACGCCACTTTTGCGGGACGAAGATCCTTAATGGGTCGAAGAACGTCTTGAGGGATGCTGATGCCTTTGCCTCGATCTCCTTGTTGAGAGGCACATGAGGAAGGAAGAATGCAGCGTAGGCTACGGATGCCATGAATAGCACGACCGCAACTCGGAATGGCGCGATGATCCCGTAAGAATCGCTGATGAGGCCACCAAGGAGAAATCCTGCGGAAGTGCCAAACAACGAACAGCCCGTCAGTCTTCCGAGGGTGGCTGTTCGTTCAGACGGCTCGACTACCTCAGCGGCGAAGGAGTTGCAGGCCAGTAGATAGCCAGCCGGTCCCCCGAGCACAGTGATCACTTGGGAGCATTGTATGATGATGATTCCGAAGCCCGAACCGGTCTGCACGCCGATGTTCTGAACAGCAAGACGGAGGGCCGGCACGAAGATTGTGATTAGCAGCGCTCTTTTGATGCCCAGGACCTTGATCGTCCAGCCTGTGAAGAAGAGATTGAGAACTCCGAAGAGTGTAGTAGATGCACCTGGTAAGTCTCAGTAATTGATCATAGTTTCACTTGTTGATGAAGCTTACCCAAAAGAGCCACAGCTCTAGCGGTGCCAGCTTCGATTTCGTGGATCTGACAACGAGGTAGACCAGGGTCAGGTTCGGGATGATTTTGATAGTAATCATCACAAGTCATAAGACCGAAGACATAAATCAATCTGTATATTGTCAGCTATTGTTACTAGGCAGGTTGACATGAGATCGAAGCCACATGTACCTAGCTGGACTGGGACTTCTGGACTAACGGGACTTGAGTGACTCCGAAGGATAATGACACGAAGAATGCTGTGAGTAGGACGCGATATACGACCGACTTGGGCCATTTGCGTGAAGGATCTGCAGTTTTATTTGGGAGGAGTGGCGTGGACTCATGAACATTGTCGTCTGAGGCTGCCAGAACGGGAGACTTTGGCTGACCAAGAGCGGACATGTCGAGGATACTCTGCGTCCGGGCAGGTTGCCGAGGGAGTGTTTGAGGTGAAGTGAGTATAGCAGAAAGAAGATAGTACAATACGAGTCCCAACACCCCGGCTAAATCAGCGGCTAGCGTGAGATGTGCTGTAAAAGCACGAAATCGCTCACCGTAATATTAATACCGCTGGTACTTTCGTACCTGGCCTTCGGGCAAGTCAGATAGGCGTGTGAGAGAATGGAAGGATGCCTATCCTATTGCAGACCAGCAACGGCGAATAATACTCGGGTATTCGGCTCATAGTGGAGCCTTTTGCGATAGGCCGATTGTGAAGATGAGTCCGTGTTCTTTGTTTCGGTCTGAGGTCAATGGAGTGAACTGAACATTTGAGATTGAGCGAATGTGTCTAGCATGAATGTGAGTATGTGAGTATGTATTCATGAGGTACATACATGTACTGTAATATACTGTAGGTCGTTTCAGAGTTTGGTCAAGCATCTTCTTCACATGGGAAGTGGCGTCATGTGGGAGAAACATTTGATCGCGGGGTCTGTGACTGCGACTCGACCGATGCGACTCGACCTCTACCCTTCTTGAGCAATAACACATCTACACTCTCTTGACCAATCTACTATTCAACCTCGATACCGCGACTATGGGTGGCAAAAAAGCTCCCGCTGAGAACAGCAAGAAGGCCGCCGGCAACGCAAAGAAGGCCGAGGCCGCAGCTGGCAAAAAGGCCGCAGAGGACCAGAAGAAGGCCGCGGCAGAATCAGCAGAATGGCAGAAGGGCTCCAAGGATGGTAGCAAGGCGTAAGAGAGGACTGCCCTCGTATAAAAGGCCGACACGCGCTAACGATACCTTCAGCGAGGCGGCTGCCGCAAAGCAGGCTGAGGCTGCACGCAAGAAGGCTGAGAAAGAGGCTCTCCTTAAGGAGGAAGAGGCCTCTCTTCCCAGTAAGCCTGGCAAGAAGCCGCCAGTCAAGAAGGCTCGCGGTCTCGATCTCTCCGGCCTTGACGCACCCTCAAGCAAGAAGGAACTCTCCGCCCTTAACGCTACCGGTATTGACGACGCCCTCGACGCCCTGGACCTGACCAAGGGCAACACCGACAAGATCGACCGCCACCCCGAGCGTCGCTTCAAGGCCGCTTACAATGCGTTCGAGGAGAGGAGGCTGGACGAGATGAAAGACGAGAAGGGTCTGAGGAGACAACAGAAGATCGACCAGATCCGCAAAGAGTTCGAGAAGCACCCGGACAACCCCTTCAACCAGGTCCAGGGCACCTACAACATGTCCAAGGAGGAGATGGCAGAGCTTCGCGAGGCCGAAAGGCAGAAGCTCGAGAACAGGTTGGGTGCTTGAAGAGATCCAGAGATGGGATCACAAACCTAAGGAGATGGCCTGGAATCTGCAAGGGCATGCTTGACGCATCCTCACGAGCCCCGGACACGCATAGATGCTGCACTGCGTATCTGTCTACCTCTCACGCAGATCTGAATCAAAATGGGAGTAACGTCGACGACAGGCCAGCATCAACCACTCAGCAGGTCAAGACCGTCGAGGCTACCTACGAATTACGAAAAGAAGTGGGCCTTACCTCACATAAAAAAAATGAATGAAAAAGCACAATACTATACACTTTATTCACAGGTCTTCAACCTGGTCAAGTCTCAACTAAAGGGCATCCGGGATAGCTTGCTGTCTCTTTTGGAAGCGTACTACCATGGGCTACTATGTGGTTTTGGTCGTGTGGGGCCGCTGAGAGTGACATGCTTGGTGAATGTTTTCCTGCTAATCGGAAGATTCATAGGTACGACCCTAAAGAGACCGAGCTGATTCCGACATACCACATCGGCAAGATAGGTATTTTGCAAGGGTTAGAATACCCTTCGGATGCCCTTTGCCTTTCAAGATCTCCCTCTTCCGGGAGCTAGCCTGCTCGAACTTCCGTTCAAGCAGAGTAAACATCAATACCACGCTGGATTGCATCATGGATGTTCTTGACAGCAGCAACGCCCTCGGCGGTCAGCGCCGCATTCTGCTTGTACGCCTTGGTCTGAACAGCGTAGCTGAAAGTATCGTGGTCGTTGATCAGCAGCTTCAAACCCGACAGCACAACCGGCTGCAGACCTGATTCCTTGAAGTTGGGGTACTTGGAGATGAGAATGTCGATGTCGTCAGGAATCGAGACGTTGACAGTGTCGACGACTTTGTTGAAGATTTTGCGGGTGTCGGCTTCGTTGAACTGGGGTGCGAGGTTGGCGTCGACGAAGCCTTTGCGGTTGGCAAGGTGGATTGCGCCGACTGTGAGGAATTCCTGAATCGATTTGTAAGTATGAATGTGGATGGGGTGGTCTTTGGCGTCGGTGAAACTCACAGGGGTCCCTTCGATCAGAGTGGTGGCCAAATCGCCGCCTTCGTACGCCTCAGTGGCAGCCTGGTTGGCGAGCACACCTTCATGAATGTTCTGAACGTCCTGCACTATGGTGTCGGCGGTGATAATGCGAGGATGAATGGCGGCAGCGCTAGAGAGCGTGATGGCAGAGAGGAAGAGTGCGGCGAGGTTGGTGAACTGCATGTTGGCTGTGTGAAGCAAGGGACGTTGGATTGCTTGAGAGTGAGGTTTCACTAAAAACCGAGCGGCTGTCTCAACACAATATATGTCGACGCAGAAAGACTAACCATCGCCGACGACAAAATGCCTCGGAGTTCTGCTTCCCTTCCTGCTCGTGACGACAGATCGTAGATTCGTCACGACGCTATCAGTTGAAAGGTACCGAGCTATTGCGCTATTGCGAGGCGAACTAGGAACAAGAACTCTAACAAGAACTCTCAATTCAGATGGAGTCAATGGACTGGGATTCCCGTACCATTTCCTGATCACACGTGTGATTAAGTGCAGGCAGGATTTGAGATCGGCATCCTACCCTTCCTCCACAGGACTGGACCAGCTGCACTGTTGGATGATCGACGAATCCGCCGAAAGCCAATGTATAGCTGAATTGCTTGTATAGGCGAGGGCTCCGTACCGAGGCAAGTATAATCGTTCGGAAGAAAGTCAAAGAGATATTCGCCATTCCTCATCATCCAGTCGCTGATGTTACGAGACGCTATCGGCATTGGCTATGTACCGTGATCCTTGGTCGATCGTTCCTCATGTCTCTGAGTCTTTATCTGATCCGGTCAATCTAGAAACTCAAAAGACGCACAGGGCGAATCCCCCGGATGTTGGTTTGCCGATCAGACGTGCTTCGAACTACTGTACGACGACCCACGGTGCCACGTAGGGCATGATGTGTGGACTGGTGACCGGTTTGTTGACCTCCGACGTCTAGGCCATGCCGAGGCGAGCGACTACAGACTCAACTCATATTACTACATCTCCATGTCTCAGTAAGTCAAATCTCTCGTCCATCCACCCACCACAGCACGCCTTTCCTCCAATAACCACATAACATCACGTCAACCATCGTTCCAGTCAGCCGGGATCTGCGTCAAACACCATTCCATCCAACCGGTCTCAATCTCAAACATCCAACAACCTAAAAATGCACTTCACCTCCCTCCTCAGCACCCTCTTCATCTCCGCGGCCGTGGTTGCAGGCTCGCAAGTCGACGTCGTGATCGACGACATCACAGCCCTGGACAAAGACGTGCAATCGCTCACAGCAAACGTCCGAGCCTACAACGGCGGCCTCATCCCACAAGTCCCCCAGCTCTTCGGCCTGATCGAAGTGCACCTCGCCACGCGCAAAGGGTACTACGATGCCACCGGCCTGCCCTCCAAACTGTCCGAAGACGATGCGTCGAGACTGATCAACCATGTCAACGAGACTTTGTCGGTCGACAACCCGATCGCAGTCGAGGTCTTGATTTCGAAGAAGCCTTACTTCGATACTGCTGGTACTAGCGCGGTGATCAAGGAGGGTCTAAAGGTCCTTTTGAACGACCATTTGGACTTTAGCTACGAGGTTCTGGAGAGGGCGCCGGCGGATAGGTTGGCGGATGGGAAGGAGGTTGTTGATGTCATTACGGTGGCGCTGCAGCGTGGCGTTGCTACATTTTCGAACTGAGTCTTGATGGCGGATGATGTGCGATCGATGCTCTTATTATTGGCGATCGATGGCGACCTGTCTGTCGACCCAGGGTTAGGGTTGGGGTAGTAGATGTAATGCTCAAACATGATTTGCGAGTTCTCAATGATCTCAATCGAGTCAACTGTAGCTGAGTGTTGGTTCTAAAGTTGATTCAACAACAGGTAATCAATTCGGCTTGCTGATCGTTGATCACTCCATCTAGATATTCACGGACTACTGAAGTCAAGCTGGCTGATCGACACGCATATTGCAGGCATTTTTCACCAAGAGTTTTGGAAGCCCGCGAATTATTTTCCATTTCGGAGTCTGAGCTTGAAAAATGCTATCTGCTGGCCAAACGTCTATCGATCAATGGCTGCTCAATACCAGTTCAGGATCCGTCTCGCTTGCTCGTACAGTGGAGCCTGTTTGACTGAAAAGCTCTTGGGAAGCATACTGTATTACTTCGGTTCGATCTGAACTCGTATGGAGTTCCGTCGATGAAAGTCATTTCCATCATGGATGTTTTGGAGTTGTATACGGCAATGATCGATAGTGAATAATTTCTGATGGTTCTCATGTACGTTCTATATGATCCCTCGATTGTAGTCGCCTTCACTTGAGCGTCAATCATTGTCCATTGTTGTCATTATATTTTTTGATTGAGCCTCGGATCCCATCAATCCGAATTGGTCTAGTGGCTAGGATTTGTCGCTCTCAATCTTCGAAAGAAGACCAGTACCGACAAGGCCGGGGTTCAATTCCCCGATTCGGAAAGCAACGATATCGTTTTGCCCTTTGAGACTTTTGCCATGGAGGAATAATTGTTTTGATCAATGGCGTCACTTTGATTGATGGGCTGATCGCGACAAGAGTGATAGGAAGCGTTCAGGTAGTGAGCTGCACTGGGCGTGTGAACGCCGCATTGTTATTTGGTTCCTGCTATGAAGTTGCTAATGGTCTTACAGATCGTGAAGTCGTTGATGCTACGAGAAAAGAAGAGAAAGAGAGAAATGGCGAACAACAAAGGCAAGAGAAGACGACTACATATCACAAACGCCCGCGAGGATCCCTCAGAGATAGTAGGAGACAGTTCACTCCATAAGATCATCGATGTCGATCGTAACAGGGTAGCTCGGACCTCTTTCAGCGGCACTCCCACGCCGAAAGTTGCGACAGTAACGAAGTTCATGGGTAAGCCACAGCGGCGTAAAAGCGCAAGTTTGCTGCACTTTCGGCTCGTCGAACCCTCCGTAGGTGAATGTTGTCAACTCGTCCGAGGTAGCAGTTCGTGGCGGCAAGAACCCAGATGAAGCCGAGCTGGGGGCGACCGTGCTGGCTTCCACGAGCATGGAGGGATCTGTGTGGCCTGTGAAGCCGTAAGGGTGTTCAGGGTTGTCCTCCGTGAGCCAGCGTTCGATCGAGTCGTTAGCGCAGGCAGCGATATCGTCGATTTCGGTCGGCACAGAGCGCTCGATTTGATGAACTTGCAGACCTTCTTGGCCGTTGATAGACGATGTGGTGTTGTTGTAGGATGACAGGTCGACGCCTCCAGGTGCAGGACGGGCTTCGACTGGGCTCCCGAGGCCGTTTGTGCAATCGTATTTGGGAGTCAGAGAGCGACCACGGATGGGTGTTTGCACAGGGGATTTTCTTGGATTGTCGTTCGTGTCGTTGATACAACAGATACAGCCGCAGTTGCAACCACAGGTGGGGTTGTTGGCTCGTGGTGACACGTTTGGGGTATCTTCATCCGGCGAATTGTTTTTGAAGGCCAGATCGTTGAGACAGTTTGGTCGTGTAATGCTCATACTGTGTTGATTTGGAGAAGTGGGCGATGCTGAGACTGTGATAGCGGGTAGTAATAACGATGCGATCGTGGTGCGATCGTCACCTCAAGTGCCACACCAAGGTCTGAGATCTTCTCAGCAGGGTACGTAGAGTAGTCCGATGTCCAATTGATCCTGATGAGTGTGCGTCTGCCGGTTTGAGGAGGGTGAACGAAAAGAAGACAGGCAAGTTGACTTCTGCCAGCTCATATAATCGGCCCATACCCACCTGATGCGGCGCCTGAGAACACACTTTAACGTCATTGCAAGAGCCTGAGACTACTGTAAGGCACTCTGCGGCATAAGACTTAATGCCGGTGCACTAGAATCGCCTATACCGATACGTTGCAGTAGTGGGAACAGCCACAGAGCACGACCGAATTCATGGGCTGAGACGTACGCATGTGCATCTTTGCACGCGAGGACAAAGAGCATCGCGTATAGGTCTAGGTAGGTAGTCGGCACAACGGAAAGCTCCACGGGGCGTGCAGGTGGTCTCGCGGGGAGACAGGGAAGACCTGTAGGCTCAAACCTCAGGCAAGATACTTAGCTCAAAGCGTCTCGGTGATGCGCTGGCCGATGATGGCAGAGCTGAGGGCTACTTTGGAACGTGCCGACAGTCGCAGCTGTGCGCTCTCTCACTGAAGTCCAATCAAGCGCAATGCAGCTACCAAACACGAGTCGAATGGTCGTGCGAACGAAAGCCGGGGAGAAGCTGCCGACGATACTTGCGCAGGGCAGAAAACGTTGCCTTTGAGGCTGTGTGAGATTAGCGAATGATTCTGTGCGACGTCTGTCACGAGACGTCTGGATGCTGCAGGGCGACGTAGGGATTATACCTGGTAAGGCAGAAAGATAAGGTTGCAACAATGCTGGTGGCTACCACCGGCTTTGCTTGATGGTATAATACATATGTCAGTAGTATTTGATCTGCGGATGGGGGGTGGATGTCGCATTCGAATGTACCAGCTTTCGGCGACGTCCGACAGTTGGGCGCGATAAGAAGAAATGGCCTTGATTCATTCGACCGGACAGCATTGAACAGGTCATACGACAAGGGATGGAATGGCGAGCTGCGAATAGTGTCATACAGTATTTTCCTTCCGTTTCACGTCTATCATCTGCATGTCGGCTATTTTATCTCGACAGGGCAATGTCGTCGATTCTGAGGATCATCTTGACCGTCTCGCTGGCCAACTCGATGGCGCTGGTGCTGACAAGGAGCGGCTGCATGACGCCCTCGCCAGTCGCGTTCTTGTCCTCACCACCCATGACACCAACACCACCACGCTTGATGCTCACACCGACGTTCGTCTCGCCCTTGGCGTGACGGGCCCTGAGCTCTGTGACGACCTTGATGCTGTTCAGACCTGCGTTCTCGGCGAGTGTGACCGGTACCAGCTCGAGGGCATCAGCATAAGCTTTCCAGCAGATGCTGTCGGGGTACGCTGCGGTAGTGGCGACTTTGCTGAGGTGTGTGGAGACGGCCATCTCGGGCGCACCACCACCAGGAAGGAGAGCACGCTTCTTGACCAAGCAGCGAATGACGCACATGGCATCGTGCAAACTGCGCTCGGCCTCGTCCAGGATGAGCTGGTTTGCGCCGCGGGCAACAATGGAGACAGTCTTCGCGGCGTTCGGGTTGGTGTGCTTGATGCCTGTGATCCTGACGATTCTTGAGCCCAGGCTGCTGGTCTCCTCGATCAGGTCTGCTGAGCCCATCTTGTCCTCGGTGAAGCTGTCGATGTCCGCAATGGGCTTGCAGCCAGTCGACTTGCAGAGGAACTCGACCTCGTCGCGCTCGATGTCCTTGATGACCATGATGCCGAGCTTGTAGAGGAAGTGGAGGGAAAGGTCGTTGACGGCGTCGCGGAGAATACTCTTTTGAATGAGGAGAACGTTGCACTTTGCCTTCTTGATCTTCTTGACCATGTTCAGGAGGTAGGCGCGCTCTTCCTTCAGAATCTTGTCCATCTGTCTGTAGTCGTTGACAACAATCTGGTTCTCCATGTCGGGCTTGGGCGGGCTGAGTTGGAACTGAATGAGACCAATCCTCGCCTTTTCTATCCGTGAAGGGCCTCCTGCGCTCTTGACCACCTGTTGCCTGAGCACAACTCCGTCGACCATCTCGCTGTCATCGATGACTCCACCCGCCTTCTTGAGAATCCTGATGTTCCTGAGATCGACGTTTTGTGCGTTGTTCGGGTTGATTGTGCGGAGGACGGCGTCTACGGCCATGGGTGCCAGCTTAGGTTCTTGCGAAACGATCTTTGACGAGAGGGAGGTGGAAGCTGCCTTGAGAAGAGTTTGTCTGTCGGTCATGTTGATGGGTGTGGAAATGCCCTCCAGCACCTTCACGGCCTCAGCCGCGGCTCTCTGGAAGGACTCGCTGATGATGGTCGGGTGAATGCCCTTGGACAAGAGCTTCTCGGCGGCGCCCAGAAGAGAACCGCAAATGACAACGACACTGGTGGTTCCGTCACCGGCCTCAATGTCCTGGGCGTTTGCAAGGTCGACCAGCATTTTGGCGGCGGGGTGCATGACAGCCATGTCCCTGAGCATGGTGTTTCCGTCATTGGTGATGATGGTCTCGCCCTTGCCAGTCTGGATCATCTTGTCCATGCCTCTGGGGCCGAGAGATGTTCTGATCGCATCTGCGACTGATCTTGCGGCGATGATGTTGGCGGTGCGGACGGCGGTGGGCTTTTCCTTGTCCTTGAAGGCGGCATTGCCGGCGTTGGTGCTTCCTTGCGCCATGTTGAGGGGTTTGTTGTAGGTGTTGTAGTGGTGGCCTGGTGGTGTCCAGGTATGTTAATTGTTTCGAGGGTCAAATTCCCCTCCATACTAATTCTAAAGCCAGTACCTGAGGCTCTCGCGTAAGCTGCCGCCGCGACTACCTCATCTCCAAACATCGTCACCAACCGACCAACCATCAATCCATCAATCGTCGCTTCACCCACCAAACTCACCACGTCCTTGTCACCGACCCTCTCACCACCGATACAAATCTTGCACTCAGTCACCGTACCCGCCCGTTCATTTCACACCGACACTTCCACCCCATCGGTCCACGCCGACCATGCCTTCAGCAACCGGTCAGAACTGGGAGAAGCACCAGAAGAGCTTCGCCGACGACGAGAAGGAGGAGAAGAAGATCGCGCCTCTCACAGATGAGTATGTTCAGTCCGCGCATAACCCGATAGCCACGCACTAAAACACGATGCGCAGAGACATCCAAGTCCTCAAGACCTACAACTCCGCACCCTACGCCACAGCATTGAAGCAGCTCGAGAAAGACATCAAAGACAAGCAGACATCAGTAAACGAGAAGATTGGCGTGAAAGAGTCGGACACAGGCCTCGCGCCGCCCCATCTTTGGGACATTGCAGCCGACCGACAGCGCATGAGCGAGGAGCAGCCCTTACAAGTCGCACGGTGCACCAAGATCATCCCTGACGAGAAGGACAGCGAGAAGAGCAAATATGTTATCAACGTCAAGCAGATCGCCAAATTCGTCGTCAACCTGGGCGAGCGCGTGAGTCCCACGGATATCGAGGAGGGCATGCGCGTGGGTGTCGACCGCAACAAGTACCAGATCATGCTGCCTCTACCACCCAAGATTGACCCGAGTGTCACGATGATGACCGTCGAAGATAAGCCCGATGTGACCTACGGCGATGTTGGTGGCTGCAAGGAGCAGATCGAGAAGCTGCGTGAGGTTGTAGAGATGCCCCTGCTGTCTCCGGAGCGCTTCGTCAACCTCGGTATCGACCCGCCCAAGGGTGCTCTGCTCTACGGCCCTCCTGGTACGGGCAAAACTCTCTGCGCTCGCGCGGTGGCCAACAGAACAGATGCCACCTTCATCCGTGTCATCGGTTCCGAGCTCGTGCAAAAGTATGTCGGTGAGGGTGCCCGCATGGTGCGTGAGCTGTTCGAGATGGCTCGCACGAAGAAGGCGTGTATCATCTTCTTCGACGAAATCGATGCAGTCGGTGGCGCCCGTTTCGACGACGGCGCAGGTGGCGACAACGAAGTCCAGCGCACCATGTTGGAGCTCATTACACAGCTGGACGGTTTCGACAGCAGAGGAAACATCAAGGTCATGTTCGCCACCAACAGGCCTTCCACACTGGATCCTGCACTCATGAGACCCGGACGTATCGACAGAAAGATCGAGTTCTCTCTGCCCGACATGGAGGGTCGCGCCAACATCCTCCGCATCCACGCCAAGAGCATGAGCGTGGAGCGTGACATCAGGTGGGAACTTATCTCGCGTCTCTGCCCCAACAGCACCGGAGCTGAGCTGCGTTCGGTGGCAACAGAGGCGGGCATGTTCGCCATTCGCGCGAGGAGAAAGGTGGCTACCGAGAAGGATTTCCTTAGCGCCGTGGAGAAGGTCATTCGTGGTGGCCTGAAGTTCAACTCTACTGCGGCTTACGCTCAGTACAACTAAGACTGCCATGTATGATACACACTTTGCCATTGGAGCAAAATGGAAGGATTGGGAGCGAGGCGTTTTACACGTGGCATTGGTTTGCCCTTAGAGTTATTATGCTGTATCACAACAACCAGTACATCACTGCGTTCTATTGCCGAGAGTCGCTGTGTTCAGTCAACCTTGGTCGCAGGGTTTTATCACATATCTTCCAACGGACTGCACGGAGAACAGGCTGACAGAGTGGACTCGAAGTCTGGGACGATATTATCTAGGTATTATCAACCGGAGGATTTCTAGAAGTGGTCTGCCTCGCCGCAAAGGTAATGTTTCAGCTGTGGCTGTTGCTTACAACGCCTTCGCATCCTTCCAAGCGCCCTCGGAGACTTTCTGATCAACGCTTCATCCAAGAAAGTGTCCGGGACGCGGAACGTTTATTGGAACAATGAAATCCTCCAGCACCATGTATATGTACTGACCCCCCCTCACAGATCACTCTGTCAACGAGTCCCATCAAATCGAATACCATCGCAATAATCATCCTCACCATAGCTTTCTTAAAACCAACCGAGCGCTTTTTGACATCGTCGCTCAAGACAAGCACCACCACCATTATTCAATCACAGCACCGCCAACAAACCCAACAAGCAACAAAAAGACTCACACTCCTCACCGGCAACATGTCAGGCACAGCTCTCCAAGACAGTAAGACAAATTTTCCCCAACAGTCAACACATCAACCCAGCACTAACGACCCCTCCCACCTAACAGCCAAGGGTTCCGACTGGGACAAAATGGCCGCCGAATACAAGAAATTCTCCTCCGGCCCCGGCACCCAAGCCATCAAAGTCATGATCGAGCGCACAAACGCCCTCCTCCCTTTCTCGCGCGCAACCGCAATCCTCGACAACGGTTGTGGCCCCGGCCCCATCACGTCCGCCATCATCAAAGAGTTCGGAGCCCAGATTCCAGCGGACTGCGAGTTCCTCGCCGCAGACTTCAGCGAGGGCATGATCAAGCAGGTCGAGGAGAGCAAGAAGGAAGCCCTCGCAGCTGCCGAAGGCCAGCAAAACGCCAACGTATGGTCGCGGGTCAACACCCAGGTCCTCGACGCCACGGACCTCCAGGGCGTGCCCGACGCCTCGAAATCCCACGTCCTCGCCGGCTGGGTCTACTTCATGACCCCCGACCCGCGGAAATGCCTGACCGAATCCCTGCGAGTGCTGCAGGACGGCGGCGTGCTGGCTTGCACGGCGTGGGAGGACAGCGACTGGCTGCAGGTGATGATGACGCTGAAAGAGGTGCGGCCTGATTTCACCATGCCGGAGCTGCCGGCGAACTGGAAAGACGCGGGGTTGTTGAAGGGGGAGTTGGAGGGGGCGGGTTTCCGGGAAGTGAAGAGCGAGAGGGTGCCGGTTACGATGCGGTTCGAGACGCACGAGGGGTTGATTGATTTCATGGCCGATGCGATGCCTATGATGACTGCTTTCACCAAGCTGATGACTGCCGAGGAGGTGAGGCGGTTCAAGGAGGTGGCTGTGGCGAAGACGAAGAGTTTCTGTTCGCAGGCGCCGGGGACGTTGCATGGGTGGGCGTTGTTGGCTACTGGGCAGAAGTAGCGTTGTTTGTTGGAGGCGTATTGATTGGAAACGAGCGCTTTCTAGAATTGGGTTCACTGATACCATTGTCTCCTTCTCACTGTTAATTTCGTCTTTCTGCGATGGTGTCAGATGCTTCTTTGTTACATCCAAATGACAGTGTAGTCAGCGAGATAGCATGTCTTAAAGAAGAGTATTAAAAAGCAGCTAGTAGCCCGATCCATGTAGGCAGATGGGTCACTTTTAACCTCGAAGTATTTCTCATTGATCGATGATACGTGGAACATCACAGCACACAGCTAGCTTTGACCCACCACAACCATACCATCTATCTATCTCTGCCACCTCTTGACGAACTTGCTATCATAGTGTCCCAACTCAACAGCGCTCCTCTTCCTCTTCTTATCCGGGTTCACCACCGCCGCTGTGATATTGCCACACTCGGGCGTCTTCAAGACCTCGCCAAACACATCTCCCATCCAGATCAGCACGCCGTTCGACCAGCCGAAGCCCTCGACAACCTCGTACTCGCCACCACCACCAGCAGCGTTAGTGCTGTTGTCAGCGTACTTCTCAAACATGGTGCCGTTAGCAGCCGGGTCCGCGCCTTCCAGCTGGGGCAGATCCTCGGTGTCGCCGCCCGTCACGCGCCAGGTGCAGAAGGTCGAGTCGATGTAGCGCTGGCTGAGGTTCAGGGCGACTTCTTGCGTCCAGATGTACGACGGGTCGTCTTCGCCGAAAGTCGCGGGTGTGTTGAGGAGGCCTGCGGTCACGATGTATTGGTGCGGCGGCCAGGCGTTGGGCTCGTCCCACTGCTCGCCTGTCTGGAGGTTTGTCGCGGGGATGGTTCCGGCTTTGCGGAGGAGTTGGTCGACTACGGGGGCGTAGGCGCGCTGGACACTGGCTGGATTGTTCTTGAGCCAGTTTGGCGCTGCTCCGGTCCAGAAAGGGTAAAATTGGGCTACGTTGAAGGACAACATTTGGCCCTCTGGGGCGCCGGCACGCTCTGCCTCTGTTGAGTCTTCGTCTGCGAGGACGTAGACGTTGCGAGCGGAGGAAGTGAGGTTGTAGTCGAAATAGCGGAAGTGCTCCTCGTCCCACATGACGGCGGTCATGGCTTCGCTGCGTTTGCTGGCGAGCTCAGCCCATGCCTCTGCTGCAGAGCTGTTTCCTGTCTGGTTGAAGAATCCGGCAATGACGATTTCGTTGTGGTACAGAATTGAATTGAGATCGACTGGGACAATCTCCTTAGTGTTGAGGGAACGCAGTGGGAAGTATACATCATTCACTGCGTCGCCCGGAGTCTTGAGCCAACGAGATGAGTAATCCCAACCGGACTCTGCGCCCGATGCCAGGTCGGAGTAGAGCGTTGCGCGCTCAGACTCGTTGAGTGATTTGCCCGGGTAGATGATGCCACTCCCGGCGTAGTAGGACTCGTTGTTCGCGGTGACGTAGTCTTCGTAGTAGCTCTCAGGTCGTGGCTGAGTGTTGGAAACCTCGTAGTGATTGAGAGTGTACGTCTCGCCATCCACTTCGACATCGACGGTGCGGTTGTTCATGAAGAATTGGTGCTCTTTTTCAAGGGTTGGCAGAGCCTTCTCGATGATGCTGGTGTCGTTGGTGTATTCGACATACACTCGAATCATCTGCGTGAGAAGCGGAGGCTGGCTACGGTTGAGGTAGTACTGTCTCGCTCCGTTCGGCATGAAACCAACTTCGTTGATGATGTCCAGGAAGTTCTCAATGATGTTTAGGGCAATTTCGGTGAAAGATCCCTGGGTGCGCAATAGACCCTCGACGATCCAGAATGAGTCCCAATAGTACGGTTCCCTGAAACGGCCGCCAGCGACGACAAAAGTGCGGTTCACGGGGATGAAGGAGCTCACACAGCCGGTGCAGTTGCCAGCTCCAACATACTGGCGAGTCAAATCAGGCCAGATGTCGATGACCTGGCTGATGAAATCGCGGATATCCGTGCTGTTGACGTGCTCCAAGAAGGTAGGATCTGTGGTGAGATCCTCCGAGGGGACAGGCGCAAGCTCAGAACCAGCAGCGCCGAAGTACTCGGACAAGAAATCGTTCAGCTCAGTGTTGTTGCTCAGAGGCTTAGGTAACTGCTCGAATGCTGCAATGACCTCATCGATTGGTCTTTTGGTCGGCCTGTACATTGATGTTAGCTATGATTGACACCCGTAGTGGACAACCGCTTCAACGCACAGATCGACGTAGAGCTTTGAGTCCTCGAACGGACGGGCGAGTTCAATCTCTCTCAAGATCTCGCCCTGGCAGTACAGCGGCGAGTCGCAAGGAGCGATGACTGAGCCGTTTTGATAGAGGGCGGATGCCAGAGGCAAAACCGCGAGCGCCCACGATGAGTGCATCTTGCTAGGCAGTCTCTCCGAGCAAGGTATGAGTATCTTTGTGATTAATGCTGTGTATGGACCCGAGAGAGTGGTCTGACCAGGGAAGAATGTTGGATGGGCGTGTTAGAGACATTTTGAATGCGACATCGGCTTCACTTTCTCCCTCGACCGATGATGGCATTGTCTCGAGGGCTGAGGGCTGACTTCCTCGCCAAGGTCAGCTCGTGAAGCCGATGGAAGTGCATTAACGCCACGCATGAAGCTCTCTCCACGCGGTGGAAACGATGATGCTGGTTCACACGTGCGCCAAGTCGCGTGTCGGAGTCTTTGTTCTCCGTAGATGCGAAGGTTTGTTGAATAGGCAGGTGTGCAGTCTTGAATGAATTGAAGAGTATCTCGATGGTACAAGTACTGCATGATCGAACTGTCTCGTATCCGATGCCACGAGCATTCATAGAGAAACGTTACAGTGAGGATCTGAGATCTCTCACAAGGACGCTGTCATTATCACGCTGGTATGAGGACAATCTTAACATACGGGATCACCGCATAGAGACAATACAGCCGATAGTGTCAACAGACTTTAGCATGGATTGAGAGTTCTCCAATTCAATTGCCCGCACGGTGCCGCTTGCGTCAAGGCGCAGAAGAAGGTTGCTGCCAAGGAGCCATGTCTGCGGAGACCGGAGACATCCTTGTGTTTGTTGCTGAGAGGCTGGGGATCGTGGAGGCATTCTTGAAGAGGGGTTCCGTGTCCATTGGCATCGTCCCGATGGCGGAGGGCCGATATTCTGGCCGGTATGCCGTCTGACAGCCTACCGTGGCAGGTAATCGGGCTAATGAACAACTAGTGCCCACTGCTTTACCTGATGGATTCGACAGAATCTCTACTATCGTGCACTGACTGCAAAGATATGGGAAATACCATTGGATCTGTCTTGGCACATCCCAGCCTTGCTCTCATCAGGAAGGTCAACGACCGAGGTGAATGCTTGGCTTGAGATCCTCCACAAAGAACGACAGCGATGGAGAAGTATACATACCGCGAGCAGTTCTCCAAGGCCTCAAGTTTTGGATCTCTCGACATCTTACTACCTTCATACTCATAATGGCGATGAAATCAATGCTAGCCCTCATGGGCAGTGGCCTCGCTCTTGGCCAGACTACATTCACTGGCGACATCCTCCACGGCTATCCCGTCATCTCCAATCTGGACATCGCCGACGTGCCTGCCAACGCCATTTCCCGATACTGGATCTCTGCCGGTCAAGCCCAGGGCGGACTCGATTACCATGTCCCCATATTCGTCGCTCGAGGCACAAACAGCTCACTGCATACCGGCCGCAAGCTGTCACTCTCAGCTTCGATTCACGGCGATGAGCTTAATGGCATCCAAGTGGTCCATCGCGTTTTCAAAAATCTAGGAGAGATGGTCTCAGCCGGCGGACTGAACGGTACCATCATCGGTCTTCCAACGATGAACCCCAATGGAAACATTCACAACCAGCGCAACTTCTGGACGAGCTCGAACAATGGCTTCTACTACAACCTGAACCGCTTGATGCCAGGTGTGAGTCTTGAAGAAGGTGGCGATCTTGCCAGCTCTTACGATTACACCATCTGGAACGGCATTTGGGGCAACACTTCCAATGTTGACATTGCCGTTGACTTCCGTACGTGAAGCACGGGAAAATTGATCCCACAAGTACTCAAACTGATCATGTGTTAGACACCCTCTCCACCGGTTCCGACGGACCTCTGTGGGCGTACGCAGATTACGCTCTCCCTGGCGTTCAGCGTCTTGCCGAGCTGGCCCAGCCAGACGTGATCAAGATCGACCCCGGCGAGCCTGGCAGTGTCGAGACCACTTGGGTCGACAACGCCATCCCAGCAATCACTCTCGAAATCGGGCCTGCGAAGAACTGGAACCAAACACTCATCGGCCGCGCAGAGAGTTTCGTCTACCGCCTGCTGGATGACCTGCAAATGGACACCACCAAGCCATTCAACCAGACTGCTCCGGTGACTGTCGATCTTTCGCAGACGTACAAGGCGACGAACGTCTCCAGTGTGTCAGTCATGCACAGCGGCTGGGTGGAATTGAACGTCACTCCTCTCCAGGATGTGACGGAGGGAGAGGCGGTAGGAACAGTCTACAACTCCTGGGGTGATGTTTTGGAGGAGCTCACCTCGCCTGTTACGGGTCGCGTGCTTACCGTAAGAGTCGATGCTGCGGTTGAGCAGGGCGCTGGTGTTGTCGATGTTGTGTACAATGCCACATCATCTGAGTAGATGCGACATATCAACCTAATCTGATTGTCTCGATCACTGTAACGAAGCAGTAGAGGGACATGAGTATCTCGTTGGCATTACCCTTCTTCTGACGTGACGAGATCGGTGAAACCACCTCTTGTAATCGAGTTTGCACAGATCTCACAGCCATAGGTATCCAAGATGTCGTCGTGGTTGCGTTCGTGGTCCCAACGAGCAGCACGATCTTTAGACGTGAAAGGCGTTTCTGGAACGTTATACCCATTTCCTGCGGATAGCCACGGTTACTGTCGGATGTGATCAAGATAACGCCAGCCGATAGCCGGCAGTGGCTTGCCCAGGTGGGTCTTGAGAAATACAGGTGAAGAAGGGTGAGGATTAACCCCCTGTCAGAAGATCAAAAAAAAGTCGAGAATTTGCACGGGAAGTATACTTCTCCAGGCGTCAAAGTCACAGGCTTGAGTCTCAGCCGATCGAACTGCCATGCCCGGCTCTCTCGGTAGTGAAGTCGGTTGGGGTGACTGAGCATTTGATGATCATTGCTCATCATCGAGGTTGTGACTAAGCCATTTTAGCGCCAAACTCTAGTCGCAAACACGCTGCACGTACGTCAGCCCTCCGGGAACTTTTCCTCCACCATCATTGATCTGCCCTCGGAGCGCATCGATAGTGACATTGAAATGTTCCCTACGCCACTGTAGTCCTTATCTCACTTACGTGTACTCATACTATCCTTCGAGCACGAGGCTTACAGTAGGTCTGCGACCGCGACTCACCCTCTTTATTTGACTCTGCCCGCCACTGGCCAGACACCATAACAGCAGCACGAACCAAAGCTACCCTTCACACACCAGAGACCTCGACCAGAGGTACTGCTTCTTTCGACATGAACGAAGTCGACGCATCTACGCTCAGAGCTGAGCGAGATGCCAGCCCGGAACGCTGGCGACGATACGATCCCAACGACTCCATCCGCGAAAGATGGTACGCCGAGCACCCGAACGCACAGCACACAGACGAGGCACCGTGGCAGGAACACGCTGCCCACCAAGGACAAGAGGAGACAGAGGACATCGCGGCAATCCATCGCCAGGGTAGCCATGCTTCCACCTCGTCAAGCTCTACCAGCTCCTCGAGATCGAGCGTCGCAAGGCGCGTTCCTACCACACAGAGTGTGCGCACTGTTTCCACCAGACAAGCCGAACATGACATCTCTCGAATGAACACGGCGCAGCGAGACAATGCGGTCATGGCCTACCTGGAGCGACACCCTACAGCCGTCAAGCGTATCGATGAACATCGCCTGCAACATTCACAAACCGTTGGTACCACACGCAGCAGACCCTGGAAGGAGCTACCTGCATTTGGCGGCGGAAAAGAATACCCGCCTCTCTTGCCAGAAAGAGAAGAATATGTTGTCGAATTCAACGGCCACGACGACCCCACCCACCCTCAAAATTGGGCAACGAAAAGGAAAATGATAATTTTCTCAATTCTGGTCTTCAACTCTTTATCTGCTACGTTCGCATCCGCGGTCTTCTCGCCAGCTGGTTCCACGATTGGTTCCATCTATGGCGTAAATCAATCGACGGTGACACTAGGTACTAGTCTATTCGTTCTCGGATATGCTTTTGGACCACTGTTTTGGGCACCATTCTCCGAGTTAAAAGGACGCCGTCTTCCTGTCATTATCGCATCGACAGGCTTTGGCATCTTCATGATCGCAGTCGCTGTGTCAAAGGACATTCAGACTCTTCTCATCTGTCGCTTTTTCGCTGGACTCTTTGGATCTTGCGCTCTCACAATTGTTCCTGCAATCTTCTCAGACATTTTCAACAACGAGACTCGAGGTATGGCGATCGCCGCTTTCGCCGCTTCGGTATTCAACGGCCCCCTGGCCGGCCCTATGTAAGTAAATGAAAGTCAATCACATGCGGTGAAATCCGCAGTTTTGGCACATCGAAAAACTCGTGCTATCGACGAGACACATGCGACACGATTCGCTGACTTCTTCACAGGATTGGAGGCTTCATCACAAAGAGCTACCTTGGCTGGCGATGGACTCAATACATCCCATCGTTCATGGCCTTCAGCTGTGCTATCCTGGCATTGTTCTTCCTGGACGAGTCTTACCCTCCGATCATCCTTGTCTCCAAAGCTAGCGAGTTGCGCCGTTTAACGCGCAACTGGGGCATCCACGCTAAACAGGAAGAAGTTGAGGTCGACTTGAAGGAGTTGGTTACGAAAAACGTGAGCAGACCGCTGCGCATCTTGTTCCAAGAACCAATTGTTCTCCTTGTTTCAATCTACGTATGTTGAAGACTCCCATGTTATGCCCGCACAAATGACTGACTTAAATTTTCCGCAGATGTCCTTCATGTACGGTATGCTGTATTTGTCTCTTACGGGCTACAGCATTGTATTCGGGCAGATTCACGGCATGAGCCCTGGTGTCTCCGGCCTGCCTTACATTGGCATGATCATTGGTGTCATGATCGGCTTCGCCGCCGTCACCGTCACCAACCCTGGCTACATCAAGAAATTGCAAGCCAACAACAACATTCCCGTACCTGAATGGCGCCTGTTCTGGCCAATGGTCGGCGGAATCTCGTTCACCATCGGTCTCTTCTGGTTCGGTTGGACTGGCTACACGGCCAGCATCCCTTGGATCGTACCCACGCTTGCTGGTATCTTCCTCGGTTTCGGAATCTACACCGTTTTCTTGCAATTGATGAACTACATCATCGACTCGTACCTGATGTTTGCCGCTTCCGCCATCGCTGGAAACACCCTGCTGCGAAGTCTTTGCGGATTTGCGTTCCCCATGTTCGCGACTCAGATGTTCAATGGCATTGGTATGTGTACAAATGAGACTTCCGTGTGGCATTTCAATCGCTAACCCATTTTAGGTGTCAATTGGGGCATGACGGTTTGCGGTTGTTTCTCCGCTCTTCTAACCCCTATGCCGTTCATCTTCTACTTCTACGGCAAACGTATCCGGGCGAAGAGCAAGTTCGCACCGGCACCGGACCTCCAACAGGACAACAAGCGCCGGGATGAGGAATCCGGAGCAACTGTCGGTGAAAAGGAGCGCGAGGCGGCAGAGGCCCCTGCTCTGACGTCTAGCGACGAAAGCACGAGCGAGAAGAAGGGCGATGAAGTTACTCGCAATGCGTCGCATTGATAGACGTGATAGAAGGACTCTTATTCATAATCAACAGCTCAATACACTATAGATACGGTTGTTACTAATACACATAATTCCATCACGTTGTACATTCAGAAATGTCGATATCGCTAAGATCGACTTGTTGATATGAGGTGGTACCAGCCGCTTGTTCTTCAGCCTCTGCGATCCCACCAAGATGAATTGTATACCCACACGTGACAAGCCCATGCCCAGTAGAAAAACACATCACCAATGACAACAGTCACAACGGCGAGTCAAAGAAAGATATCGTTCGTCAAATCTTCCATTTCAAGTCATAATTTCTATCATACAAATCATAGTCATCTAAACCCACCGAATGGAATTGGCTTTTTACTTGCCAACAGATCCATCGCTGAAAGTCGCGCCCTTGGTGTCGTGCAGCTTGTTGGGCACGATCTTCTCGACCTTCTCCGGCAGGCCCTCCTGCAGCGTCTGCGGCACCTTGGAGTCGCCGGTGGCGTGCGAAACCTTGCCTGTTGGGATGTGTTAGTTAAGAAACGTAACACGCGATTTGGAGGAAAACCTGTTGGAAGTTTGGCTGGGACTTACCGGTGTGAGGGTTGCTGCCGGTGTCGTGGACGGCGTCGGGGAGCTTGTCTTCGACGGACTTGGGGGCCTTGTCCTGGACTTTGCCGGGGACGGAGGACTGGGTTGCGTGCGAGGCGCCTTGGCCCTTTTCGTTGGTGAGGCCGGAAGACATGTTTTTCAAGATTTGTTGTTGGTTATTGAGAGGGTGTTGGGTTTGAGTGTTGCTGTGTTGTATTGTTTTATGTTGAGGTAAGGTGAGGTGATGAGATGGGAAAGTCTACTCGTCAACCCGACTGTCTTTGTTTTACTTATACCTTGTCTCAATTGCACTGCCACGTAGTCGCTCTCACGAATGTGCCGTCATCATTATGGATTTGTTACGTTTGGACGGTAGATTGGATGGATGCGAGAGTGCGAGATGCGATCATGCGAGAAGTGATGACGTTTGGAGACGATGATGTTTCCCATGTGGAGTTCCTGCATGCACAGCAATCCTTTGTCCTGTGACCACTTTCGCAATGGGTGGCGAATCGACCACTGCTCATCCGAAGGTTTGATGACGGTTCACGCACGGTTCTGATGCATAAGTCCTCAGACTTCCGAGTATCATGGTGAGATCACAGGTGGGGTTTGTAGATGTGGGGTTCTCCATGGTGTAATTTAGGTCCAGACATTTGGACGGCACGGTTAGCGTCTGCGTTTGACAGATGTGTCTTGGAGCTCCATCGAAATCGTTTTATCCATGTGTCGGCGTCCATCGACTTCCATGCATTCGGATGCTCAATCATCCATCCGAGAGTCCACGTCGTCATGGTGGCGGCTCTCGCATCATTATTTTCCACTTTCAATCCGTTGTGCCTGCACTACTGCTGCGACTCTATGACTGCGCTGCCATGTCGACAAAGATGACGACAAGATGAACGACGACCATCAAGGTGGGATGTTGACGAAAGATATTGACGGAAGCGTCAAGCGAGTACTTACGAACCCACTTTTGGCAGAGGATGCCTTCGCATCTTGCATCAGAAGGCCTTCATATTTCAACTGCCTTGTCTACGACAATCATCCAGTCCTAAAAGGCAACCGACGGTGCAGCTTCATGTTGATCTCGACAAAGTCTGGCTCATTCTCAGGCGTGATGAAGCTGTGTCTGATGAGGAACTCGACCAAAACAGCAGCCGAATCAGGCTTGAACTCCTCGCGCAGCAAAGCCGATTTGAGGTCGTCGATTGCCACCAATGTGAAACTGTTGACCTCGTCATCATGCGGCTGCGGTACGACATCTTCTGGCAACTCGATATCGTATACAAAACAAACGTCAGGCGTGACCAGGCCTTTCTCTCCAGGGAAGCCTTCGCCAGTGATGCCCATGTGTGAGACAACACCCCTGCAAAACGCTCTCTGACGGATCAGAGCTTCGGGCAGAGATGCCTCTTCGTAGGCCTCTTCCACAATCGTCTGGAAAGGCGACACACCGGACTTGACGCCACCAGCCGCGGTTGTGTCCAGCATGCCAGGTGAAGTGTAGAGATGTGCGGACCGGCGAGAAATCCAAACTTTCATGCCACTGTCGTCGTTCCGGTATGCGACCAGATGCGCCCCTTGGCTGGTTATGCCGAAGAGAGCGAGGGCAAACCGCTCGATGTAGACAGGAGAGCCATACCGGGCGCCCGGGATTGCGACCCGTTCGCTGTGTTGACGGCAGAGCACGTGGAACTTGTCCCTGTCGATCCAGTTTGTAACCAAATCTTGAAAGGTCATGTTTACGATATCTGCAGTCTCGTCTCCACTGGCGCTGGGACTCCAACGAAGTTGGATTGTGCGGTTGCTGTCATCGATGTCGAAGGAGGACTTCCACGCGATTTCCTCCATCACTTTGGGAAGTATGTATCCATGTGGTATGTCGTCGTTGGGTAGGAAGAGCTTGTAGTAATACTGTTCTGCCCTTGCATCGTAAGGGAAGCTGTAAAGTCGGTAAGTGACCTGCGACGGGCATATAGGCGTCTAAGGACTTACTTATCGCACGATGCTATCAGCGACAGGAATGTGACTCCACTATCTGACTGCGTTCGATTAGAGCTGGCCATGGCGCTGAAAGAAATTCGACTGGTTCGTCGTTATATCGAATGGTATTCCTGACTGACCACCACGTTTTTAAAGAAAGCTCGACCTCGCGAAGTCCTTACACGCTGAGGGTTAGGGTGGGTGTTGCCATGGCAAAGGGCGATGTGCTTCATGGTGTCCTTGACCGTTCTAATCCACACCACCACTGAATTTTCACTTGCAATGAGTACCCATCTACCGCCTGAAATCCATATATTCGCAAACTGATCAATGATCAGATCAGAAGAAAGATGGTCGTTCAAACAAATGATAAAGAGATCTTGCTTTCTTCCCGCCTCCTCTTCCGAACTCTCCACTTTGTGGAGGGCGCGATCTCGGCAATTCTTGAGACGAGCACGACTAGTCCAGGGTAGCATACTCTAGTAGGTAACGATACCGGCTGATCTCGTGGTATGCATTATTTTGCTGTGATTACTCAATTCCCAGCCATATACAAGGTTAAGACGACACACCTCTCTTTACTGCCTTTCCGTCCATCTCATACGAGGATATCGCTATACTCACTCTAGGCCTCCCTTGGATCCGAGTAAAGGAACCGAGACGACATACTTAGGTATCACCTTCAAAGGACAATCTGGACTCTCAAACGAAACAAACATATACTACAACCCGGCGTCGTCCCCAATCATGGCATCCACCACCCTCCCCAACGGGTGCTCGCCACCCTCAGAACCCAGCCAAACCCCCCTCATAGAAACGCCCTACCTAATCGTCGGCGCCGGCCCAGCAGGCGCCTCCCTAGCCTGCTTCCTCGCCTCCCACGGCCTCACAGGGATAATCCTCTCTGCCGCCTCCGGCACAGCCAAAGAGCCCCGCGCGCACATCACCAACCCGGCCGCGCAAGAATGCCTGCGAGACATCGGCCTCGAGGAAGCCGTGCTGGACGAAGGCACCGACCAGGTCAACATGTCGCACACGCGCTGGTGCCACGACATGGCCGGCGACGAGTGGGCGAGGATCCACTCCTGGGGCTGCCAGCCGGACCGCCAGGGCGAGTACGCGGCCGCCAGTCCTTGCAAGCATGTCGATTGCCCGCAGACGATTCTGGAGCCGATCCTGATCAACCGCGCGAGGAACTCGGGGTGGAAAGTCAGGTTTGACTCGGCGTTTGTCGAGTTTGCGCGCGATGGGCTGGACGGGCCGATCACTTCTACCATCCAGGACACGCTGACGGGCCACAAGTATCGGATCCGCAGCAAGTATCTGTTTGGGTGCGATGGAGGGCGCAGTCAGGTCATTCGGCAACTTGGGATCCCGCTGAAGAAGGAGCCTGGGCAGGGGCTGGCGATTAATGTGCACGCAAAGATGGATCTGAGCAAGTTTATGCAGCACAAGGAGGGTGTGTTGCATTGGACTTTCCAGCCTGAGATTGATCACCCGCCTTGGGCTTGGAGCGTTATTGTGCGCATGGTTGAGCCGTGGAATGAGTGGATGTTTATTGTGCTGCCGGAGCCCGGTTTCACTGATTTCAAGGTGCAGCCTACGCGTGAGGAGTGTATGGAGCGCATGAGGCAGTGTGTTGGGGATGATAGCGTTGAGATTGAGATTCTTGATGTGGCGAAGTGGTATATCAATGAAATTGTGGCGGAGAGATACAGCGACGGCAACATTTTCTGCTTAGGAGATGCAGTTCACAGGGTAAGGACCTTAGGACACTTTGAAAGGAATTCAACAGGAAGGCTAACACTCATATCCACAGCACCCGCCCTTCAACGGCCTCGGCAGCAACACCTGCGTTCAAGACGCCTTCAATCTAGCCTGGAAGATCGCCTACGTCGACAAAGGCCACGCCGACCCAAGCCTCCTCTCAACCTTCAGCGAAGAACGCCAACCCATCGGCGAGGGAGTCATCAGACGCGCAAACCAAGGCCTACGCGACCACGTCCCCGTCTTCGAGGCCCTCGGCGTATCCGCAGACTTGCCCAAAGAGGAGCGAATGCGGCAGCACGCCGAGCTCTCGGCTCCCACGCCCGAAGGCCGGGAGCGGAGGAGGAAGCTGAAGGAAACGGTCGCGTACACCACGCACGAGTTCGGCGGGATTGGAATCGAGATGAACCAGCGCTATGAGTCCAAGGCCGTGTATGTTGCGGATGAGAAGGACGCGCGCAGGCCACCGCCGGAGGATCCGGTTCTGCAGTATCAGTTGAGCACTTACCCTGGATCTCGCTTGCCGCATGCCTGGATCAACACGAGGAAGCCGGGCAAACCTATTTCGACAATCGATTTGGCTGGCAAGGGCGCTTTTGCTGTGCTGACTGGCATTGGAGGCGAGAAGTGGAAGGTGGCTGCGGAGAAGACGGCAAGCAAGTATGGGGTCAAGATGAACGTGTACAGCATTGGCTGGATGCAGGATTACGAAGATGTCTACGGCGACTGGGCGGACAGGCGGGAGATTGAGGAGGATGGTGTGATTGTGTGCAGGCCCGACAGGACGGTTTGTTGGCGTAGTATGGAGATGAGGGAGGATGCCGAGGAGGCGATGGAGAAGTCCATTGGGAGTGTATTGCACAAGTGCTGATGAAGAGGGAATTATGTGTCTGTTTGGATGTAGTTGAATGAAGATATGAATATTTCTCTATGTCGTTAGTCGAGAAGTGGAATGCCTAAGGCCAATGTTCACTTCAAAGCGACCAACACGTCAACCGTGATCGACCTCGGTTATGTAGGTACATGAAGACATGCAAGAGGATTTCTAAGGTTCGATTGGGATTGTTATAGGGTAAAGTTGAGGTATCTATAGGGTAAAGCTGTGAAGTGAGAGGAAGTATAACGTAGGGTAATACCGATCCTAGCCGTCGATGCGACTTGACCCGGCTCGCCCATGCAATATGCACACGACGCCCTATCATCCTCCCACAACCACCCACGTAGACTTTGAAGGGATCCGGTCATGTTTGTGCAGCGAGTACGGCTCGCAAGGCCAAGTATACATCACATCGCTGTCCCCTTCTGCCGTCCTTCAACACTTCCTTTCATTTCCCTCAGCCAACAATCCCATCCGAGCACCAGCACCATCACCAGAAGAAACATGGTCACCTCCACCAACGAAGCACCTGCTCTTACGCAGCACAACATCGAGCAAGAAGCCCACCACCAGTCCAATGGTCACGCCAAAGTCAACAACTGGCAGCAACCAGGCCCCGCTGCCTTTGACTTCCGCAGTACTGCCCTCCATTCACTCACACCAATGCCCCTACCCATGGACTGACCACCAATCCCTCCAGGCGACATCGTCACAACACCCACCGCCCGCATGCTCGCAGCAATCGCCAGCACCACCCTCCTCGACGACGTAATGGACGGCGGCTCCGACCCCACCACCAACTCCCTCGAAGCCCTGCTCGCCGAAATGACCAACAAAGAAGCCGCCCTCTTCGTCTGCTCAGGCACCATGGGCAACCAAGTCGCAATCCGCACCCACCTGCTCGCCCCGCCCCACAGCGTCGTCACCGACCACCGCAGCCACATCCTCGAGTGGGAAGCCGGCGGCGTCGCGGCCCTCTGCGGCGCCCTCGTCAAAGGCGTCGTGCCCGCAAACGGCAACTACCTCACCCTCGAAGACGTTCGCAAGAACGCGGTCCTCAGCGACGACATCCACGCCTGCCCGACCCGCATGATCAGCTTGGAGAACACCCTGGGCGGCGTCATCACGCCGCTTGCAGAATGCCAGCGCATCGCCGCCTGGGCCCGCGAGCACAAGATCATCATGCACCTGGACGGCGCGCGGTTGTGGGAAGCAGTGGCGGCCGGCGCCGGTACACTCAAGGAGTTCAGCGCCTGCTTCGACAGCATCTCGCTGTGCTTCAGCAAAGGCCTCGGCGCGCCCGTCGGCAGCATCCTAGTCGGCAGCAACGCCTTCAGGACCCGCGCCCGCCATATCCGCAAGATGATCGGCGGCGGAATGAGGCAGGCTGGTGTGGTGACTGCTCCCGCGCGCGTCGCGGTCGAAGACACTTTCCTCGGCGGCAAGCTGAAGGCCAGCCATGTGCGGGCTCGTCAGATCGCAGATATGTGGGAGGGGTACGGCGGCAAGCTCACGGCGCCGACAGAGACGAATATGGTGTGGTTTGATCTTGAGGCTGCGGGCACGGATGCGAAGAAGTTTATCGAGGATGGCGAGAGGGCGGGTTTGAGGCTTATGGGTGGGCGGTTGGTCGTTCACTATCAGATTGGGGATGAGGCGATTCGGAGGCTGGATGTGCTGATGAAGGCTGTGTTGAAGGGGGAGAGCTTGAATGGTAAGGTGGATTTGGGGGCGGAGAAGTTGGCGATTGAGGTTGAGTGAGGAAGAGACTGAGATCTAGATATGAGAGACGACGTATATGAGAGAGGTTTACATTGACCTTTTGAACTAAATAGACGACAAAAACGATGGGACGTGTTCTTTTTGCTTCGATACATGGGCCGGTGGAAACGCAGGTAATGAATCCATTGACTCCAGGTGAAAGACATCGCGGGACATCTAATCGCCTATAGAATCCAAATCATTTGTTGCCAATGTCGCTGAGAGTTGTATACCCAGGTAGACGGGTCTCTCTTGCGATCATAGCCTTAGGGGACGGTCAAATCTAGTCCTTGAAACCGCAGAGATGTCCCCATTCTTTAAGAGATTCATTTACACATCGATACCTAGGTAGCCAAACAAATATGTGCACAGAAGAATCACAATTATACTACATGGCAAACATTGAACACTTCAGAATGCCAATCAAGCCTCTGCACTGCAACTCAGCATGACTTTGTATGCAACATGCAACATCACCTCCTCCTATCATCATCCAACTCCTCATCCTCCCACCCTCTCATCAACCCCCGATTCGGCGCACCCTCTCCATCATCGCCACCCTCATAATCATCCAACGCCACATCCTGATACCCATACTCCCCACCCTTCTCCGAAAACGCCACAGCATCCGCCCGCCCCTTCTGCACATCCACAAGCCACAACAATGGAATCGGCAGCGCAATCAACACCGCCAGAAACCCAAACGCAGGCCGGATAGTCCCCACCGAGTCGATGATGGCGCCCACAATCGCTGGCCCAACAGCCGAACTCCCTTTATCCGTGATAGCGTACAGCGCGTAGAACGCCGCTTCGCTTCCCGGCGGGATGATCTCGCCGTAGAACGCGCGGCAGTACGAGGACAGTCCGCCCATGACGAACCCGTGCACGAATCCGAGCGGGTAGATTTCCCAGGCTTGCTGCAAGCCTCCTACACCCCAGCTCTGGACGAAGGGGAGGAAGCCTAGCAGACCGTAGAAGGGGATTATCTCCATCAGGAGCACGCAAGCGATGATCGCGCTTTTTGTCTGGAAGCCGTAGCGTTTGGAGATTCGCGGCCAGGCGAAAGCGCCTGCGATCCCGGACGCGGTGGCGGTGATAGAGAGCAGGGCGATGGCGATGGTGCCCATGTGCAATTCCGTGCGCGCGAAGAGGATCGCGGTGCCGGAGACAGTGGCGATGGCGTCGCTGAGCAGGAACCAGGCACACAGGAAGGTTCCGGTCTGGCGGAGGCGGGCGGCTGTTTTGACGGTCTTCCAGACCGAGGTCCACGCAAAGATCATGTAGCGGAGAGCGGTGGGTCCTTTTTGCATGCTGTTGGTTTTCAGGGATGGGCCGGGGCGGTCGCGGAGCCAGAGAGCGCCGGGGATGGTGAGGGTAGCCCAGAAGGTTCCTACGATGAAGAGGACGCAGCGCAAGGGCGTGGACTCGCTGGCGAAGTTTGCTTTCTTCAAGAGCACCAGTAGGAGGATGCTGAGGATTTGCACGCAGACTGCGGCGGCGTATCCTAGGCCAACGCCCTTGGACGAGATTTGAACGGACAGTTTGAGCTGCATCGAGGAAGCGTCATGTTCTTGTTCTTGGTGGCGAACGTCGGGGTGGTTGGCGGATAGGAGTGGTAAGAAGGAGTTGAGCAGGACGAATGTCGAGCCGAGAGACACCACGCCGACGATCACGAGGGCGGAGGCTAAGAGGTACCACTGAGGCATCACGGCTATGAATGCAGCCGTGGCAGCCGCTCCGGTGAAAGCAAAAGCAAGCAAGAGTCGCTTTCGGTGTACGCCTGTGGTGAGTAGAGTCAGCAAAGAATCGTAGCAGAAGTGTTCATGCGATCAAATACCATAGTCGGCAACAGGGCTGAAAGTGATCAAAACCAATGCCTGCAGCAAGACAGCGATTGAGAATGTATAGAGAGCAAAGCTAGAGGTGCTGGTCTCGCGACCGAACGGCCGTATGATGCACTGGTCTTTGTCTTCCGACGATTCCGCAGCACGTATAAGTAATCTAGTCATTCGACTGGTGCCTTGTTTTGCTGCAGCTTGCAGACAAGGTGTGACTCCATCAGAGCGTAGCACGCCGCTTTCGCGAGCGAGTTGCTCGAGGGTGACGGGAGCGAATGATCCTGCGTGATAGTCAGATACAATCCGATTTGAGAGATGGGATTGAAATTGATGCCTACCAACACCACAAACGGCATAGATTTCAGCAGCAAGGCCAGTCGAGTACCAGCCTCTCAGCTCACGCTCGGTAGTGGGACTGACGTCCTCGCCTTCAAAGCGAGGCGCACGAGCAGCACCATTGTCGCGAGACATGTACTTGCTTGCTGGATGTTAGGGAATAATAATACTTTAAATATTCATTGCAGGTCACGAGATGAGAGTGAAGTGAAGTTGAAGTATCGTTGCCCGGAAGAGGACGGACGGCAACGAAACGTCGGGCTTGGCACAGGGTTATTTGGTGGCAGAATAGCGGTGTTGATGATCGTCTCTGAAAGCTGTGTGTTCTTACAGTCGAACAGTTTCAAAGTATTGTTGCATGCCTAAGCGTTTGCTATGATGGTTTACACACCTTGTTACCGATCCAGCGGACGCCATCGTTCCACACCAGTGATGTCCAGGCCAGGCGATCAAAAGGTCTATCGTGACCACCAGGATGGCATGATAGAGTGAGTGACGGTGATGGTAGTCCGTCAGAATCGACTTCACAAATTCGTTCTTCCTCAGCACCTGAGAAATGTTCCGATGGGAGCCTTTTGTTCCACCTCATGGTAGTAGGAGTCCACCGTAGTAGATTGTCGACTGCGTTTCCGAGGTACGACCTGCTTATGTAAAGCTGATAAGACACAAGTTTGTATGTAGTCTGGTCGGAGTCGCAGCAAGTTCGTCTTCCGACTATTTTGATCAATTCAGATTCCTCTTGTAGTACATGTCATCGAATGTTTCGATTGCTGTCGCTTGTCAATGACGGATGGTGTCGAAATGAATGTTCGGGGGTTCAACGGCGTTTATTGTTTCGTGAAGAGAAGTGTCACGTGCACGTGAGATTCTATGGGCTTCTGCGTGCGTCAGTCGGTGGCTGCTTTTGGCGGGCGCTGTTCACTCACGTAGCCAGCCCCACACCGGACTCGAGAACACATCATTATTCTTTGCTCACCTTCGAACCCTTGCCACTACACATTCCACCGCAACAACTCACACCAACTCGAAACACTCCCACGAAATAACCTAACTCACCACAACGACCCTCAAAACAACTCCAACAAACACAACAACACCTTCAAAATGAGCGACTGGGACACCGTCACCAAGATCGGCAGCAAGGCCCGTGGCCCTGGTGCTGACCGCGAGACCACCGTCAAGGGAAAGAGTGCGCTCAACGCTGCCCAGCGAAGCGGCGCCGTGATCGCCACAGACAAGAAGTTCTCCACCGCAAACGTACGTCCCACATCAAATCCCACATGAGGTCCCACACCACTAACAACCACTACAGGCAGCAAGCGCCAACCTCGGCGGCCAGCGCCTCACCAAAGTCGACCGCGCCGACGGCCCTGTAGCCACTAAGAAGGTCCCCGAAGAAGTCTCAAAGGCCCTCATGCAGGCGCGCAACGTCATGAAGAACCAGAAGGGCACGACGATGACTCAGAAGGACCTCGCATCAAAAGCCAACGTCGACGTCAAGGTTGTCGCCGACCTTGAGCGCACCGGTGCCGACTTCCCTGCCATGGACGCCGTGCTCAAGCTGCAGAAGGCTGCCAACGTCCGTCTCACAGGCTCCAACATCGGCGAGCCTTTCCTTGGACCTAAGAAGAAGTAGATTGTGTCATACTTCACTTCTGAGTGGGAAAATCGCAACGAAGGAAAGAACAAACAAACAAACAAACAACGCACTGTATTGATGGCTAGCGAAGGGAACTCCGGATTTGGGAGAATTGTGGGCGTAATCGCTTGCATGCGAGATGGGCTTGGAAGAAAACGCCTGTCTCTTACGATAAATGCTCTATGAAATGTTAACGCCTTTTCCAAAAGGCTTGCTACGGCACAAAACAAGGAAATGCGTCTACGCGTAGAATCCGCGATTCGTTCCACCATTTCTTCGTGAAATCACTATCTACATCAAATCATAATTAACTTACCAAACCCCTCTCATCAAAACAGCTTCGTAAACCCCTCAGCAGGCGGCTGCAACCAATTCTTCTCATCGTATTCATTCCCCCCCTCAATGCAATGGAAAGTATAAATCATCCTCCCCCTCGCACTCGTATTCTTCTCGCTCTTATGCAACAGATTCCCATGAATCAACACCAGCGTCCCCGCCTTGACCTCCCCCAAATCATAAACCTCCTTCCGCACCTCCTTGTCCTCCTCCAAGCCCTCGGGCCACTGCTTCCCCTCATTGCCCGCAAAAGTCGTCCCCTTGCCGTCCTCAGACCGCACGAACCGGTCCCTAACCGGCGCGCGCTTGTGAGACCCCGCCGCGAACGACAGGCACCCGTTCTCCGCCGTCGCGTCTTCGAGTGCGTACCAGAAGCCTACGGCCGAGGGCGGGTCGGTGTAGAGGAAGACCGAGTCTTGGTGTGGGGGCACGCGGCCGCCGATTTCGGGCTGCTTGCAGATTATCATGGACTGCAGGACGCGGGGGTCGCGGAAGCGCAGGGAGCGGGCGATGGAGGCGTTTTGGGCGTTGATGGAGGCTTTCGCGAAGGAGGGGTTCAGGTGGTGCAGGTAGTGGCCGATTTTGTTGATGGCGCGGTGTTTGGGCTTGAGGAGGGCGCCATTTGTGTCGAAGGCGTCTAGGAAGGGTCAGTGGTTGAAGGGATGTAGATGTCGAGGCCCTTGATGGTTGACGTTGAGGCGTGATTTCTATGACTTACCTTCTTCGAAGAAGAACCGGACCTTGTCGCCGCTCTCGAGGAAATAGCTGTCGCCGACATGGTCGCTCTTCTCGCCCGTCGAGAACTTGGTCATGGGGTGGTCGTCGAGCGAGAAGTCGTTCAGGAGTCGATTCGACTCATCGTATAGTTCCTTTGTCACGTCCTGCGAGAGGGCGTCGGGGATAAGCAGGTATCCATTCGTGTCCCAGAACTCGAGCTGCTCTTTGGTGAGGCCTGACGATAGGTCGCTCGAGGGCGGCGGCGAGACTCTTGAGGGGGCCATGGCCTGTGGGTGAGGGAGAATACCAAATTAGAGATAGATTGGGGTGAAGGTGTATATCTGTGTCCTACTGGACAACGCTACATGGGATCGTTATCGGAGATCGTCATCGTCTGGTCTGAGCAGCCACGAGTTACGATATGGCTCGACCCCACCTGTTCTCTCCACAGCGAGTGGTCGACGACATATCGGAGGATGGCCAATTGACCCCATGAAAGAATGAACATCAAGAACCTGGGATCTGAACTGTACTGTCAAACTAGACACATGTTTCGATAGTTAGTTGAAAAGACGTCCAGAATGAGGAATTCGATATTGACATACTTCACTTCACACTTGATTGGCTGCGGGATCTCCGGCGCTAACGACTGACCGTGGATTTCGAGTATAGCTCCAAAATACACCTCGGACGCTGTATGCACGTAACTCCATCAATATTACTTCAATTAAACTGTCGTTTGATTTGGCATAGAGCTAGAAGTGGAGGGCGTAACTCTGTTTCCTCACTTCTCAAATAGTAGGAGATCACTTCCAACCTCGATCGCTGGACAGGCGTTAAAAGACCATCAGACACTTTGATCAGACGGCGAAGATAACAGGTTGACTCGGTAGCGTAGCAAGCCAAGTGCTCAGGATCTGAGACCTGAGTTCCACGCTGAATACAGACCTTCGGTCCGATACAACCTATCTCACTTTCGCTGATGTTAAAACTCGGTCGCATTAATGTTCGCGAGTAGAGATTTTCATTTAAGGTATACTACGGCAAACGTGAAACACCTCCGGAGGTACGCTCAAAATGGCTCCAGGGATCCCTGACCAGATATCCCATCCACCTGAACCGAACGAACAACGGGCTTGTACCCACCAAGAACCTCGGCAGAGACCCAGTTGCCATGAATCTGAGCCTTAACGTGAAGCGGCAATTGCACCAACGCTATTGGCTCCTCGAACGTATTGGTATCCAGCACTACCAAATCACATCGGTTGGCCTCTCTCCTTTCGACAAGCGCAATCACATATCCATCGCCCTCCGGCGCATCATCAGTCCGCGGAACGAAGATGGGTTCCTGGATGAGAGAGTTGTCGCCCGCGTAGTACCACCTCGTCTTTCCCGTCTTGTTGCTATGCATGGCGAGACCGTTCAAGCCCTGGAAAACATTCGTCGACCCGTCGCTCTTGCCCGGGATGAAAACATTCAGCCAGACGATGTCGTACTCTTTACTCATGAAGCGTTCATCGATCCGCGGGAATTCAGACGGGCAGTCCAGCACCACGAGTGGATCATCGATCATGCTGCGATCAGGTTGCGCGGGGTCGATCTTCCAGCGCACGTAATCAGCTTTGGTGTCTGGAGGTGGCATACGTGGGTTCTCCTCGTCCGGCGGGAAGAAGGGGAAAGCGTTGTCGTGCACGCGCGAGCTTTCCACGAAGATGTTGCCTTCGCTGTCTTCCCAGCCGGCAGCGGTGTGAATTGGCATGCAGTTCTTCCAGTCGTAAGATCTGTATTCGCCGGCCTTCCAGCCCTTGCCTTTCGGGTTGTTTGCATCTCGCGGCACGACGATAAGAGTCAGACCTCTGCTATAATCGTAAGCCCAGTGGTGACCGCCTTTCTTCATGCGGGCGACGTCAGCTTCGAATGGCCAGACGAATAGGATCAGCCAATTAGGGGTTATTGCACAGTCGTGTATGAATCCGGGCTTCTCGTATGGCTGTTTCACCCAGAACTCGTTGATGATCTTGCCGGATCGGTCGATCGAGTATGTTATGATGTCGTTTGTGCCCAAGCCTTTGGCCTCGTATCCGAAGACGACAAGCTCGTCACGGTAAGGGTCATATTTCGGGTGGGCGGTAAAAGTCTTGGACTTGACTTGCTTGAATGGGTCGTAACATCTCGTTTCGAGTGTTACGGGATCGACGGCGTATGGCAACGCGACTTCTTTGAGTGCCAGCAGGTGATCTGCCCAGTGGACTAGGTTCGTGTTTGCTGTGGAATCAACCGCCGCCCTACACGTTTGTTTAAGAATGTTCATCATGCTCTGTCGGTTTAGGCGACATACCTTACACAAGGGTGGTGCGTAAAGGGATTGCGATACAATCCGAAGAGAGCTTTGTTCGCGTTCCGTTCCAGCTTGAATCGCTCCGTTTCTATATATCTCGTCTTCATGTCGACTCGTCCGTCATGAAATTGGAACACCGAGATGTTCCCGTCGCCATCAATGGGAACATTCTGCGGGTGAGGCGGTACGAATGGATCGACCATGACACGGTAGAAGTTGCCCTCGAGACGCTTTGGTATGTTGCCTAGTACGACAAGATCCGCGACTTCGCCTTCCAGACGGCAGGGAGTCCCTCCGCCTGCGAGGTCCAATGCGGTTGGCCATTTCGAAGTCAAGCCATGCGTCCACTCGTTGTGAACCGGGGCTGCCTATGTGCGACTAAGTCAGCATTTTCACCCTGGTGTCTCCAGCCAGCTTGCGAGACACGTACCTTTGGGTCTGGGGGTACATCTGGAGCGCGTAGCTTGGCGGCCTCTTCCGGGATGACTCGAGTGGCCGGGGCAACAGTGTCGGTCATGGTAGACATGTTGAGAAGAGCGTGGAGAAGTGGGTCTGGTGTTCAAGACAACGGTAATCCACAGGAGGCCCTCTGCAGTCATGAAGTGACTATCGAGCCAGCCTTATAGTCGCGCTCATGCAGCACAACAACATCACACGTGCCTGTAGATCGTCTGAACCCCGCACGTTCAGCTATTGTAGTAGCGAGCTCTTTTTCCTGATCACCAATGAAATAACAGTACACTCGTCGGCAGTGTCTCGCGGTTGGGTGACCGGCCAGTGAAGTTTGGCCGGAACGCATACGCTCTCGTAGCTCATGAATAGGCGAGACATCTCCACATTGAAGCAGACCTACCATTTCACGCTCGGCAGCACTTACGATGTTAAAGTCTGTGCTATAGAGTCTGATGAGGATCTCGGGATCCATTCCGGGGAGATGGAGACGGATGTCCCACGTGGATCTGCCAAGGTACCTCCAGTAGCTGATGGCCTCTTACCTTTCATTCGACTGCCATTCGGCCGATGGGGAGAGCTACGTCTCTCCGGGAGGCGAAGGATCCCTCAGATGCGTCTTGAACACTTCCTTCGAAGAACTCGTACAGTATCGGCAGTTGAGGTACAGCCACAATCGCTAGAATGAGTGGTCGAGGTTAAGTGGGGCTCCGCATAGTTCTGAGCAAAGTTTGGAGTTGTAAGCGAATCTTCCGATGTACAAACTCGTTCTGGTTTAGGTCGTTTTGGAGGAAGCGGAGAAGAGGTCCTGGATCAAAAGGTCATTCTGCTTGTCTGTTTCACAACTCCAGGACAAAGACGGAGTCGACAACTTCAGGGCGACAATGCTTCATTACCAGGTAATTGATAGCGAATACATAGTCACATGTAGGTAGGTGAGATGGAGGACGACAAGTCATGATGCGGTTCGAATTGAATGCGATGCACCCCACGTTCTTCCACGCTCGGGCCTCAAGCTCTTTCCCTTGAGCATTGAACACCTTACTTCACCAACTACACCTCACACGCATGCTAGATAACGACAGACTCCCGAACAGCACATTACAGATCTATCAGAGCACTCCGATAACAAAGTTCACGAACAGCACGTCACAACCAGCCAAAAGACCCAGCAATGGATCCAGACCCTCCGTCCACCATCGCCCCACCATCACCACCCATATGGCGCTGGGTTCTCAGTTTCCTCGCCGTAGGCGCCTGCTGGGGCCTAACAGTAAGCATTCATATCAAAGCTGCCGATTCGTCAAATGTACCCGTATCTAATACTGAGCAGACTCCTTTCATGAGGAAGGCGGCGATTATCCGTGACCAGCAACCGAAACAACAACGGCCATACCTCACATCAGATGCACCGTGGGTGAAGCGAAAGATCTGGAGCATCCTGTACGCGGTCATGGATTTGCTCAGGAATCCGGCTTATGCTGTGCCTTTGCTCCTGAACGTCACCGGCAGTGTTTGGTTCTTCTTGCTCATTGGGCAGGCCGGTGAGTAGCATTCAGTTGTTCTGCCGTTTCTTTTTGAGATACTGACAATCCTGCAGAGCTTTCGCTGACGGTGCCGATTACGAACTCGCTTGCTTTCTTGTTCACCGTGCTGGGCGAGTGGTGGGCTGAAGGGAAGGTGATATCGCGTGACACTTGGATAGGCATGAGCCTTGTACTGGGTGGCATCGCTCTCTGCGTCCATGCGAAGACTTCATGAGACAGTTCCTTAACTCAAGCGAGCATTAAGGCAGTCACTGTCTCTGACTTTTGAAAGTGGCATGTCCCGAAGATCACTTGGTAGTGGAAAGGTCTTCCAATTATGAATTTCGCGATTTCTTCATTTCTGCAAGAAGAAGAAGGACGTATGAATTCTGTATCACTGATTTCCAGGGCCTTGGTAGCGGTACTTCATTACTACCAGCTATCGCCGCAACGCCAAGGCTCTAATCGCCTTGTGTAACCAACATGCGATCAACCGTCGACCGACTGACCAATTCCAAGGCTGCAGATACAAACGCTCGATACGTGATTCGAGCACTTCAGCTTTCCTACCGTTCTGCGATCACCTATGAGCTACACAATTTCACGTTTTTTTTTTCCAACGGTTGCAGCACATTCCTTTCACATTCCTTTGTTGCAACTTGGCTGACGGCTATCGAACACAAACACTTACACTTCGAAACTCTGTGAAACTAACCTTCCCAACTCATGAAGATGGACTCCGAATCTCCATATGTCAGCTACAAACGCTACAAGGCGAAGACCGACGCAGTCGCCACTTGGCTGCTCACCACCGCGAAGAAACATGGCTGTCGTGCCTACGACTCGAATGCCAGCTCTCCTGCAGTTGACGCCGCGACTCCCCGGCTTAAAGG
>Ga0265797_10001268_pt1 | contig 44645 bp, 43 predicted proteins | sample P2T30metagenome_FD_192433 | JGI IMG/M metagenome (GOLD analysis project Ga0265797, IMG submission 192433) | Plant litter microbial communities from East Loma Ridge, Irvine, California - P2 T30 | ecosystem: Environmental > Terrestrial > Plant litter > Unclassified | place: USA: California...
TGCGACCTCACGATAATTATACCCGGCGTTTGCGTCCTGTGTGCGTTCCAGGCACGGCAGCTATATGTATGCAATGCTTAACAGACTGCTTTTATTTGCAGGGAACCCTCTCGTGCTGTGAACATGAGGCGGGCCTGCGGCGTCCTTTCTCACTCCCATGTCAGTTCGAACTCGGCCATTCTCGGTCGTTTCGCGAAGTGTGGTATCGTTATCGCCAAAATTTATTCAATCATTCATACATACCTGGAAGCCCGCCATATACTTTCCAAGCGCTAATAGATACATGCATCCATGTGTTCAATCCTGCACCATGGGTTGATGTTCAATCTTGTACCAGCCCTGTAAACTGTAGGGTCAGGGTTGGTGTTGGCTGTTGTGCACACGGCGTCGAAAAATGTACTATCCTCCAAGCATACCGTATCCCACACAAGTCTGCAGGTTGATAAAAACATCGTACTACAACTTGTACTGCGTAAGTGTCTATCCTGCCGTGTTTGACGCCACATGTGCTGGACATCGACACATGTACCTTAACTCCTTCTGTGAACATGAACTCCGGCAAAATTCAAGTCTGCCATGCATGATGTTCGTAACATACACGCCTCCGAAACCAACACCACAAACAGAATGAATGCACACCAGACTCAAGCGAGGCGCACTTCGGCAAAAAGATGCCATGATGGCGTGTGTTTGCACCATGGAAGGAACACTTGCGATAAGGCAAGGCATCAGCTTTCTTACATCCCTTGTATTGGACCAGCTGAGCTCCGAGCGCCGTGTCTGAACGCCGCTGCGTCGATCATCGATAAGGCACCATTTTACCATATACAAGACAAGCACCGCGACTTCGCCAATTTAAACCATTGATTTCCTCCAGAGCATGAGAAATGCAAGACGATACACATCTACAATTTTCCGGCCCTTTGCTTGTGTGATCTAATATCTTACTTGAACCAACCTTCAATAGCATCTCGCGTGGACAAACACTCCGACACGCGACCATCGCGTCCAATCATGGCCACCTCCCCACGAGACTCGCAAGAACAAGACCCATTGGCCCACGAATCTACACCCCTTCTCACCACATCTCGCCAAACGTCAGACACGGTAGTAGACACAGGCTCGCCGTCAAACCCAGCAAGACCATACAAGCGCGTGCTGCTCTCTATCTGCATCATTCTAGTCCTGGTACAATGCGGCGACCAACTGGCCCAATCACCCAACTCCAGAATCGCCGAAGCAATCTTCTGCTACGACCACTATGAAACCACGGATCCGACAAAGCTCTTACTAGACAGAGCGACGGTTGGTCCTGGCGCCATTGGCGGCGTGGCAGAGATACTGTGCAAAGGGGAAGCAGTGCAGAGTCAACTATCGTCCTTACGCGGCTACCAGGGCTTCCTTGATGGTATCCCGCCCTTGGTACTGGCCCTCCCTTTAGGCTGGGCTGCAGACAAGTATGGCAGGAAACCACTCCTCATATTGGGAACGATTTCTTTCGTCCTCCGAGCCGCCTGGATTCAACTTGTCTTCTGGTTTTGGCAAAGCTTCGATATCCGCTGGATATGGGCTTCTGCCTTGCATGGCTTGATGGCCGGCTCTTCGCCTGTCGTTTCCGCCCTCATCTTTGTGGTCATCTCCGACGTCGTACCAGATGCTGAGCGCTCCAAAGTCTTCCTCCAGGTCGGAGGAGTCAACCTGATCTCTTCGGTGTGCATGCCTCTGCTGGCAGCATGGCTTATGGAGTGGACGCCGTGGATCCCTGCCACCGCTGGCACTCTGTCAACGGCACTCAGTGTCATCGTGGCGCTCTTCATGCCTGAGACACTGGGCTACAACGAGCCACCGAAAGAAGACGAGTCTACCACCACCGAGCGTGAACAAACCACCGATCCACTCCAATCCACGGACGACAACAACAAAAACAACAACATTGAAAACCACATCACCACCCTCCGCGCCGCAGTCTCCTTCCTCTGGCTCGACTGGCGCGTCCCCGCCCTCGTCCTAACCTTCCTGATCCACCTCGCCGTCGCCGACATCTCCTCGCTACAACTCCAATACGTCAGCACGCGCTACAACCTCACCTTCGCCGAAGCAACCACGATCCTCACCCTGCGCTCCGTCGCCAACATCCTGCTGCTCTTCCTCCTCCTCCCCTTCCTCGCCGCCTACCTGACCAAAACCCGCGGCCTCTGCACCCAGCGCACCGACCTCTGGATGTCGCGCGCCTCCATGGCCTCCTGGGCGCTGGGCTGGCTGGTCTTCGGGCTCTCGCCGACGCTCCTCAGCGCAACCGCCGGCATGGGGATCACGGCGCTGGGGTCCGGGTCGTTCTTCCTGATCCGCAGCTTGCTGACGCCGCTGGTGCCGGCACACAATGTCGCGCGGCTGTACAGTCTGATCAGCGTGGTGGACACTCTGGGGGCGATGTTGGGGGCGCCTTTGCTGGCGGCGCTGTTCAATTGGGGGTTGAGGGTGGGAGGGTTTGGGGTCGGGATGCCGTTTTACTTTTTGGGAGCGGTTTGTGCGGGGATTACGGTGTTGCTTTGTGTGGTTGGCTTGAGGAAGGGGGAGGATGGGGAGGGGAGGGAGGAGGATGGGGAGTGATGGTGGGTCATAATGTACCGATGTTTTGCTTTTACTCGCAGCTGGCTGTGAGCGGCACGATAGAAGGACAGGGTAGAGACGTTTCCTTTGTAAGTGGATGATAAGGTAATATGCATATGTGTGGCGTTCTGGTATTACAACAGCAATAATGCTTGCGGAAACAAAACCGCACATCTCGGGTTTCGACTCAAAAAGGGGAGTAAACAAGAAATCACAGCAATGCTCTCAATATTCGTCATCTCATCTGAACACACAAAACGCACACTCCTAACCCATTCTGATCACACCAGCGGCCATCAGCTTCTGCACCTTGTTCTTGATGTCCGGGTTCTTCATGTGGTCCTGCAGCGCGCGAGGGTCACCCTTGGCCTGCTGCAGAATGCTCTGCATGACGGGGTCCTGCAGGATGGCCATGATATCGGGGTCACGCTGGATGCGCTCCTGTGTCTGCTCCTCGGACTCGCCCTCGCGGGCCTCGTACTGTGCCTGCAGAGCGCGCTGGCTCTGCTGCTCGAGCTCGCGAGCGTTCTTGCCGCCGACGTCGTGCTGCGCGGCCTCGGCGCACACGTCCATGCACTTGTTGTACTCCTTCATGGCGAACAGGGCCTGGGCCTTGCGCAGGTATGCGCGGATGAAGGCCGGGTCGCGCTTGATCGCCTCGTCGCAATCGGCGACGGCGGAGGGGAAAGTGAGCAGCTTGATCAAGCAGGCGGCGCGGTTGGAGTATCCGCGGGCGTCTTGGGGTGCGCGCTTGATCATCTCGCTGTACGCCTCGACGGCACCGGGCCAGTCGGCCTCCTTGAACTTCTGGCTGCCAAGCTCACGGGCTTCCTCCGCCTTCTCGGGTGAGAGGTATGCGTCGACCTCGGCCTTGCGCTTGGCCTTCTCGGCGGCACGCAGCTTGTTGAGGACATCGGGAGTGCGGTGCTCAGTGAGAGATCGGTTGTAGTATTCCACAGCGTTGGCCAGGTCGCCCTGCTTCTCGTACGCGCTGCCCATGCGGCCGAAAGCCTTGGCAACAATCTTGAAGTCAGCCATGATCTCGCGGCCATACTCGATAGCGGCCTTGCAGTCGGCGATACAGGCGTCAAAGTCGCCCTTCTCGAACTGTGCGGCGCTACGGTTGGTGAGGTAGGTGATATCCTTGTGTGTCTCCCAGGCCTTGGTGTAGTGTGCAATGGCCTCGTCGAATGAGCGCTTCTTGTAAGCGGCAGTACCAGCAGCCTTCTCAGCGTCTGCCTCCTCCTTCGCCTTCTTGGCAGCAATGGCCTCCTCATCCTCTGGCTCGGGCTCTGGCTCGGGCTCAGGCTCGGGGGCCTTCTTGCTTTGAGTTGGGGTGGGTCTTGCGTCTTTCATCTCAACATCCTCCTCAGCCTCAGCGTTTGCGGCCTTTCCAACATCCTCCGGGTTGCCGAAAGACATGTCAACACCAAGTAGCACGCCCATGACCTGAAGCATTCTGGGGTCGCCCATCATCTCGCCCATTGCGTTAGGGTTATTCTTCAATTGCTGTATCTTGGCCATGAAAGCAGAGTCGCCGAGGAGACCGGCGGTCTTGGGGTTCGAGGCCAGCTTCTCAATCATCTTAGGGTCGTTGAACATGTTGCCGAGGCCACCGCTGGGGTCGCCGGGAAGGCCATCGGCCTTTGCCTCAGCGTCGATCGCGCGCCTCACGCTCTCGAGACCAGCCTTAGCCTGTGCGTTGGTGGGCTCGAGGCTGAGCGCGTGCTCGAAAGCGTCGACGGCCTCGACCAAGTCGCCGACACCGTGGAGAGCGGCACCTTTCCTTCCCCAGCCCTTTGCCCAGTCGGCCTTCAGCTCAGTGGTCTTGTTTGCATCCTCGAGGGCCTTGTCGAAGTTTTTGAGCGAGGCGTAGGCGCCTGATCGGTTGGAGTAGAGAACGTGGTTTGAGGGATCGAGGGCAATGGCTTCGGAGAACTTCTCACTGGAGTGGTGTTAGCAGGAGTGTACACATAGCCGATCGGTTAATTGAAAGAGCACACTTACGCAGCACCGGCAAAGTCTTTGGCGGCAAACAGCTTGTTGCCTTCGGCTTTCAGAGCGTCGGCCATGTTGGCGGTCGTAAAAGTCGTGTACGGGTATTAAGTGTATTTGGGAGTATCTCAAGTCGTGAGAGAAAAGTAAAAAGTGGAATGTACAGGTGGAGTGGTGAGTGTGTGGTGGACAGACTTCTTTAGCTGGACTGTTTTGGCTGCGGTCGGTCGAGACAGAAAGCTCTAGAAGAGCTTCGAGCGTCACCTTTGACTTTGCGGGGAGAGCCAGAGGGAAAGACATGCCGCCAAGCATATCAGATCGGACATGAGATCTTCACTGCATGTGACTCCATTGCATTGACTTTGTACTTTCATCGGGATTATCCAAGAACGATCCACTGGATTTATTCATATCGAAACATTATTAGTCCAACGCTCACATTCGACTTCATCTTCACCAGAAGTAAACTCAAACAATCATGGACAACCACGTCTTCAACCCACCAACCTCAATCCCCACAGCAGAGAACAACGACCAGAACCTCACAACACAAGCGGTCGTCTCCGTGCGTAACTTACAGCTCCCATCCGGAGCAATCGCACCAAATATCTGGCTCGAGAGGAAAGAACAGCCTGCTCTAGCATCTGTGTCCCTCTGGCTGCGTAACTCATTCACCTCAGCCGCCTCCCAAGATGCCCTGGACGACAGCACAGTACACTACGGCGAACTGTCAAAGCGAGTACGTGCAGGCTGCACATTTCAGGAGGGCCAGCGCTCGGCTCTCGAAGCCGTGCTTGCAGCCGCAGAGCACATGGCCCGCAAGCCTAAGCCGGACGGCGACAAGTTCGTCGCGAAGCGCATCGCGGCGAAGGTAACGTTGCCCAAAGCCAGTGCTTTCGGGGATGCGTTGACGCTCAGCGAGGTAAGGACTTACGATGCGAAGGGGGCGAAGACGGGAGGGTTCAGGACTTTCACGTGCAAGAACCTGAAAGTGCCCACGCTCATTGGAGTCAATGCGTATGAGAGGAAGGGACGACAGCCGCTTGTTGTGGACTTTGCTATCGATTTTGATAGCGAGGCGTACGAATTGCTAGGCTCGGAGCAGCACATGGATGTGCTTTTCCCTATAGAGAGGGAATTGGTGGAGGTACGTACACTGAATGCTATCCGCGTGCGAGGGAATTGTTTGATGCTAATAAGCCATCACAGATCGTCGAGAAGACAGACTTTGAGACGTTGGAGACTTTGGTGGAGCACACTTTCGACAAGCTTCGCTCGGTCTTTGAGCAAAGGTCTGTGAGGCCTTCGGTCGTGCATTTGAGGTTCGAGAAGCCTTGTGCTGTGCCTTTTGCGGATGCGCCGGTGATAGAAGTGCACCAGAGATGGGCTTGATCAGCAGTTCGAGGTGCTCAATTGCTGCATGATGATGTACGACTACCACATACCACATCAACTGTGTCCCGTCGTGAACGAGGTTCGATGTTTGAGCAAGATATTTATCAGAAATAGTCAAGCATAATGGTAAAGTGCTCATGTCGACGACCCTGTCTGTGCAACACAAGACAGGACTTCCCCTCTTCACGGAGGGACCACTCCTGAAGAGGGTCTGCCCAATGCTTATGTCAACATGCGAATTCTGAATAGCATCATTAGAATTACGTGGCTTGTATTGATAGGAACAAAAACGCAATCTAGCCGACCTTCTTGTGGGGCGGCAAGCAAACGGGTATTGTCAATGTGGCGTTCGGTGTCGACGCAGGTACAGAACGGGTCTTGCTTGAGGTATCTGGGTCCACGCCACATCTTGCCAATAGCGTACGCCTCGACCGCTTGAAAAAGTTGTGCAGTGCCGCGTTCGAGATTTTGGACATGGCCGTTCCGCCTGAACTGGACATTCGCGAACACTGCGGGCTTAGTTAATTCAGTCTGTGTACGGCTCATGGCCGGGAGGCGCGGGGTTGGATCATGGACCGCTTTAACACCGATGCTTGTGATAATTGTAAAAGAGCATACGTGGACGGTGGAACATGCATGTCTCCTGCCAGTGAGCGATATTCACCACGCACGTTGTTGACCCTCTCACGGCGAGTAGTGCAAGCACGTTGCGGGCCTTCATCGCACATCTTTTCCCTGCGGATGCATCTCCGGATCGCTTGTCGTTGGGCAGGGCTGGAGGCTGTAGGAGGCGTGCCGTGGCGTGGTGTTGGGGGGAACTGCAGGTTGATCCGCTAGTGGCCGTCGTCGCGCACCGGCGCGCGATATGCTGAGTGCACGGTAGCAGGTGTGGCAGTGCGGTTCTCGTGGCAGATTTGCTGTGGAGACAAGGCAGGACCACGATGGCTCGGACGACGCGACGGCAGTCTGGGTGAATTACTATACTATTATTGTTGTACTCACCACCTCAATGAAGGGTGTCTGTCCATGGTTGAAGACAGAGCTGCATCGCGCATTACCTCCATGATACCCTACTATAATATGCTTGACAGGCAAAAATCTTCCCGACCCTGCATGGCGCGATGCAACTACAATACAGTTGGCCCCAAAGAAAGCGAGTCGGTGTGAAGAGGCGGCGACGGGCAAAGGTAAAGGCGGCCACAGCGGCGCACTCCAGATGATCGGCACGAGCGTTGTCGTGCGTGGGCCGCCGTTGGTTCACTGCTGCTCGTTCTGCCATCTGCTCCGACCTGCTATTGGCACTGCCTTGGATGGATGCTTGTTGCTATCAATGGAAAGGGGATGATGATGGAAACCGGCTGTGCTCACTGCTGCTGCTACTGTATGCATGACGAAGACACGTGGAGAGACATAGATGCTGGGCGGTGAAGCAAGCAGTGATAGCAACATCCATATCAGACAGACAGAGAGACATCCATGGCGAAATCAGCGATCAATCAATCCCTCAAGGCAATTATTCTATTTTGGCGGGCAGAAGGCAGTCTAGAGGCGGCGACTGCGTTTTGTTGAACTGCCAGCTCGTTCGCCCGGCCCAAGCTTTCCCATGGTGGGGGGCGGTTGGCGGTTGCCAGACAGCAGCAGAGCAGCGGAAGGAGGCAACAAATAAAAAGTGCCACGCCAGACCACGCAGCACCCATTGCCCGCCCTCTCTCGCACCATTCACTCTGTGATCAAATCATCCCCCTCTTCTCTTCCTCACTTCCTTCTTCTTATATCAGCCTGACCTGTTCTCTCGTCAGCGATATCTCCATCACAACTCCTCCTGCAACACGACGTGACCCTGACGCCAGCCGCGTCCAGACCCCACTTTCGGTGAGTTCTTGCTGTCTGTTTGGGGAGAGCCCGTCGTCTCGCATTCACTAGACTACTCTCTCCTCAGAAGCCCATGTTCAAACCGAACTCTCCGACCTAACAACCACTCTCATCACAGTCCATCCTCTTCACACACACATTCAGACACAATGGCCTCCAAGAGCGCCGTTCCCTCCCACCTCAAGGCCGACAATGGCTCCGACCGTCACCACGGCAAGACTCAGAGCCACGTGGTATGTACTGAACACTCTTTCTTTCCAATTTCTCAGTGTCGCTTTGGAGCGGGCAAAGGTGGCAGCAGCAGCAGCTGCAGCAGCAGCAGCAGAAGGGCAATTGGCAATAGAGCACGAGGCTTCACAGCACTTGAGCAACACATCAGGAGACGACGACGGCAGGATACTGCGCACGCAGCAGACACGCCAGATTCTGGCACGTCTGTCTATCTGAAAGACACATCAGGACATGTCGACGCCTCAGTTCTCAACAACTGAGGCTGGCTGAGCCTGACTGATGTCTGGCGTGACCTCACGTCAATACTACAGCCCGCTGCGCCTTCTGTGGCTTCACCGCATTCTCAGGTGTCAGTCACGACTGACGCTTACGCCATCTCGCAATATTACACATCCTAGCTGCCTTCACCATTCACAGGCCACATTCGAAACCTCATTTGAAAAGATCGAGACTTCGATGTTCTGCTTGCGCCACCCTCCACCCCCACCGCCCCTTATCACCATCCCAACATGGACTTTGGAAGACCATCTGACGCTTCACAAATGCTGACCAGCGATCACTATGAACAGGCTTTTGAGAACACCTCCACCTCTGTTGCCGCATCTCAGATGCGCAACGCCCTCAATGTCCTCGCCGATTCCGTCACCGACGAGAAGGAGAAGGCCCGTTTCGAGACCGAGATGGACAACTTCTTCGCTCTCTTCCGCCGCTACTTGAACGACAAGGCCAAGGGCAACGAGATCGACTGGGACAAGATCTCTCCCCCCAAGCCCGAGCAGGTCGTTGACTACAACAGCCTTGGCAACTCCGAGTCTGTTGAGTTCCTTAACAAGCTCGCCGTCCTCAAGCTCAACGGTGGTCTCGGTACCTCCATGGGCTGTGTCGGTCCCAAGTCCGTCATTGAGGTCCGCGAAGGCATGTCCTTCCTCGACCTTTCCGTCCGTCAGATCGAGTACCTTAACCGCACCTACGATGTCAACGTGCCCTTCGTCCTCATGAACTCCTTCAACACCGACAAGGACACCGCCAACATCATTAAGAAGTACGAGGGCCACAACATCGACATCCTCACCTTCAACCAGTCCAAGTTCCCCCGTGTCCTCAAGGACTCCCTCCTCCCCGCCCCCAAGAACGCCAACTCTCAGATCTCCGACTGGTACCCTCCCGGACACGGTGACGTCTTCGAGTCTCTCTACAACTCTGGCATCCTCGACAAGCTCCTCGAGCGTGGTGTTGAGATTGTCTTCCTCTCCAACGCTGACAACCTCGGCGCTGTCGTTGACCTCAACATTCTCCAGCACATGGTTGAGTCTCGCGCCGAGTACATCATGGAGCTTACCGACAAGACCAAGGCTGACGTCAAGGGTGGCACCATCATTGACTACGAGGGCCAGGCCCGTCTTCTTGAGATCGCCCAGGTCCCCAAGCAGCACGTCAACGAGTTCAAGTCCATCAAGAAGTTCAAGTACTTCAACACCAACAACATCTGGATGAACCTCCGCGCCGTCAAGCGTATCGTCGAGAGCAACGAACTCTCCATGGAGATCATTCCCAACGGAAAGAGCATCCCCGCCGACCAGAAGGGCGAGGCCGATGTCAGCATCGTCCAGCTCGAGACCGCCGTCGGTGCCGCCATCCGTCACTTCCACAACGCCCACGGTGTCAACGTGCCCCGTCGCCGTTTCTTGCCCGTCAAGACCTGCTCTGACCTCATGCTTGTCAAGTCTGACCTGTACACTCTCCGCCACGGTCAGCTCGTGATGGACCCCAACCGTTTCGGTCCTGCCCCTCTCATCAAGCTCGGCAACGACTTCAAGAAGGTCTCTGCCTTCCAGTCCCGCATCCCCTCCATCCCCAAGATCTTGGAGCTTGACCACCTCACCATCACTGGTGCTGTCAACCTTGGTCGCGGCGTTGTCTGCAAGGGTACCGTCATCATTGTCGCTACCGAGGGCCAGACCATTGACGTTCCTCCCGGATCGATCCTTGAGAACGTCGTTGTCCAGGGTTCCCTCCGTCTCCTCGAGCACTAAATGCTCGATGAAATGGCGGAGCCTACTACAAGCAACCGCATACGACAAACATCAAAATCATCTCATCAGGAGGCACATCGACCATGAAGGCCTCTTGCTTTTCTTTTAGTTCTGCATTTGGCGGACATGTATGTGGGAGAGAGATTCAAACTACTGCTGCAGGTCAGGTGTAGAGAAATGAAGGAGCCAGAAAGGCTCAGGACAGATCGGAGGAGCTCACGTTGCATCTGCAAAAAGTGAACATAGAATTACTGTAATCATGACAAAGCGTTCATACTCTCAAATATTTTGCTGGTGATATCAATCTCATAATGTGTCTTGCTTGTGAATACCTTATGCATCGTTGCAGCATCGCATGTCGTCCACGTGCTTCCCACATGCAATGAGGAGCAATTCATTTGTCCGCTTTGTTAGTCTAGGCCACGCAACGACGTCAGGAAGGGTCAAACGCCGCTTGCGCCAAGTTGCTTTGTCGGTCGGCAACATTTGAGGCCACCATTCATTCACAAGAACCTCATTCACCAAGCAAACGACGCGCACAACGGTGTCCCAAGTGAACACCCACTAGCTCGTCGGTACAAGGCTGACAGTGGTTCTTGTTGTCGTCGCACAGGTTTTTCCCTGCCTGACCACCGCCATCGATGAGCGCGTAACGTTACCCGCCCGATGCCCTTGATCGCATGGCCACGGCACCCGGCCTTGACTCCCGCAACATGGCCGACTGTCACGTGCCTCCTCGTGGCGGCGATGGGGATATGCGCAAGTCATGGCATGACAGATGATGCGGTGTCGCATTTGAGGTACGTTGCTGTCTGGCTTCCCGAATAGAGCCAGCACTGGGTGCGAAATGTCACAGAATGTAGAACTTACGATTGTTTGAACTTGTAGGCAAGACACGAGAGACCTCTTCTACCATGGTTACACGAACTACATGACCCACGCCTTCCCCGAAGACGAATTGAAACCCCTCTCCTGCAAACCGCAGACGAGGAACAAAGACAACATTGCCGACGTCGGCCTCAACGATGTTCTGGGAAACTACAGCGTCACGCTGGTCGATTCGCTCTCGACGCTGGCGATCTTGGCTTCTGGGGAGGATGCGCGCGACGGGCAATCGCCGCTGAAAGATTTCCAAGAGGGCGTGCAGGCGCTGGTCGAGCTGTACGGCGACGGCGGAGAGGAGAGGCCTTGCGGGAGCAAGGCGTGCGGATTTGATTTGGATAGCAAGGTGCAGGTGTTCGAGACGAATATTCGCGGCGTGGGCGGATTGCTATCGGCGCATCTTTTCGCGGTTGGGGAGTTGCCGATTCGGGGTTATGAGCCGAAGGTCGTGGTGCGGGATGGACAAGATGAGGAGCAATACGAAGATACGATTGCGATTGATTGGGATGGCTGGATCTATGATGGTCAATTGTTGAGGCTGGCACATGACTTGGCGTCGAGACTCCTGCCTGCTTTCAGCACCACTACTGGGTTACCTTACCCACGAGTGAATCTTCGACATGGCATTCCTTTTTATCGCGACAGCCAGGCGGGCGTTTGCAGGCTGGACGGAACGTCCTCGGACCCGCGAGAAATTACTGAAACATGTGCGGCTGGCGCTGGGAGTCTGGTTCTGGAGTTCACTACGCTTTCGAGGTTGACTGGAGACGAACGCTTCGAGAGACTGGCGAAGAAGGCGTTCTGGGCTGTGTGGGAGCGTCGCAGCGGGATTGGATTGATTGGCAACGGGATCGATGCAGAGAATGGGCAGTGGACGTCTCCTCCGCTTGCTGGAATAGGCGCTGGAGTCGACAGCTTTTTCGAGTACGCGGTCAAGTCGTCGATCTTGCTCTCGGGTCTTCCTTACGATCTCGAAACTCGCGAGGAGAACGACCCAGAGGCATTCCTACAAGCCTGGTATGATGCGCACTCTGCTGTAAAGCATCACGTTCTTCGCCCGTCTGCGGAGAAGCACCCTTTCTACGGGCAAGCCGATCTGGTTACTGGTGCGCCACGGTATTCTTGGATTGACAACCTTAGCGCGTACTATCCTGGCTTGCTCACGTTGGTTGGCGAGCTCGATGAGGCGATCGAGGGCCACTTGCTTTGGGCTGCGTTGTGGACCAGATATGCTGCTTTACCGGAACGCTGGCACACGCACAACGCCTTCATCGACCCCAACTTCAGACACTGGGCTGGACGACCAGAGTTCATTGAGTCGACGTACTATATCTACCAGGCCACGAAAGATCCTTTCTACTTGCACGTTGGCGAAATGGCTCTCCGTGACATCCGACGCAGGTGCTGGACGCCTTGTGGATGGGCAGACCTCGGCGATGTGATTAGTGGTGAGCAAAGAGATCGAATGGAGAGCTTCTTCCTGGGCGAGACGGCCAAGTATCTTTACTTGCTGTTTGAGGAAGATCACCCTCTCAATCACATGGATGCCCCAGTAGTGTTTACAACCGAGGGTCATCCGTTGATAGTGCCCTCGAAATTGCGACGCGCTGCTCCGACCAAAGTGCCCAAGGCGACAAGGACACGGAAACCACAGCGAACGGCCCAGCAGCCATCGGTCAGACCAGTGGAGACGTGCCCTTCCTTCAAACCTTTACACCCACTTGTTGGGAGTAGCATAGTTGGCCGACCTGACTTCTTCCATGCCGCTGCTATGGCCCAGCTACACCTTGTTCCTGTCGAGGCTCAGCGATCGTCTTCTCTCCATGAAGCCGCCGTTGACTCGCCTGGGATATCAATGGAAGACATCCGCAGTCCTACGAACTACACGTACTACCCCTGGACACTGCCGCAGAGTTTGGTTCCGAGCCACGGCTTCAGTGCGGAGATCAGCAGTCCCATCTTGAGCACTCTGACTTTCCCGAACCTCAATTCGGGTAAAGCTGGCGAAGATAAAGGGATTTTGCCGCTTGGGGCTTTAGAGAAGGTCATGGATGGCGTTGTCATCAGCTCACTGTCTAACATGCGGCTGAGTATGGTACAGGAGCCCAGGTCTTTGCTTATGCCGGACAACCAAGGCGGACTAGTCGAGATGGAAGTCGGCCACCAATACCGAGTGCATGGCATCGCCAACTGGCCGCTCGGCAAGGACGAGAAAGTGCTGCTCGCAAAGGAAGCAATGGAGGGCGTTTCCGCAGGCGACCCTAACTTCAAGCGTGTCAAAGACCTTGAGTTCGCTGATCTGGTAATCGACTACCGCGCGCCTTTCAAACTTGATATCTCAGACGATGGCACAATCATCTCCGATGAGTTCGATGTCGACAACCCCGAGAATGGCACGCTCGACAGCATCTGGGACGAGCTCGAAACCATGTTCAACAAGCTCCTCTCCGGCGACCCAGCGTCCCATCCCGCCCTCACACCCGCCACCAGCAGCCCACCCTCCATCTCTCGCACCGTCATCTCCGCCATCCTCCCTACAGGCGCCGGCGCAGCAACTCTCCCCGCGCAACTCGACACCCTCGATCCCACGACCATAAGCACAGGCGCCCTGCCAAACAACAAAATCTACTTCCTCGACTCGACCCTCTGCACTCATCGCCTCCCCGCCTCAGTCGTCAAGAACTTTCAGATCCTCGTCGTCCGCCGCGGAGGTTGCTCGTTCAACGACAAGCTCGCCAACATCCCCGCTTTCACACCCACGAAAGAAGGCTTGCAGGTCGTTGTTGTTCTCTCCCCGTCTGAGGCCCAGGAGCACGGCGAGCACTTGATCAGGCCGTTGCTCGATGAACGGCAGCGCACGCCTGCGGGTATTGACCGCAGGCATGCGATTGCTATGATGATGGTCGAGGGCACGCCTGAGATTGTTGTTGTGCTGCGCGGGGCTTCTGGTGTCCATGCTCGCGTAGATGAGGCCGGGCAGATTGTAGAGGAGATTGCCAGGCCGGGAGTGGGAGAGTTGGGAAAGGAAGGCAAGATACTGATGCCGGGTATGGGCGTCAAAAGACGGTATTGGTTTGAGAGCATGGGTGTGCCTATCAGCAATTTGATCGTTTTGTAGATACACCTCTTTCTGTTCAAGAACAAAGTTTTGATTACAAATTGGTATACAAATGCGACAGATTCCTTTGTGGAGCAAGAGATATTTTTTGGCTTAACATGTCACAAAAACATCACCACCAAACGCCACGCTATGACCGGTTCCTAGTCTATACAAAGGCCTGAATGAATGATCCTAGCAAGCTCAACGAGTGGCCCTCATCTCCTGCTGGCCGTCGGTACCTTCGACGTGTCCAGGCTTTTCGAAGACCTCGACCATAGCTTCCTCGAGGATCTCGCAGCCAGAATCGATTTCCGCCTCGGTGATGGTAAGAGGCGGCACGAAACGGAGAGTGTTGGTACCGCAGGTAATAACCAGAAGGCCACGCTCGCGAGCGGCTGTGATGATGGGTGTGGGATCCCTGTTGAGCTGCATGCCAAGGATCAAGCCCTTGCCACGGACCTCTTGCACGATCTCTGGGAAGCGCTGGTGGATGCGGGCGAAGTTCTCGCGGAAGCGGGTTTCCTTCTTGAGCACACCCTTCTGCAGCTCGGGGTCAGCGAGACGGCCGACGATGTTGTGGGCGAGTCTGGCGCCCAGAGGGTTGCCGCCAAAGGTTGTGCCGTGGTCGCCTGTGACGATCTTGCTGGAGACGTCTTCTGTGACGATGGTGGCGCCGATAGGGAAGCCGTTGCCCAGTGCCTTTGCTGTGGTCAGGATGTCTGGGTGGGCTTCCACGGGCAGGTCACCGTGAGCCCACAGCTTGCCAGTGCGGCCGAGACCGCACTGGATCTCGTCGTAGATCAGGACCGCGCCGACCTCGTTGCAGCGCTTCCTCAATGCGATCAAGAACTCGTGGGAGGCGACATTGACGCCACCCTCGCCCTGAATGGGCTCGATGATCACACCGCAAGTGTTCTCGGTGACCAGCTCGTTGATGCTGTCGATGTCGTTGTAGATTGCGTACTTGCAGCCGGGAACCATAGGCGAGAAGGGCTTCTGGTATTTCGGGTTTGGTGTCATGCTCAACGATCCCATAGTACGGCCGTGGAAAGAGCCGTGGAAGGAGACGATCTCATGCTTTGAGCCATCCTCCCTGATGCTGCGTCCGTACTTGCGCGCAAACTTCATCGCCGCCTCGTTCGCCTCGCTACCGCTGTTGCAGATGAACGCCCTGCTTGCGTCCTTCATGCACCCAGCCTCCTTTGTACGTTCCACGAGCAGCTGGCTCAGCGCGCCGGTCCATGGGTTGTAGTATAGGTTGCTTGCGTGGACAAGCATTTGTGACTGTTCGAAGATAATGCGACTCATCTGCTCGTCGCAGTGGCCCAGCGAGTTGACGGCGATTCCAGCTGTGAAGTCTAAGTATTTCCTGTTTTCCACATCGTACAGGTAGCATCCTTGGCCCTTGTGGAACATGGGAGGTGGGCGGACGTAGGTCGGGACCATGAACGGCTGCTGCGAGTTTACGAGGCGGGTGGTTTCGGAGTCGGAGCGAGGATCGGGTGTTGGGAGGGTAGCATCGTTCTGGTCGTATATCAGCGACAATGCTCTCGGTTGTTCTTATCGTTTTCCGTTTCCTACCTGGATCTCTTGCTTCTTAGCCTCTGGTAGGTTAGAGGTTGCTGTTGAGGCATAGCTACGGCGCAGAGTCTGTGATGCGGATGTACGCTGGGCGCGAAGCACGGCGCTGAGGCGCTGGCTACCTATACGAAGAGACATTGTGGTTTGTATGGGAGCAGGAAGGAGGAGGAGGAGAAGTCGCAATGCGAGCGGAAAGAAAGTAAATGCCTCAAGGACCAAAGGACCCTTCCATTGACTCGCAAGAAAGTTGTCGAGCCGTTGGAGCGATTGCGTCTCTTTCCCCAGATTCTGCTCCGACTCACCGAGCATCTTATCGCTTATCACCGACATCGCTCCAAGATGTCTCCGTCGTTTGTTTTGAACAAACATATCTAACTCTATATCATGTAAACATTTTTTGAGAAAAATGTTTATCAAAGAATCGACATTACTTAACCAAGGTGCCCAGTTCACAGTACTTCGCCATTGCATAGGCATTTTATCACCATCGAATCGCACCCAAACTGCCCTAAATCAATGTCAAACTCTATGTCGTAACTCAACAGCATATGCATGACACAATATGCGATGCGTCACGGTCCATTGGTACACTCATAGGTTCAATATCGTTGCATAAGAATTTGCAAATCTACGTCAGAACGTCGTCTGTTGTGAGCTGCCGATTCGGATTCAATAATGCCATCTGCCTACTCTCCTGAGCAGATCTCGGCGTTCCTGGATTACATCGACATCCCAGAGCATCACCGTCAGAATGGTGGACCAAAAGTGGACCTGGAGTTCTTGACGGATCTGCATGTTCACACTCTGTCGGCCATTCCCTACGAGAACATCTCTCTGCACTACAACGAGGAGCATACGAACACTCTAGACCCACAGAAGCTTTTCGAGAAAATAGTCATCGCCAGACGCGGCCGTGGCGGCTACTGCATGGAGGTTTCCCTCCTCTACAATCACATACTGCGTGGCCTAGGCTTCCAAGTCTACACGGCTGGTGTCAAAATCCGCAGACGAGAGAACGGCAAACCCTTTAGCCCGTACGTGGGCTGGGTGCATATCGTCAACATTGTCGAATTTCCGGACGGCAGCAAATGGATGTGCGATGTTGCATTCGGTGGAGATGGCGCAACCAAGCCACTGCCACTGGTCGAGAACAATGTCACGCACAACATGGGCACGCAGGAAGTCCGACTGATCAAAGACCACATCCCAGCCCAGGTTGACCGACGCCCGCACACGAAGATGTGGATATATCAGTATCGCAATTCACCTACTCAGACATGGAACAGCTTTTATGCTTTCTATGAAGTTGAGTTCTCTGCCGAGGATTATGACGTGATGAATTGGTACACAGGCCATTCACCGGAGAGTCCGCAATTGGGCGGATTGTTGGTCATCAAATTCTTGAGACGGCAGAAGACAGATGGCGAGGGTGAGAATGATATATTCGGCAAGAGGATGCTTGTGCAGGATACTGTGAAGGAGAATCTCAATGGAAAGACCATCATCGTTGAGACGTGCACCAGCGAGAAAGGTCGTATAGCTGCTTTGGAAAAGTGGTTTGGCATCACCCTGACGGAAGCAGAGATCAAAGGAATTGTGGGATGGAAAACAGAGTTGCGTGGTTGATTCTACAAAGTTAATGCGCCATGCTCGTGTCTCTCAGGCCACCCGTCTTGGTGTCATTGCCCTGTGGGATGTCACCATTAGGTACGTTGTTGTCGTCTCTTCCATACCACCAAGATATTGTCAGTCATGGACTCACAGCCAAGCAAATATTATTCTTCTATACAGCAACCGAAATCAATAAGCTCACTCTCGGCTACGCCTCTCTACATGCGCGCACTGATACTCCTCATCTTCTAAACCTCAAAACAAAGTCGACTACGGCCAAGAAGCCTCGCAGTAACCAGAACGCGACCCCATCAGTGTGCAACAGCATTATCGTCCAGAGCCCTCTCTTGATCGCCTTCTGCGACCTGGGCACACTCTCCGCATCAAAGTTCTCGATCGCAGTCCGAATGTTGGCAGACTTGGACAACTGTGCAGCAAGGTCCACGGCATCCATGAGCGCTGAATTGGCTCCACTACCCGAGAACGGGCTTTTGGAACTGTTCGCATCGCCGATGAAGACGACATTCGCTTCGGGCAGCCTCTGCGAATGCACTATCGGATGCTTTTGCTCGGCACTGAAAATTTGCAGCGTCTCGGGGTCTGTTGCTTCGATGAACTCGCCAAAAGGCTCGTGGAACATGTTGCCTCGCTGCTTGATCTCGTTCAGGATCTCTCGCTTACGCTCCACGGCTTCTTTTCCTCGTATGCGCTCCCTTGGCTGGTCGGATTTGTATGTGAGCGCCCAGGGGCTTGTTGTGCTGTCGACAGGGAAGTTGAGGAACGCGACTCCCGATCCACTGATGTTGATTCCCCATTTCTCCTCCAAGGGAGCTGGCTTGCCGGAGGGGAACCTAGAGGTCCCCTGACAGCAGATCGCGCCGGCGTAATTCAATTCGTCGTTCGGTAGCAGCGCTGATCGAACATTGCTGTTGACGCCGTCGGCCGCGACGAGGAGATCGCATTCGTCCGATGACCCATCGCTGAGATGGACTCGGACCTTACCGCCTTTGACGATATCAACCGAGTCGCAGCCTTTCTCCCAATGGACTTTTGTATCAGAAGGAATACCATCTACCAAGATCTGCCGTAAGACGTGCCGAACTATACGGATGCCGCTCGCAGGGATACGGTCTTGAGTCCCGGGCGAGTCCTTGATATCGAGCATTGGTCGCCAGTCGTTAGCCCAGATCGTGGGAAGTTGCTGAATCCCATTGGAGCCTACTGTGCTGGACGAAAGGGCAGCATCCAGCAGTACGATATCATCCAAGGCTTGCAGACCAGATTCTTTCTTGATGCTCATGGTGTAGCCTTCGTGCCCTGGTTTGAGAACTTTGGAAGATCGTTCGTACATGACTATTTCGGGCTTTGGATGTTCGCTCGACCAGCTTTGGTCTAGAGCTCTGGCGAATGCCATGCCAGCGAGACCGGCTCCTGTGATGATGATGCGTTTCCCGGCGAGGTAATGCTTTTGTGAAGTGTCGATCGACATGATTGGATTGCTCATGATCAGGTTGTATGTTGTTGGACTGTGTTTTATTGAGTTGTTTGTTGTTGGATCATTAGTAGAACAGTGAGTGAGAGCGTGTGTATCTGTCTATACATATATATCTGTAAGTTCTTTGTTCCGGATCCGAATGCGCGCAGTGGACGTGGGTTGCAGCCTGCCTTCTCGGGCCCGAGTCGCACAACGCCCGAGGATCTGTCCAATCGTCGCCCACTACATCGCTCGCATACCAATTCCTTCGGTTTGTAGGGTGCGAGTCCGAGAGTAATTTCTAAGTGTTGCTCTCTTCGGTCAGTTTCCGAGGAAATCTATCGAACTCCGCCTTGTGCTGGTATGTCGTCGCAATCAACGAGTCGAAGTATCGAGGGTTTAAGCCGTGCGAACCGCCCGCGAGCGTGCTGGAGGTGGGTCTATAGATTACCTCATCGCGTATAAGGTCACCCATGTTTTAACAATGCCACTCGTTCACGACCCCAGATACCATTGTCAACACATTTTCAAAGATGTCCTCTATCCATCATGCCCTACTGATATTCGGCTCAGGACCAGGCATCGGCCGCAATGTCGCCATGCTCTTCGCAGAGCGCGGGTTTCGAAAAGTACTACTCATGTCCAGAGACAAGGAGCGACTTGCTCAGGATGCAGATCTCGTACGCTCCGCTAGCACTGGCGTCGATGTCCAAGAAATCACAGTCGATGCTGCAGACACGGACAGCGTTCGGCAAGCTCTCGAGAAAGCGAACGAAGCACTAGGAGGAACGCCACTGGAGTTTGTACTATTCAATACGGCCAGGACTGGGCCAAGCAAGTTCTTCGACTTCTCTGCGGAGGATCTGGAAGCTGACCTCAGGGTACGCTATATTGACTGTCCACTTGTGATGCATCACAGAATAACACATGGTTTAGATTTCCGTTGTCAGCTTGTACACGGTCGCCAAATGGGCAATGCCAAAGCTCCTAGACCTGGCAAACTCTAACACCGACACCACACCTTCATTCGTGGCTACCAGTGGCATGCTAGCGAAGGATCCATTCCCTGCCATGTTCTCTCTGGCCACTTGCAAGGGCGGGCAGTACAACCTTGTCCATTCCCTGCACAAGGAATATGAGCCCAAAGGCGTTCATTGTCCTTTGATCGTTGTTGGCGGAGCTGTAAAAGACGAGTCTGTTTTCACCAATGCTCGAAACATAGCCGAGGAGACATGGAAAGTGTTCAAACAACCGAAGCACAGTGGGAAGTTCGAGACTCTTCTACTGGATCCGGCTTATCTCGAGCATGTCAAGAATCGGGAGCAAAGAAGCGCTCAGCAGTGAGATGCGTTCTATATGCCAGCAATACCTTCGATATCGAAATTTGGTGTCTTGTGTTATGCATTGTTTAGTGTTGAGGGACTCACATTGAAGATAGTTACCTCCTACTGTTCGCTGTAAATCTCTCTATCGAGTTGCGTGGAAGTTCAAGTCAGTAGAAAACACGAAAAGGCATCTTACGATGAGCAATTGGAGCCGCATGAGCTGCATCGAGCACGACCCAGGAGAGGAGTACATGTACTGTCACAATTGCAGGTGACATAATTTAGTGGTATTAGTAGAAAGGCAGAAGGAGAAGGTCTCGACTCCTCCCTCCACAAAGAAATGGAGCCATCTCCACCGCCGCCTCAGGGTTGCACACGGGCCGCCACTTCCTCAGCGCGGCCCTCCCACCGCGCGCGCCCGTGACAGTGACCGCATCGTCAGGCGGCACATCAAGATCGACATAAGTGAGGTCGGCCTTTATTCTGTGTACCCAGCCTAATACCGTCACCAAACAACGTACCACCAACACAACACCCTAGAACCACAACTCTTTCCATACCAACCAACATGGGTATCTCATACGTCGGCGTGCGTCTTCAGCACTCTGCTATCATGGCGGCAACTGCGACCGGACGCTGACCGCCTGAACAGATCTGGCAGAACGACAACAAGCCAGCCACCGAGCTATGCTGCGTCGACACTATCGACGAGCACTTCTCGCGCTTCACTCGTGGCAGGTGTGTGCCCTCCGAACGCCTGCGAATATTCTCCCAATAACCCCTGGACAACCCCCACTAACACCCCGCGCAACAGCGTCCGCGAGATCGGTCGTGAGATCAACCGCACCGTCGCAGAGGCCACCCGTCCTGGCACCCGTCAGTCGAAGCCGGAGGACCAGTTCACCATCCACATCTACGCCCGCAGCGAGGGTTGCGCCGGCATCATCGTCGCCGACCAGAACTACGATAAGCTCGTCGCCCACCAACTGCTCAGCAAGATCCTCGATGAGTTCACCAGCAAGTTCCCTAAGTCCTCATGGTCAAACAAGGCGGGCTTGAAGGCATACCAGGATGGACAGACGGAGGGTCACCTTGGGTGGTACATCAAGGAGTTCCAGGACCCGAACAACGGAGACAGCATCATGAAGATTCAGAGGGAATTGAACGAGACAAAGGAGACTTTGCAGAAGGCTATTCAGAGCACACTTGAGAGAGGTGAGTACATCCAATATGGCAGCAGAAATGCTGTTGCACATACTGTTGCGAAAGTGGAATGCTAATCCTATTCTCAATCTCAGGCGAGAAGCTCGACAACCTTGTCGCAAAGTCCGACAACTTGAGCGCATCGAGCAAGATGTTCTACACACAGGCAAAGAAGCAGAACTCGTGCTGCGTTGTCATGTAAATGCTTGGGTTGTAGAGGCATATGAATTGAACGGGTTTGCTAGGAGCATTTTGCACGGCGTCCGGATTGGGGGTTAAGAAGCGGTTATATTCACCACAGGAAACCTTGAGAAACTTTCGAATTTGCTCTTTTGCTCTGGGTCTCATGCATTCATTTGTTTACTGATTCGTATGACCGTTGCTTGTGCTAATGTGTGCGCAGTCTCTATATGTAGCTCACGTTTGGCTGCGCTTGTTCTGCATCTGCTATCTCAGAGGTACTTAGTAGGTACTTTCTTCCACCAGCTACTGCTGAGCATGTTGACGATGGAAAGTCGTTGAATGCAATTGAGGCGCTCAGGTGTTGGTAAGCCCGCTGTCCTCTTGTGACGACTTACTGCCGCTCAATGGAGAAACACCAACCAAGATGTGTCGGAGTGCGCTGATAGCAGGTCAGACGATACTGAGGACAGCCAGCCTTGCCCATTGCTTACTACAGTCCCAGTTCCAGGGCTTGCATCTCAATGGCATGTACCAATTGCCTTGCTCCAGCGACACTGGTCATACGCTGGATGGCTGGTAGAGAGGACACATCCAGCTGGTAGAGAGGACAACCCGCAACTCTATCGCCAACGAGGAATATTCGCTGGCCGTCCAGATGGGTTATAAGGGTCGCCGCCTCCCAGGTCCAGGTGTTTCGTCTATCACGCACTTGCATACAGCACTCTCACATACTGCTCCCAAGAACATATCATCAAGGCCCGCTATACCACCACAAGCAGCCTACCAGCTCCACACCACCACCACACAATCAAGATGTCTTCTTCCATGGCTACCACTGCTACTACCTGTGACGCCATGCACAACACCTCTACTCTGCATGGCGCCATCGGCCTCGCATGTTCGCGTCGCCATGCCGCAAGCTTCTCCGGTGCTTCTACCTGCAGCATTGACGACTTCCCGGCTCTCACCAAAGAGGACCTACCCGCACGTGACTCGCTCGAGTTCGTGCGCAAGACCATCGCTCACAAACGTGAGCTCCGCAATGCCGCTGATGGCGAAGACCTGCCCGTCCTCACACCAGAGGACCTTCCCGCACGCGACTCGCTGGAGTTCGTGCGCAAGACGATCGCTCAGAAGCGTGAGCGCCGCAATGCTGCTTTGTCAGCCCGTCTCCCAGCCGTCGATGCCGCTGATGTAATCAACGTCGACGACAACACCTTTGGCTCGCCTCTGGTGCGCATGGGCCGCCGCCACGCCAACAGACCCTGGGACCACTACGTCCCTCACAAGGACTCGCTCGATCTTTCTCGCGAGCGTGCTACCCGCGACGTTGTTGCCAAACGTCGCAGCTTGAAGCAGAGAGTCTGCACTCGATTCCAAGCTGTTGTCACCAACACGGGTGCCGCCCTGGCGCGAGCCAAGTCTGGGTGTTCTCTCGATGGCAGCAAGTCCGAACATGACAACAGCTTCGAGGGCCGTCCCAAGATCGAAGTTCTGCAGCACACAGTCCGCAAACTGGCATGAATGCTTGCGAGCATGTTGAGATTGGATCGCAAGCAGGCAAGCCAATTGTGACAGCCGGCTGCGGAATGCCGCTTTGATTTCAGCATATTTCTACTTTTTCTGCGACGCTCATGGGAATGCATTGCACTTTGACTATGGGGTTTCGGTTTTGATAACTAGGTACTGGGAAAGTTTGTCTCGGGCGTTTTGGTCATGGTCACAGGAAATCATTGCGCATTGTTTGGTGGCATGTTTTTTTTTTGGGTTTCCTGTACCGCATAATTTAACATTGAAACTTTTATCTCCAAATCAAATATGTCAGTCCTCGTTCATTCCAATCATACTACCTATTCACTTCCATGCACGCTCGTCTTGCTGGCTATCACGCCGGCGCAGTCAGCCTTGAACTACCAAATTACTATCTGTACCACTGAGAATGCGTCAAAAGTCAAGAATGAATCTCACTGGCTGATATGGTATTATCGCTAAACATAATTACAAAGACCCGGCCGTATCTACCACTGAGATTTAATCCATAGTTTTCACTCGAGCTGGCCATTGCCAAAAATACCACAATCGTTGATCCTCACGGCCCCACCCCTCAAGTCGGCAAAGAAGTAACAGCATGCAACACCCACTTGCCCACCACAGAAACATTCTTGCTTTTCACATCTGGCAGATTCACATCCCATCCCTCGTCCCTCCCAGCCAATCTTCCCACAATGCTGTGTGTCCGCGTGGTCACCTCTGGTGTCAGATTCGTGCGATGCTTGGTCGCAATATGTGACATCAACGCATCCGAACCAATGTGCGTCGCGCTCTTCCGGCCCTCCGCGGTGCAAAACAGACAGCCGTAGGTATACCTCGGCCGGAACGCATCAGGCGGTTGCTTATACGGCGCGTGGCTCCTCGCGCAGAAAGGGAAGCGGTAACGGACGCCGTGCGCGAAGTCGATGCGCTGCAACAGCGTTTCGTCGGGGTCGGAGGCGTTGAAATCGCATTCATCGCATTTCCAGCTTCCGTGCAACTTGTCTGAGCCAGGGAGAATCGGAAGGCTTTGGCGCGTGAAGCTCGCGCGGAAATCTTTCTGTGCTGCGAGAGCGCCGACGCAGTATGGGCGGCGATGGCCTTGACGGAGGCGGGAGGCGATGTCTGCGTCGGGTTCGAGCAATGCGGTGGGCGCAGAGAAGGCACGATCGACGTTCGGCGCGTTGCTTAATGTGCTGGAAGTTGGAATGGTTGCCAGAGGTGTGGATTGCGGCTCATGCCTGGCCCACGACGTGTCGTCCGAAAGCGTGCGTGGGAGGGAGTGCGGGCTGTATCTACCAAATGAACGTGTTTGTGGTTCGGAGTCAGGGGTGAGCAGCGACGAAGATGACTCGCTGCTAATTGGACCCAGCCGTGGTGGGATATCTGTGATCCGGGAGGCCACAGTTTCGTTTCCGGTATCATGGTCGATATCATAGCCCGCCAATGTGAGGATGTCGATGTCTTGCGCTCGTATCGCCGGAATTAGGTACTGGAACGATGACAATGTCCTGATAGATGGCCCTGCTCGTCTTAGTTGGCTTTGCTGCCGGCCTGGTATTGGTGGCACGTTCAACAGTCTTTGCGCAGTAACTTCTGAAATGCACAAATTTGCCGCCGCCGTGACGAAGGTCCTTGCGAGAGACTCGCTGGAGTTCCTCCTGCTGATACTAATTCCAAGCGCCGAATCTGCAGAGAGTCGTGGTAGAGGCAGTCTCATTTCGATTCTCTGCCTCAGCTCACTGATGCTCCTGGTCGCTTCATATCGTTTTGTGATAGTGACTTCGTGGAGTGTCTTCAACTGCACCATGTCTACAATATCCTGCAAGTTCTCTTGTGCTCTTCCTAGTGACGCAATGACCTCTGCTTGTAGCGACACGGCGATCATAAGCAGCTCCTGTTTTGCACGATCGTCGCCAGATCGCAGCAGTTGGCTGTATCGGCCCAGAGCTCGCTGCTCGTCGCGGAATTGGCGAATCACCATGGCTCCACCTTCTTCCAAAGAAGTGTGCAGCATGTCTTGCACAACGGCTTGATCCTGGGCTTGTGATTCGTGGAGCTCTTGTTCATAAGGCTGTTGTTCGTCGATCTCTTGCTCGTAGTGCTCTTGTTCGTGCTGTTGGCGCTTCTGCTCGCGCTTCTTCGCTCTGTGTTTCTTGTATCGCCTGGTCAACTCGGCTCCACCGTGGAAGGCGGAGACGAGCGAGGCCACAATAGCAACCACTTCGAGTCCTGACATTGTGCTGGTTGTAGTCTCGGTATAATTGCTGTAGTATGGAAGATTGCAAGGATACAGAATCCTAGAACAAGCAGACGAAAAGAAAGACGCCGCAAGGCAGCGATGGCGTGTCCAGGTCGTGCGCAGCTCTGCAGCGTCATTCAGGGCTACACAGAACCAGCCTCACGGTCAAGCTTGCAGGGCTCGCCTCGGGAGCGCCAATTCCTTGGTTGCATATATTGCAAGGCCATCGATGGTTCGCATGTAATCTCTACCGAGTCCCCCGGGTTAGTAGGGTGAGTGTCAGGTGACAGGTGGGGTGTGCATATGGGATGGTCTGCGCCTCCACAGCTATGAGGCTCAGCCAACATTGGCGCTTCGTGCTATGTAATCATGCTTCATGGGCAACATTTGGCAATATTCGTGTAGAGCATGATGCGGTTAGTCGAGCCACCACACATGATCGCGCTTTGCATGCGTTCTGTTTTGTCAGTCCGTCCACCGGCACAGGAATCTCACTGCGTATGCCATCACCTGTAATCGCTGACGTAGGTCGTGCGGAAGTTGGAGAATGCGCAGATGTTTTCAAAAAATTAGGTCGCAATGCCTTGTTTTGCATTCTTGAGCTGGGTATCCTCGCAACTTTCCAGTTCAATCCATGCTGTTCTCTATTCGTGATGTCCTACACCACCCATGCTCCTGTCGCTTTCATAATCCTCTCCTCTCCGGAAGCGCAACCGCGCTCCTGGAATATATCGTACAACCATCTGCCGTCCTCTTTGGGGTATTCATACACAAGCTCGTCGCTTCGATGCGTTTGATTTAGATCCTGTGTCCTACGTCAGCACTTTCCATTTCCCATCGACGATTTTGTGTATGAGTTTGACTTACGGGGGAAGAAGAGCCTCGCTCCAGCTGCTGGAAAGGAAAGCAACACCGGCCTGTAGAAGCAATATCGTCAGTCTCGACACTCTTTGCGCAATGAATCCATCTCATTTCCATGTGCATGCACGCTCCCGACCCCTTCCTCAGTCGTATTCCAAATGCATATCCTCCTCTTTCCAATTCGATATTCGACGGCACTCAATAGTGGGATGGCGGATCGCTTACAGCAAAGAAGGAGACAGCGACAACGACGCTCCTGTTCTCGGCGCTCGAAAGCTCGTTGATGGCGTTGCGGACGTAGCTGTTGCTCTGGACGGGGCGGCCGGCGCCGACACGAGCGTTTCCTTTGGGAGGCATGTTGTATTGTGTTGTTGTGTGTGGAATGTGGATTTTGGTGATGCGGGTTTGGGTGATGATGATGTTTCTCGACGCTCGATGGATGCGTTCATGTTGGCTCGCTGGGAAAGTTGCGGGCTCGGGAGAGATGGCTCGAGGTCACGTGATGCACATGTACATATCTGCCTACACATACCTGAGGATGTTGCAGGCCGTTCGCTCGTGGTTACCCCGTCGAAGTTGTGTAATTTACTAAGTTGCTGCCGTATGCCACTATCTGGCACATAACATAGAGGTCGATCCAAAAACTCTCTCTGCTGACGTAGGGAACCATTCGTCAATTCTCAGATAGAAAGCAGAAACACAAGAATCAATGTTCTAGCCACACAATTGCACAATGGCACCCAATTTTACCACTTTTCAGTCAACGGTACCATTTAACTACCCTAGGTATACACGCAACTCCCAAAACGACCGTCAACCAGGTCAACACGGATGTTGACACCAGTGCTAGGGTCAGGGTATTGGGGTTATTAAGAGGTCAAATCGAACGATCAACGGCGTGAGGACTACGTTCCATCGATGAAAACCCTTCACAATTAATGCTCGAGGGGGATGCCATCCAGGTACTGGTCGAGCTTTCATATATACATAACACATAACCTCATTGACAAAACCCCTAGCTCTTTCTCAAAGAGAGTCCTATGATGCCGTAGAACCGCCGCAATGCAATCACATCTAATGCAAAACATCCATCCAGAACGCCAACTAATCCAACCAATATACGCCCAGAACATCAGCACACTTTACCGCCGTTGGGTGGTATCTTCCGTCGGACCAGCTGCAGCATCTGCTGTGCCTTCAGCAGCCGACTGATCCTGACCTGTTCGTCTCGTTCTCACACCAAGAAGGTTCCGTAGCCTCTGTCTATTGCTGCGATCTTGTGCTTCTGCAACCTCAGCAGCTTGTGGATCTGCTGCACCATCTGCATCATTGCCTGACTCTCGTCTGCGTCTTGCAGCCTGCTGCTGTCGGTATCTTCTCAAAGCCATCACTCGTTCCTCTCTCGTCATGCGATCTGGTCTGCCGCGGATGCCTAAGATGCCGATCATGAGGCTTCGTCTTACGCTCGAGCGTTCCGCCACTGGTGGCGGCAAATCTCCGAGCTCCTCATCGTTGTTCTCGCGCGGGATCGGGTTGCCGTGTTCGTCCACGTCTTGTGAGGTATGAGAGCGCTGTGGACGGAGGTCGACACGGCATAGTGGACAAGTTCCGGAAACGTTCAGTAGCCACGGGTCAATGCACTCAGGATGGAAGCGATGATCACAAGGTAGGACACGCTGGTCTTGACCGCGCTCGAAGTCTTCTGTGCAGATGCTGCACCCTTGGTTGCCACTTTCGTCATTCGCATTGGCAGAAGATGCAGCGCCGGCAGCTGCGATTCCATCTACGGCTGTGGTGCCATCTAGGTTGGCTCCACCAGCGGATCGAGCCCCGGTTGACGACTCACTGTTTTGCCGATTCTCCTGGGCGGATGCAGTAGTCCCCATCTCGACATCTGCAGGCTTCGGCTCTTCGCGCTCGCCAAACTTGACGATGGGAATGCCATCCAGAATAGCTCTTCCAATTCCCCTGGCACGGCTCTGCCTAGGCCTGCCAACAATCGCGCGGGGACCGTAACGCTCAGGGTGTCGGTGCGCTATGATAGCTCCAGTGATGATGATGACCAGGAAAAGTGCTGTGATAACTCCAGTGATGGTGTACAAAATGATCATAGCCACAGCAGTACTTGGATTAGGCCCGAGTGGTCCCTGAGGACCATTATCCCTGGTATTACTGTTGGAGCCGCCATTAGAGCCACCCGATGACCCATCGCGTCCCTGCTGCGCTTCCGGTCCGCCAATGGTCACCCAGAGAGGTGCGCTGGAATTCCCAATGGCGTTCAGAACATTTGTAGTATCATTGCGGCTCTTCATGGAAAACACCCATTTATATCCGGTACGATCGCCTTCCATCCGACAGTAGTCCGCCTTGTTTGAGTAAAACAGTACGGCAGCGACGTTGCGCTCCACCGCGCTGCGGAAGACTCCAACCTGATCGATGTTGCCGGGATAGTCATTGGGATCGCAGGATATAAGGGCGACCGCGCCAGATTTGACAACGAATTGATTGTCCGTGCCGACATCCATGATCTCTCCAGAGAGGCCCGTAGGCGGGACTTCGTCCATGGCGGCATCGGTGAGCGGCAGCACGGGAGCCAGTGGGACCATGTCATCGTTGCGAGAGATGGTCATAGGGGTACCCGTGGTGCCAGGCAGGTCCGCATCGGTGGAGTTGGTCGCGACAATGGTCTGGGCGACGACGCCAGGTGCGACGAGCAGCAGGCATGCTGCCAGAGAGAGGCGCATGCGCAGGGTATGTCTGGCCATGAGGATGGTAGCACACGACAGTCGAATGAGGCGGGGTACCAGCAGTAGTATTGTGTGTGGGCCGGAGCAGGATATATATATCAGATAGATAGCGAGCGAGTGGCGTTCAGGTGGTATAAGGCGCCATGGTAGTTGGTGGAGGTGGTGTTCACAGCCTTTGTCGGGTTCGCACAAGGGATCCGATGATGTCTTCGGGAAGCGGAATTTAATGATTGTCAAGGGCGGCAGGGGTGGTGGCGGAAGATCAGGATCAGCTCAGCTCAGCTCACATACACATGGGCGCAGCAGCGTGCAGGCGCGGCATGTGCCCTGTCGCAAGGACGATGGGCGTGGGGAGGGACTTGCAGCTTTGTACTGCTATCGTTATCGGCTCAGAGCGGCAGCTTGGATGACTACAGTAGTACTAGTAGTCCATTATTGGTTTAGTGAGTCTTTAGTCCCATTCCAGCCTCCGCATTCCCCACTGCTGCTGCTAGTATGTAGACTGGTGGTATTGTATCTTGACTTTCTGCCAACATCTTGGTCTACCTTGGTCTACCTTGGTCTTCTGCACTGCACAGCCTGCCCGCCGTCAAATCTGTCATCCTCAACTGCCCCCGTGATGCGAGGATACTGTACACCGAGCGGCGGCCGACGGTAGGCTGTCTCAGCCCTTGACCTCGCAGACACCAAAACATGCACAGTGCGGTCGACAGTTGCGCATTGGCAGACTGTGCACGCCGATATGTCACTCTTCTTATGCCCAGCTTGCGTGGCGTCTCACGCTTCCCTGTCTCAAGAATTCTCCATGTCTGACATCCGGTGCGTACCGCTCACAGGGCCGGACCAAAGGGGTCATGCCCTCTTTGCAATCAATCATTGCCGCTCGACCGCCTCACACATAAGCCGCATCAGAAGAACCAAGGCACAAATGAAAGCGATGCTTATGCAGACCATGGAATTAAAACAATCGATATGTACACCGAAGTATGCTAGCGTAAGTGCAGTGCAGTAAAAGCAGAGCCCGCTGTCAGCTCAGCTCGCATCAGGACCAAACGAAACCGAAACCCCACCTAGAACAACCGCTCGACAGGACCCATTCCAGGCAAAGGCTGGAAATCAGGATGCTCAGGCCAATCGCCCAGGTCGGCCGGGTCTCCACCGATTCTGACCCACGTCGCGTGCGAAGGCACGTTGTTGCCATCGAGGAGGAACATCTGGAACCAGCCTGGAGGGCACACGTTCGCATCTGGAGGCGCAGTCACCGAGCATGACACGCTTGAGCATGACGTCGCAGGGAAATATGTGCGCTGACCCATGCTATTGCCGTGTGTCGAAGCGACAGATCCCATCAAGCTGACGCGGTACGATCCCGTGCTGCCACTACCAGTCGCTGTGATAGGAAACGAGACTTGCTGTCCGTAGCCCCAATCGAGGTTCGAGACATTGAACGCTGGGCGCGCACCGCCCTTGAGGATGTATGGAGGCGTCCAGATCTCGGTACGGTACTCTTGAGGCGCAAACCAGGTTCGTTCATCTTCAGGATCGGAACCAGAGACGAGCACGCGGCCATCGTCGAGAAGGACTGCTTCGCTGTGGTATAGACGTGCGATGGTGGTGTTCGCCATCACCGTCATGCGCGAGCCAATAGGCTTGGTAGGGTCGTAGAGAACACTGCCGTAGTTTGGATCCGTGGCGAGACCGAAGCCAGCGCGGCCTTGACGGGCACCATTCAAGATGATGAAAGTGCCATCAGGCAGCGCGACAATGTTCGGCATTAAACGCTTTGATGGCATGCGTTCGATTGTCCAGTTGGTATTGGGGACGTCCGGCGCGATCGTAACACAGTTGTCAAGCGCAATCTCAGTGAACGGCACACTTCCGCCGCAGATAAGGAGCTCGAGGGGCTCACTGTAAGGTGCGTGTTGGGGCAAGACCATGGCAGTACCTTGGAATGGATATGTCCGGCCTCCATCATTATTGTAGACGGCGCCTGGTATGTTAGGCAGTGTACGCTTGGTTTGCAAGCTGACTGGGTCGAGGATGCGGGCTTCGTTGTAGTAGGCCACAAGGATGCCACCAGACGGGAGGACGACGAGGAAAGGATACAGGTTGTTCGGATCGGTTCTCTGGAGGTAGTCGCAGAAGAGAACTTCGCCACTTGGAGACGGCAGGACCTCGAGTGTCGGGACAGGAGCACCGTTGGAACCTACTTGTCCACCCATCACCAGGATCGATCCGTTAGACATCGTCATGGCGGAGGGATACCACCTACCGTTCAGCAGACTGACTTCGAACTGGTTCTCCTGCCAGTCATTCTTGCCAGCGACACCAGGGCTTCCGTCAGGCCAGTAGAGTCGCACGCCGAATGTCGCATCTCCTGCCCAGCCGCCGACGTCGATCTGGCGACCAGCACGATCGGGCAGAGTGAGACTTGCAGCACAGAAGATGTCAGTCTTCACGTGCATCTCACGCCATATAGCTGAGTATGAAGAGTTTGCTTGGCCAACGAGACTATAGTCCAACTCATAAGCACCAGTACCGTTGTTGGCAGGAGACGTTCCGAATTTCTCCAAGAACGTCACCTTGCCGTTGCGAGACGGTGCGGTGATGAGCGGAATGACGGGTCCAGAACTGAAGAACTCGTACTTGCCAGCGTCGTTGCCGCTTGCGAAGCCCCAGTTGTAGAGAGGATCGCCAGTCCAGGTATAGTATGACAGTCTGCTGGGTCCACCGCAGATGTATCCACCGTTTGAGTCCTTGTTGTCGGTACAGAGCATGTTGCAATCGCTTTCGGGCTGCTTGGTAGCGCCAGAAGCGAGGACGCCTGCCACATCACCACAGTAGCACTCCTCACCGAACTCCGTGCCTGCCGCATTGTAGCCATACTTGGCGCAAAGCGATAGGCAGTTGACGTTGGAGTTGTTCGTTGGGTTGACCATCTTGTACTCGAGCGTACGTGCGCCGTCGATGTCAGACCAGCAGCCCTGGTATGTCCAGTTGCCTGGAATGCCGTCTTGCTGAGCGGTCGGGTTAGTGAAGTTGCTCATCGTGCCGTTGGAATAGATGCTGAGGCGACCACCAGCGCCGCACTTTTCGCCACTTGCACCACCGCAGTTCATGTTGCACTCTCTGTCGTTGACAAGCTGGGGCGCGTTGTGCAGATATTTGTCACAGAAGCACTGTACGGCATACTCCATGCCTGCAATGTTGTAGCCCTTTGCTGTGCACGCTGCGATGCATGATTCGACTGTGAGGGAGCTGTTGTCGGGTTGTTGGTTGGTCAACGCCCTTCCACCTGGCATATTATCGGTGTAACAGCCTTGGTATGTGAAGGGAAGGATCGCAGTCGCGTTGACGCCTCCGGGGTTTGTAGGGCCTGTAGGACTCGAGGGATTCGAGCCGCCCGCTGGCGGAGTAGGGAGGGCCGAAGCGTTGAATTGATAGACGTTCATTCTGCCAGGCCCACCGCAGAGTTCTGCATTATTGCCCTGGCAAGGCATATTGCAACCAGCATTGCCGTCTGATGCTGGACCTCCGTAGTTCTGCGGAGCATCGTCGCAGTAACACCTAATGTGGTTAGCATTTAGAATCGGAAAGCGGTTGGCAAGCACAGAACGTACTCATTGCCGTACTCCAAACCAGCCAAGAGATATCCATTGTTGGCGCACGCTTTCGTGCATTTTGCAACCGTCAAGTCGCCAAGACCAAACTGCTGTTGGCCCAAGGTGCGGTCTCCGACCGTGTCGTTCCAGCAACCAGCATTAAACCATCCTGTCAACTCATACACGCTCAGTCCGTTGGGTCCGCCGCAGATCTGATTCGAGTTACCGTTGCAAGCCATATCACAACGACCATCAGTCTGTGGGACTGCGTATTGGTTTAGGCTACTGCCACAATAGCATTCGCCTACATTGGGTCAGCCTTGTTATATAAGAGTCTGGCTAGGGCTGAGGACTCCATAACTTACCACCATACTCAACACCAGCAAGAGTATAATTGTTCTGTATGCAAGCTGACGTGCAGGCTTCAATGGTCATGGGGACTTGCAAGTATTGCGTCACGTTCAATGTTCGTGCGGCTGAAGAGTCGTTGTAGCATCCGCGATCCAACCAGCCCCCTGGAGGGGCAGGAACAACAACGCTAGGCTTTACCGAAGGTGTGGTGGAGCCAGAAGCGTAGATGTTCATTCGATTGCCAGCGCCACAGAACTCGCTAGAGTTGCCGTTGCAGGGCATGTTGCACTCTTTAAGAGGGACGTTGGTCGCGCTTTTGGCAACATAGTTATCGCAATAACATTCACCTATGGATCTCGTGTCAGCGCCCTCGTATACCAAGATGAAGATCGAAGATCCAGTTCGGAAGTGTTATCTTACTAGCGTATTCAACACCAGCCAGCTTGTATCCGGCAGCATCACATGCCGCAGTGCAGCCAATGACCGTCATGTTACTGCCACCTCCCTCGACTTGCACTCCATTTGCAAGAGCCTTCGACGAGCCATCGCGCCAGCATCCAAAATCAGTCCAGCCTGGTGGCCCATTGCTGGTGTGTGGTCCTTGCGGTACCTGTGTGTTCGCATAGTAGACCGTAAGCAAACCAGGGCCACCGCAGACCTCATTCGGGTTTCCAGTGCATGCCATGCTGCAGCTGGAATCGGACTGTAGCGTAGTGGCACTTGATAACGCATTGTCGCAATAACATTCTGGCTCGTGTTACTACTCAGAGAGTCTTGACAAAATTGAGGCGATTTTCCTCACCACTTGAGTATTCCGTGCCGGCGTACACGTAATTCTTAGACTTGCAGTATTTTATGCACGACGTGGCTATTCCAACGAAAGGCTCTGGTCAGTGATCCGCCTACCAAAGATCTGGGTCTTTGCTGCACTCACCATTCATTCCGGAGCCATCTCCATAGTCAGCGGCCGAAAGCGATCGGCTGCCAACTTGGTCGCTATAAGCTTGCATCAGTTTTCGCTACTAGATGAATCGATCAGCCACTACGTATTCGCGAACGCACCTGTAGCAGCCGACATATGTCCAATTGGTCGGTAGCTGCGTCGCTACTGTAAGATTTGCAGCTTGTCTATGCGAAAGCGGCACGGAGCCTGCATTCGCAGCAAGCGCGCATGGAAAGAGTACCAGCAGACGCTGGGTATAACTCGCTTGCAACATTTTTGCATGCAACAATACAAGAAGACCAGCCAGGGAGGTGGAGCGGGAACGAGAAGGCCACAGCGGTAGGAACGTGTCACTCGATATTAATCTTACCATTGGCAAAAGGTGTGGGTGAAGGCCATCCTGCCGAGCAGTGGCCAGACTGTAGTGCCCGCATTATTGTCGTCGTGGACGGTGTACTGGCCTCACTTTTAGCGAAGCGGCTACCAGCTCAGCTCCTGCAAGGGCCTGGTAGCGGTCGAGATGCAGCCCTTTCGTGACAATGGGCACGCTCAGTCTGGCGGAGATGCCGATTTCCGGAGTGTTTGCGGGCGTTTTTTGTTGACATTTGGCACGTGGCTACGGTGTGTCAAAACGCGGCTTTCGCCTCGCTGCACGTCGTGGATCCATGCACCTTGTCATGCACGTTGGAACAGGGTGGCCTGGAGTGTGCCACGTCGCTGGTGTGGCACGATATCACCATTGACCAGGAATAGTTGGCGCAGATTGCCAGATAGACCGCACGCAGATTGTTCTCGGCCTGGCGTCGCTGCCTTGGTAGTCCCGCAAGTATCAAGAAAGTCAACGAGATAAGAACACGAGCATAGCGTGTGCCATCATGCAGTCGATATTGAAATATCAGCGCCACATACCGCCACTGCGGCCCTAGGCATCTTCAGGGCAACGAGGCGTGAATATACTCCGCGCCTAAATTGATGCGACCTGCGGTTGAAACAAGGTTCTCTCAGCCGTGATGCCGTGCACGGACTTGGATCCCGATGAGGAAGATCCTCTGCCAGGAACCGCATACAAGCCCTTTTGCCTCATGCATCCTGGTGGGCCACCGGAGCTGACTCACATTGGTTTGGCAGCGAATATAAGCTCTACATTGATAACTGCACCGTCGTACATGCGATTTGTCGGCCGTACCGATGGTCGCTGGGAAAAGCAGTGAACAAGACGTAGGCGATATTAGTAGCCGATCAGCCGTTGTGGCTTTCCTAGTTGGCCTCTGCTGGTCTCGATGTGGATAAGGGTTGACTTCGAGCTAGCACCGAACGAGCGGGGTAGCGGCCGTTTTTGGGTTGATGGTTTCCCTATACCAACTGTATAGAAAGCATATACCAAATGAGCTGAATGACGGCTCTGGCCGTCATGCGCAAACGATCAGCTGATGTATCCCGCCACCACGTTTCGCCATGCTGCCGTGGGCGTGAAGTCAGAGACCCTCGAATTTGCGCAAGGAAACAGTCATTTAAAAATATCGTGAACGAGCTGATAAGAATCGATATGCGTCGAGACTCAAGCGGTGAGCTGAGGTCTCGGAAGTAGCCAGAACTGAAATGACAGATTGTGTTTAGACTTATCTTACTCTTCGGTAAACAATGCAGATCGTGTATGACCACGTGGGACGAAGCCAGAAAATCGGTGGGATCGACAAACGCGTGGTTGTCGATCGGTAGCTGAGGCACGCTGCAGGCAGTTGGGGAAAATCGTAACATGTTGGATGAGATCGAAAATTAAATCGTGTATGCGTTTGTATCATGTAAACCAAATACAGAGGAGGTCGTCAATATCAAAAATGGCCATCGTAAACCAGAAAACACACGCACCAAAAAAGAAGTTCCGTCATCGCAGCTCAGCTCAGCTCAGCAAGAACCCTCATTGTACATCTTCACACTCTTGATGGTCATTCCCCGCTCATCTGCCTCGCCCCAGGTGGGACCCCAGAGTGCCCTAGCGTCCCAGAACTCTTTCGGGCCAGTGAGACTGCCATCACCCCAGGGTTTGTTGCCAACACCGTCTTTGAAGAAGCCATTAGTGCCACCGACAGCAACATTGAGGATTAGATAGAACCGCTGGTCGAAAGGAGTATTACGTGCGCCAGTCTGAGACCAGGCATCGAACAGGGCGGATTTGTTGGACTGGTACTCGCCGAAGTGGCCGCGGTTCCACATGTTTCGTGGACCAGTGGAAAATTTGATGAAGAACACTTGCTACAGCGACTGTTAGCACAACGTACAAATAGTAGAGAGCACTATGTGGCGAGTCTTACCAGAAGTTGGTTGTCAATGTACATGAAGAGGTAGTCCTTGGTCCACTCCAAACCATATGTGTGGAAAGCCTCGGAGTAATCCGTTCGGCGAAGGTTGTGCTTTCCACTAGTGCGCCAGAACGCATCCGTTTCAGGGGATGGACCCCAGTGGAGTGCAGAGATGATGGAGTTCCTGCCATCGGTGTAGTTGTCCGGGCTGTTTCCCCTGCTTTCGGCAATGTCAATCTCGCCGCTCATAGGCCAGCTACCATAGACATCATCTTCAGGCATCATCCAGATGGCAGGCCAAAGCCAGTCACCCTTCGGCATCTTTGCAACGACTTCAACCTTGCCGTATTGGATGCTCCTCTTGCCCTTCGTGGTCATGCGAGCACTACGAACAGGGTTGATGATGTCACCCGTGGTCTTGTTACTATAGATGGAGCACATCGTATAGTCTGGTGAAGTGCAGGTCTTGTCTGTTGTTAAGTTGAGTCTGTAACCATCATAGATCTGTTCAGGTGTGATGTTGGTTGATTCGGTGGTCAGAGTCGGCACAATGTGAAGGCCTTCCGCATCAGTGTAAGAATTCTTTGGGTCGTCGGTCGTCCAGTCAAACGCGCCGGTGCCGAAGCCTCCTCGTTGGATCTCATAGCTCCACGACGCCGGATCGATGTGCGAGAAGTCGTCCTCCCACACCTGACAGAAAGTGCCTGTCGAAACAGACATGTACGAGAGTGCGCAGATGGCACATCCGATGACCACACCGAGAGCAATGCTGGTCCAGAAGATGATCTTCTCCCATCGCTTACGCTTGAAGTTTGGGTCTTCTTTACCGGTAAGCCATGGCTTCTCGTCGTACTCGCCTTCTTGCAGGCGAGCACTGACAAACTTTCTTCTACGGGCGCCGCTTGTGACTGTGATTGGTTAGCCTTGTGAAGAGAGATGTTCTGCAATAATCATAGTCTACCTTTGACGGGAGGAAAGTAGCCTGTTTCTTTGTCTTGGGTGGGCGCGGAGCTGAGTGCAGGCGTGTCGAAAGGATTGTGTCTGTATGGAGTAGAAGTGCCAGATGAGGCTTGCTGTTTTTCGTGCATGGAATCCATTTTGCACGATTCTTGCGTACAGAACAATAAGGGGATCGTGGGACAATGGATTGTCCAAGGATATCAATGAAGCGCAAGGTGAGATAAATGGATGTCCCTTCAAGTCTGACGTTGAGAGGGCAGATGTCCTTTGAAGATATGACTAGAGCGAGAGCGGTTTATGGTGGCACTGAGCTGCCTTTGATACCCTTGTCGCCGGTCGATGGAACAGAGTCCAGGCCTATGGTTGAGATCGCTTCCACAGCAAGCATAAAGATCGCGCGGACCTACCGATTGGGATTCATCCTATCTGCTGGCAGACATATTGCATGAGCCGCGACAGGTGGCGCTAGTCTATCGAAAATAATCGCTTCTACAGACGATAGCTGAGCGTATGCAACCTCGAAGCACATGCAATTTGGCAAGCGGAAAAAGACTTTCTACGCCGCATACAAAACCGGCAAACGTCCAAGCTCCCTTATGCAGGTACAAGGTGAGAGCTCGTGAAGCTGAAAACAGATGAGGTCTAGTCTGTCACGGAGCTCGTCTGCCGTGGCCCTGCCGTGAAGCCAATCCAAGCTTTCCCCCCGATACGCTTGCCCTATGGAGAAGGAGCCGGTCTCGACGTCCTCGCTTCACTCCCTCACCATCCTCGACTACCGGAACCTTGTTGTCGTCCATGTCGTATCCATGCATTTGTGTTCTTGGTTTTGGCAGCCCTTGGTCGCCATGTGCAAGTTTCATTGAACTCTCTTCCCCGGTCTGGTAGGGTTCACGGTATCCTGGGCATCTCATGCTGGAACGACGCTCGACTGCCTCGATGCTAGAGGCACCCGCCTGAACGGATCCTTGGTCCTGGCACAAGCTTAGCCATGAAGATAGCATACCATTCTGGAGATCTAGGATGATTACCTTCGTACCCAACGCTAAGCGTTGTCTTGACTGGGGATTGCCTCCATATCCCGCAAAGCCAGGGATCCGCGGCGGTAGGCCCGCTTGGCCACTATCGCGACCTCGCTTGAATTTTAGCTTATATCGCCTACCTCGAAGCACTTTATCTACGCGCCCAGAATCTAGCGAGCTGTGGACATTGATCTTCTGCACTCTACCGATAGATCGCAGCCACACCACCCAATGAAGGTTGGCCAATTTTCTCATGGCATCTGTCTCTACTCGCATGCGGTATCAACCTACTCTTGTGGCAGAGGCAAACCTGAATTCAAAACCACCCGCATATGCCTTATCAGTTGCTCAGGCCTGGAATGTCCCGGGGGACTGTCATGTGCATGTGGCAGACAACCTTGACGATACTTCGCATGCTTCTATTTTCGCCTGCAGTGTCTGTGGCTCTCGCGTCTCTAGACAAGCCACAGCACTTTATTTCTCTGCCTGGACCAGGGCCATCTTGTGTTGAGAGTTCAGCCCGAGGCTCGCAAGCTAGATTCGTAGATCCCGCAGCTCGTGGCTGCCACATTATATTCACTAGTGCAATTCAGTCTTGAACTTGCATAGTGGCATGGGCGCTGAGCCGTAGCGATAATGCGGCTTCCAGGCCTTCCCAACGTGGTCGGTAGGTTGATCAGTCCGGCTCGAGACGATCTTAGTATGGCCGGCACTTAGATATGATATGAATGCAAGGCGCCTTCGCTCTTCGAAATTTAGCGCTTGTCAAGACCAACAATTTTTTGTAGTTTCATCAAATACACCTTTTTCATTCCTGCCTACGAAGGCATAGCAATATGGACTTCGAACAAGGCAACGACACCGTTGGGGATATGCCCAGCTATCCCAAGAAAGCTTTGCTGAGGATGAGTGCTCCTTCAAGCATCAACTCATCCGATGTTCGCAACGGCAGGCATGGTGTCATGGCCAAATGTAAGTGACACCGATAAATGCAATATGACCACATGCTAACCATTGCAGATCTGTTCAAGCAAGTCGCGACCAATCAGTGGTTGGACCCGCCTCGAGATGAGGACGGCAATCCTGTGCCAGAGTTTGTTGCCACGAGAGGTGTGGTCATACAACGCGAAGATGGCAGTTATGTCACTTATCCTCAAACTTTGAGCGAGGGCATTGTCAAGGCGACCTTGAAGCTAGATGTGCCTATCGCATTTTCCATGTCTTCTGAGGTCACCGCAGCCCTGCTCAGTCAGATCTCTCCAGAGCAAACGCAGCTCGGCGATCCACGTACAGGCATTGTGCTGCCGATCATAGACTCAATTGAGCAGATTGCCTCAGGTGAAGCACCAGTCAGTCGCGATCAATTCATCTGCCTCTGCAAGCAAGAACAGTTCGTTCTTGTATGGGGAGACACAGTCGAGAACATCGTTACCCAAGGTACTGATATCGAGACATGGCTTGTTGGTCTTGTGAGTATCATCGTGGCAGCAGCATTGAAAGGCATCAGAATCAACAGCTAATATATAATAGGTGTGGGGTTCGCAAGTCCAACCAGCCGGCATGGCATCGCCACGACACAGCAGTGCATTCGGCATGCAAACGATGGCAAGCATGACACCTCCGCAATTTGGCGCAGTCAATACGCCTCTGACCGGCTATGCGACACCGCCGATCCACATGAACGAGAAACAGAAAGAGCAATTCGAAGTCATCCAGACAGCCATTGCTCGGGAAGAGGAGGGCGAGAAAGCATACGATCCTGAGAAAGATGGCACAGAGATTCCTCATCGACCACTCCTTCTCTGGCATGCCGGTGTCATCGGTCTTGCCATGGTCTTGGTTGTGATCGTTGAGTTCGCTTGTATCGCGAAACTGCTCACTGAAGTGCGACTTGACGGTACCTACATCCGCTTCGGTCTGATCTTGACTGTCCCGGTGTTTGCGGCATTCTCCCTGTTCTTCATGATCGTAATCACCGGCTCTCTCTTCCAAATCTTCGGCCCATTGGCATCGATCCAGGAAAACTCCATGTTCTACTCAGCCAAAGCACCCAAGCCCGGTCGCCACACTGACTACGAACTTCCCCACGTTACAATTCAGATGCCAGTGTACAAGGAGGGCCTCAAGGGTGTGATCATGCCTACAATCGAGTCTTGCATGGCGGCGGTCAGATTCTACGAATCGCGCGGTGGTACAGCATCAATCTTCATCAACGATGACGGTATGCAGCTGGTCAAACCCGAGCTTGCGGAAGCCCGTCAGGCTTACTATGAGCTGAACAACATCGGTTGGTGTGCTCGACCAGGACACAACTCTGACGAGGAGAGCGAAAGCTACTTCATTCGCCGCGGCAAGTTCAAGAAGGCATCGAACATGAACTACTGTCTCGATTTCTCTGGGCGCGTGGAAGATGAGTGGCTGCGCCTCATCGACGAAGCATGCGAAACCCGTGGCTGCGAACAAGAAGACCTCTCCATTGACGAAGAAGAAGAACTCTACGATCAAGCGCGCGAAGCCATGCTCGACAAGGACGAGGGCAAGACCTGGGCAGCCGGCAACGTGCGCATGGGCGAAGTCCTCTTGATCATTGACTCTGACACTCGTGTCCCTGAAGACGCATTGCTATATGGCGCCCTGGAGATGCACGAATCCCCTGAGGTCGCCTTGCTACAGCACGCATCTGGCATTCTGCAAGTTGTCAACAACGTCTTCGAGAACGGCATTACCTACTTCACCAACCTCATCTACACGTCTATTCAGTTCGCCGTCGGAAGCGGTGACTGTGCTCCATTCGTCGGTCACAACACTTTCATCCGCTGGAAGGCCATTCAATCGATCTCGTGGGAAGAGGACGGCCGCACTCTCTTCTGGTCTGAGTCGCACGTCTCTGAAGATTTCGACGTCTCGCTGCGTCTGCAGATGAGCGGCTTCGTTGTTCGCTTGGCCACCTACCACAACGGAGGGTTCAAGGAAGGTGTCTCGCTCACTGTCTACGACGAACTTGCCCGTTGGGAGAAATATGCCTACGGTTGCAACGAGCTTGTGTTCCACCCATTCAGATACTGGTTCACCCGCGGACCCATCACGCCTCTGTTCAGGAAGTTCCTCTGGAGCAACATCAAGATCACCAGCAAGATGACGATCATCTCGTACATCTTCACATACTATGCTATCGCCTCCGCTATTCCTCTCACTCTCGGTAAGATTCTCTGCTTGGTGATCAAACATACATCAACTAACCCTGTTTTCTCCCTAGCCAATTATGTGCTCGTCGGCCTGTTCACCGATGAAATCGACCAGTACTACATCACTTCTTGGAAGATCTTCGTCGGCATGGCAGTCGTCTTCAACGTCTTGTCTCCGCTCGCATACGCTATGCTTCGTCACCGCCTTGGCCAGAAGACATTCTTCGTCTGTCTTTGGGAGACCATCAAGTGGACGCCTATGGTAAGCTACCACCATCGCTAATGACAAAATGTGCATCAGCTGACAGTCGTACAGTTCGTCCTCTTCTTCGGTGGCCTCAGCTTCCACATGTGCAAAGCCCTCATCTGCCACGCATGCAGCATCAACATGGAATGGACAACCACAGCAAAGGAACTCGAAGCCTCCGGGTTCCGCGTTGGTCTGGACCGCATCGTGCGGGATTTCAAGTACATGGTAAGTGTCGCTCATGAGATCAGAGGTCTTGGTGCGAAACGAATTCGCCGCTGACACTGAACCAGTATGCTTTCATCATCCCAGTCACCGGCGGCATGATCTACCTGGCGTGTTTCGCACCCAGGGCTTGGGAAATCACCGATTTCACGGCAATCGTGCCAATTGCCAACCAGATCGGATGCCACGCGCTGTTGCCGTTCGCGCTCGGTTTGTTCTAAACTTTTAGATGGCCATTTCGGATGAACACACGGATGGATGGCGATCTGCAAGCTTCGAGGCAGGTGGGAGGCGCTCTCCCTTTTCCCTATGAAAGTCGAGCATGACTTGGGTCTGGTTGGCGAATGCGACACACGAATGTTAATTGATGCTGGGTCTGAATTACGTATAATAAATTTTTGACGATTTTACTTTCTACAACCTATCAATAGAACGCAAGTGCCATGCCAATGCTGTGATGATACTATGCGAAGTGTGCAATATCAAGAGGAATTGAGCAGCTGTACTGCGTAGTTTGATGAACGACAGGCCATATTCCAGGGGTATGATGAACAATATGATGAATTCCAATTGCAGAGCCACACACTAGACGTGTGACAGAAAACAACTGCTCATATCCTACAGTACTATTGTTGTACAAAGAACTCTCGCTCACGAGACCATAGCGTCGGTAACAGGCTGCTCTCCATCGACCGTACCCTCGTTCACAGTCTCATCCTCACCCTCGCCATCAGCCTCGCCCATCTCTGCATCTTCGGCCGTATTTTCACCCTCACTGCTTCCTTCCACCTCATCATCCTCAGCCTCGGTTCTTTCTCTACCAGCCAGATTCGGGAACATAGGCTTCCTCTGGCCCTCCTCGTCTTCATCGTCAGCATCGTCGTCCTCCTCCAACTCGCTCAGCTCGCTCTCGTCATCAGCGCTGTCGTGAATGCTTCCAGGCGCACTAGTCTCAATCGAGATGTCCCCACCCAGCGACGGCCGCGAAGAGTTGATGACAACTTGTACCCTGCTTTCCGGCACTGCGCCTGTGACGCGAGATGCGGTCTGGGCCGGGGTCTTGGGGTAGCAGGTTTCGGCTGCGTTGCGGATCTCGCGCCGGCCAACGCCAACCTTACGACGGACGACAGGTACCGTGGCTGCAGTAGCGTCCGGCACTGTGGTAGCCGGTACTTGAGGGGTAGGTGTCGGTGCCGGGTCTGGCGTCTCGGTCCCGCTTGCGCCATCGATGTTCATGAGGCTCATGATGTTCATCGTAGGGTTCCTCGCTGGTGGGGGAGGTTCTTGCGGCTGCGGTGGAGGTGGCGGTGGCGCATTGCGTGCTGCTTCTTCCTGCTTCACACGCTTCTCTTCATCTGGAAGCGTCTTGCCGATGGTTTGGAAGAGGTACGCATAAGCATCGCCAGTAAGATCATCGATGGGACCTGGCTTGACGAGACCTTGATTGATCTTCTTGAGTTCTTGAGATTCTCGCAGCACATCAAGCGCTGCGTTCTCTCCGTTCTCTCGTGCCTGCATCCATCTTTCGAGTGGCTCCTTACGCTCCAAGAATTCATCGTGGAAGATGGCGCTGAAAGTGGAAGTCTCGAGACCCTCGGGCAAGCTGGCATGTTTGCGTAGAATGCGGAGGTATGCACTGCAAATGTCTTGCCAGACTGCTGTGTGCTCAAACAATTCGTGATTGCGTCTTCGGACTCTCCTTGCGAGTGCCTCCAGATTCGTTCTATCTTGCAAGTCTTCCAGGATCTTGACGAAGAAGCGTGTGTATTGCGTCGTGTACACAAAGTGACGTCCTGGCCTTTCAGCATCAGGTCGCCAGACTTGCAGGACCATAGTTTTTGTGAACATTTGTTGGGTCAATTCGTGTCGTGCACCAGCAGGTCCGAGCAGTGCGTCATCGCTGAACTCGTCCTCACACTGACGTGGAATGAAGTCTGGGACTCTGCTGGGGAAGTCGTGGATAATCTGTGCTGTCCGGTATATCATGCGGTGGTGCCAGTTCTGTTTGTCTGCCACACGCAAACGCTTCAAAATGGTAAGAACATACTGCGGCCACTCCTCCCTGGTGTCAGGCAATGCTACCGACTGAGCGTATGAGGTATTGTGGAGTAGCATTCCAGCCTCTTCCAAGTTAATGCTGTGCCTCATGTACATCTTGTGTACGATAATCAGAAGCTTGTAGTGCGGCTCGAGGATCGGCTGAGATTTGCTGTCGCGGCTGTTCTTTCCAGGCACAAGCTCAAGTGCACGCAAGAAGCTTTCGAAGACCTTTGGCGCGCTAGGAGGTTGGTCTGTCGGTTGTAGGGTCTCTCGAGGTGCCGAATGCATCTTCCATAGACACTTGCCAAGCATGAAGTGTATCATCCACTGATTAGACCTATGTTCTAGCGTGCGCGAGAGCAAAGCCTTGGCGAACTTCCACGCCGTGTATGGTCGTAATGGCTTAAAAGAGCCACCTCTGACCACGCCCTCATCTGTGCTCAAGAATTTCTCAATTTCCTCAACAGCGAACGCGCGCATTGAGAGAGGCCCTCTGGAAGAGTTGTAAATCCGCATAGCGAAATCGTGGTACAGCTCTGTCAGCTTCTCGGCCGTTTCAGACGTTGCATCGGCCGATTGCTTAGCCAGAGAAGTCGCCATAGTGTAGCAGTGAATTGCAGCTCGTTGGAGTGACACCAGAGTCGACATTTCGTTGTTCATCTTGTCCGCCGACCACATCAGATTCTCGTCGATCTTTGTGTCGTAAGCCTGCGCCAGCCTAAACCAGGTCTGCCAGTTTTGCATGCTGTATTCGAGATCCTGCATAAAGAAGGCGATAGCGATGTCGACATCTTCTTGTGGAGAGCCACCAGGCTTTTTCGTCGTTCGGAACCTTGTCATGGCGATGTGTCCCATAAGGAAATACCAGCCTTTGGATGCCAAGACAGCATCATTCTCT
>Ga0265797_10001269_pt1 | contig 44619 bp, 40 predicted proteins | sample P2T30metagenome_FD_192433 | JGI IMG/M metagenome (GOLD analysis project Ga0265797, IMG submission 192433) | Plant litter microbial communities from East Loma Ridge, Irvine, California - P2 T30 | ecosystem: Environmental > Terrestrial > Plant litter > Unclassified | place: USA: California...
CCGTCGAGATCCTCGAGGTCGACCTCGACCGTGAGCGCGTGTCGCTCTCGCTCAAGGCGACGCAGGAGGACCCGTGGCAGGTCTTCGCCCGCACGCACGCGATCGGCCAGGTCGCCCCGGGCAAGGTCACGAAGCTCGTCCCCTTCGGTGCGTTCGTCCGCGTGGCCGACGGCATCGAGGGCCTCGTGCACATCTCGGAGCTGTCCGCCAAGCACGTCGAGCTCGCCGAGCAGGTCGTGTCGGTCGGCGACGAGGTGTTCGTCAAGGTCATCGACATCGACCTCGACCGTCGCCGCATCTCGCTGAGCCTCAAGCAGGCCAACGACGGCGTGGACCCCGAGGGCACCGAGTTCGACCCGGCGCTCTACGGCATGCCGACGGAGTACGACGAGCAGGGCAACTACAAGTACCCCGAGGGCTTCGACCCCGAGACCAACGAGTGGCGCGAGGGCTTCGAGACCCAGCGCGACGCGTGGGAGAAGGACTACGCCGCCGCCCAGTCCCGCTGGGAGGCGCACAAGAAGCAGGTCGCGGCGTCCCTCGCCGAGGAGGCCACCTTCGAGGCGCCGTCCGGCTCGAGCTTCTCGAGCGAGTCGGCCGGTGCCGGCACGCTCGCGGACGACGAGTCGCTCGCCGCGCTGCGCGAGAAGCTGTCCAGCAGCAACTAGGTCGTGCGGCCCCCGGGCCGTCGTCCGACCGAGAGGCGGTCTCCCTGCGGGGAGGCCGCCTCTCGGCGTGCCGGGGCGCGTCGACGACCGCGCGGGCGGTCCTCGGCGGGGCGTCCGCGCCTCCGGCCGGGCGTGTAGCGTCGGGGCCGTGTTCGTCTGTGGCCTGACCGGGGGCATCGCCGCCGGCAAGAGCGTCGTCGCCCGCCGACTCGCGGAGCACGGCGCCGCCGTCGTCGACGCGGACGTGCTCGCCCGCGAGGTGGTCGAGCCGGGGACGCCGGGCCTCGCCGCGATCGTGGAGCGCTTCGGTCGGGACGTGCTCCTCCCCGACGGCCGCCTCGACCGCGCCGCGCTCGGCGCCGTCGTCTTCGCCGAGCCCGCGGCGCGCCGCGACCTCGAGGCGATCACCCACCCGGCCGTCCGCGCGCTCAGCCAGGCCCGGATGCGCGAGGCCGTCGTCGACGACCCCGCGCGGGTCGTCGTCTACGACGTCCCGCTCCTCGTGGAGTCCCGCGGGGCGGGGGAGTTCGACACGGTCGTCGTGGTGCACGCGCCCGCCGAGGCACGGGTGCGACGGCTCGTGGAGCTGCGGGGGAGCACCGAGGAGGACGCACGTCGACGCGTGTCCTCGCAGGCGGACGACGCAGCCCGGCTCGCCGTCGCCGACCACGTCGTCGACTCCTCGGGAGAGCTCGGGGCGACCCTGCGCCAGGTCGACGAGCTGTGGCCGGTGCTGCGTTCGCTGGCAGCGGCGAAGGACTCGGCCCCCACCGGGCCCGGTGACGGTGGTCGCTCCTAGACTCGACGGCATGGAACCCACCCGCAGCGTCCGTCCCTTCGAGGTCGTCAGCGAGTACGAGCCCAGTGGCGACCAGCCGGCGGCGATCGCCGAGCTCGCGGGGCGCATCACCGCGGGCGAGACCGACGTCGTGCTCCTCGGCGCGACCGGCACCGGCAAGTCCGCGACGACCGCGTGGCTCGTCGAGCAGGTGCAGCGCCCCACGCTCGTGCTCGCCCACAACAAGACGCTGGCGGCCCAGCTGGCGAACGAGTTCCGCGAGCTCTTCCCGCACAACGCGGTCGAGTACTTCGTCTCGTACTACGACTACTACCAGCCCGAGGCCTACGTGCCGCAGACGGACACCTTCATCGAGAAGGACAGCTCGATCAACGCCGAGGTCGAACGCCTCCGCCACTCGACGACGAACTCCCTGCTCAGCCGCCGCGACGTCATCGTGGTCTCGACCGTGTCCTGCATCTACGGCCTGGGCACGCCCGAGGGGTACCTCGAGGCCATGCTGGCCCTGCAGGTGGGCATGCGCATCGACCGGGACACGCTCGTCCGGCGCTTCGTGTCCATGCAGTACCAGCGCAACGACATCGACTTCTCGCGGGGCAACTTCCGCGTGCGCGGCGACACCATCGAGATCATCCCGATGTACGAAGAGCTGGCCATCCGCATCGAGATGTTCGGCGACGAGATCGAGGCGCTCTACGCGCTGCACCCGCTGACGGGCGACGTCGTCAAGACGCTCGACGCCGTGTCCGTGTTCCCCGGATCGCACTACGTCGCGGGCACGGACGTCATGCACAGGGCCATCGGCACGATCAAGGAGGAGCTCGCGCAACGCCTCGACGAGCTCGACCGCCAGGGCAAGCTGCTCGAGTCTCAGCGACTGCGCATGCGGACGACCTTCGACCTCGAGATGATGGAGCAGATCGGCTTCTGCAACGGCATCGAGAACTACTCCCGGCACATCGACGGTCGCGTCGCCGGTGAGGCGCCGCACTGCCTCCTCGACTACTTCGCCGACGACTTCCTCGTCGTCATCGACGAGTCGCACGTGACCGTGCCGCAGATCGGCGCCATGTTCGAGGGCGACGCGTCGCGCAAGCGCACCCTCGTCGACCACGGCTTCCGGCTGCCCAGTGCGCTCGACAACCGGCCCCTCAAGTGGGAGGAGTTCCTCGAGCGCGTCGGGCAGAAGGTCTACCTGTCGGCCACGCCCGGTCGCTACGAGCTCGGCGTCACCGACAGCGTGGTCGAGCAGATCATCCGCCCCACCGGCCTGGTGGACCCCGAGATCGTCGTCAAGCCCTCCGAGGGGCAGATCGACGACCTCCTCGACGAGGTCCGCACCCGCGTGGAGCGCGACGAGCGCGTCCTCGTCACCACCCTCACCAAGAAGATGGCCGAAGAACTGACCGACTTCCTCACCGAGGCCGGCGTGCGCGTGCGCTACCTGCACTCCGACGTCGACACCCTCCGCCGCGTCGAGCTCCTCACCGAGCTGCGCCAGGGCGTGTACGACGTCCTCGTGGGCATCAACCTGCTCCGCGAGGGCCTCGACCTGCCCGAGGTGTCGCTCGTGGCGATCCTCGACGCCGACAAAGAGGGGTTCCTCCGGTCCTCGACGTCACTGATCCAGACCATCGGGCGTGCGGCGCGCAACGTCTCCGGTCAGGTCCACATGTACGCGGACACCGTCACCGACTCGATGCGCCAGGCCCTCGACGAGACCGAGCGCCGGCGCGAGAAGCAGATCGCCTACAACCGCGAGCGGGGCATCGACCCGCAACCGCTGCGCAAGAAGATCGCCGACATCACCGCCGTGCTCGCCCGCGAGGGGGCCGACACGGCGGCGCTGCTCGAGGGCCGGCAGGGGGCGAAGCGCTCCCCGACCCCGAACCTCAAGCGCCAGGGCAAGGCCGGCGAGGCCGCCTCGGGCATCGAGGCGATCATCGCGGACCTCAACGACCAGATGTTGCAGGCGGCGTCCGAGCTCAAGTTCGAGCTCGCGGGGCGCCTGCGCGACGAGGTCGCCGACCTCAAGAAGGACCTCCGCCAGATGGAGGCCGCCGGTCATGCCCGCTGAGGCGCTCCGCGTCGTCGTCACGGGTGCGACGGCCGGGCTCGGCTACTACGCGGCCGAGCAGATGGCCCGGCAGGGACACCACGTCGTGCTCGCGGCGCGGTCGCACGACCGTGCCGTCCGCGCCGCCGACCTCGTGCGGGACCGCGTCCCCGGCGCCGAGGTGCGCACCGTCCACCTCGACCTCGCCGACCTGGCCTCGGTCGAGGCCGGAGCGTCCGAGATCGCCGGGGGAGGGGCCGTCGACGTCCTCCTCGCCAACGCCGGCGTCGTCGGGTCCCGGCGACGCCGGCGGACCACGGACGGTCACGAGCTCCAGTTCGGCACGAACCACCTCGGGCACTTCGCGCTGGTGTCCCACCTGCTGCCGGCCCTCGCGCAGGCGCCCGCCGCCCGCGTCGTGCACCTCGGCAGCATCGCGCACCGCTTCGTGCGGCTCGACCTCGACGACCCGATGATGCTCGGGCACTACTCGGGAGCCGTCGCCTACGCGCGGTCGAAGCTCGCGGTCATGACCTTCGGCTTCGAGCTCGACCGACGCCTGCGTGAGGTGGGCTCGTCGGTGCGCAGCGTCGTCGCCCACCCCGGCCTCTCGGTCGACCCGCTCAGCGACCCCCGACCCCCCGTGGTCGAGGTCCGTCGTCCGCCGGCCGTGCTGACGAGTGCGGCGCACGTCGTCGCCCAGGGCAAGGAGGTCGGTGCGGAGCCCCTCGTCCACGCGAGCACGGCGGCCGGCGTCGAGGGCGGGGAATACTGGGGCCCCGAGGGCTGGTTCCAGCTCACCGGCGCTCCTGCCCGAGTGCGTGCGCGGCCCCACGCGCACCACCGGGCGACCGCCGCCGACCTCTGGTCGCTCTCCGCCCGGCTCACCTCCATCGAACCCTCCCTCTAGGCACGGACGCCCGGCCCGCTGTCGGTGCCCCTCCGTAGAATGGCTCCAGTGACGATCTCTCCCGTGAACGACGCCTCGACGCTCAGCGTCCGCGGCGCCCGCGTGCACAACCTCCGCGACGTCGACCTCGAGATCCCCCGGGACTCGCTCGTCGTCTTCACCGGGCTCTCGGGCTCCGGCAAGTCGTCGCTCGCCTTCGACACGATCTTCGCCGAGGGCCAGCGGCGGTACGTCGAGTCGCTCTCCGCGTACGCACGGCAGTTCCTCGGACAGGTCGACCGTCCGGACGTCGACTTCATCGAGGGCCTCAGCCCGGCCGTCTCCATCGACCAGAAGTCGACCAACCGCAACCCGCGCTCCACCGTCGGTACGATCACCGAGATCTACGACTACATGCGCCTGCTCTGGGCCCGCATCGGCGTTCCGCACTGCCCCGTGTGCGGTGAGCGCATCAGCAAGCAGACGGTGCAGCAGATCGCCGACCAGCTCATGACGCTCGACGAGGGCACGCGGTACCAGGTGCTGAGCCCGGTCGTCTCGCAGAAGAAGGGCGAGTTCGTCGACCTGTTCGCCGAGCTCGCCTCCTCCGGGTACTCGCGCGCGATCGTCGACGGCGAGCAGGTGCAGCTCAGCTCCCCGCCGAAGCTCAAGAAGCAGGTCAAGCACGACATCTCGGTCGTCGTCGACCGCCTCGTCGCGAGCGACACCGTCCTCACCCGCCTCACCGACAGCCTCGAGACCGCGCTGCGACTCACTGACGGGCTCGTGACCATCGACTTCGTCGACCGCGAGGGCCCCGCCAAGCACCGCACCTTCTCCGAGAAGCTCTCGTGCCCGAACGGACACGCGCTGCACCTCACCGAGATCGAGCCCCGCACGTTCTCGTTCAACGCGCCCTTCGGCGCCTGCCCCGAGTGCTCGGGCATCGGCACGCGCATGTCCGTCGACGCCGACCTCCTGCTCGGCGACCCCGAGCTGAGCCTGTCCGAGGGCGTCGTCCTGCCCTGGACCAACTCGGGCAAGGGCCTCTACAACTACTTCCAGAAGCTGCTCGAGGGGCTCGCCGCCGACCTGGGCTTCTCGCTGCGCACCCCGTGGAAGGACCTCTCCGACGACGTCCGGCGGGCCGTGCTCGAGGGCAACGACTTCGAGGTGCAGGTCAAGTGGCGCAACCGCTTCGGCCGCGAGATGAAGTACTCGACCGGCTTCGAGGGCGTCATGCCGTACATCGAGCGCAAGTACGCCGAGGCCGAGAGCGACTCCCAGCGGCAGCGCTACTCCGAGTACCTGCGCGAGATCCCCTGCGTCGTCTGCAAGGGCAAGCGCCTCAAGCCCGAGGTGCTGGCCGTCCGCGTCGACGAGCGCAGCATCGCGGACGTCGCCGAGCTCAGCCTCGAGGACGCCGCCGCCTTCATGAACGACGTCGAGCTCACGCCGCGCGAGGCGAAGATCGCCGAGCAGGTGCTGCGCGAGATCCGCGTCCGCCTCGACTTCCTGCTCGAGGTCGGCCTCACGTACCTGACCCTCGCGCGGTCGGCCGGGTCGCTGTCGGGCGGAGAGGCCCAGCGCATCCGGCTCGCGACCCAGATCGGCTCCGGCCTCACGGGCGTGCTGTACGTGCTCGACGAGCCGAGCATCGGGCTGCACCAGCGCGACAACCGACGCCTCATCGACACCCTCGTGAAGCTGCGCGACCTCGGCAACACGCTCATCGTCGTCGAGCACGACGAGGACACCATCAAGACCGCGGACTGGGTCGTCGACATCGGCCCCGGTGCGGGCGTCAACGGCGGTACCGTGGTCCACTCGGGCAGCTACGCGGACCTCGTCGAGAACCGCGAGTCGTACACCGGCGACTACCTCGCCGGTCGTCGCGCCATCGAGACGCCGGCCGAGCGGCGCCCCGTGGACCCCGGTCGCGTCGTCAGCGTCGTCGGGGCGCGCTCGAACAACCTGCGCGACGTGACCGTCGACTTCCCGCTCGGGGCCTTCGTGGCCGTCACCGGCGTGAGCGGCTCGGGCAAGTCCAGCCTCGTGAACGACATCCTCTACAAGGTCCTCGCGAACACCCTCAACGGTGCGCGCCAGATCCCCGGCAAGCACCTGCGCGTGACGGGTCTCGAGCAGCTCGACAAGGTGGTGCACGTCGACCAGGCGCCCATCGGGCGCACGCCCCGCTCGAACCCCGCCACGTACACGGGCGTCTTCGACCGCATCCGCAACCTCTTCGCCGAGACCACCGAGGCCAAGGCGCGCGGTTACCTGCCGGGACGCTTCAGCTTCAACGTCAAGGGCGGCCGGTGCGAGAACTGCGCGGGCGACGGCACCATCAAGATCGAGATGAACTTCCTGCCCGACGTCTACGTCGCGTGCGAGGTGTGCGGGGGAGCGCGGTACAACCGCGACACCCTCGCCGTGCACTACAAGGGCAAGAACATCTCCGAGGTGCTCGACATGCCGATCAGCGAGGCGGCGGACTTCTTCGCCCCCATCTCGGCGATCGCGCGCTACATGAAGACCCTCGTCGACGTGGGCCTCGGCTACGTGCGCCTCGGGCAGAGCGCGACCACGTTGAGCGGCGGCGAGGCCCAGCGCGTCAAGCTCGCGACCGAGCTGCAGCGCCGCTCGAACGGACGCAGCGTCTACGTGCTCGACGAGCCGACCACCGGCCTGCACTTCGAGGACGTGCGGAAGCTCCTCCTGGTGCTCAACGGACTCGTCGACAAGGGCAACACGGTCATCGTCATCGAGCACAACCTCGACGTCATCAAGTCGGCGGACTGGCTCATCGACATGGGGCCAGAGGGTGGTGCCGGCGGAGGCACGGTCCTCGCGACCGGGACGCCCGAGCACCTGGCCACGGTGCCCGAGAGCCACACCGGCGTCTTCCTCCGCGAGATCCTCGAGCAGGGCCACGCCGCGCCGATCTCGGGCGTCAAGGGCGCCGGTGAGGCTCCGGGTCGGGCTGCCGGTCGCACCGGCAGGGGCGCCGCCACGGGCGGCTCAGGCACGAAGGGTGGCTCCGGCACGAAGGGTGGCTCCGGCACGAAGGGCGGCGGGGCCGCGAAGACCGGGACGGGCGCGAAGGGCGGCGCGAGCCGCGCCTCCGGCCCGACGACCCGCAAGGGGCGCGTCGAGGCACGATGAGCGACACCGTCTCCTGGCGCCCGCCCGCGTCCGAGATCCCCACGGACCCGGGCGTGTACCGCTGGCTCGACGAGCGGGGGCGCGTCCTCTACGTCGGCAAGGCGAAGAACCTCCGGGCGCGGCTCAGCAACTACTTCGCGCCGCTGCCGACCCTGCACGAGCGCACCCGGCGCATGGTGCTCACGGCCCGCTCGCTCGAGTGGACCGTCGTGGGCAGCGACATCGAGGCCCTGCAGCTCGAGTACACCTGGATCAAGGAGTACGACCCGCCGTTCAACGTCAAGTTCCGGGACGACAAGACCTACCCGTTCCTGGCGGTCACGCTGGGGGACGAGGCGCCCCGCGTGATGGTGACGCGCAACCCGAAGATCAAGGGCGCGCGGTACTTCGGCCCCTACCCGAAGATCTGGGCGGTGCACGACACCATCGACCTCATGATCAAGGTGTTCCCGGTGCGCACCTGCAGCGACAGCAGCTACAAGAAGGCGATGCAGACGGGCAAGCCCTGCTTCCCCGGGCAGATCGGGCGCTGCGGCGGTCCCTGCTCCGGCAAGGTCACCGTCGAGCAGCACCGCGAGGTCGTCGACCAGTTCGTGCGCTTCATGGCGAGCTACGACAAGAAGGTCGTCGCGGAGCGGCGACGGCTGATGGCCGACGCCGCCGCCGACCAGCGCTACGAGGACGCCGCCCGCTACCGGGACCAGGTCCAGGCGCTCGAGGCGGTCCTCGACAAGTCCGCCGTCGTGCTGCGCGACTCCGCCGACCTCGACCTGTTCGCCCTCGCCGAGGACGAGCTCGCGGCGGCGGTGCAGATGTTCACGGTCCGGGGCGGCCGCATCCGCGGCTCGCGCGGCTGGGTCGTCGACAAGGAGATCGACATCGGCACGGGCGAGCTCGTCGAGCAGGTCGTGCAGGGCGTCTACGGCGCCGGCGCCGAGGTGCCGCGCGAGATCGTCGTCACGGCCGTCCCCGACGACGTCACGGCCCTCGAGAGCGTCCTCGCCGGCGTGCGGGGCCGGGGTCGCGTGCAGGTGCGCACCGCGCAGCGCGGTGAGAAGGCCAGCCTCATGCAGACCGCGACGCTCAACGCCCAGCAGTCGCTCGTGCTCTACAAGACGCGGCGCAGCGCCGACCTCGCCACGCGGTCCACCGCCCTGGCCGACATCCAGGACGCGCTCGGCATGGAGGACGCACCCCTGCGGATGGAGTGCTACGACGTCTCGCACCTCTCGGGCACGAACATCGTCGCCTCGATGGTCGTCTTCGAGGACGGCCTGCCGCGCAAGGACCAGTACCGGCGCTTCTCGATCCCTGCCTCGACCGACGACACCGAGTCCCTGTACCAGACGCTCAGCCGGAGGCTCGCACGGCTGGACGACGAGACGGCGCCCGTCGAAGAGGTGGGCGAGCAACGCAAGCGCTTCGCCTACCGGCCTAACCTCCTCATCGTGGACGGCGGGCAGCCCCAGGTCGCGGCCGCCGCGCGCGCCCTCGCCGACGCGGGCGTGACCGACATCGCCCTCTGCGGCATCGCCAAGCGGCTGGAGGAGATCTGGCTCCCCGACGACGACTTCCCCGTGATCCTGCCGCGGAACTCGGACGCCCTGTTCCTCGTGCAGCGGATCAGGGACGAGGCGCACCGCTTCGCCATCACGTTCCAGCGGCAGCGCCGCAAGCGGGACATCGCCACGCAGCTGGCCGAGATCCCGGGCCTCGGGCCGTCGCGCGTCGCGGGCCTGCTCAAGCACTTCGGCAGCGTGCGACGGCTGCGCGAGGCGGACGCCGCCGATATCTCCAGCATCCGGGGCATCGGTCCGCGACTCGCCGCGGCGATCGTCGCGCGGCTCGGGCGCCCCGCCGACGACGTCGTGGAGCCGGAGGCCGACCCGGGCACGGCGGTCCCGGGCCCGGACGGCGCCGCCGCGCCCGACGCTGCCGCCCCCGAGGCGTCGGACGGCGTCGACGCGTCCACGGTGCGCGGCTAGGATCGTGCGACGACCGCTCCGAACGAAGGTGGCCCGACCATGAACGACTCGACGGACCAACAAGAGGTCCTCGTGGTCACGGGGATGTCCGGCGCGGGGCGCTCCACGGTCGGCAACGCCCTGGAGGACCTCGGCTGGTACGTCGTCGACAACCTGCCCGCCCAGATGCTCCGGCCCCTCATCGACCTCGCGGAGCGCGCGGGCGACAGCCTGCCCAAGGTGGCCGCCGTCGTCGACGTCCGTGGTGGGCGCCTGTTCTCCGAGGCCGAGGAGGCCGTGCGGTCCCTCCGCGAGGGCATGCCCAGCAAGACCCGGGTGCTGTTCCTCGACGCCACGGACGCCTCGCTCGTGCGTCGCTTCGAGCAGGTCAGGCGGCCGCACCCGCTGCAGGGCGACGGCACGCTGCTCGACGGCATCCTCGCGGAGCGCGCCCGCATGGAGAGCCTGCGCGAGGCGAGCGACATCGTCATCGACACCTCCGAGCTGAACATCCACCAGCTCGCGACGACCGTCACCGAGAAGTTCGCCGAGTCGGGCAGGCCCGGCGTGCAGGTCACCGTCCTCAGCTTCGGCTTCAAGTACGGCCTGCCCACCGACGCGGACGTCGTCGGCGACGCGAGGTTCCTGCCGAACCCCTACTGGGTCCCCGAGCTGCGCGGCTCGACGGGCCTCGACGAGCCCGTGCAGGAGTACGTCCTGCGGCAGGACGGAGCCCGCCGGTTCCTCGACGGCTTCGCCTCCGCCCTCGAGCCCGTCCTCGAGGGGTACCAGCGCGAGAACAAGAGACACGCTACGATCGCCATCGGCTGCACGGGGGGAAAACACCGCTCGGTGACCCTCGTGCGCGAGCTCGCCGCGCACCTCCGGGGACTCCCCGGCGTGGCCGTGAACGTCAAGCACCGCGACCTCGGTCGCGAGTGACCTCCCCGGGAGCCCGCACTCCCGCCCGCACCACGCAGGTGCCCGGACCGACCGTCGTCGGGCCGGGGCGTCGTCGTGCGTCCAGCACCCGAACGAAGGAATGCACGAGTGGCACAGACCGCCGACGTCAAAGAGGAACTCGCCCAGGTCGAGGTGAGCCGGACGGCGGTCCGCGCCGCCGAGGTGGCGACGATCCTGCGCTTCGCCGGAGGCCTGCACGTCATCTCCGGGCGCATCGCCGTGGAGGCGGAGCTCGACACCCCCGTGATCGCCCGCCGGGTGCGCAAGGACCTCGCCGAGCTGTACGGCGCGCGGAGCGACGTGGCGCAGATCGCCCCCTCGGGGCAGCGTCGCGTCCCGAGCTACCTCGTGCGCGTGCACGAGGCGGGGGAGACCCTCGCCCGCCAGACCGGGCTCCTCGACGCACGCCGGCGGCCCGTCCGCGGCCTGCCGAACCGCCTCACGACCGGCACGCGTGACGACCTCGCCGCCATCTGGCGCGGTGCGTTCCTCGCCCGGGGACAGCTCACGGAGCCCGGCCGCTCCGCCAGCCTGGAGGTCGTCTGCCCGGGCAACGAGACCGCGATGGCCCTCGTCGGCGCGGCCTCCCGGCTCGGCGTCGCCGCGAAGGCCCGCGAGGTCCGTGGCGTCCACCGCGTCCTCGTGCGCGACGGCGAGGCCATCGGCGCCATGCTCGGCGTCATGGGCGCCGCGGAGAGCCTCCGTGCCTGGGAGGACGTGCGCCAGCGCCGCGAGGTGCGCGCGACGGCGAACCGACTCGTCAACTTCGACGACGCCAACCTCCGGCGGTCCGCACAGGCCGCCGTCGCCGCCTGCGCGCGCGTCGAACGGGCGATGGAGATCCTGGGCGACGACATGCCCGACCACCTCCGCTACGCGGGCGACCTGCGCATCGCCCACCGCGACGCGAGCCTCGACGAGCTGGGGCACCACGCCGACCCGCCGATGACGAAGGACGCCGTGGCCGGTCGCATCCGCCGCCTCCTCGCGATGGCCGACAAGAAGGCCTCCGACCTCGGCGTCCCCGGCACCGAGGCGAGCCTTCCCCGCGACCTCGACCTCGCCTGACCCGACCACCCTCCCGGCGTGCCGGGACCGCCCCGGGCGCCCCGCTCCTCCGGGGTCACACGGCGACCCGGCTGGTACTGTCGGGAGTGGTGCCGGACCCGGCGTCCGGGCCCACCCGGACCACGGCCCGCCCGGTCGCCCACCCCCTCCCCAGCGCCCCAGGGCGCCTGACCACCAGGAGTTCCATTGACCGTCAAGATCGGCATCAACGGCTTCGGTCGCATCGGCCGTAACTACTTCCGCGCCGCCCTCGCCAAGGGGACCGACCTCGAGATCGTCGCCGTCAACGACCTCACGGACAACGCCGCGCTGGCGCACCTGCTCAAGTACGACTCGATCACCGGTCGCCTCGACGCGACCGTCGAGCTCGAGGGCGACTCGATCGTCGTCGACGGCAAGCCCATCAAGGTGCTCGCCGAGCGCGACCCCGCCAACCTGCCCTGGGGCGAGCTGGGCGTCGACATCGTCATCGAGTCCACGGGCTTCTTCACCAAGGCCGAGGACGCGCGCAAGCACCTCGACGCCGGTGCCAAGAAGGTCCTCATCTCCGCGCCCGCGACCGGTGACGACGTCACCGTCGTCCTCGGCGTGAACGAGGGCGACTACGACCCCGCGCAGCACCACATCATCTCGAACGCGTCCTGCACGACGAACAGCCTCGCGCCCCTCATGAAGGTCTTCCTCGACGCGTTCGGCGTCGAGCGCGGCCTCATGACGACCGTGCACGCCTACACGGCCGACCAGAACCTCCAGGACGGCCCGCACAAGGACCCCCGTCGTGCGCGCGCCGCCGCCGTCAACATCGTCCCCACCTCGACGGGTGCCGCGAAGGCGATCGGCGCCGTCCTGCCCGAGCTCTCGGGCAAGCTCGACGGCTACGCGCTCCGCGTGCCCGTGCCCACCGGGTCGATCACCGACGTCACGCTCGAGACGAGCACGCCCGTGACGGTCGAGCAGATCAACGCCGCCTACAAGGCCGCGGCCGAGGGCGACCTCAAGGGCATCCTGCTCTACAGCGAGGACCCCCTGGTCTCCAGCGACATCACCACGGACCCGCACTCGTCGATCTACGACGCGGGCCTCACCAAGGTCATCGGCAACCTCGTCAAGATCACGTCGTGGTACGACAACGAGTGGGGCTACTCGAACCGCCTCGTCGACCTGACCGAGTACGTCGCCGAGCGGCTCTGACCCGATGGCCCTGCGCACCCTCGACTCCCTCGGCGACCTCGCCGGGAAGCGGGTCCTCGTTCGCTGCGACCTCAACGTCCCCCTGGACGGTGACCGCATCACCGACGACGGCCGCGTCCGCGCCGCCCTCGGCACGCTGGACGTCCTCGTCAACCAGGGCGCTCGCGTCGTCGTGATCTCCCACCTCGGGCGTCCCGACGGCGAGGCGAAGCCGGAGTACAGCCTCCGGCCCGTCGCCCAGCGGCTCAGCGAGCTGCTCGGCAAGAGCGTCGGCTTCGCGTCGGCGACGACGGGACCCGAGACCACCGCCGCGGTCGAGGCCCTCCAGGACGGTCAGGTGACCGTCCTCGAGAACCTCCGCTACCAGGCGGCGGAGACGTCGAAGGACGTCGAGGAGCGCAGGGCCTTCGCCCGCGAGCTCGCCGAGCTGGGGGACGTCCTCGTCTCCGACGGCTTCGGCGTCGTGCACCGCCGGCAGGCCAGCGTCCACGAGCTCGCGGAGCTCCTGCCCAGCGCGGCCGGCCTCCTCGTCGCCGACGAGGTGTCCGTCCTCGAACGCCTCACCGAGACGCCCGAGCGGCCGTACACGGTCGTCCTCGGCGGGTCCAAGGTCTCGGACAAGCTCGGCGTCATCGAGCACCTGCTGCCCCGCGTCGACAAGCTCCTCGTGGGGGGCGGCATGCTCTTCACGTTCCTCGCCGCGCAGGGCCACGCCGTCGGCGGCAGCCTCCTCGAACGCGACCAGCTGGACCGCGTCCGGGGCTACCTCACCGACGCCGAGGAGCGCGGGGTAGAGATCGTCCTCCCCGTCGACGTCGTCATGGCGTCGCGCTTCGCGGCGGACGCCGACCACACCGTCGCGCCGGTCGACGGCCTCGAGGGCACCGAGCTCGGCGCCGACGCCATCGGCCTCGACATCGGGCCCGAAACGGCGGCCCGCTTCGCGGAGATCGTCCAGACCTCCGCCACCGTCTTCTGGAACGGCCCCATGGGCGTGTTCGAGTTCGACGCGTTCTCGTCGGGCACGCGCGCCGTCGCCGACGCGCTGACCCGTGTCAGGGGCCTCGGCGTGGTCGGGGGCGGCGACTCCGCCGCCGCCGTCCGCTCGCTCGGCTTCGACGACGACCAGTTCGGCCACATCTCGACGGGAGGGGGAGCCAGTCTCGAGTTCCTCGAGGGCAAGGCCCTCCCGGGTCTGGAGGTCCTCGGATGGTGACCACCCGCACGCCCCTCATCGCCGGCAACTGGAAGATGAACCTCGACCACCTGCAGGCCATCGCCTTCGTGCAGAAGCTCGCGTGGTCGCTCAAGGACGCCAAGCACGACTCGTCGACCGTCGACACGGTGGTCTTCCCGCCGTTCACCGACCTGCGCAGCGTGCAGACGCTCCTCGACGCCGACGGGCTCGAACTCGGCCTGGGTGCCCAGGACCTCTCGCCGCACGACTCCGGGGCCCGCACCGGTGACGTGTCGGGTGCCTTCCTCGCGAAGCTCTCCGTCACGCACGTGCTCGTCGGCCACTCGGAGCGTCGCGCCGACCACGGCGAGGACGACGCCGTCGTGGCCCGCAAGGTCGCCGCCGCCCACCGGCACGGCCTCGTGCCCGTGCTCTGCGTGGGCGAGACCGCCGACGACCTGGAACGCCACGGCGCCAGTGCCGTCCCCGTCGCGCAACTGCGCGCCGGGCTGGCGGAGGTCCCCGCCGACGCCGAGATCGTCGTCGCCTACGAGCCGGTGTGGGCCATCGGTTCCGGCCGTGCCGCGACCGCCGAGCAGGCGCAGACCGTCTGTGCGGCCCTGCGCGAGGCGCTCGTCGAGCTCGTGGGACCCGACCGGGCCGCTGCGACGCGCATCCTGTACGGCGGCAGCGTCAAGGCGAGCAACGTCGCGTCGTTCCTGCGCGAACCGGACGTCGACGGCGCCCTCGTCGGAGGCGCCAGCCTCGACGTCGAGGAGTTCGCGAGCATCGTCCGCTTCCAGCACCACGTCGGGACCTGAGCGTCGTCGCCTCGTCGGCGCCGTCGCACGTTACACTGGTCAGCGGTCTTCTCCGCATCGAAAGGTCCTCCGTGGAAATTCTCCAGGTCTTCCTGCAGGTGTTGCTCGGCATCACGAGCCTCCTGCTGACCCTGCTCATCCTGCTCCACCGTGGTCGCGGTGGCGGCCTCTCCGACATGTTCGGGGGCGGCGTCACCAGCAACCTCGGCGCCTCCGGGGTCGCGGAGCGCAACCTGAACCGCATCACCGTGTTCCTGGGGCTGCTCTGGATCACCTGCATCATCGTGCTGGGACTCATCACGAAGTTCTCGGGGGTGAGCTGATGGCCGCCGGCAGCAGCGCCATCCGCGGCTCGCGCGTGGGCGCCGGTCCCATGGGCGAGCAGGACCGCGGGTACCACGCCGAGCGCGTGACGATCTCGTACTGGGACGCCCTCGGCAACGAGGTGGTCCGTCACTTCGCGGCCAACGTGCCCGACGACGAGATCCCCGAGGTCGTCGACTCGCCCTCGACCGGTCTCCCTGCCGGGCGCGACAAGGCGAACCCTCCGCAGGTCGCCAAGCTCGAGCCGTACAAGACGCACCTCGCCTACGTGAAGGAACGTCGCACCGAAGAAGAGGCGGCGCAGCTCCTCGAGGAGGCGCTCCAGCAGCTCCGCACCCGACGCGGCACCGCCTGAGTCGAGTGCGGCACGACGAAGCCCCGCAGCCACTGGCTGCGGGGCTTCGTCGTGCGGTCGGCGGGTCGCCGTCAGTACGTCGAGGCGATGAGGCTCTCGGGCACGTCGGCGGCGGCGTCCTTGTCGATGAAGAAGACGGTGCGCTTGCGCCCCTTCACGCCGGCGACGGGGACCTGGTCGGCGCCCGCGCCCGCGAGGGCGAGGCCGAGCGAGGCAGCCTTCTCGGCGCCCGCGAGGATGATCCACACGCGCTGCGAACCGTTGATCACCGGCAGGCTGAGGGTGAGCCTCGTGGGCGGCGGCTTGGGGGAGTCCTCGACCACCATCACGTCGGGACCGGAGGCGCCCACGTGCTCACGGTCGGGGAACAGCGACGCCACGTGGCCGTCCGGGCCCACGCCGAGGAGCGTGATGTCGAAGCGCGGGGTCGTGTCGTCGCCCTGTGCATGAGCGTGCAGCTCGTCCGCGTAGGAGGCCGCGGCCGCCTCGGGGGACGCGAAGTCGCCGACGGCCCCCATGCGGTGCACGTTCTCGGGGAGCACGCCGATGTGGTCGAGCAGGTCGAGACCCGCCTGGTGGTCGTTCCGGTCGGCGTGACCGGCTTCCACCCAGCGTTCGTCGGCCCACCAGAAGGAGACCCGGGACCAGTCGACGCTGTCGCGGGCGGGGGAGTCCCGGAGGGCGGCGAGCACGAGCGTGCTCACCGACCCTCCGGACACGACGACGGACGCAGCGGACTGCTCCTCGATCACGTCGATGATCTTCGTGATGAACCGCGCGGCGACCGAGGCGCCCAGCGATTCCTTGTCGGGGTGGACCAGCACCCGGCGTTCGTTCGTCACAGTTCTCGCTCTGCCTCAGTTGCTCTCGACGGGGTGCCCGAGCTGGCGCACGCCGTGCTTCACGACGTCCCCGAACAGGTCGTCCGGGTCGAGTCTACGGAGTTCCTCGGCGAGGCAGTCGCGCAGCGATCGGCGTGGCAGCGAGAGGTCGTGCGTCGGCTGGTCGGGTTGACGCAGCGTCGCCACGTCGACGAGGTTGCGTTCCAGCTCGACGGGGCCGGAGTCGCGCACCAGCCTCACGCCGTGGATGCCGCTCGAGCCCGTGGCCCGGCTGGTCAGCTCGTGCGAGACCGGCACCTGCAGCTGGAGCCGCAGCCAGGCCGCGAGCAACAGGGTGGAGGGGGAGTCGGGCGCGCCGCTCACCTCGACCGACGTGACGGGCTCGTACGGCGGCTGGTCCAGGGCGGCCGCGAGCTGCGTCCGCCACAGGGTCAGTCGCGTCCACGACAGGTCGGTGTCACCGGGGGCGTAGCTCTCGGCGAGGTCGACGATCGACTGGCGGGGGTCCTCCTGCGCGGCGGCGTCCGTGATGCGTCGCTGCGCGATGCGTCCTAGGGGCGACTCGCAGACGCGCGAGGGTGCCCGTCCGGGCCACCAGGCCACGACGGGCGCGTCCGGCAGGAGGAGGCCCGTGACGAGGCCCTCCTCGTCGCTGGCGGTGTCGCCGTAGGCACGGAGGAGGATGACCTCGCTCGCCCCGGCGTCACCGCCGACGCGGATCTGCGCGTCCAGGCGCGCGTCGTCGCCGGCGACCTCGTCGGAGGTCGAGACGACGATGACCCGCATCGGGTGCTCCCGCGACGCGTCGTTGGCCGCCTCGATGGCCTCTTCTTCTTCACCGAGCCGCGTCGAGATGACGAGCGTCAGGACCCGGCCGAGGGCGACCGCGCCGCCCTCCTCGCGGATCGTGACGAGCGCCTTCTGCACGCGGCTGATGGTGCTGTCGGGCAGGTCGACGATCACGGGCGCCTCCAGGTACGGCCGTCGCGGGCCATGAGCTCGTCGGCCGAGGGCGGACCCCACGTGCCGGGACGGTACTGTTCGGGCTGCCCCTGGGTGGCCCAGAACTCCTCGATCGGGTCGAGGATCTTCCAGGACAGCTCGACCTCCTCGTGCCGGGGGAAGAGCGGCGGGTCGCCCAGGAGGACGTCCAGGATGAGGCGCTCGTAGGCCTCGGGGCTCGCCTCGGTGAAGGCGTGCCCGTACCCGAAGTCCATGGTCACGTCGCGCACGTGCGTCCCGATGCCGGGCACCTTCGAGCCGAAGCGGAGCGTGACCCCCTCGTCGGGCTGGACCCTGATGACGAGCGCGTTCTGACCGAGCTGGTCCTGGTCGCCGAAGATGTTCTCGCTGACCTGTTTGAACACGATGGCGATCTCGGTGACGCGTCGTCCGAGGCGCTTGCCGGCGCGGAGGTAGAACGGCACCCCCGCCCACCGGCGCGTCGCGATCTCGAGCTTGATGGCCGCGAAGGTCTCCGTGAGGCTCTGCGGGTCCATGCCGTCCTCGTCGAGGAAGCCACGGACCTTCTCGCCGCCCTGCCACCCGCCGGCGTACTGCCCGCGCGCGGTGCCCTCGGCGAGGTCGTCGGGCAACCGGACCGCCGAGAGGATCTTCTCCTTCTCGGCCCGGAGGTCCTTCGCCGCGAAGGTCACGGGCTCCTCCATGGCCGTGAGGGCCAGGAGCTGCAGCAGGTGGTTCTGGATGACGTCGCGAGCAGCACCGATGCCGTCGTAGTACCCCGCCCGACCACCGACGCCGATGTCCTCGGCCATGGTGATCTGCACGTGGTCCACGTGGTTGGCGTTCCACAGCGGCTCGTACATGCGGTTGGCGAAGCGCAGCGTCAGGATGTTCTGGACCGTCTCCTTGCCGAGGTAGTGGTCGATGCGGAAGACGCTGTCCGGCTCGAACACGCTCTCGACGACGGCGTTCAGCTCGCGCGCCGTCGTCAGGTCGCTGCCGAAGGGCTTCTCGATGACGACGCGCCGCCAGGCCCCGTCCTTCTCTTCCGCCAACCCGGAGGCCCGCAGCTGCTGCGTGACGATCGGGAACATCTTCGGCGGGATCGACAGGTAGAAGGCGTGGTTGCCCATCGTGCCGCGTTCCCGGTCGAGCTCCTCGATCGTCTCGCGCAGCTGCACGAAGGCCTGGTCGTCGTCGAAGTCGCCCTGGACGAACCGGATGCCCTCCTTCAGCTGGCGCCAGACGCTCTCGTCGAAGGGCGTCCGGGCGTGCTGCTTGACCGCCTCGTAGACGACCTGCTCGAAGTCCTGGTCCTCCCACTCCCGTCGGGCGAAGCCGACGAGGGCGAAGCCCGGGGGCAGGAGCCCCCGGTTGGCCAGGTCGTAGACCGCCGGCATCAGCTTCTTGCGCGACAGGTCTCCCGTCACGCCGAAGATGATGAGGCCGCTCGGGCCGGCGATCCGGTTCAGCCGACGGTCGGAGGGCGCCCGCAGGGGGTTGTGCTCCGCCGTGACCGGCACCGGACCGCCGAACTCGACCGGATCCCCCTGGGGGGCCGTGCGTGCGTCGCCGCTCAACGGAGCGCAGCCCGCAGCGCGGGGAGCGCGGCGGAGACGTCCGTCACCGTGAGGGTGAGGACGGGACGACCGTGCTCCGACAGCACCTTTGCGTCGCCGCCGGCCTGGGCCTGCACGAGCTCACCGAAGGTGAAGGGGCTGTTCGGGATCGAGAGGTCCTCGGCGGGGACCTGCGTGACCTGCAGGAAGACGCCGTTCGCCGGACCGCCCTTGTGGTACTGACCCGTCGAGTGGAGGAACCTGGGGCCCCAGCCGAAGGTGACGGGGCGGCGGACGCGGGCGGCGAGGACGTCGCGCACCTCTTCGAGCGCCGGGTTCGCGACGCGGTCGACGTAGGCCTGGATCGAGACGTAGCCGTCCTCGCCGAGGTGGGCGAGGAGGCCCTCCACCGCGGACGACAGCGTGTCGCCGAGCTCGACGCCGCCGACCTGGCGCACCTCGACGCCCTGGTCCGTGAAGGCAGGGGCCTCGGGCTCGGGACGGGCGTCGAGCAGGCCGCGGGTGGCGACCTTGGCGGACTCCACGTCGGGCTGGTCGAACGGGTTGATCTGGAGGAGGCGTCCCGCGACCGCGACCGCGTACTCCCACACCATGATCTGGCCGCCGAGCGATCCGCTGATCTCGACCTCGCCGGGCGCGACCTCGCGGGTCTCGTCCGCGCCGCCCACGAGGCGCACGACCTGCACGTCGGAGAGGCCCGCGGTCAGCTCGGGAGCGTCGGTGCCGAGCACGACGGGCAGCAGGCCCCGACCGAGCTTGCCGGTCGACTCGGCGATGAGCTGCTCGGCCCAGTCGGCGAAGCCCACGATGTGCGTCCCGTCCGCGACGATCGCGATCTTGTCGCGCAGGGGAGAGGTGCCCGCGAGGACCGCACCGAGCACGAGGCCCGGGTTGTCCGCACGGTCCTGGGCCAGCTCGACGGTGACGGCGTCCGCCTCCGCGAGCAGCTCCTTCACGTCGGCGCCGGCGAGGCCCGAGGGCACGATGCCGAAGGCCGAGAGGGCCGAGTAGCGCCCACCGATGGCCGGGTCCGCGTTGAAGACGCGGTAGCCGGCCGCCCGGGCGGACTCGTCGAGGGGCGAGCCCGGGTCGGTGACGACGACGATGCGCCCGACGGGGTCGATGCCCGCCTCGCGGAACGCGGCCTCGAAGGTGGCCCGCTGGCTGGCGGTCTCGACGGTCGAACCGGACTTCGACGAGACGACGAGGACCGTCCGCTCGAGGCGGTCGTGCAGGGCGCTGAGCACCTGACCGGGCTCGGTGGCGTCGAGGACGGTGAGCTCGACGCCGTAGGTGCGCGTGATGACCTCGGGGGCGAGGGACGAACCGCCCATGCCCGCGAGGACGACGTGGTCGACGCCCTGTGACGCGAGCTCCTCACGGAGCGCCGCGACCTCGTCGACGAGCGGGGCCGAGACCACGACGGCCTCGGTCCAGCCGAGGCGCTTGGCGGCCTCGGACTCGGCGTCGGGCCCCCAGAGCGTCGGGTCCTGTGCGGTGATGCCCGACGCGACGAGGTCGTCGACGAGCGTCGGGACGACGCGCTCGACGGCCTCGGCGGCGTCGCCGGTGGCGTGGATGGTGATCGTCATCAGTTCGACGCCTCACCCGTGCGCGCGGCCTCGAGGGCGGCGCTCACCGTGTCGAGCAGCTCGTTCCAGGAGACGATGAACTTGTCGACGCCCTCCTTCTCGAGCGCGGCGGTGACGTCCGCGTAGTCGACGCCCTGGGCGGCGATCGCGTCCATGACCTCGTTGGCCGCGGCGTACGAGTCCGAGATCGTGTCGCCACGGACCTCGCCGTGGTCGAACGTGGCCTCGAGGGTCTTCTCGGGCATCGTGTTGACGACGTCCTCGGCGACCAGCTCGACGACGTAGGTGGTGTCGAGGACGGCCGGGTCCTTGACGCCGGTCGACGCCCACAGCGGACGCTGCTCGTTCGCGCCGCCCTCGAGGAGCCCCTTCGCACGCTCGCTGGCGAAGGCCTCCTTGTAGACCTGGTAGGCGAGCTGCGCGTTGGCGACGCCCGCCTTGCCCTTGAGCGCCGTGGCCTCGTCCGTGCCGACCGCGTCGAGGCGCTTGTCGATCTCGGTGTCGACGCGCGACACGAAGAAGGACGCCACCGAGTGGATGGTCGAGAGGTCGATGCCGGCCGCCTTGGCCTGCTCGAGGCCGGTCAGGTAGGCGTTGATGACGGCCCGGTAGCGCTCGAGGCTGAAGATCAGGGTCACGTTGACGCTGATGCCCTGCGCGATGACCGCGGTGATGGCCTCGAGGCCCTCGACGGTCGCGGGGATCTTGATCAGCGCGTTGGGACGGCCGACCTTCGCGGCGAGCTTGACGGCCTGGTCGACGGTGCCCTGGGCGTCGTGGGCGAGACCGGGCTCGACCTCGATCGACACGCGGCCGTCGAAGCCGTCGGTCGTGTCGTAGAGCTCACGGAAGATGTCGCTCGCCCGGGTGACGTCGTCCGTCGTGATCTCGAAGACCGCGTCGGTGACGCTCACGCCGGTCTTGGCGAGGAGGGCGACCTGGTCGTCGTAGGCCTCGCCCTTGGCGAGCGCCGACGCGAAGATCGTCGGGTTCGTGGTCACGCCCACGACGTTGCGCTCGGCGATGAGCTTCTGCAGCCCGCCCGAGTTGATGCGCTCGCGCGACAGGTCGTCGAGCCAGATGCTCACGCCCGCGGCGGAGAGCTGTGCGGTGTTGGTTTCAGTCATGTCTCTCGTCTTCTCTCTCGACCCGGGCGCCTCAGAGGGCGGCCAGCGAGTCCTTGGCGGCGGCGACGGCGGCCTCGGTGGTCATGCCGAACTCCTTGAAGAGCGTCTTGTAGTCGGCCGAGGCACCGAAGTGCTCGATCGAGACGCTGCGACCGGCGTCCCCGACGAGGGCACGCCACGGCATGGCGACGCCGGCCTCGATGGAGACGCGGGCCTTGACGGCCGCGGGCAGCACGGACTCCTTGTACTCGTCGCTCTGCTCGTCGAACCACTCGAGGCTCGGAGCGGACACGACGCGGGCCGAGATGCCCTCGCCGCGCAGCACCTCGCGGGCCTCGACGGCGATCTGGACCTCGGAGCCGGTGGCGACGAAGATCACGTCGGGCGTGCCTCCGGGGGCCTCGGCGAGGACGTAGGCGCCCTTCGCGACGTTCGCGGCCGACGCGAACACGTCGCCCTCGGCGTCGCCGTCGCCACGCTCGAAGACCGGCAGGTTCTGACGGCTGAGCGCCAGGCCCGCGGGGCCGCTGTGGCGGTCGAGGATGGTCTTCCAGGCCCAGGCCGTCTCGTTCGCGTCGGCGGGGCGGACCACGTCGAAGTCGGGGATGGCGCGCAGGGCGGCCAGCTGCTCGATGGGCTGGTGCGTGGGGCCGTCCTCGCCGAGCGCCACGGAGTCGTGGGTCCAGACGTACGTGACCGGCGACTTCATGAGGGCGGCGAGTCGGACCGCGGGGCGCATGTAGTCGCTGAAGATGAGGAAGGTGCCGCCGAACACGCGCGTGTTGCCGTGCAGGGCGATGCCGTTCATGATCGCGCCCATGGCGTGCTCGCGGATGCCGAAGTGCAGGACGCGCCCGTAGGGGTTGCCCGTCCACTCGTGGGTCGACCACTGCTCGGGGACGAACGAGCCGCCGTCCGCGATGGTGGTGAGGTTCGACTCGGCCAGGTCGGCGGAGCCGCCCCAGAACTCGGGCACGACGCCGGCGACGGCGTTGATGACCTTGCCGCTCGCGGCGCGGGTCGAGACGTCCTTGCCGGCCTCGAAGACGGGCAGCGCCTCTTCGACGCCCTCGGGCAGCTCGCCCGCGAGGACCCGGTCGAGCAGGGCTTTCTTGTCGGGGTGCGCGGCGGCCCAGGCGTCGAACGACTCCTGCCACTCGGCGTGCTGCGCCTGTCCGCGCTCGACGGCACCGCGGGTGTGCTCGAGGACGGCGGGGTCGACGTCGAAGGTCTTCTCGGGGTCGAAGCCGAGGACCTCCTTCAGGCCGGCGAGCTCGTCGGCACCGAGCGCCGAACCGTGGATCTTGCCGGAGTTCTGCTTCTTCGGCGACGGCCAGCCGATGATCGTCTTGAGGATGATCAGCGAGGGCTTCGACGTCTCGGCCTTGGCGGCCTCGATGGCTCGGTGCAGCTCGGCGACGTCCTCGACGTACTCCCCGGTCTTCTTCCAGTCGACGACCTGGACCTGCCAGTCGTAGGCCTCGTAGCGGGCCTGGACGTCCTCGGTGAAGGCGATGTTGGTGTCGTCCTCGATCGAGATCTGGTTCGAGTCGTACAGGACCACGAGGTTGCCGAGCTGCTGGTGGCCGGCGAGGGAGGAGGCCTCGCTCGTCACGCCCTCCTGCAGGTCGCCGTCGCCGGCGATGACGTACACGAAGTGGTCGAAGGGCGAGGTGCCGACCGGGGCCTCGGGGTCGAACAGTCCGCGCTCGAAGCGCGCCGCGTAGGCGAAGCCCACGGCCGAGGCCAGGCCCTGGCCGAGCGGGCCGGTCGTGATCTCGACGCCGTCGGTGTGGCCGTACTCGGGGTGGCCGGGCGTCTTCGAGCCCCAGGTGCGGAGCGCCTTGAGGTCGTCGAGCTCGAGGCCGTAGCCGCCGAGGTAGAACTGGATGTACTGCGTCAGCGAGCTGTGGCCGACCGAGAGGATGAAGCGGTCGCGACCGATCCACTCCGCGTCGCTCGGGTCACGACGCATGACCTTCTGGAAGAGGAGGTACGCGGCGGGCGCGAGGCTCATCGCGGTGCCGGGGTGACCGTTGCCCACCTTCTCGACGGAGTCGGCCGCCAGGACGCGGACGGTGTCCACGGCCTTGCTGTCGATGGAGTCCCATTGCAGATCTGCCACTTGGAGTTGACCCTTCTGTTGCGGTTCGCGCGCGGGGTCGATTCGCTCCCGCACTGGCGTGCGCCTGCCGAGACGTCGTCGTCGGCCGTTGCACGCGGCGGGAGGGACGAGGACGACGGCGTCGTCGGTCGGGCCCGGGGACGTGCGACAGGCAAGCGGTCCCCAGCATAGCGACGTCGGGCGTCCGCGTGACCGCGTGCGTCCACGGCACGAGCAGCGGGAGGGAGGCGCGTCGACTAGACTGCTGGCGCACCCCGCCCCGATCCCTGGATGGACGCCCGTGACCGCAGCCGTAGAGACCCGCCCCACCGCTCCCGAGCGGGGGTTCCGCCGCAAGGCCAGGGCCTACGTCGCACTCACGAAGCCGCGCGTCATGGAGCTGCTGCTCGTGACGACGGCGCCCACGATGTTCCTCGCCCAGGGCGGCGTGCCCGACCTGTGGCTGGTCGCGGCGACGCTCTTCGGCGGCGCGCTCAGCGCCGGTTCCGCGTCCGCGTTCAACTGCTACATCGACCGCGACATCGACCGCATCATGAAGCGCACGCAGGGGCGCCCCCTCGTGACGGGCGACGTCACGGACCGTGAGGCCCTCGTCTTCTCGTACGCGATGGGCGTGGCCTCGATCGCCTGGCTGGCGCTCACGGTGAACCTGCTGTCGGCGGCGCTCTCGCTCGTCGCGATCCTCTTCTACGTGCTCGTCTACACGCTGTGGCTCAAGCGCCGCACGCCCCAGAACATCGTCTGGGGCGGCATCGCCGGGTGCATGCCGGTCCTCATCGGCTGGGCCGCCGTGACGGGGAGCCTCTCCTGGGCCCCCGTGATCCTCTTCACCGTCATCTTCCTCTGGACGCCGCCGCACTACTGGCCGCTGTCCATGCGCTACCGCGACGACTACGCCGCCGCGGACGTGCCCATGCTCGCCGTGGTGCGCGGGCGGTCCGTCGTCGGCCTGCAGGTGATCCTGTACGCCTGGGCGACCGTGGCCTGCTCCCTGTTGCTCGTGCCCGTCGCCGGCATGGGCGTCCTCTACACGACCGTGGCCCTCGCCTCCGGCGTCTGGTTCGTCTGGGAGTCGCACCGCCTCTACGGGCGCGCCATCCAGCACGTCGCCGAGGTGCGCCCCATGCGCGTCTTCCACAGCTCGATCACGTACCTGACGCTGCTGTTCCTCGCCGTCGGCGTCGACCCGCTGCTGCCGTTCTGAGCACCGCGACGTCCTCCTGGTGGCTGCGGCCGTCGGTGCCCGCCGATGTGCTGCCGCTGGCGGAGCTGCACGCCGAGGCGGTGCGCCCCGACCTCGAGCGCCTCGGGCTCTGGGACCGCTCCCGGGTGCGCGGACGCTTCCTCGACGAGTTCGCCGTGCACGAGGCGGTCACGGTCGTCGACGAGCGGTCGGCGGCGCTGCTCGGCTCGTTCGCGCTGCACCGCGACGCGGACGCCGGCGAGGGCGGTGCCCTGTGGCTCCGCGACCTGCACCTCGTGCCGGAGGCGCGCGGTCGCGGGATCGGGTCGCGCCTCCTCGACGACGTGGCGGCGGCGACGGGCGGCGAGGCGCTGTCCGCCGTGGTGCTGCGCGGCAGCCGCGCGGAGGCCTTCTTCCGGAGGCACGGGTTCGGCGAGCTGGTCGGTGACGGCGTGGACGCGGTCCTGCACCGTCCGGCCCTCGACGTCGCGGCCTAGGCGGGAGCGGGCGGCGCCGCGCGCCGACTTCAGGCCAGGACGTCCTCGGCCTCGACGCCGGGCAGCTCGGCCGCCACCTCGTCGGGCGTCTGGTCGGCGCGCAGGCTGAGCACGGTGGCCGTGGTGACGGCGACGAGGACGCCCGCGAGGACCATGTGCGTGCCGACGAGCACGGGCGGCAAGCCCGTGCGCGCCTGCGTGAGGCCGACGGCGATCTGGACGAGCTCGACGGCGAGCAGTCCGGTCACGGCCCGCCGGGGGAGTCCCCGGCGCCAGGCGACCGTGACGAGGACGACGGTGAGGGCGAAGAGGGCGTACGCGGGCCAGGCGTGCAGGTGCTCGAGGAGCGCGGCGTCGAGCCCGTTGCGCGGTGTCGCCGCGTCGCCCGCGTGCGGTCCGGCGCCGGTGGTGACCACGCCGACGAGGACGACGACGGCGACGACCGCGCTCGTGACGTGCGCGAGGCGGACGTACCACCGGGGAGCCAGCAGTCCCCGGCCGCGGGGTCCACGGAGCACCCGGACCACGAACACCGTCATCAGCGCCACGAGGGCGATCGACACGACGAAGTGGAGCCCGACGATCCAGGGGTTGAGCCCCACGAGGACGGTGACGCCCCCGATGACCGCCTGCAGGGGGATGCTCAGCCCCTGGACGAGCGCGAGGACGAACAGGTCACGGCGTACCCGGCGCTGGCGCACGACGGCGAGGAAGGCGGCGACGGCCACGATCACGAGCACGAAGGTCAGCAGGCGGTTGCCGAACTCGATGACGCCGTGCAGGCCCATCTCGGGGGTGCTCACGTAGGAACCCTCGACGCACTGCGGCCAGGTCGGGCACCCGAGGCCGGAACCGGTGAGCCGCACGGCGCCGCCCGTGCCGATCAGCAGCAGCTGGCAGGCGAGCGACGCCCAGGCGACGACCCGCACGCGACGGTCCACCGTCGCGGGCAGCCAGGACCAGGCCCGTGCGAGGGGCCGGGTGCGGATCGCCTGTGCGTTGCTCACGAAGTGCTGCCTTTCGTCCGTTGCGGGCCTGTGCCCTGTAGGATCGTCGGGTTCAGGAACACCTCCCCACGAGGGCATCGCCGTGGATGCCGCGGGTCGTCCCGTCACCGGACGGCGACCCCGATCGCCCGGACAGTCTAAGCAGTGCGACCTCGGAGGCCGGCGACGGTCACCGGACGCCCGTGGAGACGGCCGCGGACCGACCGGTCCGCGAGGGAATGCCTGTCCGTGACGACCTGTTCGACCAGGCAGAGGAAAGAGGTAGACATGTCAGACGTGCTGATCGACCGCCCCGAACTGGAGGGCCTCGGACAATACGAGTTCGGCTGGGCCGACTCCGACGTCGCCGGCGCCTCCGCGCGCCGCGGCATCTCCACCGAGGTCGTGACCGACATCTCGGACCTCAAGTCCGAGCCCGAGTGGATGCTCAAGACGCGGCTCAAGGGCCTCTCGCTCTTCGAGCGCAAGCCCATGCCCTCCTGGGGCGCCGACCTGTCGGGCATCGACTTCGACAACATCAAGTACTTCGTGCGCTCGACCGAGAAGCAGGCCGCCAGCTGGGAGGACCTGCCCGACGACATCAAGCAGACGTACGAGAAGCTCGGCATCCCCGAGGCCGAGCGCAACCGGCTCGTGGCCGGCGTCGCCGCCCAGTACGAGTCCGAGGTGGTTTACCACCAGATCCGTGAGGACCTCGAGGCCCAGGGCGTCATCTTCATGGACACCGACACGGCGCTGCGCGAGCACCCCGAGTTCTTCGAGGAGTACTTCGGCACCGTCATCCCGGCCGGCGACAACAAGTTCGCGGCGCTCAACACCGCGGTGTGGTCGGGCGGCTCGTTCGTCTACGTCCCGAAGGGCGTGCACGTCGAGATCCCGCTGCAGGCGTACTTCCGCATCAACACCGAGAACATGGGCCAGTTCGAGCGGACGCTGATCATCGCCGACGAGGGCAGCTACGTCCACTACATCGAGGGCTGCACGGCCCCGATCTACAAGAGCGACTCGCTGCACTCCGCCGTCGTCGAGATCATCGTCAAGAAGGACGCCCGCGTCCGGTACACGACGATCCAGAACTGGTCGAACAACGTCTACAACCTCGTGACCAAGCGTGCCGTGGCGCACGAGGGCGCGACCATGGAATGGATCGACGGCAACATCGGCTCGAAGGTGACGATGAAGTACCCGTCCATCTACCTCATGGGCGAGCACGCCAAGGGCGAGACGCTCTCGGTCGCCTTCGCGGGTCCCGGCCAACACCAGGACGCCGGCGCGAAGATGGTGCACATGGCGCCGTACACGACGTCGTCGATCGTCTCGAAGTCGATCGCCCGCGGCGGAGGACGCGCCGGCTACCGCGGCGAGATCCGCGTGGACGAGGCCGCGCACCACGCGGCGAACACGGTGCGCTGCGACGCCCTGCTCGTCGACACGGTGTCGCGCTCGGACACCTACCCGGCCATCGACATCCGCGTCGACGACGTCCAGCTCGGGCACGAGGCCACGGTGTCCCGCGTGAGCGAGGAGCAGCTGTTCTACCTCATGTCGCGCGGCATGGCGGAGGACGAGGCCATGGCGATGATCGTCCGTGGCTTCATCGAGCCCATCGCCCGGGAGCTCCCCATGGAGTACGCGCTCGAACTCAACAAGCTCATCGAGATGAGCATGGAAGGATCCGTCGGCTAGATGTCCGCCGCAGCACCCACCACACCCGGTCCGTCGACGACGGAACCCCTCGACCAGCAGCTCCAGCACGGAGCCCGTGCCCACTCCGACGGCAACTGGGACGCCGTCCCCGTGCAGACCCGCTCCGAGCGGTTCCGCTCGACGGACCCGGCCGCCTTCCCGGCGGTGACGGGCCGCGAGGTGGACTGGAAGCTCAGCCCCGTCGAGCGGCTCCGTCCGCTCATCGACGGTCCGCTGGACGGCGCGCCCTACGCCTTCCTGGCGCGCGAGACGCCCGGTGCCTCGGTCGACTGGGCGGACGCCTCCGGCGACGTCGTCGGACGGGCGGGCACCCCCGAGGACAAGGCCGCCGCGAACGCCTGGGCTGCCACCGAGAAGGCCCTGGTGGTGACGCTCACGGGCGAGGAGCCCTCGAGCATCACGGTCGGGCGCTCCGGCCTCGACGCGACGCCGCGCGCCGGGCACACCGTCGTCCACGCGACCGCGGGCACCACCTCGCTCGTCGTCCTCCGCAACACGGGTGCGGCACAGCTCGTCGAGAACGTCGAGATCGTCGTCGAGGACGGTGCGCGGCTCACGCTCGTCACGCTCCAGGAGTGGGACGACGACGCCGTGCACCTCGCGACGCACTCCGCCCGGATCGGCCGCGACGCGCAGCTCAAGCACTTCGTCGTGAGCCTGGGCGGCTCGGTCGTGCGGGTGAACCCCTCGGCGCACCTCGCGGAGCAGGGCGCGGACGCCGAGCTCTACGGCGTCTACTTCGCCGACGGCGGCCAGCACCTCGAGCAGCAGGTCTACGTCCACCACGACGCGCGCGACACCCGCAGCCGCGTCAACTACAAGGGCGCCCTGCAGGGCGAGGGCGCCCGCACCGTGTGGATCGGCGACGTCCTCATCGGACGGTCCGCCCCCGGCACGGACAGCTACGAGCAGAACCGCAACCTCGTGCTCAGCGAGGGCACGCGCGCCGACTCGATCCCCAACCTCGAGATCGAGACGGGTGACATCGCCGGGGCCGGTCACGCCAGTGCGACCGGTCGCTTCGACGACGAGCACCTCTTCTACCTGCAGTCGCGGGGGATCAGCGAGGACGAGGCGCGCCGCCTCGTCGTGCTCGGCTTCCTGGCCGAGATCGTCCAGCGCATCGGCGAGCCCGAGCTCGAGGGCCGGCTCGTCGAGGCACTCGAGGCCGAGCTGGCGGGGGACGCGCGATGACCGGCACGAAGGTCTGCACCGAGGCCGAGGTGACGCCGTCCCAGGCGAAGCGCGTGGTCGTCGACGGCGTCGCCGTCGCCGTCGTCAAGGACAGCGCGGGCGTCGTCCACGCGATCGGCGACACCTGCACCCACGGCGACATCTCGCTCTCCGAGGGCTTCGTCGAGGACGACACCCTCGAGTGCTGGGCGCACGGCTCAAAGTTCGAGCTGACCACGGGCAAGCCGCTGACGCTGCCCGCCTACGAACCCGTCCCCGTCTTCAGCGTCACCGTCGTCGACGGCGACGTCTACGTCGACACGACCACCCCGTCGCCGGTCGCCGGCGACGCACAGTGAGGAACACCCAGATGTCCACTCTCGAGATCCGCGACCTCCACGTCAGCATCGACACCGACCAGGGTGCGAAGCCCATCCTCAAGGGCGTCGACCTGACCATCAAGGAGGGGGAGATCCACGCCGTCATGGGCCCCAACGGCTCCGGCAAGTCCACCCTCGCCTACACGATCGCCGGCCACCCCCGCTACACCGTCGACGGCGGCTCGATCCGCCTCGACGGCGAGGAGGTCCTCGACATGAGCGTGGACGAGCGCGCCCGCGCCGGGCTGTTCCTCGCCATGCAGTACCCGGTCGAGATCCCCGGCGTCACGGTGTCGAACTTCCTCCGCACCGCGAAGACGGCGCTCGACGGCGAGGCTCCCGCCCTGCGCGGCTGGGTGAAGGACCTCCGCGAGTCGATGACGGCGCTCAAGATGGACTCCTCGTTCGCCGAGCGCAACGTCAACGAGGGCTTCTCGGGCGGCGAGAAGAAGCGCCACGAGATCATGCAGCTCGAACTGCTCGAGCCGAAGTTCGCCGTCCTCGACGAGACCGACTCCGGGCTCGACGTCGACGCGCTGAAGATCGTGTCCGAGGGCGTGAACCGCGCCAAGGCGAACACGGGCCTGGGCCTGTTGCTCATCACCCACTACACGCGCATCCTCCGGTACATCAAGCCGGACTTCGTCCACGTGTTCGTCGACGGCAAGGTCGCGGACGAGGGCGGCCCCGAGCTGGCCGACCAGCTCGAGTCCGAGGGTTACGACAAGTACGTCTCCGCCGCCGCGGCCGCGGCGGCGACCGGGGCCTGACCGTGGCCGTCGCGCTCTCGCCCGAGAAGTTCGACCAGACGATCGAGGCCCTGAAAGAGGTCGTCGACCCCGAGCTCGGCGTCAACATCGTCGACCTCGGACTCGTCTACGACCTGGCGATGGACGAGGAGCACGAGGACGCGCTCATCATCAGCATGACGTTGACCTCGGCCGGGTGCCCCCTCACGGACGTGATCGAGGGCGACACCGCGAACGCCCTCGACGGCGTCGTGGAGGCCTTCCGCATCAACTGGGTGTGGATGCCGCCGTGGGGCCCCGAGCGCATCACCGACGACGGTCGTGACATGATGCGGGCCATCGGCTTCTCCATCTGACGACACCACCCCCGGACCCCCGGTCGACGCGACCGGGGGTCCTCCCGTGCGGCGACGCGCCGCTCGGGACGACACCACCACCGATTGGACCTGTGCTGTGCTGAGCGTGCGCGACCTCGAGATCCGTGTGGGAGCGCGACTCCTCATGGACGGCGTGACCTTCCGCGTCGACAAGGGCGACAAGATCGGCCTGGTCGGCCGGAACGGAGCCGGCAAGACGACGATGACGAAGACCCTGGCCGGGGAGACCCTGCCCACGGGGGGCGTCATCGAGTCGACGGGCGAGATCGGCTACCTGCCCCAGGACCCCCGCAGCGGCAACCCGGAGGACCTCGCCAGGACGAGGATCCTCGACGCGCGCGGCCTCGGACAGCTCGTCCTGGGGATCCAGCAGGCGACGCAGGAGATGGGCAGCGACGACCCCGTCGTCGCGGAGCGAGCGATGCGCCGGTACGGTGAGCTCGACGACCGCTTCACGGCGCTCGGCGGCTACGCGGCCGAGGCGGAGGCCGCGTCCATCGCGAGCAACCTGAGCCTGCCGGACAGGATCCTCGACCAGCCCCTGTCCACCCTCTCGGGCGGTCAGCGGCGCCGCATCGAGCTGGCGCGCATCCTGTTCTCGAGCGCCGAGACGATGATCCTCGACGAGCCGACGAACCACCTCGACGCGGACTCGGTCGTCTGGCTCCGCGAGCACCTCAAGTCGTACCAGGGCGGCGTCATCGTCATCAGCCACGACATCGAGCTCGTCGAGGAGGTCGTCAACCGCGTCTTCTACCTCGACGCCAACCGTCAGGTCATCGACGTCTACAACATGGGCTGGCGCAACTACCAGCGCCAGCGCGCCGCCGACGAGGAGCGCCGCAAGAAGGAGCGCGCGAACGCCGAGAAGCAGGCCAGCGCCCTCAAGCAGCAGGCCGCCCGGTTCGGCGCCAAGGCCACCAAGGCGGCGGCGGCGCACCAGATGGTGGCGCGGGCCGAGCGCCTGTTGGCCGGCCTCGAAGAGGTGCGCCAGGAGGACCGCGTGGCCAAGCTGCGCTTCCCGACGCCCGCCGCGTGCGGCCGCACCCCGCTCATGGCGTCCAACCTCAGCAAGAGCTACGGGTCGCTGGAGATCTTCACGGCCGTGGACCTCGCCATCGACCGCGGCAGCAAGGTCGTGGTGCTGGGACTCAACGGCGCGGGCAAGACGACGCTGTTGCGCATCCTCGCCGGGGTCGACGACCCCGACACGGGTCAGCTGGAACCGGGGCACGGGCTCCGGATCGGCTACTACGCCCAGGAGCACGAGACGATCGACGTCAAGCGCTCGGTGCTCGAGAACATGGTGTCGTCCTCCCCGCACATCACCGAGACCGAGGCGCGACGCGTGCTGGGTTCGTTCCTCTTCACCGGCGACGACTCGGCGAAGCCCGCCGGGGTGCTCTCCGGTGGTGAGAAGACGCGTCTCGCGCTGGCGATGATCGTGGTGTCGGGTGCCAACGTGCTGCTGCTCGACGAGCCGACGAACAACCTCGACCCGGCGAGCCGCCTCGAGATCCTGGACGCCCTCAACAACTACGAGGGTGCCGTGGTGCTCGTCAGCCACGACGAGGGCGCGGTCGAGGCGCTGAATCCCGAGCGGGTGCTCATCATGCCCGACGGCACGGAGGACCACTGGTCCCCCGACTACCGGGAGCTCGTCGACCTCGCCTGAGGCCGGTGCCGTCGGCGGGTGCGCACGCCGCGATCGCGCCCGTCCGGCCGGGCGCGTCCCGTCGCCGCTCGCGCGCGACGGCGATCAGCGACCCACGCGGTCGAGGATCTCGTCCTCGACCTCGTCGTCCGCGCGGGGACGTGCCGCCCTGCGGCGTCGGCGCGCCTCGTCGCGCTCCTCGAGCTCCTGCTCGTCCGCCGTGCGGTTGCGGTGCTCCTGGCGCACGACGTAGAAGAGGAACCCGAACGCCCCCACCGCGAACATCAGCCACTGCACGAAGTACGACAGGTTGAGCCCGGTGTCGATCTCGGGCTCGACCGATGCCGCCGGACGCGTCGCCGGGGCCGGGTCCTCGCTCGCGAGCAGCCCGTACGAGCCGGTCCAGAGCGGCTCGTCGAGCCGCTCTGCGACGTCGTCGAGCTGGATCGTCGCGATCTGGTTGGTGCCCGCCACGTCGGTGCGGTCGCCGACGCGCGGCTCGCCGGGCCGGAGGCGCGCGGTCACCGTGACCTCGCCGGCGGGCGGGGCGGGCACCGCGTCGGGGGAGTCCTGGGCGTTGCCGGTGGGCACCCAGCCCCGGTCGACGAGGAAGACGTCGCCGCTCGTGAGCTCGAAGGGGACGAGCACCTCGAAGCCGGGCTGCCCGTTGAAGGGGCGGTTGCGGACGAGGAGCTCCTCGTCCGCGAGGTAGCGGCCGGTGAGCGTCACGGGACGCCACTCGGCGGCGGGGTCGAGGGCGTCGGGGTCCGTGACGAGCTGGGCGAGCGGCACGGGCTCGGCGTCGTAGGCGTTCTCGAGCTGCCGCGCGACGGCCGCCTTCTCTTCGTGCCGGGCCCACTGCCAGTGGGCGAGGAAGCCGCAGACCACCGCGAAGACGACCGCCACGGCGAGGTAGCCGAGCCACCTGCCGGACAGGGCGAAGCGCCAGTCGTTCACGGCGCCTCCGGCCCCGCGTCGCCGACGCCCTCGACGGTCTCGCCCACGGCGGTGACCACGACGGGGAAGTCGCGTGCCCCCAGGAACCCGCGGAGGTAGGGCAGGTGCTCGTCGCACGCCGTCCACGTCTTCACGCGCTCGGGCCCGTGCAGGGCGGGGTTCCGCCAGTGCACCGCCGACGTGGCGGCCTCGCGGCACCCGGCCCGCGAGCACTGGACGACGTCGGGCCCGACCTGGCCGAGCATCAGGCGTCGCCCTCCGCGCGACCGCGCGGGCCGTCGGCGTCGGTCGCGTCCCGGCGCGGGTCGTCGGCGTCGGTCGCGTCCCAGCGCGGGCCCTCGTCGTCACCGACCACCGTGGGACGGAACGGCGCCGGGGCGTCCTGCGCGTCCGCCGCCTGCTCGGACCCGGTGCCCCGGTACAGCTCGACCACGCCGCTCGGGGCCTCGACGTCACCGCCGCGCTCGTGGCCGACGTTCGCGAGGACCACCGCGTAGTAGGGGAGGAACACGGCGCCGAGGATCGGCAGCAGCGTCCACCAGCCGACCGGGAACGCGAAGCAGAGCACGAGGCAGAGGATGCGGACGCCCATCGCGACGCTGTACTTGACCATCCGCCCGTGGCGGTCATCGGCCGGCGAGGGCGGCAGCGACGTGATGGTGTTCGAGGACTTCATCGACTCCGGCTCTGCGAGGAAGGCGGGGGAGCGGTCGGGGTGGCCGCGGCGGCGCCGAGGGGCGGCTCGTCGGAGACGATGCTAACCCGCAGGACCGACAGTAAGCTGGTCGGCGGCCGTCCCCGGGCCTCCCGCGACCGGCCTCGCGCGACGACCGCCCCGCGGGTCGCGAGCACCCCGCCCCGATCCTCCAGGAGCCGCCATGAGCACCGTCCGCACCGTCCTCGTCACCGGGGGGAACCGAGGCATCGGCCGCGCCGTCGCCGAGGAGTTCGTCGCCCGCGGCCACCGCGTCGCGGTCACCGCGCGCAGAGGCGAGGGTCCCGAGGGGACGCTCACCGTCCGCGCCGACATCACGGACGCCGCGAGCGTGGACGCGGCCTTCACCGAGGTCGAGGCGCAGCTCGGCCCCGTCGAGGTCCTCGTCGCGAACGCGGGCATCACGAAGGACACGCTGCTGCTGCGCATGACCGAGGAGGACTTCACCTCGGTCGTCGACACGAACCTCACGGGCGCGTTCCGGGTCGTGAAGCGGGCGTCGAAGGGCATGCTCAAGGCCCGCTTCGGCCGCGTGCTCCTCGTGTCGAGCGTCGTGGGACTCTACGGCGGCCCCGGCCAGGCGAACTACGCCGCCTCGAAGGCCGGCCTGGTCGGCCTGGCCCGGTCGATCACCCGCGAGCTCGGCGGGCGCGGCATCACGGCGAACGTCGTCGCCCCGGGCTTCATCGAGACGGACATGACGGCCGCGCTCCCCGAGGAGACCCAGGCCGAGTACAAGAAGGCGATCCCCGCCGGTCGCTACGGCTCCGCCGCGGAGGTCGCGAAGACGCTGGCGTGGCTGGCGTCGGACGACGCGGCCTACGTCTCGGGCGCCGTGGTCCCCGTCGACGGCGGTCTGGGCATGGGGCACTGACCTCGTCCTGAGGGGCCGCGGGTGGCCCGACGCCGATGCCGACCGGGGGCGGGCCCGCGGCCGGGGCCGGCGGGCGTCCCCGTCAGCCGCGCAGGCCGAGGAGCGGCAGCACCTGCGAGAGGTCGCGGTCCACGACGCAGACGTCGGCCGCCGCCCGCAGCACGGGCTTCGCGTCGAAGGCGACGCCGAGGCCGGCGGCCCGGAGCATGAGCAGGTCGTTGGCGCCGTCTCCCACGGCCACGACGCGCGACGGCGGCAGGCCGGAGTCGGCGGCCCAGGCGCGCAGGCTCGTCGCCTTGGCCTCGGCGTCGACCACGGCCCCGTCGAGGCGGCCGGTGAGCCGGCCGCCGGCGACCTCGAGCCGGTTGGCCCGCCAGGCGTCGAGCCCGAACCGGGCGGCGAGGGGGTCGAGGACCTCGTGGAACCCGCCGGAGACGACCGCGACGAGGCCGTCCGCGGCGTGGACGCCCTCGACGAGCTCCGTGACGCCGCGCGTGGGGCGCACGAGGTCGACGACCTCGGCGAAGACGGAGGTCGGCAGTCCCTCGAGGGTCGCCACGCGCTCGCGCAGGCTCTCGGCGAAGTCGAGCTCGCCGGCCATGGCGCGGGCCGTGACCGCGGCGACCTCGGTGCGGCTGCCCGCCGCGTCGGCGAGGAGCTCGACGACCTCGTCCTCGACGAGCGTGGAATCGACGTCGAGGACGACCAGGAAGCGCGGCACGGGCCCACTGTAGGGCACGGCCCGCACGACGTCAGACGGCGTCGACCCGCACGCCCTTGCCCACGACGGTGATGCCCGAGGGCGTGACCGTGAACCCGCGGGAGCGGTCGAGCTCCGCGTCCACGCCCACGGTGGCGCCGGGGGCGAGGACGACGTCCTTGTCGAGGATCGCCCGCTGCACCACCGCGCCCGGGCCGATCTGGGCGCGCTCGAAGACGACGCTGTCGACGACGCGGGAGCCCGACTCGAGCGTGCACCACGCACCGAGGACGCTGCGCTCGACGTGCGCACCGGAGAGCAGGGAGCCGAGCGAGACGATGGAGTCGACCACGTGGCCCGTGTCGCCCTGCGCGTCCCGCACGACCTTCGCCGGCGGCGAGTTGAGCTGCTGCGAGAAGATCGGCCAGTCCTGGTTGTACAGGTTGAAGACCGGCAGCGCCGAGATGAGGTCGCGGTGCGCGTCGTAGAACGAGTCGATGGTGCCGACGTCGCGCCAGTAGTACCGGTCGCGCTCCGTCGAGCCGGGCACCTCGTTGCGGTTGAGGTCGTAGACGGCGGCGTCGCCGCGGGACACGAAGTCGGGCACGATGTCGCCGCCCATGTCGTGGTCCGAGTCGGCCTTCTCGCCGTCGCGCAGCACGGCGTCGATGAGGACGTCGGCGTCGAAGACGTAGTTGCCCATCGAGGCCAGGATCTCGTCGGGGGAGTCGGGCAGGCCCTGGGCGTCCTTCGGCTTCTCGAGGAAGCGACCGATGCGCGTGGGGTCGGACTCGTCGACCTCGATGACGCCGAACTGGTCGGCGAGCGAGATCGGCTGGCGGATCGCCGCGACGGTCACGCCGGCGCCGGACGCGACGTGGGCGTCGATCATCTGCGAGAAGTCCATGCGGTAGACGTGGTCCGCGCCGACCACGACGACGATGTCGGGCTTCTCGTCGCGCAGCAGGTTGAGGCTCTGCAGGATCGCGTCCGCGCTGCCCGAGAACCAGCGCTTGCCGAGCCGCTGCTGGGCGGGCACGGACGCGACGTAGGCGCCGAGGAGGCCCTCGATGCTCCAGGTCTGGGACACGTGCCGGTCGAGGCTGTGCGACTTGTACTGGGTCAGGACGACGATCTGCCGCAGCCCCGAGTTGATGAGGTTCGACAACGCGAAGTCGACGAGCCGGTAGTTGCCGCCGAACGGGACGGCCGGCTTCGCGCGGTCCGCGGTGAGGGGCATCAGACGCTTGCCCTCGCCGCCGGCCAGCACGATGCCGAAGATCTTCTTCGATGCCATGAGGCGAGCATGGCACGATCCGCCGCGGCACGACTACGGTGACAGCGTGCGAGTCGACGTGATCACCAAGGAATACCCGCCCAACGTCTACGGGGGCGCCGGCGTCCACGTCGTCGAGCTCGCGAAGGCCCTGCGGCGTCGTGTCGACGTGCGGGTGCGCGCCTTCGGCGACGTCGAGCCCGAGGAGGGCACGACGGGCTACCCGGACCTGCCCGGGCTCGAGGGCGCCAACGCGACGCTGCGCACCCTCGGCACGGACCTGCGCATCGCGCAGGACGTCGCCGGCGCCGACCTCGTGCACAGCCACACCTGGTACGCGAACCAGGCCGGCCAGCTGGCGCAGATGCTCCACGGCGTGCCCCACGTCCTCACCGCCCACAGCCTCGAGCCCCTGCGGCCCTGGAAGGCCGAGCAGCTCGGCGGGGGCTACCGGGTGTCGAGCTGGATCGAGCGGCAGGCCTACGAGACCGCGGACGCCGTCATCGCGGTGAGCGAGGGGATGCGGCGCGACATCCTGCGCTCCTACCCGGCGATCGACGAGTCCCGCGTCTCGGTCGTCCGCAACGGCATCGACCTCGAGGCGTGGCGTCCGAACCGCGACGACGAGGTGCTCCGCGGGCTCGGCATCGACCCCGACCGGCCGACCGTCGTCTTCGTGGGCCGCATCACCCGTCAGAAGGGGCTGCCGTACCTGTTGCGCGCCGCGCGCTCCCTCCCGGCGGACGTGCAGCTCGTGCTCTGCGCGGGCGCGCCCGACACGCCCGAGATCATGGCCGAGGTGACGGGGCTCGTCCGCGAGCTGCAGGAGGAGCGGACGGGCGTGGTCTGGATCGAGCGCGTCCTGCCGCGCCACGACCTCACCGCCGTGCTCACGGCCGCGACGACGTTCGTCTGCCCCTCGGTCTACGAGCCCCTCGGCATCGTCAACCTCGAGGCCATGGCCTGCGGCGTCCCGGTCGTCGGGTCGGGCACGGGCGGCATCCCCGAGGTCGTCGCCGACGGGCTCACCGGGCGCGTCGTGCCGCTCGACCAGGTGCAGGACGGCACGGGCACGCCCGTCGACCCGGACCGCTTCGTGCGCGACCTCGCGGCGACCCTGACCGAGGTCGTCGCCGACCCCGGCCTCGCCGCCCTCATGGGTCGTGCCGGTCGCCTGCGCGCCGAGCAGGAGTTCTCGTGGGAGCGCATCGCGGAGCTCACGCTCGGCGTGTACGAGCGCGTCGGTCGCTAGGCTGTCGACCATGGCTCCGGTGCTCTCCTTCGACGACGTCTCCCTGCTCAAGAAGGGCACCGCCGTCGTCGACGGCGTCAGCTGGACGGTCGAGGACGACCAGCGCTGGGTGGTGCTCGGGCCGAACGGCGCCGGCAAGACCTCGCTGCTGCAGGTCGCGGCCGCCCAGGCCCACCCCAGCGCGGGCCGCGCGACGGTGCTCGGCGGTGAGCTCGGCAGCGTCGACCTCTTCGACCTGCGGCCCCGCATCGGCTTCGCCTCGACGACGGTCGCCCGGCGGCTCCCGCCGCGCGAGCGCGTCGTGGACGTCGTGCTCACCGCGGCCTACAGCGTCACGGGCCGCTGGAACGAGGAGTACGAGGGCGTCGACGAGCGCCGGGCGCACCGGGTCCTCGAGGAGTGGGGCCTCGGCCACCTCGCCGAGCGGACCTTCGGCGAGCTCAGCGACGGCGAGCAGAAGCGGGTGCAGATCGCCCGGGCGGTGATGACGGACCCCGAGCTGCTGCTCCTCGACGAGCCTGCCGCGAGCCTCGACCTCGGGGCGCGCGAGGAGCTCCTGCGCATGCTCGGCGGCTACGCGAGCTCCGCCGACGCCCCCGCCATCGTCATGGTCACGCACCACGTGGAGGAGATCCCGCGCGGGTTCACGCACGCCCTCCTCCTGGACCACGGGCACGTCGTGGCGGCCGGCCCCCTCGACGAGGTGGTCACCGCCGAGGCGCTCGGCGCGACGTTCGGCGTCGACCTCGTCGTCGAGCGACACGACGGGCGCTTCACGGCGCGCGCCGCCGCCTGATCGCGCCACCCGTCTGCTAGACTCTGACGTCGGTCCGCTCGCTCGGACCACGACCCGGCAGCCCTCGCCGACACCGCGTCGCGCCGGGTCCCGACAGCTCTCACCGACCACCACCAGCGATCCCTAGGACTGACATGAAGACCGACATCCACCCCGAGTACGCACCGATCGTCTTCCGCGACCTCGCCTCGGGCGCCACGTTCCTCACGCGCTCGACCGCGACCAGCGACAAGACCATCGAGCTCGACGGTGAGACCTACCCGGTCATCGACGTCGAGATCTCGTCGGAGTCGCACCCGTTCTACACGGGCAAGCAGCGCATCCTCGACTCGGCCGGCCGCGTCGAGAAGTTCAACCAGCGCTTCAAGAACTTCGGCAAGTAGCCGACCCGCGCTCCCACGGGGCGCAGCGCACCGCACGAGAGGGGCGGCCGACCACCAAGGTCGGCCGCCCCTCTCGGCGTCTGCAGGGCGTGCGCGCGGCCGGTGCCGCTGCGCCGTTGTGCCTCTGCGCCTCAGCCCGTGGGAGCGCGGTGCGGCCAGGCTCCCGACGCGACGAAGGCGGGATCCTTCGTGCGCCGCACGTAGTCCTGGAAGCTGGCCGCCTGGTCGCTGCACCAACCGACCTGGAGGTCGTGCAGTTCCGTCGCGGGCACGTCGAGGCGGTCGGCGTGCCGCACCGCCATCGCCTGCGCCACCCGGCCCGCGGCCACCGCGTCGGCACCGGCGTCGTGCGCGTCGTCGAGGACGACCCCGTACACGCCGGCGGCGGCCTCGAGCGTGCGCTTGCCCTTGCGGTAGCGGTCCACGGCCTTGTCGATGACGAGCGGGTCGACGACGCACCCGATCTCGGCGATCTCGCCGAGCGGCTCGAGACCGTGCCGTCGGGCCTCACGGTCGAGCAGGGTGAGGTCGTAGGGGGCGTTGTAGACGACGAGCGGCACGCCACGGGCGAAGACGGCCCGCAGGGCGGCGATGATCTCGGCGACCACCTCGGCGGCGGGACGACCCTCGGCGCGGGCCCGCTCCGTCGTGACGCCGTGCACGGCACTGGCCTGAGCGGGGATCTCGACGCCGGGGTCGGCCAGCCACTCGCCGTGCGCCACGCTCGTCCCGTGCGCGTCGAGGAGGCCGACGTGGGCCGTGACGATGCGCGCCGTCTCGGTGTCGATGCCCGTCGTCTCGAGGTCGAAGACCCCGAGGGCGTGCCACCAGGGCCCCTCGACCAGGTCGACGGCGCCCTCCCCGGCGCCGGGGGCGGGTGCGTCGGTCGTGCTGGTGTCGGTCACGGACCGAGTCTAGGAGGCACCCCCGTCGTCCACGGCCGGCGCGGTCGTCGGGGCGGCAGGGGCCTCGCCGACGTGCAGCCAGTAGAACGCCTGCGTCCCGAGGGTGAGCGTGACGTTCCCGGCCTCGTCGAACGAGGGGAACCGGCCGCCCGCGAAGAGGTCGTGCAGGGTCCGCCCGGCGAGCTCGGGGGCGTGGATCGTCACCGACACCGGGTTGTGCGCGAACGAGAACACGCAGAGGAGGTCCTCGGCCACGTCCGTGCCGAAGGTCGCCCCCGACCCCTCGTAGGAGCGCGTGAAGGCCAGCACGCTGTCGTTGTCGGTGTCGTTCACCTGCATCGTGCCCAGGCCGAAGGCGGGGTGCGCCTTGCGGACGTGGATCACGTTCCGCACCCAGTGCAGCAGCGATCGCGACTGGGCCATCTGGCTCTCGACGTTGACCAGCGAGTAGTTGTAGACGAGCGACTGGACGACGGGGAGGAACAGCTTGCCCGGGTCCGCCGTCGAGAAGCCCGCGTTGCGGTCGGGCGTCCACTGCATGGGCGTCCGCGAGCTGTCCCGGTCGGGCAGCCAGATGTTGTCGCCCATGCCGATCTCGTCGCCGTAGTAGAGGAAGGGGCTGCCCGCCAGGCTGAAGAGGAGGGCGTGCGCCAGCTCGAGCTCGGCGCGGGAGTTGTCGAGCAGGGGAGCGAGGCGCCGCCGGATGCCGATGTTCGACCGCATGCGCGGGTCGTAGCCGTACCAGCCGTACATCGCCTGCCGGTACTCCTCGCTCACCATCTCGAGGGTGAGCTCGTCGTGGTTGCGGAGGAACACGCCCCACGCCGACCCCTCCGGCACCTCGAGCGTCTCGGAGAGGATGCGCTTCAGCTCGGTGGCGTGCTGCGCCCGGAGCGAGTAGAAGATGCGCGGCATGACGGGGAAGTCGAACGCCATGTGGCACTCGGGCTCGTCCTCGGTGCCGAAGAAGGCGGCGGTCTCGGCCGGCCACTGGTTGGCCTCGGCGATGAGCACGCGGCCCGGGAACTCCTCGTCGACCATCGAGCGCAGCCGCTTGATGAACTCGTGGGTCTCGGGCTCGCCCTCGCCGTTGCCCTCCTCGGACTCGAAGAGGTACGGGATCGCGTCGAGCCGCAGCCCGTCGACGCCCAGCTGCAGCCAGTGCCGCACGACGTCGAACACGGCCTCCTGCACGGCCGGGTTCTCGAAGTTGAGGTCGGGCTGGTGCGAGAAGAACCGGTGGAAGAAGAACTGGCGACGGACCGGGTCGAACGTCCAGTTGCTCTCTTCGGTGTCCACGAAGATGATGCGGATGTTCTCGTACTTCTCGGGCGTGTCGCTCCACACGTAGAAGTCGCCGTAGGGCCCGTCCGGGTCCTCGCGGGACTGCTGGAACCACTCGTGCTGGTCGCTCGTGTGGTTGAGCACCATGTCGATGACGATGCGCATGTTGCGCTCGTGGGCCTTGGTCACGAGGTCGCGGAACTCGTCGAGCGTGCCGAACTCGGGGAGGATCGCCTTGTAGTCCTGGATGTCGTAGCCGCCGTCACGGAGCGGCGACTGGAAGAACGGCGGCAGCCACAGGGCGTCGACGCCCAGCCACTGCAGGTAGTCGAGCCGCGAGAGCAGGCCCTGCAGGTCACCGGCGCCGTCGCCGTTGCTGTCGACGAAGCTGCGCACCATGACCTCGTAGAACACGGCACGGCGGTGCCACTGGGGGTCGAGGGTCAGTCCGGGCGTCTGGATCGGGGCGACGAAGCTCACCCGGCCCACTGTAGGACGCCACGGGCCCGAGCGTCCCGGTCCGTCGCGACACGTGTCGTCGCGCTGCCGCCGGCGACCCGGTGCGCCCCGGCGTGCGCTCCTAGACTGGGCCGGGTGATCGTCCGCCCGCCCCTCGTGCCGTCCCCCTACCGCCGTCTCCTCGACGAGGTCCCCGTCACCGCCGGGCGCGTCGACGCCGCCGGTTCCGACACCGCGTACTGGACCTACGGACGGCCGGAGGCGCCGGTCACCCTGGTCGCGGTGCACGGGTTCCGCGGCGAGCACCACGGCCTCGAGCCCGTCGTGGCACACCTGGGCCCCGACGTGCGCGTGGTCATGCCCGACCTGCCGGGCTTCGGCGAGTCGACCCCGCTCGCCGGCGAGCACAGCGTCGCGGCGTACGCCTCGTGGCTCCGGGAGTTCTGCGCGGCCCTCGGCCTCGGGGCCGACACGGTCGTGCTGGGGCACTCGTTCGGCAGCATCGTGGCGTCGGCGGCCGTCGCGGACGGCCTCGAGGCGGACCGGCTGGTCCTCGTCAACCCAATCGCGGCTCCGGCCCTCTCGGGCCCCCGGGGCGTCCTCACGAGGCTCGCGGTAGCCTACTACCGGCTCGGGGCTGCCCTGCCCGAGCGCCTCGGACAGCAGCTGCTGCGCAGCGGCGCGGTCGTGCGCGCGACGAGCGTCGCCATGGTGAAGACCCGCGACCGCGGCCTGCGCCGCTGGATCCACGACCAGCACGACGCGTACTTCTCGCGCTTCGCCGACCGACGCGTCGTCCTCGACGCGTTCCGCGCCTCCGTGTCGAGCGACGTGAGCACCTACGCGGCGGGCGTGGCCGTGCCGACCCTGCTCGTCGCGGCCGACCGGGACGACATCACCGCGCTGCCGGCCCAGCACGCGCTCGTCCGCCGGTTCGCCGACGCCCGCCTCGTCGTCGTCGAGGGCGTCGGGCACCTGGTGCACTACGAGAAGCCGGCCGAGGCGGCCCGCGCCGTCCAGGGCTTCGTCGCGTGAGGATCGTCGTCGACTGCCGGTACGTCCGCGTCGGACGGCACGACGGCATCAGCCGCTTCACGACCGGCGTCGTCACCGCGCTGGCGCGCCGGCACGAGGTCGTGCTGCTCGTCAGCGACTCCCGGCAGCTCGAGAAGCTGCCCGACGCCGAGCACCACCTCGCCACCGACCCGACGAGTCCCCTCGAGCCCCTCGTCGCCCTGCGCGTCAACGCCCTGCGCCCCGACGTGGTGTGGTCGCCCATGCAGACCATGGGCTCCTGGGGCCGTCGCTACCCCCTCGTGCTCACCCTGCACGACCTCATCTACTACACGGCCCGCACGCCGCCGCCCGAGTTCGCGGCGCCCCTGCGCCTGCTCTGGCGGCTGTACCACCTCGCCTGGTGGCCGCAGCGCCTGCTGCTCGACCGCGCCGACGCCGTCGTCACCGTGAGCCGCACCACCGAGGCCGAGATGCACCGGCACCGCCTCACGAGGCGCACCGTCACGGTCGTGCCCAACGCCGCCGACCCCGTCGACGCCGCCCCGCCCCGGCCGCGCCCGACCGGACGCGAGCTCGTCTACATGGGCTCGTTCATGCCCTACAAGAACGTCGAGACGCTCGTGCGCGCGCTGCCGCTCCTCGACGGCGCCCGCCTGCACCTCATGAGCCGCGTCACGGACGCGGAGCGCCGCCGCCTCGCGGCCCTCGCCCCCGCCGGCTCGCTGGTGGTGCACGACGGCGTGAGCGACGACGAGTACCGCGCCGTGCTGTCCCGGGCCACCGCGGTCGTCACCGCCTCCCGCGCCGAGGGGTTCGGCATCCCGCTCGTCGAGGGCATGGCCCTCGGGACGCCCGCCGTCGTCAGCGACATCCCGATCTTCCGCGAGATCGGGGGCGACGCGGCCCTCTACTTCGACCCGTCGTCGCCCGCGTCCGTCGCGGCGGCCGTGCGACGCCTCGAGGCCGAGTGGCCCGAGCGCAGCGCCCTCGCCGTCCGGCAGGCCGCCCGGTTCAGCTGGGAGGCGTCGGCCGAGGTGCTGCTCGACCTGCTGCGCGACGTCGCGGACCGCGGCCGGAGGCACTGAGGGGCAGGCCCGAGGGGTCGGGCGCCGTCAGTCGCGACGGACCGACTCGAAGGGGTTCTGCTCGGCGAGGGGCGGCGTCGGCGTCGCCTCGGAGAGCTCGTCGAGCGGGTCGTCGAACCGGCGCAGCGTCAGCCGGTCGTCGGCGAGCTCGAAGGAGTGCACCGACCCGTTGCGGATCGGCACGCCCACGAGGGCGTCCGTGGCCTCGGCGACGGCGGTGACGACGGTGCGGACGACCGCCCCGTGCGTCGCGACGACGACCGACCCGTCGGGGTGCGCCACGCCCAGGGCCACGAGCGCCGGCAGGACCCGGTCGAGCAGCGCCCCGCGGCCCTCGCGCCCGGGCACGGGCGTGCCGGGCGGCCAGCGACGCTCCACCTCGGCGGCGGTGAGCCCCTCGGCGACCCCGTAGCGGCGCTCGGCCACCGCGGGCACCAGCCGGGGCTCCGGCAGTCCGAGGCGCGCCGCCACGATGCGGCCCGTCTCGGCGGCGCGGCCCAGGGGGCTCGCCACCACG
>Ga0265797_10001270_pt1 | contig 44609 bp, 57 predicted proteins | sample P2T30metagenome_FD_192433 | JGI IMG/M metagenome (GOLD analysis project Ga0265797, IMG submission 192433) | Plant litter microbial communities from East Loma Ridge, Irvine, California - P2 T30 | ecosystem: Environmental > Terrestrial > Plant litter > Unclassified | place: USA: California...
TCGGAGAGTCGGAGGCCTGAAGGTATGCGAGCGGTACGAACACGAGGATTTTAGCGTGGACAGGGGTAAGTGACCCACACTGCTATCAAGAGTGCAATGTTGACCGACATTGACTGCGCTGTGCTGTGATGTGGTCTTGCATTGGTCTACGGTTGTATTATAACACTGGCTTGTGGAGCATACAAATGCAAACGCAAGGGCGCCTGTCGAGGGAATACACTCAATGGTAGCTACGATTGTAGTCAGTCAACCCAGTTCCACTCTCTTGAATCATTTCGTACTTCTCATAGACATTCCCATCTTGGTTTACTCCAACCCGTAGTGGCAGGAACTGCTTGAACTCAACAGCTGCATACACCTCACACCTTCTTCTTATCCGGCCCCACCGTCCCCCTCAGTTTCCACAACTTATACTTACTCGTAAAGTACCAATCAAACACCGCGCGCGGCAAATACGACCACCCAAACCACACAATCCAGCTCATATTGCCCTCCCACAGCCACCTCTGTTTCGAAAGTATGCCATCACCAGCAAGAACCTGCTTTACGCAACTCTTCGCATACTGCTGCGTATCCATGCCCACCTGCTGGCTGTGCGTCAATCTGCTCTCGTAGTCGTCTGCTATGGGCTGGCAGTACGAGTCTGGGGGTAGTGCGCGGTGTGTGCGTGCGATGTTGGATTTCACGCCGCCGGTTACGACGTTGACAACGCGGACGCCGAGGGGCGCGACTTCGACGCGTAGGGTGTCTGAGTACGCGTGTAGAGCGGCTTTGGACGCGTTGTAGGGCCCGCCCCAGGCATATGGCATCAGGCCTGCTACTGAGCCAGTCTGCACAATTGTGCCTTTTGCTTCGATGAGGAGCGGCATGAATTCCTTGCACATGCGCATTACGGCGAAGACATTTGCCTGGAACAGCTCGCGCAGCTCGTCTTCGTCATAGTCGAGCGCTGGGACGACATAGTTGCGCCCGGCGTTGTTGTAGAGGATGTCGAGCTTGCCGTGTGTGATTTCGGTGACGGTGTTGCGGAGGGAGCGTATGGATTCGTTGCTGGTGAGCTCGAGGGGGAGGAAGGTGATGTTGGGGTGCGGTGGGGTGTATTTGGATGGGTTGCGGACGGTTGCGAGGACGTGGAAACCTGGGGGTGTTTAGATGCAGTGTGTGCTATAGGGATATTGAGGGGACTTACCTTTGGCAGCAAATTCAATGGCAAGGAAATGTCCAATGCCGCCTGGCGTGCAGCTCGAGATTTGTTAGCATTGTGGACTTCGCGCCCACCGAGTAGCCGGGTAGCCGTCTCACCCTGTGATCAGCGCGTATCTTTGTCTTTCGGCCATGTCGACAAGAGGATATAGAGAATCAGGCCTGGTATCAAAGATTTTGAGGGGTTGTTGTAAATTTTGTTCAATGTCAAAGCTACACAAACATGCATGCCTCGGTACAGCCCTGCTACGTCACATTGTTGAACTTTAGTGTCGCGACATCGCTTCAGCATTAGGAGGCTAGATCGCGTCTGACTAATGAGTAAGGCCCATGTCAATATCTCTGGGAGCTACGGGACTCAGAATGCTTCTTCCTTTTCTGAACCTGAAGACTTTCCAGATTCTTATGTGCTTTGGTCATCCTACACACTCGAAACTTCATCCTTTGCATCCTTTTTTCAGACAACTCATTGTATCTTGAACTTTCCCACTACATTCCACTAGCATACATTCTTCCAACATGTCTTTCTCACAATGGATTGACGATCATATGCCCATTTTACTGCGTCCCAGCATGCTTCTCGTCGCAGCCTACTACCGTAAATACCTCTTCCCCTTCCCCCATCAGTCCCTAACAATCCTTCCAGACTTCCTCATGACTCTTCTCGAGATCGTCTTCATCGAATGGCGACCCTTCAAGCTCTTGAACATCCGCACAGTCCGCCATCAAGCCTTCGCCCGCCTCTGGAGCGCAAAAGGCGAAGCGATGTCCGAAGAAATGCCCGGTCCAACATTCTCCCTGCTATCCAAGTGCCGCGGCGTCATTCTAGACATTGGTCCCGGATCCGGCGAATTGCTCTCGCGCTTCAATCCCGACATGATCTCCGCGATGTACGGCGCCGAGCCGTCAGGAGACTTGCACCCGCGCCTGGCCGAGAACGCTGCTAAGAGAGGGTTTGGGGACAAGTTCCATCCGCTGGTCTGTGGTGCGGAGCCGGAGAGCTTGATTCCTGCGCTGCACAAGGCGGGTATACTTGAGGTTACTAACAAGGGCTCAGCGGCGGATGGTATTTTTGACGAAATTTGCTGTACAAGGGTGCTGTGCAGTGTTCCGCATCCGCAGCAGACTATCAAGAGCTTGTATACTTTGTTGAAGCCTGGCGGTAGGATGGTAGTCGCCGAGCATGTTGTTAATCCGTGGAGGACAGATGGGTCTATGCTTGCAAGGCTTGCGCAGTTTGTGTTTGACACGCTTGGTCATGCGTACTTTATTTGTCCGCTCCAGAGACATACGGTGGAGTTCTTGAGGGAGGCGGGCGAGTGGGATCAGTTCGAGCTGAAGTATTATGGAGAGGCTGGATGTGTTCCGTTTGTGGTGGGCGAGTTGATCAAGAAACACGCGACTATGGACAAGTCATACGCGAAGGCTCTCAAGGAGTAGAGTGTTGCTGTAGATTTGGAGTCGTGGCAGGTGTGCGGCGTAGCTAGGTTTTGTTGGTGGTGGAGCAAAGAAGCAGTGAGCGTCAGCACCCTGATCTGACGAGGCTCATTAAGCCTTTGTAGCACGAGCGATAACGATGGCGAGGTCGACAGAGGGTAATGGCCGATACAGCCTGCAATGATTAAATAATATCACTTCGCACTTCTCTGAGGTCTTTGCCATGACAGAAGAGACACGACACTGACATACGATGCACTCCTCAAATACGAGCCCCCCAGCCCAACGCAATGCTACTGGCTCAAAGGCTCCGGGTCCTGTCCCAGAGACAATCGACGCTTTGAACAGACTTTCCCTATGTAGAAGGTTGAGAAGCTCACATCCCACAAAAGCGAGCATTTCGATTGGTTCCCGGTGGGATTCCGTGATCCAATCGCTCACCACCCCAAAAGCTGCAAGAACGTGTGAGTGTACAGTCTCGAAACGAGAATGCATGGGGAATCGACGGTGAATTCAAAACCTTCCATTTCAAGTAGGTTGGCGTGAGGCCGGTGTTATTTTCCGCTTCATCTCGATTCGAGATCCCTTTGTCGATTTGTCTTGATTGGTGGCTAGCTTTTCGGTGTATGCTCCGTGGTCAATCAAGAGAGCCGTTGCGGGAGTGCATGGGTAGCAACCGAGCTCGATTCCTCTTCGAAACGATTGCGTGCCGATGACCGTTACTGAGACTACTTCGGTGTATGTCGTCTTCGTCGACTCGCGAGCAGAGAGTCGCAACGCTCAAGTGTTGGGTTGCACGAAGCTGCGGCTTGCCGGCTGGCCGCTGAACCATCTGATCGCGCGTGCGCGCATCCCGCTAGCCTCAAACACGACCGTTTCAGGGTCCAATATCATGGCGAACATGTCGACATATTTCGCCAACAAGCAATGGACCGGATCACAGCGCGCTCGGAAGGTGACTTCTACACGGTACTGTACAGTATCCTCTGGATCGTCACGCTGAGCGCGACATGGTATTTCTGTCGCGCGGACCCCGAGAAATTCGCAAAGTATGAGGTCGAGCCGCCGGAGCAGGCGAAGCCGGGCTGGAAGGGCGATGTGCTGGACAAGACGACTTTGAAGGTAGGCATGAATTTGAAGGGGTGAGGAAAACTTCAATTGACATTGCTCAGGTCTCGGGCTCCTCACTCATCCAATGCTACGCACCCGCGACTGGACAGTCTCTCGGGCGCATCAACCCGTCCTCCGCTGACGGCATCGACCGCGCCATAGCGAAAGCGAAAGACGCGCAGGTCAAATGGGCCGAGACGAGCTTCTACGGGCGGCGGCGGGTGCTGAAGACGATGCTCAAGTTCATACTGGAGAACCAGGAAATGATTGCGCGGGTCGCGTGCCTGGACTCGGGCAAGACCATGGTAGATGCGAGTCTGGGCGAGATTCTGGTGACGGTGGAGAAGCTGAGATGGACGATCAAGCACGGCGAGGAGAGCCTGAAGAGTGAGAAGAGGGACACGAGCTTCTTGATGATGTACAAGTGGAACGAGGTCGTGTATGAGCCGCTGGGAGTTGTTGCGGCTTGTGTGAGCTGGAAGTAAGTCCTTCGTCAACGACCATGGCAAACTTCAACTGACTGAACCACAGCTATCCTGTAGGCTTCACTTCAGCCCACTGAAGCATACCAGCTAATAACATCTAGTTCCACAACCTCATCAGCCCCGTCATCGCCTCCATCTTCGCCGGCAACGCTATCATAGTCAAAGGCTCTGAAGCCACCGCCTGGTCGTCCTCCTACTTCACCTCCATCGCTGCCCGCGCCCTCGTCGCCTGCGGACACTCTCCCGACATCGTCCAGTCCGTCGTCTGCTGGCCCAATGTCGCCGACCACCTCACATCCCACCCGTCCATCTCGCACATTACATTCATCGGCTCAAGGTCAGTCGCACACCATGTCTGCGCATCTGCCGCCAAAGCCCTGACACCCGTGTGCGTCGAGCTCGGCGGCAAGGACCCCGCCATCGTACTCGACGATCTATCAGACAGCGACTTCAAGCGCGTAGCCAGCATCCTCATGCGCGGCGTCTTCCAGTCCGCAGGCCAAAACTGCATCGGCATCGAGCGCATCATCGCCCTCCCGGAAATCTACGACCGCCTGATCGACCACCTCACACCCAAGATCCGCGCCCTACGACCAGGCTCCGTCTTAGACACTCCGACAAACACCATCGTCGACGTGGGCGCCTCCATATCCGACGCGAGCTTCGACCGCCTCGAGGCCCTGGTCGCAGACGCAGTCAAGCACGGGGCACGCCTCCTCGCTGGCGGTAAACGCTTTGCACACCCGCAGTACCCGAGAGGACATTACTTCACGCCCACATTCCTCGTCGACGTCACGTCTGACATGGCAATCGCACAGACCGAGCTGTTCGCGCCCGTCTTCCTACTCATGCGCGCCACACACATCGCCGACGCCATCACAATCGCAAACAGCACGTCCTACGCCCTCGGGTCCTCGGTGTACGGCGCATCGATGCGCGATTGTAATTACATCGCGTCCAAGCTCGACGCGGGCATGGTTGCCATCAACGACTTTGCGGTGTTTTACATGGTGCAGTTGCCGTTTGGAGGGAAGAAGGGGAGTGGCTACGGGAGGTTTGCGGGTAAAGAGGGGCTGAGGGCGTTGAGTCATCAGAAGAGTGTTACGCGGGATCGGTGGAGTTGGATGGGTGTCAAGACGAGTATTCCGCCGCCGATGGATGTGCCGTTGAGCGGGGATGGAGCTATGCTCAAGGCGTGGAACTTTGCGCAGGGAATTGTGTGGGTGGGGTATGGGAGGTGGAGGGATATGGGGCGGGGCGTGAAGGGCTTACTTGGGTGGTAGATGGGATGTTTAATGATTATGACGATTTCGGCAGTACACATAGAGTATACGCATATTCGAACTTCGTTGCAACTCCAGTCCCATTGCGATCGGGCCATATAACTTGCAGAAAATGGCGCATTCATCAATGGTATCTCATCAAGCACATCTGTCCCCAAACTTACCTCCCAACGCTCGTCCTTCCCGTGACTACACCGTCTCGATATATCTCTTAACTTCCCAATCCGTCACCGCCTCATCCCAAAGCCTAATCTCATGCTGTCTCGTTCCCCCAAAATGGTCTACAAATTCATCCCCAAAGACCTCCCTCGCAACACTTTCCTTCCTCATGAACCGCTCCGTCGCTTCCTTCAGACTCTTCGCCAGCCGCTCCCCTTTATCTGCCTCGCCGCCTACATCCTCGCCCTTGCCTAGCGGCGGAATCGATATCTCCATCTTCCTTTCGATGCCGCGCCAGCCGAGCGCTAGGATAGCTGCGAGCACGAAGTGTGGGTTTGTGTCTGCGCCGGGCACGCGGACTTCGAAGCGTGTTGCTTTTGCAGAGGCAGTAGGTGGCGCGATGAGGCGTATTGATGCCGCGCGGTGCTCGAGGCCCCATGAGACAGTCACAGGCGCCCAGAAGTTCTCGACTAGACGCTTGTAGCTGTTCACATTCGGTGCGAGGATAGGCATGATATCAGGCAGGCCGTCGATGAGCCCCGCGAGGAAGTGCCGGCCCATGTCGCTGAGGAAGCGAATGTCGGGGTATGCGGCGTCCTTGTCTTCGGTCTCGCGCGCGAAGAGATTCTTGCCGGCCTTATCCACGATGGAAACGTGCATGTGCCCGCTGTTGCCGGGAAGGCCTTCGCGCGGCTTGGCCATGAAGCATGGCGTTATGCCGTGTTTTGAGCCGAGGGATTTGACGACGAGTTTGAAGAGGGAGGCTTTGTCTGCCATTTGAGAGATTTCGCCGAATTCGAGGGCCTTCTTGAGTTAGTACGATCCCAGGGCAAAGAGGACGATAGGTACGTACTGCCTCGAAGACACCGGGTCCTGACTCTGTGTGCCATCCCTCGATGCCGCAGTTGAACTGCGCGCATGTATTGAATATGCCGTAGTAGTAATCTTGGTTGTGCACTGGTCGCGTAATGCTGTAGCCGAACATGCCCTCGGTCAAACTTGGGAGGGAGTTGACTGGGTTGTCTCGTAGGAAGGCTGCGGTGCTCGACGTGTTTCGCTGTGTGCCGTCGTGGGACTGTGGTGCGCGGAATTGGTAGAACTCGTACTCAGCTGTTCACAATCAGCTTCAGACGACACGATAGCATCCGCCCTTCAGCACCACCAGGGAGTGAACGTACCTCCAGCCATGGCGCCATATCCATTGTCCTTCAGCTTGTCCACAGCTCGCTTCAATAAGCTCCTCGGACACGCGCTCAGGGTTGATCGTGTGTCTGGGTCATGGAAGCTAATGAGGAAGAACGGGACATTGTCCTCCCATGGTATACGTCTGAAGCTCGATAGGTCTGGTACAGCGATGAGGTCACGGTATCCGTTCTCCTTGTTTGATATGGCGAGCTCGCGGAAGTATGTTTGGTCGTGCATGTCCCAGCCGAAGATGACGCTGCAGAAGCCGAACCCCTCTTTGGCGATGGAGAGAAACTTCTTCTTGGCCATGAGCTTGCCGCGTAGCATGCCGTCCACGTCGATGCCTGCCACTTTGACTGCGAGGTCATCCTTGAGGAGCTCTGGCAGCTGTTCCGCCGTGATGTTTGCCACGTCTTCGGACGCCATTGCTGCGGTCGTTGTTGTGAAGCAAAACCTTCAGATGTATGCAATGCAAGAATTCCAGTGAAGCTTGAACGTTGGTGATAAGGCGTCAGAAGATGCAAGCACAATCAGGTTTGTACCATACCCCAAACGCGACATGAAGCCTGGCCAATGAGGAGGGGTCGGGTAGGACAAGGATGCGGAGTAGATGCGTCGCTCAGATACCGAGCCGCCCACCACGCATCTCTCTCTTAAAGTTACACAGCGCGTCCCATCTCGAAACCCGTTATCTTGACCTTGCAAAACTCCCATGCGACCGTGACTTCCCAACGCGACAACCATGTGCTCCTTCCAACCTCACGCCGATGACCCCTCCACGCCGATAGCGGGGTAATCTGGATGTATCTCTGGATGCAACGAGACCTTCGAGGCGCACATCATGTGCAGCCGCATCGAAGCGAGCCTGAAGCATCGTGAACGCTGTCCACCGCTCTTTCTGGCCTCTTTGGGATGACAGGGAGCAATGATGTCTTCTCTTATCGAGACTATCTCTACAACCGGCCGACTTCGGGTCCGGTGATCATAATCATAATGTCACCGCCCGCAATCATCCGTCGCGACTGCCTTTGACGTTTGTGACTGCTGCAACCATCCTCGCCCAAACTAGCCAGCTCTCACCAAACATCGAAACATTCGAGTGGAGCCCCAAACAACACAACGACAGCAATCTGCTTCCCTGTAAGTATCATTGGCAAACCTTCCTCATTCACAGCACGCCGTGTTGTCAATGACGCCGCCCTCTAGAAAATATTAGTCATATTTTCAATCTTTGATATAAAGATTGCCGCATGTTCAACGGCAGTCACTCACACATCACCAGGTGCTTCATACATCTTTTTCGAATACACAGCATAATCAACTCTCCACAATGGGCCGTCTCGAAGGAAAGAATTGCATCATCACCGGCGGCGCTGGGTAAGTAGCAGCCACACCTCATTCCTGTGTGCTCAAAGCCAGCATGTCATGTCCTTGCCCTCACATCAAGAACTCAGAGATCCTGGGATTTACTCGCTCTCCTTCACTCGTTGCTTCACGTTGTCTGCTTCTCTCTCACTGCACGCTGTTCCTTCTGCTTTGAGCGTTGAGGACTTGGCACACAGTTTATCACATCAAAACATCAGTCTAACAAACAACAGCGGTATTGGTCTGGAGACGGCCGTCCTCTTCCTCCGAGAAGGTGCCAACGTCCTGCTCTCTGACATTTCTGGCCCAGCTCTCGAGAAGGCGGTTACCAAGCTGAAAACAGTCGTGCCGGAAGCCAAGAAGATCGAGACCAAAATCGGCGATGTCTCCAAGGAAGCCGACGTTCAAGCCATGATTGAGCACGTCGACTCATGGGGCGGTCTGGATGTACTCTTTAACAACGCTGGAATAATGCATTCTGCCGATGATGACGCCGTCAACACGCCCGAGAAGATCTGGGATCTGACCCAAGCGATCAACGTCAAGGGCGTATGGTTCGGCAGCAAGCACGCAGTCATCAGCTTCAGGAAACACGGCAAGAAGAAGACGAGCGTGATCAACACGGCGAGTGTTGTGGCTCTCGTGGGTAGTGCGACACCTCAGCTTGCGTACACGGCAAGCAAGGGCGCAGTCTTGGCGATGACGAGGGAGCTAGCTATGGTGCATGCGAGGGAGGGCTTCAGGTTCAACGCTTTGTGCCCAGCACCGCTGAAGTATGCCAACATGTGCTTCTCGCGAATTGAGTAGCTAACGAGTACAGCACCCCACTTCTCCAAGACTGGCTCGGCGACGACCAAGCCAAGCGCCACCGCCGCGAGGTTCACTTCCCCACTGGACGTTTTGGCGAGGCCATCGAGCAGGCTCAGGCAGTTCTGTTTCTTGCCAGCGACGAGAGCAGTTTCGTCAACGGCACGGACTTTGTGGTTGACGGTGGCATGACGAGGTGCTACACCACTCCAGAGGGTCCACCAACAGAGGCACCCCACAACAACGCCCGCGACGACTACAAGGCCACCTAATCGATAATCGGAGTTCATGCACGGGTTTGTTGCTTAATCTGGGCTTTCAATCTACGGGTATAGAATGTACGGAGTTCAGGTAGTGCTTACGTGCGAATGATGATCGGGGATAGAGACTTTGTCTGAATGAATGTGACCACAGTTTCAAAGAATAAGTTTACACGAGTCTAGGTCATCTTGACATCGAAACATGGTCGCCTAGATTCTCGATCTTCCCTTCGCGCAAACCTCCGCATCAAACATCCGATAGCTTCGCACTCCACACCATGTGACCGTCGGATAGGCTCTATTTGCGTTGAGATTACATTTGACAGGTGCAATTTCTACGCCAGATTTCGTACGCAACAAACAACGAACAGCGCCACGGTCACGACAGCGAAGCCTCATGGTCTTCGGACTCGGCAGCCGCAAGACACGCATGTCCAGCAATAGCCGACTTTTAGACACGTGGTGCGTGTCTCTACCTCATTCCAGAAATTCACGAGTTTTCATAGAATGTTGGTTTCGGAGGGGGAGGAAACATACCAAGGACAGCTTGTAAGTTGGATCTGGCGAAGAAGGCAACAGGAGACATCGATATGGCGTGTGGTGTTTTCTTCTTTTGCAGAAAGAGAGAGGGTCGGTCAGTGCGTTATGGGAACATTGGGCGAAGGAAGCATCATTTCCAACGGAGCACACATCAGTTGGCATTTGAAACTTTTGGATACCTTGTATGTGCTGGTAGTGTGCTTCTCGGACCGGCTACAGCCATGGAGAGTCATTAGTGACATTTTGGGTCGAGCGACAGACAAGTACATGTTGTTGTAGGCTTTTGAGCTCCGCAGAGAGAGACGAGGACAAGCGACGAGGTGTGCGATTGCTCAGTAGCAAACCAAAGCTGGATTTGGAAGCATTTGGTGCACACTTTCGAAGATTTGGGGCAAGAAAGAGAGAAAGAGCACATCACAGCCACGACAGGGCAATCTGGCACTCCAGAAAAGAAGCTCTCCATGACAATAGCGAACTCGGTTTTCCGGCGGCGCGAGGGAGAATCATGTCTCGACAACATTCCCAATTTCAGTTCAGGCTGGATCGATCTGGAACCATTGCTCACAAGCAAGCGGACTCATCGCAAGCTCGCGGAGAAGGTAGAAGAGCACATGACTAAAGAACACCAAGCATGTCGTCTAACCACTGGGAATCTCTGGCGGCGGCGGCAAAGAGACATTGCTCTCTGCTACCACGGATTTCAGGTCAAGCAGAACTGGAGACATGTGGAATCACAAACTTCGGGTTTTCAAAGATTCGCAGAAGAAAGAACGCAACATGGAGATGAGTGCATTGGATTTTGGTGCTGCCGAGCGGAGCATGGACATGTTCGTGGCGTTATTGATTTTGGTACAGCGAAGAAAGATGCAGAGTATGAAGAGATCCAGAGTCGAGCCGAGGGATTGCCGGTACTTGTTAGCGACCTTTGATATGCGGAGGTCGCAACGCCGAAGACGGCCATGAGAGTCTAGGGTTTTGGTTTTGGACAAGTCGCGCATACGGCGAAATTGAAAGAAACTTGGTAGAGAAGAACATGACATCGTTGCGCGACAGTTTCTGAAAGGTAGTCCAGCGAATTGCGGAGACAGAGCAGGCATGCATGTATTGTCCGTAGTTTTTAGTTGTTTTTGAGAACAGGACGGGTATGGGTGAAGAAGAAGACGAGCTTCCATGAGAGGTTTGATACTCGGCACGCGGATGGAAAACAAGACCCAGGGAGGAGAAGAGACATCAAAGCGGCTGCAGATGAATTTCGAGCACCGTCAAGCGTCCGTCCGGCAATAGATCGATTTATGAAAGACACTGCACATAATCTTGCGGTCGATCTTTTCTCGAGTATGACCGAGCGGCGCAGACATGAGCACTGGCCGTCGATGTATCAAATAGTTTTGGAGAAGAGAAACGTTAAGAAAGCACATGTCGCGTATTCTTGTGCATTGAGGGTGTAAAGCAGGGACAAGAGACTCACACATTCTTGCTATTTTTTGAGTCTTCTCAAGCGAGAAGAAGACATCACTTAGACGACCCACGAGTTTCGATGACACAATAACCCGGAAGATAAGAAGAAGGACGGAGTTGGGAGATTTTGATGTATTTATATTCAAGGCATCACCTGCAAGTGAGACCGCTTGCGAGCACAGGTCTAAACTCTTTCCCCATTTTGATATTTGGCGCTCATCGTTTCAGCAGAGGAGAAACATACATGTTCGGTTGCGAGTAGCTCGATGCGGGCATCCGGGAGACGGACAAACGCTCCAAAACATATCTTCTCTTGGTCATTCTTTTCGGAAGACTCGAGAAGCACAGCAGTTATGAGCCAGTAGACAGCGATTCTGTTTATGGAGCTGTGGATTCGAGTCGGCAGTCAAGGGGTGATATCAGTGTGGTTTTGTGACGCAGGAAAAGAGGACATGCTAAAAAATGCTTCGCCTTTTGGACGGCAGCGACGTAGTATAGAGCGAGGTATGTATTCGTTAGACGACACACAAACCTTCCCATCGCTGCCGCAGTCATAGAGATGATAGACATTCACTGTTGGTTGCACTCATGTCGCGAGGCGCGTTACTCGACACCGCCTCCACCATCGCACGTAACCCCTCGACTTATCGATGTTTCAAGAAGGGCTAGAAGGCAGAACATGAAATGGTTGCATCCGACTTTCTTGTAGGCACGCTCCAGTGGTCCAAACATGAAAATTCCATGACTCTGTTTCCGGGTCATTTCGTTTCGGAAAATTATGATAAAAGAAGCTGGCCGCGGAACAAACAGGCTTTTGTAAATTCTACCGCGGTGCATTGATCGTGTCGGGTCAAGGGCGGAATTCTCTAAGGCCATGATATCTTTTGGGGACCATATTGATAGCATAAGCTTGAGTGGCAGGAAAGATGGACATGAAATGATGACTTGGCGGATTCTGGAGGCGCAGACATAGAAAGAACAATTCTTTGTTTCGAGAGGCTAGGGGTGTTGGAAAGTGTCAGAAATATCCGGTTCAGACGTCCAGACGGGCGCATAGCCTATTTGCGGTGTGATCTAGACATAGTCAACGATTTCAAGTTTTCTTTCCGTCTTTCGGCGCCAGAAAGACATAGAGCCGATCATGTTCGTTTCGAATTCGATGTAAAGTACGCATGTTTACTGGGGAAAGAGTAGAAATCGAGATCGAAGGCTTGATATATACATGTTGTTGACACTTGCTCTGGTGCGAGAGCGCGAGCTCGGAAGTGGTCGTTTGTTGACGGTGGCCTTTCTCGGATTATCAGCATTTGCGAGCACATGGATGGAGAGGAGAAAAGAAGGTTGAGAAATATCTCGATGAGCTACCTAGACGTATGCAACGAGCCTCGATGACTTCCTTCCGCCATCTCCAAGCAAGTATACACACTCCCTAAAGCACCACATCCACCACCACCACCCTACGACTTGACCACCTTCTCCGCCTTCTCAGCCGTCGCCTTCAGATCCTTCTCCAGCATCTTTCCCTCAGCCTCAACCTGCCCCTCCGTTCCCTTCAAGCTCTGGTTATACGCGTAAATCCTGCCGACCTGCGTGGCGCCCACCACAAACACCAGCGCATTGACTGCCGCAAGCGCAATGTTCTTGGGCCGGATGACGAAGCACCAGCGCGTCCAGATGGCGCCGGTGCACATAAGGGCGAGGTTCTGGGTCAGCGAGAGCGACTCCGCGGGGCGGCTGAAGTCGGAGGCGCCGGCGAGGACCATGCCCCATTTCATTACGGGTGCCCTGGTGGTGGGTTAGTATGCTGGGGTGGTGGCATGCGAGGGGGTTGGAATTACCAGAAATGAACAGTCTTGGGGCCAATGGGGCTGTTCAAGAAGCCAGCAAAGCCGCCCTGTCCAGCCGCTGTGGTTGCTCGTCGACGGCCATCTGCTTGTGCGGGTCGGAAGAAAGGTCGGAAGCTGCTGAAGATACGGGAGCCGGGGCGGAACGACATGTTGGCGGTGTTGGTATTCCACTGTCCTCGGAAGGTTTCGAGTTGAGCGGAGACAAGGAACGGGCGACGTCGTTGTCGTTGTCGTTGTCGTGTGAAGTTGCGCAGCCGTCGCGATACCGGGCGCAATGTTCAAGGCCTCCGATTGGCTCAGCGGCTAAACTTGATACGGGAAGGCGCGCGCGGAGAGCTTGGGAGACGTCAATGTCGGTGGTGAGTTGATGCGCGGAAACACCAATTGATACCCAACGACACCGGTGGAGATCTCACGATGGCGTCGAAATATGCTTTTGGACAGGGGCTGAAGGAGCTGCGGTTTCTGTTCTGCCAGACGAGCGAGCACAGCGCGGCGACACGGTATGCACCACACCACGACCAAGGACCCAGGCGCAATGCGCATACGAATGGCTTTGATGGAAGAATGGAACTGGGATGTTCTTGGGCTGACGATTCTGGATAGGAACTTCCTCACACGAAGCTACCCCACGATGAAGAAGCACAACCCACACACGCCCATCCTGATCCGAGAAGCGAACGGCACCGAGCCCACCCTATATGCGCGATTCGGTGCGTCATGCGATATTGAGCAGACAGTGACGGAGCTAATTTTGATATACAGACTTTGGAAAGGAGAAGAAGCTACCGTTGAAGGGTCTGGACGACAAGGCGATCGAGCAACAAGTCACGGAGCTGGTGCAGTCGAAGATATAGGGCAGGAGGTGATATCGTCGAGGCAGAATGCACTGGAAGAGTAAGCAAACAAATTCAAGAAGCCCAGAAAGTGCTGGGCCGACACATTGTACATGTGTATTATGATAAATGTACTCTTCAGCATCCGAAGCATGAGCGGTGGCAATACCACGAGATTTGCACACACAAATGGATTGCTTCTGGCAAATGTTCGCTTGCATTTCTTTCACACACATGAAAAGCACTTTCGTTCTCTTCACCTAGCCTTGGTACCCCACATTAACACTCACCTTCATACGTCGAGTTTGCAGTCCTGCGCATCCTCAACTTCAAGCTACTCGACATCACATCACACACTACTCTCCCATCATGAACTTCTTCGACGATGTGGGGAAAGCCATGGACGACTTCGGCCAGGAAGCGGCAAAACACGTCGAAGGTGCAGCGGCGGAGGTTGGAAAGCAAGCCGATGAGTTCAACCAAGAGAAGTTTGCTCCCGCTGCAGCTGAGAGGTGGAAGCAGGCCGATCAGTTTGGACTAGAAGCGGGCGAGAACGTCGGTGCCGCTGCTCAAGAAGCCGGCAAACATCTTGACGAGTCCGGGCAAGAGGCCGGCGAGAAGATCGGCTCCGCCGCTCAAGAAGCTGGCGGACATCTCGACGAGTTTGGACAGGAAGCAGGCGAGAAGATTGGCTCCGCTGCTCAAGAAGCTGGCAAGAATCTCAACGAGTTCGGTCAAGACGCAGCCGACTGGATCAAAGATCATCCCGCCGAGACCGCCGCCATCTGCAGCTGCGTTGTTGCTGGTCCCATCGCTATCGGCATCGCTAGTGCTGCCTTGCCTGCCGCTGGATTCTCTGCCTCTGGTGTAGCTGCTGGTCTGTTCACACACATCCTCTTTGTCTCGCCGCACTGCTGATTACTTGAAGGATCTGCTGCTGCTGCCGCCCAGTCGGGCGCTGGAAACGTTGCTGCTGGGAGTGTTTTTGCCATCCTCCAGAGCGCCGGTGCTGGAGGTTCGGGTGCTTGCATTGTCCATGGTATTGCTGCTGGAATTGCCACTGCTGTTGCGGTCGCTGTGACGATTCCTGCAGTTGTCAAGGCTGTCAAGGAACACAAGGACAAGAAGAAGGGCACAGACAACGGCGGAGAAGAAGAGTCTAGCGGGGAGACCCAGAAGGAGGAGTAGTAGACAATGACTTGTTGAGAACATTTCTCACAGCATCCGGATACCATGTTGGGTTGCAAAATTGCATAAGATCGACTTGACAGATCAGAAGAGCAATTTGAACCTTGGTAGGCATCTTAAATCACCTCGGATGATTTGCGCACCAATGATGTGGCGGTAAAACGTTATGCCGGCCCTAGCCTTCACCTTCACCTTGCGACTCGTGACCGTTAGCTTTGCTACCCTTGCAACCCATCTCAACTCACGCATTGTTCTACCTACAACCTACTGTACAGGACTAAGCACCACGATGGGCAGTCGTAATAGGTTTGGCCCCGACGTAGTGAGCAGCGGCCATGCGGCGATCCAGCTACCAGGGCTCAACGTAAGACTCTCCGCGCTAACACTCACAGTTCGAGCAGACTGACAATGTCGGGAAGATCAACAGAGCGCCCAGTGAGGAGGGCGAGCTCATAATCACCGACCAAGATAAATCTACGTCTAGCCCGATGTGCGTCACAAATGAGCAGTCGCGACTACCCTTTCCAGTAGGGGCCACTTTGCCTCCAAAGTCTGGCATGGCGCCTGTCAACGAAACACCGTCATGCGACAACAGACATAATGCGCAACTCACGGCCGACGGCAACAATACATACCAACAGCCCCCTCCCGCCACCAATGGCGCTCACTCCAAAGCACTCACTCGCCTGCAGACCGGCTACTTGCGCGCCATCTCAGCCCTCGAAGCCCGCAACAAGGCGCTCGAGCAAGATCTCGCCATCACGCGCGCAGCCGAAGGCTACCGAAACGTGCAGGGCCAGAAAGAAGCAGCACAACGAATCGCGCAGCTCGAAGAACGCAACGCCTCTCTACAGCAAGAGCTCAAGTTCGAACGGCAACGACCAACTGCGGTGCAGCAAGACGGGCCACGCATACATCAACTCAACTCGCAGCTCGCACTTAAGAACCAGAAGATCAAGGAGAAGAACACTGAGTTCATACAAAAGGATCAAACAATTCGCGAACTGCAGAAGGAGCTGAAACAAGAGAGGAAGAAGCAAGCAGTACCGAATCCGAGCAATAAACATGTTGCGAACCTGCAGACGCAGCTGGATAGGCTGAACGATACTGTCACTGCGAAGAGCAATCAAGTGCTGCACTATCTTCAGGAAAACACCCGGCTCAAGCACGAACTGGCGGAGGAGAGGCGTGGACGTGGGACAACGGGTCAGAGTGTGTCGCAGGGTATGAGGAATGGAAATGGCTTCCAGAGGGATGTTCTACACAGCCGCAACTCGTCGATGGGTATAGGTGCTCCGCATGTCATGGCGAGTGCAAATGGATACCGCGGGGCTGGGAGTTCATACGAGGACAACTCGTCGATTGGGAGGGGTGCATCGCAAGGCATGTCGAGTGCGAACAATTTCCAGGGGCTTGGGAGTAACTCATCCCACGCTTCGTACGCGCATGCGTCGTACAAGAAGAGGAAGTTTGTGGCCGCGCTGGGAAGTCACGACAATCCGTGGGAGCTTTGAAGGAGCAGCTCTGGGAACAAAACTGGATCGGTGTACCAAGTGCGCATATGTCGAAGGTGTGTATTCAATCGACTCGTTGGACTACACAAGGCTCTCTTCAACAGAATACGAGCGTTGTTTCTTCTGCATCGTGGTGGAAGAAACTTGGAGTGCGATGCCACGCCGATGAGATCCGGAGACGCCAGGCCGCTAATTCCAAGCCACCAACCTTCCGCGATCTAGCCTAGTCAAAGTCTTTCCAACCTTGGGAGATTCGCACGCGACAGCACAGCCTTGCAAGAACCTCACAAAGTTATGCCTTTTTTCTACGTATTACCATGTCGCCGATGATGTTTCAATTCCTACTTGTGATGCTACTCATCACAGCACCCGCTAGGGCATTAATGGACCCAAAAGATGCGCTCATCAATCCTCGGGGGCAAAAAGTGTGCATGCAGCAGTGCGGTACGTCGGCGTTGAAGTGTCCGGAAACATTCGTGAGTAGAACAGCCCACTCAACTCAAGGTTTGTTGGGCTAATGATTTCGCAGTGGAGTGAGCAACTCGACTTTTGCTACAGATGCTGTACAACTTGGGGCGAGACAGTGATCAGGGTGCAGTGCGATCAGAGCAGTAGAAACACTTCGGCATCCATCACAGAGCATCAAAGAAACAACGAGAACGCTTCATCGTTAGTGGGAGATCATCAGAAGAACAAGACGATAGCGGCGGCCAATAAATATACGAAAGTAGAGAAGGAAGAGAAGGCGCCACAAAGGGAGCTTGGGTTCTCATGAAGAGTTTCAACAGCGATTCATCGCATCGCGTATTGAAGCGATGAAGCATTTGCACCTACACCGACCGATCAATACCTACCCTCTGGCTTGTGGTTCTGGCAGCAATTTGTGAGCCACCAAAGCCATGTTTAGCGGACGACAGTGCTTTCCTCACTTCAACTTCACTATCACCATCACCAATATTCTAGAAGCATCCGCTCATTACTATGTTGCGCTCATTTTGGACTTACTTCAAACCTTGAAGAAAATCACCTCACAAAACCTACGACAAGAACGACCATACAGCTTCGACTTTCGCTACCAATCTCCAAACTAAAACCAATCCCAAAAGACCATGGTATTCCTGGTAGCAAAAGGCAGCCAGGCGTCTCGCTCGCCGACACCTTTCTCGACTGACAGTCAGCCCACTCAATATCCGCTGGGCGTCTCACTCACTGACACCTTCTTCAGAAGCTAGCCAGCCCCCTCACCATCAGCCCGCCAATCATCCGCCCAATCGTGGGGCTTGCTACGCGGCAATTTGACAATCACAGTCATCGACCCGCAGGCTCACTCGCGCTGGACTCTCCGCTCGTCTCGCAACCGGATCCATCCTCATACCTTTGTGGTGCATTCTGGTCGAGAGATCCGCGTCATTATGCCTCCCTGCAGTATCTTGCATTTCTATATGCCGATAGACAGCAGTTATTTCATTGCATTCTCTGTTGGCCTGGTCTAATGTAGTTCAGTTCAGTATCGGATCATTTTCGATTACATGGATCAATACGTATTGTTACCAGAGTACTATGACGACAAAACACCATTTGGGAATAATCTGATGCTCCCTTTGGACCAGGCCGCGTCCCCGACAGGGTTCATGTGGCCAACCATATCCAAGATGAGCAGTGACGCAGTAAAGCTTCACCTGAGCTCTAAGTTCGCGAATCATGTTCTTGGGAGGCCATGTGGATCTCAACCGTTGTCGATACACGTCGCCATGCCAAACAATCATGTTGGTATCATCCTGGTGGCTGGCATCATTGTATAGACTAATTCTCGCTAGACACAACTCCCTCCTCCAGCAAACAACGGAGGTTCGCTTGTCCCACCATTAGCACCACATATTCCACCGACACAATCCCCATCGGCGCAACCTACGCTCTCAGCCCGCCCACGCCCTACGTCAAATTGAGGATCTGGCGAGTCTTTGCTGCAGGTTGACAGCCCCAGTGTCAGCGATGTCATCATCCGCAAAGACTCCGAGAACGAGGTCACCATTCGCAAGGAAGGGGAGCATGTCGACGATATCGCCGAGCAGGAGAATGAGACCGACCGAGATACCCGGGACGCCGACGGTAGCACTGTCGTTCTAGACAAAGGCAAAAGGCGTATGGAGGTCAATGATATGAGTGACGATTGACGATGATCCAGTATAGAACACCCGAACTCGTACTCTTCACAAACGCAAAAGACGCATCGAGCTCGACGAAATGAGCGACGATGTTCCCGTGCGGCGTACACGACCTCGTACTCTTCGATCTTCGACCCGCGTCCAGTCGTCTAAAAAGCCCAGTACTGCATCTCGAGACACCGGCGAAGGCACCAACGGCTCGATGTTCCCAACTTCAGATGTCGAAACGGGCGGTGAGGATCTCGTCTCGGATACGTTACCGGAAAAGCCCAGGCGCTTGAAAGCACACAGTGGAGGCACCAGCGGCTCGACGATTCCTACCTCAGATCTCGAACATGTGTCCACGCCATACATACAGACAGAGATATGCATCGCGTTAGATGTTCTATCGAAGTCCGATCCAACTCACGATACATTCAAAGACATACGGTTGAATGTACGCATGTTGTACAGAATGATGCGTGGAGTACATACGCATGTGTCTAACATACTGACCCAACTTCCTCCAATACCCAGATCAGTTATGACGATGGTCGAGCAGCGAAACGGGAGGATGATGGCACCGTGGGACAAAGATGCATGACTCCAACTCCTCCAGCGCACACTTCCGTTCATTGCGAAGAAAGGCAGTATTAAAATGAGTGTCGGCCATATATTCGTATCGGTGAACTACAAGGATAAGTCAATGGACGTGTCAAGTCTATTGGGCTTGTACCTTAACTACGGTGAAAAATACAATCAGGCAAGTGTTGTGTGTACGAACTCCATGTAAGACAAACACTAACTTCGTACATATACTTCTCTAGGTAGTCTACCAGAATACGATGCGCGAGATGAAGGAATATGCCACCGTCTCCTTCATGCGAGAAGGCACCCTCCAGAGCAGTAGTATTTTGCTATTCGATGCCAGCAGATGGGCCCCCGATCCTGCTACTAGGCAGATGATTGATTACCTCGTTACCCTGACAGACGAAACTTCGTCAAATTCCCAAGCGTTGTCGCGACCTCGATGCGAGTGTGGGCATAGCAACATCGTCGTTGTGGGCGATGAGAAATAGGAACATAGATCAAGTAAAAGGCATTTGACACAGGTCGCTGGACATGGGCATGGTGGTGTAGGTCTTTATCGGCAGTTTTCGGTTTGCTGGTCATGTGAGTTGGTATATATACAACCTACAGACGGCACGCGTCACGTCTGTAAATAGGTAGTAATTACCCCGCTTGTTCTTCTCTAGCTAGCTGCCACCCAGGCGCGCCAACGACACAGTCTTGCTTTGCTCTTCTTACAGCACGTACGCTGCCTGTAAAGCGCTCATATAAAACGCTCTATCGCGTGAAGGCTGCATAGCAACACCAGCGGCTCGACGATTCCTACCCCAGATCTCAACCGTGCGTCTATGCCAGACATTCATTACGAAGAGTACGATCTGCTCGATAGGGTCAACATCGTTGGTTCGCTGTTGTCGACTATGGCACCGACGGACGATGACATATACTACCACTTGCGTTTCATGCAGCAGGCCTTACCCCCGAAGGAGTTGCTAGAGGTACTTTTAACTCCAACGCTCTCCACTGCACTGCATGCTCACTTTAGACCAGACTCACTTGCCGCGCTGTAGCATTCAATGATCGGAAACGTCGCCAAGGACAGCGTTTTTGCGTGCTTACAAAGTGCTGGAGCTGGCGGTGGCTGCCTCGAAGATCTGCAGGCTACTTGCGACTATTGTGCAGGCATAGCAGCCGGTATCGCAATTACGCAGTGGCCAGCTGGCGAAGAAGAGAGTTCCTGGGAGGCTTCGCGGAGGGGCAACACACGATTTCAGGGTACTATCGTGTGCGATACTCACGGAGAGTGCAAAATGATAAAGAAGCTATTCTGAGCATGGATGCTCAGCATAACGCAGAGGCTTGATGTTGACAAGTGCGATACAACGTTGTGTTACACAAAAAGACACCGAGCACTCCAAGCACCAATCATACATCGTGGGTCTTTACCGTTCGATGAAATGCACAGCATTACTCCCTCCTCTCCTTCGATTCGTCGAGACACATGCGTGCTGACTGCTGCCGCTTTACTTTCCCGAAAATCTCTCCGCCGCGACCCCCGTGCCTTTCTAGCCAATCAATCTAGCCGCCAGGTCTCCATCACGATCTCCATCGCGAGTCGGGCCTCCCCAAGCCACGCACGCAACACCACTGTGCAGCACATGTGGGACGTGGCAGATCGCCAAGTTGGATGTTCAAATTGAATGACGTACGAAGTCATCTGTCGTCTTTGAGTTGCATCACTCATCGCTTGCCAGGCCTCGAGTAGCGATGTGTGAAGTCTGTTTCAAGCGTGGCGAAGTTGGGTGAGTGTGGTGAAGTTGATAGGAGTTGTTGGCATTCTTCTGGCGTCTAGTAACGTTTTAGCTGGAAAGTCATTCAGAAGTGCAGATTCGACCTACTGAACACACTGAATCCGAGCGTTTCTTCTGTGTAGCCATCGCCTGTGCTTCAAAAGCTTGCGCTTCATACGTGTATGTGATGCGAAGCAGATCATAAACCGTGAGACAAGTCGTAGGCATCTTGAACGTTCCGAAGCTTTCCCTTCTCGTACCAAAACTTTCGTGACAAACTGTCGTAGTCAAATGATGCTCGGTAAACAGCTCTTATATTTCGTATGGGGCAAACGCGATGCTCACAAATGTCTGTAATCTGGTTGGTCCAGGCCGCTTACTCAGAAGAAGAAGGTTTGCTGTGGCACGGCCGAGTCGAGACGCAAACACAGCAAGTCGTGGAACTGTGACAGCAAAAGAAAAGTATCTACGGTCAATGGGAGGTGATCATATATACATACCCCTCACGCCGTGCCAACACGCCTTCACGCACATGAATCCCACGCGCTACGCCCGAAAGCTCCTAGTCTCAGTCGGCGGGTACGCACTCCGATTATCCATGCTTACGTCCGCCAGGTAAACATCGCAATGTTTGCTAGTAAGTCCGAGGGTGTAGTCGGTGAACGTAGTGGTCTTGATGGTGTTTCGTTGCTGCCTGGAAGGATGAGACACGGCAGGTGGCGAGAATCGGAGCGGAGGTTAGAAATTGCACCCAAAGGCCGACCGACATGTCCGTATCGTCCGGATTGGGTCGAATGAAGGCAACAGCAATTGATTCTACTTCTCTCCCAGAGCGATTAACCGCCCTTTCCAACTGATCACATAGATTCTGCCGTCGCCGACGACTGACTGGCTGTGCTTCATCGCTCCGTCAACCTTCGGCAGCTCTATCTCAATCAGGGACCCGTTCATTGACCTTGCTCTATGCCGCCCATTCGAGATATATATCTGGCGTTCGTTCAATGGACGATCTCAAAATTAGATCGGTGTGAAAACCTGATCGAAGCGGATTCAGCCGCTCGGAAAGCACTTTTCGTCTGCCGTTCATGCGGACACTAACAGTCTATTACCAAATGATACGCCTCACTCTCTACTCTAATCGGTACTGGGCAATTGATCTTCAAGCCTCCTGAGCAATGGAACGCGTTCCGCATCTACTGCCTCGCCATCAGGATTCTTGGGATCAGGGTACCTCATCTTGATCCAATCTCCGCCCGCCACCTTGCTCACTCTCCACGTGTTCGCCTCACCAGCCTCCTTGAAGAAGTCTTGGTTCTCCTCGAAGCTCCTTCCACCAGTCTCGGGCTGGTAGAGATACGTCCACAGTCCTGCGAAAGCGTTCGTGCCAGCGAAGACAATGAAGATCCAGTAAGACAGATTATTAAACATGACCGGCGTGAGAAACGTGATGGCGAAATTAGCGATTCCCCAGACAATGACGGATATAGCGGTTCCTTGGGCGCGGCAAGTTGTGGGGAAGATCTCGGTGGGGATGAGCCATACGGTTGCGAGCCAGCCGACTCCAAAGGCTCCGGTGGCGATAAACAAAACGACGGTGCCGATGATTCCAGGAATTGCGACTGGGATATCGAGCTTAGATGAGTTCTCTGTTAGACCGCCAGATACGCCGAGGAGTGCGAACGATATCGAGAGGACGATGGAGCCTTGGATGAGGAGTGCACGGCGGCCGAAAACATCGATGAACATCAAGGCGAAGGTCATCAGGAAGAAGTACGAGGTGTAGTTTCCAAGGGTTAGGTATTCTGACATCCGGACATCGAAACCGAGAAGCTGGTGGGTGTCAGTCAATGTAAGAACGCGAAGGAGAACGTATAACTCACCTCAAAGATTTGAGGTCCATACACAGAGACTGCACCGTAACCCGTCAACGCCTGATTGACCTGACACATGATCGTGACCATAGTGGGGTGGAATTGTGGGTGGTGCGGATTGACCATATCCAAATAGCCCACACTCTCATCCTTCTCTTTCTCGTGCTGCTCCATCAACTCATCCAGCTTCTCCTTCGCCTCGTCACCGTATATCTCATTCAGTGCCGTCTTCGCATCGTCCGTCCTGTCGTTGAAAATGAACCACCTAGGACTCTCTGGCAGTCGCTCCACCAAAGCCATTAACACGACGGGGTAGACTTGCATGACGATGATAGGTATTCTCCAAGCCCACTGGTTCGACTTGCCCAGCAAAATGGTGACGCCCAAGTTGATGCCAAACGCCATCACAAGACCAAAGATATTCGACTGGAATTCCTGTGCGAGTGCCTTGCCACGCGCGTCGTCTGCAGACAATTCAGACGAGTACGTCGGGATCACAGCATCAATTCCGCCAACGCCCAGACCCATGATGACTCTTCCCACGAACATGATCGCGAGTCCAGCTTGCGGGAATTTCATGCCTGAAACAAACATGATGAGGTTGCCTAAGCTCGCACTCGCCAAGCTGAAGAAGATGCTCTTCTTGCGGCCGAATTTGTCGGCAAGTTTGGAGAACAAGACGGCCCCAACGGCGCAGCCGAGGTAGTATACCGCGACAATGACGCCGACGATTGGTGACTCTTCTTTGAGGCCCATAGTCAAGAGGTAGTCCTTGTTGGTGTTTATCAGGGACATCATGCCCTGGTCGTAGCCGTACAGTGCAATGGCTGTTGCTGAGAACAGCACGACTTGTGTTTGCTTGTCATTGTAGGCCTGCTTGGCGTGGTCCACGATGAGCGACATGGTGGCCGGTATTGAGTGTGTGAGGTTTGGAAGAATGGAGCACAAAATGTTGCAGAGGACATGGCCTGGCTACTGACGCGCACACAGAGAGTTTGAAGACGGGCCTAGGCCGCTGTGAGAAAATCTTGGTCAGGTGGTGGGTATGGACGGGAAGAGGATGCGTGTTATGACGATTGGCTGCAGGTCGCGCCTAAAACTTAGCTTATCTGAGATCTGACTGAGATGCCCCACTCGTTTGTCGCGCTCCTGTCCGATGATTAGTCCTACCATATGTCTCAAGAGAACACAAAAGTCCCTCAAATCAAACTTACGATTAACTTATGTTGTCCGTATGCTTTAATCACTTGAAGGACGGTGAGCTGAGCCACGGCCGTTCCGCTCTGTCCTTCATGGCCTATCTGTACTTCGTATAGCAGCTTCATCCCCATGTGCAGCGCGTCGTGCCAGTCTTGGTAACCTTTCTTATCGCTTCTTGTTTTCACACCGCAATTGCGACTCTCCCTGTCTGTGCTGAAATGCGAGTTCACAAGAAGTTTTACTAGCACCACTGACATATATGTTCCGTTCTGACTCTGGAACGACGCATTGGGACAAACGCTTTTGAAGTACTAGCTGAGGCCATCTTTGCGAATGGGCTGTCCGAGTCCTTGAAATCATGTTGCCGAACTACGAACAGACGGGAAGATGTCTTAGCTTCAACAACCAAAGCTAGTTCTCCACCAAATAGCGACGTGTGCGTGTCCTCGTTCAGGAGGAAATCTCTTCGATGGTGCCGACGGTAGGAGATTTGCCTCGTTGTGGAAGGGAAAGTCTCGTTTATCGACAACGTGAAACCCAACAGCTGAATACACGATAAACATGACTAGTCCGTCAGAGAGCGTAATGGTTCGAATACTTTTGTGGTTGCTCATGTAATTCCTAGGCGCTTTGTGCGTAATGATCTCGAAGCAGAGAGTGCAAGTTGGTGTAAATCGAAATTGGAGCAATAGGTTTTATAGTTGGTACTTGACTGCGAACAAGCGGTTTCGCATTCAATGCGAGCTGATCTGTATCTGGGGCGTACGTTGACTTGCACCCTGACCTTGATGAACGAAGACGAACCACCCAAGCAAGTGCTTACACGAGTAAATGCTGTTCGATTTGCTTTGCGAGGTTGTGCTTTACAGGAAACCAGCAGCCGCCACAACCACACCAGCAACGCCAAATCGCTCACCAACCCTCCTTATCACTGCTACATTCGTCTCAGCGCTAGTCAGGAGTCGTGTACTAGTAACGATAAGTACAGGTGTCGTCTTTCTAACACACGAACCCCTCGACTCGCCACACACGAATCCCCTACTACAGCAATTGCCGCCACAGCACGCATTGCCATCCTCACAGCAAGTGTCTCCGCAACACTGCCCATATGACTGAGAGCAGCATATTCCCGCTGCAGCGTTACAGCACGACCAGCCAAATCCGCAGCAGCTAGTACCACACGCTGTGCCCTGCGTGTCACAGCAGAAGGGGTCTGCTCCGGGACTTGGTGTGATGCAGTTGTAGCCTCGATCACAGCATCCGCGTCTCGAGGCGGTGTTGCACTGTGAAGTGGTTAGCCAGTGTCCGTGTTGAGATGCGCAAAACTCACGCAGGTGTCAGTGGATTCCTGGCAGTCAAAACGTTCTCCGTTGTAAGCTACGCATCGTCCAGTACCTGTCAGTTATCAGCTTTAGCGTCGAGATCGGATATGAGGCATGGGGCAGCTTACTCTGCCTGCCAAACAAACTGCTTGCGCTGTTGGGATTCGTTGAATTGCCATTATCCAGCTGTAATGGAAGCTGTACATCGTACGGCTCAGGCGCGAAAGTCCTCTCGGAGTCTGGTACTAGAACGCTGCCACCAAGCGCAAAGATAGCGCAGTTGATGAACGCTGAACGACGCATGCTTGGCGATGGAGTAATAAACGGTCGTCGCGTGGATTTTGGAAAATGGCAATGTTATAGGTTTTCTGTTCCAAGCCAACGTGCTTCCAAGGTCTTGAGTGGCGCACATCAGGTAACGCGATTGGAGTCGTGTCTGAGGTCACGATTGGTCTTGCATATGCAGCCTCGTATCCAGACCTGCATCCTGGGGTGGAGAAGAATCATTGGATTGTGCTGATATTCATGGCTGAACAGTCGTATCTATACCCAATGAGATTATTTGATCAAGCGAGCGCCCAGGGTGTTGGGTTGCTGTGGCTGATGACATGAAGTACCATGAAAAGAAACACATAATTCTGTTTCGCGAGACGCACCAGAATTTAAAAAAATGCTCTGTTTTCTTTGAGTTGAGGGCGTTGTCGCGAAGAACGAAAGCCAGGAGACAGACATCGACCTGCCATCGCTAGCTAATCAGTAGTCCTAGAGCCGGTTTCGAGCATGGCTCCGCTACAAGCTCGGTGCTTTCTGGTGAATATGCTCTTCCTCGAACGCAAGGTGGAGGAGGAGTAATCGCCGGACGATCGCATTACACACTGGTTCCGACTACACTTCCGACTCGGAAGTACCCCACAAAGCGCTCGGCACCAACCCCTCATCCCAATGACGCCTGCTTCCAAATAGCAAATGAGCGTAGGACATAAGACCCAAGAATGGAATTTGGGCGTAAAACCCTGCAGGCTTCTCCACAGGTACCCTTGAAGCACTTCCCCGCCAAATCAAAGCACCGAGACCGCACGACGTCATGGCAAGCGCACAAGCAGATTCCATAAACACGATCCCTCTCTTGGATCCTGAACACGATCCAGGAACGCATCCAGCGCAGACAGAATCCAGCATGTTGGGCCAAAAGATGAAAGCTGTGCATTACGAAGGGCCTTTCAAGGTGTCGGTTAAGGAGGTGGAACTGCCTAAGATCGAGCATCCCGACGACGTGATTGTGAAGGTCACAACGGCAGCTATCTGCGGGTCGGACCTGCACATGTATCAGGGAAGGACTGCCGCAGAGAACGGGCTTGTGTTTGGCCATGAGAATAGTACGTCCTCTTTCAAGTGGTCTCAATATATTTACTAACGCCGGACTCGTCGTGTAGTGGGAATCGTACTTGAAACAGGTTCTGGAGTGACGCTCCTGGAAAAGGGCGACAGAATCGTTCTGCCCTTCAACGTAGCAGATGGCCGGTGTAGGAACTGCGAAGAAGGACGCACGGCGTTCTGTACAGGGTAAGAAAGCTTTCGATGTTGGCGTCAAACTAGTGCTGACCATTCTCAACAGAGTCAATCCAGGCTTCGCAGGTGGAGCATACGGCTACGTTGCGATGGGTAAGGGTATTAATGTAAAACTGTATATGAGCCATACACTGACTTTGTACCTTTCCCTCTTAGGTCCCTACCAGGGCGGGCAAGCACAATACCTACGCGTCCCGTTTGCCGACTTCAACGCACTCAAGCTACCCAAGGGCACCGAGAACGAAGCGGACTTCATCCTCTTAGCAGATATCTTTCCCACCGGTTGGCATGGATTGGTTCTTGCAGGCTTCAAGTCCGGCGAAAGCGTTGCAGTTTTTGGAGCCGGCCCTGTTGGTTTGATGGCGGCATACAGCGGGGTTCTGAGAGGCGCAAGTAGAGTCTTTGTCGTGGACACGGTACCAGAGCGGTTGAAGGCGGCAGAAAAGATTGGTTGCATACCCATCGATTTCAGGAAGAGCGATCCGGTCGAGCAGATCATCAAGCTCAACGATGGCATGGTTGACCGAGCTGTCGACGCTGTCGGCTACCAAGCTATGGATGCTTCAGGGAGCAAAGAAAAGCCGAATATTGTCCTCGAACAGCTAATAATGGTTACGCGACCCACTGGCGGGCTAGGAATACCTGGCCTTTACGTACCGGCAGATCCGGGCGCTCCAGATGAACAGAGCAAGAAGGGCCAAATCCTCATGTCCTTCGGGAAGCTGTTTGAGAAAGTGCGTTCTTCTTTTTGTCAGACGCCGATAATGTACTGACTTCTAGGCAGGGTCTTTCACTCGGTACGGGACAGTGTAACGTCAAGGCGTACAATCGTTATTTGCGAGATATGATCGTATCAGGGAAGGCGAAGCCGAGTTTTGTTGTCTCGCATGAGATCAATATCGACGAGGCGCCGGTCGCTTACGAAAAGTTCGACAAGAGAATTGAAGGGTACACGAAGGTTCTTATTCATCCCAATGGACCGCTGAACTAGTTGTAACTATGAGTAATGCTGCATCTCGCAATGAGCGCTCGACTCACACTTGAATACTCCTGCTGTGGAACGCCTGATGCGGCGTACATCTAGTCATCAATAGCCATGCTCTTGACGGTGACCTAGGGCCAGTGCATTGGTAGCCAATTTTTCTGGTCCTCGCTTGACCTTGGCGACGGACGTTCCTGTCGTAGGAAACAACCAGTTTGTGATGCGTAGCATTGTGTTGGCTCTCGCAATACGCTCGTCTCAACCCTGCAACAAGTTGCTCTTCTCCAATGGGTAAGCCTTGTTGATCTTGACTTCCTCCACAGGGCGGTCCTCCTTGTCTGTCTTGACGAGCCCAAGCTTCTTCACCACCTGCATGCCACTCTTCACCCTGCCAAAGATAGTATGCTTGCCGTCCAACCAAGGCGTGGGTGCGAGCGTGATGAAGAACTGTGATCCATTACTGTTTGGACCAGAATTGGCCATGCTGAGTATGCCAGCGCCTGTGTGCTTGAGTGCTGGCGATATCTCGTCCTCGAACTTCTCGCCATAGATGGATGCGCCGCCGCGTCCAGTGCCTGTTGGGTCCCCACCCTGGATCATGAAGCCGGGTATGACGCGGTGGAAGATCAAGCCATCGAAGTAGTGGCGCTGAGCGAGAGTGGAGAAGTTCTTGCACGTTTTTGGCGCGTGGTCGTTGTAGAGCTCGATTACAATCGTCCCCTGCAATCATTAGTAGTTTTCAGCGTTGGAGTGACGGAGCGTCTTACGACTGTGGTATCAACTGCGACGTCGGTAGCCATATTGAAGTATAGAGAGACCGTGAAGATGGCGGATGCTGCTGAGCACTATGTTGGCAGAATTGTTGTCGCGATTTGCAGATCGCTTCAGCCACACTGCGCCACAACACTCAATTAGCGCAAAGTGATGAATCAGAGCAAACACACTCTCACTGCTGCAAGCAGCACCACAGCACCGAAATCAAAATGGATCTCTCAACCTGGGCGCTGCACCAGCTGTCGAAACTCTTGCCTCTTGACGACGAGTCTTTGAAGCAGATCATTGCGTACACCGAGACGTTATCTAATGCAGCCGCAGCGGACCACCTGCAAGAACTACTCGGTGGTAGTCCTCAGGCTCTCGAATTCATCACATCCTTCAACAGCAGGAGAAATCCCAATGCTACTGCATCGTCGAACCAGAATGCAACGTATGCCAACGCCTCAGAGGTGCCCAAGCCCAAGGGCCGCAAGAAGAAGCAGCCGGGAATCGGAAAGCTTCCGCCACCACGGCAAGTAGACGACTTTGGAGATGTTGCGGGTGCCTATCGCAAGAGAGACGAGGAGGACTACATGTCTGGAAGTTCAAAATCAAAGGTCCCCAAAGTCAATGCATTCGGCCTTTCGGATACCCCAGAGGCTGTCCAAAAACCGAGGACAGGACCGTCATCAGGCGCAGTTACACCAAAGTCTCGCGGAATATCACCTGCTCCACCATCGACTAAGCTCCCTCCTTCAGCAGCAGGGCAGCTCATATCCGACAATAAATCCTCGCGAACATCTTCGCCCAAGCCAAAGGCTAAAGTCACCCTTGCAGGTGGCACTCCTATGCACGGTGCCAGTACTGCGTTGAACGATCTTGAATCTGCTATCAGAGCGCTCGAGATTCAAACAAATCCCACATTAGCGCCGCAGGATAATAAGAAACGAGCGTGTAATTGCATGGCAACTCGACATCCCCTTCTCGATGCCGCACCAAATTGTCTAAACTGTGGAAAGATCATCTGCGTCAAAGAAGGCATTGGGCCTTGCACCTTCTGCAACACACCACTTCTCAGCGCTGAAGAAATCCAGTCGATGGTTCGAGTACTTCGAGACGAGCGCGGCAGGGAGAAGATGGCTGCAAATAACGCGTCACAGAAGCGCGCAGAGGTTTCACTAGTACCACGGCCCTTCACGTCCAAGTCGACAACGCCGATATCATCCAACCCGGGATCCGATATCGACTCGGATAGCGAGAAGCTAGCCAAAGCAAAGCAACATCGTGACAAGCTGCTTGCCTTCCAGGCGCAGAACGCAAAGCGAACGCAAGTGCACGATGAAGCTGCAGACTTTGAGACCACAACTGCTGGTCTAAGCATGTGGGCATCACCACAAGAACGCGCTTTGCAACTCAAGCGACAGCAGAAGGCTCTCCGTGAGCAAGAGTGGAATGCAAGACCAGAGTACGAGAAGCGTAAAGTGGTCGCAAGCATTGATCTCACTGGTGGCAAGCTAGTACGACGCATGGCAGCTGCCGAACGGCCATCAACTCCCGAGAGTGAAGATGAGCCCGCTCAGTCATATTCGACTCCTGTCGAGCATGGCGCCATTTCGAGTGGCAGTGGTGCCTTCAGCAGAAATCCGTTGCTAGGAGGTCTGATCAGACCGACTATCAAGGTGGAAGAGAGAAAGGGAAAAGAGACGGAGGGAGAGAGAAAGCAGACGTGGAGAAGAGTACAGGACGACAATGATGACAACGAGCAGTGGATTCTTGATGGGGGAGTGTATGGCGGGCGAGCTGACAACGTCGGCCTTGAGATGGATGGCCTGAGATAATGACATGTGCGGGCCATACATCTAGCCACAAAGCCTTGATCCTTCGCTTGTTCTTCACCGCAGTAACCTCGATTCTTGGGACCATCTGGTGTCATTGGTGTTGCTTACATAACCGGCAGCCCCTATCCGAACCAGCTGAATCACGAAATGACTATGAGCCGACATGCCGACATGCTTGTAGCGTATCGATAGCTCTGCTCTACACATACACCGGTCGAAGACCAAGAGTGCGCCGAGAGCATCTTATTGGTGAGAAGCTTCTGGTTGACACCTGTAAGTGGTCACTAAGATCGCGCTGTCGCGGATCTTTCGACGATCGACAGGACTAGTGTCAGTAGTTCGATTCGGGCGGGAATAGGTAAGAACTCTATCAAATGCTCGAAGTCACCGAGGCATGTCGACATCGACTCATGGGATCCGGCGCCATGTTCCTAGCTTTGAGGCATATGGAGTATATACAGAGATGTCGTGCCCTTCCATCTCAGTTAGCAATTGCGCTGAATTCCAACTTTCACCATGGCCTTCTTCTGGACACAATGTGTGCGCCTTTTCGCAATTTGCGCCCTCATTCTTACCCTCGTAACCGCACAAGCCCCACTTACACCCGACAAGGACTCCTTCTACACGCCTCCACCTGGCTTCCAGTTTACGCCGCCAGGCACAATCCTCCGTACTCGTACTATATCTGCGTCTATCCTCGGTCTCCTCCCCAACATCCCTCCAACTCAATCTTACCAGCTTCTTTACCGCACGACAGACAGCCATGGGAAAGCGATTGCCGTTGCGACTACGGTCTTTGTGCCTACGACCCTCATGAAAGATCGATTTATATCCTTTCACACTGCTTATGACGGAAGTGCGCCCAGATGTGCACCCAGCTACACCTATCAGCAAGGGGCTCAGACTTCTGACCTCATTACTGAGTTCGAGCTCTTGTTCCTGGACTCCTTCCTTGCTTCTGGCTACATTACCTCAGTCCCCGATTACGAAGGTGAGGACGCGGCGTTTACTGCCGGTCGTCTCGCCGGCATGGCGACTCTCGACTCCATGCGAGCTGTATCTGGCTTCCGAGAGGCGGGCTTCACTACGCGGAACCCTAAGATTGTGGGATACGGCTACTCTGGCGGCTCCGTCGCAACTGGCTGGGCGGCGTCTTTGCAGAGGAAGTACGCCCCTGAGCTGCCAGTTCTGGGCTGGGCCTCTGGTGGCACCGTGGCCAATCTGACTGGAACTGCAGTGTTCCTCGACAACACTACGTTCAGCGGATTTCTTCCCCCAGCCATAGCAGGCCTCAACAAGCCCAGCTCCTACCAGCAGGAACTGGACGCCAAGATCAAGTCCATCATCACGCCGTATGGCCAGAGCAAACTGGACTTCGCCAATGATCACTGCATCGAAGACCTTTTCAGCTTCCCCGAGATGAGTGTTTTGGCCACGTATTTCCAGAGTCTGGGCGATCAGCTCTATTATGACCCTGTGATCCGCAACGTACTGTCGCAGTGCATCATGGGCGTCCGTCGTGACGAGGCACCTATCGCGCCTGTCTACGTCTATCACGCTCTCAATGACGAGATCATTCCATATGCCAACGCATCCTCCTTGGTAGATCGCTGGTGCAATGATGGCTCGGCTGTCGACTTTGTCACGTACGAGAACGGTGGACACTTGGGCATTGTAAGTCGTACCCTTTTTTCCACTCTTCACAATTCACAGCATACTGACGTTTTCTGCAGGAGGCCGTAGGCTTCGTTGGCGCCTACGAGTTCGTGGGCAAGGCTTTCCAAGGCAACGTCGCGAAATCTGGTTGCACACGCAGGACGTCGGCGACAGATTCAATCCCTCCACTCGCACTCGGTCTGCAATTGGAGCCAATCACCACTAGATTAATCGATGCGTTGGCCAAGGTTGGAAGGGGAGATGCGAATGTTAAGCAGGACATGAGCGTATTGACGCAGCCATTAGGCTTAGGGCTACGAGCTTAGTCGCATTAGATAAACATCACGAATGGAATGCTGCTCTCACCATCCTGTCTTAGTTGTATTATGCACAAATTGTTCATTTGTCCCTGACTATCCTCAGTCCCTCTCTACTAATCCTCCATTCTAGTCTTTACACCTACATCAGAACAAGTCCAGCCGCGCCGACCACGCCGAGCGCCCAAGACGTAGCCTGCATATGCGATGCAGCACCAGTTGTTGCCCCTGGAGCCGCAGGAGATGCTGCACTCGGGCTGGAGCCGCTCGTCGAGGTGCCATTGGGGTTGCCAGACATATTTTCTTGAGAGATGGCGATGTTGGTGCCGTTCTTGCAGTGATCGTTGTAGCTGGAGAGCGCGGAAGATCGTAGAGTGACATCGGTGCACTATAAGAGTAATTAGCTGTGTTCATACCATATGATCTCTTTGCAACATACCTGGTACAATCCGCCTCCACCGTGCGCATTGGACACAACTTGGATGGTCGCTTGCGTGCCATCGCTCACGTTTGCACTGCTTGGGACGTTGAGCTGACCAATGCAGAAATCGCCAAGTCCCGTGACCACGAATTGTGGGCGAATGACCGTGTTGAAGTTACTGCCGGGGGTACCACCAATTGCCATGTATACAGCGACGTTGGTCATGTCGTGACCCATCTTCAGCTGTACTGGTCCGCCATTGATGGGAAAGTCGGTGCGCTGCCCGACATCGTTGTAGCCGCCGCAAGGGAAACTCTCCGCTGTGGATTCGCCTGATCCTCTTGACTTTGGCCACTCGAGTGTGAAGTGTGCAAGGGACACAGGAAGAAGAGCGAGTGCAATGATGGTGTTGGAGAGCATTTTGACGGTTGAGACTCGTTGGCAGAGGTATGGACGTGAATAGTCGATAGGAATGTGATGCCCGCAAGACGACTTTGTAATTGTGACGGAAAGCTTGTTCAAGGTTGTAGGAAGAAGTCGACCGCAAGTCAATTGGAGATTGAAAGTCACTCTACCTGGGCGTAGCCGCCTTACTTATTTGTCGCAGTGCGCCCCTGCAGCGCCTGCATTCTGTGTCAAAGAAAGAGCCTCGCGTGGTTCGCGTGTCAAGCCAACCGTTTCGCGTTGTTTAAAATACGGTAGCCTCCAAATCACATGAAGTAGGTGAGCAAGATCCCGCGACGACGGGTCATATGCAGTTGAGCAAGTTTCTTACCAAAGAGGCGTTGGCGAAGCCACTAGCGTGGTGGTGGCGGTAAGGGTCAGTTAATCCTAGTCGGTACTCACAAGTCCATTGCGCATGAGCGGCATCCACAGCCGGTGAAGACGGTAATCACGCATAAGGTATCGAGAACTGAGTTGTTTCCTGTGGGTTAAGCCTTATGGTCGTACTGTGGGTTGGCACATACGACGTTCTCGGAACATTTGCCGACCAGGAGCTACTCGATTTTTGTTGGCGAGCTTTGTTATGATGCAGAACGACTTGTGGTTTTCTGTACGTTCTGTACGCCCCTATAAGTTTATGCTGTATCTGCTAACATGCGATACACATGCGGAGGACAGGATGAGCAGTTCGACGATCCGGAACTGAGGCATGATCTTGCAGAACATGCCAGGATTCTTCACGGCACGACGTGATATAGTCAACTTTCACTTGATTTGCAATGCATCTAGGCTACGTTGAAGTCAGATGAGAAAGCCCCATCTTGAATACAATTACATATTCTACATGCCAGCCATCACACCGTTATTGAACCTTCCGAGCGCAAGTTCTCCGATGAATGCACCCGCGAGAACGGATAGGAAGTAGCCTATACGAAGTCAGTATAACTCTTATGTAGCTTGTCAGGAGGCACTGTTACTTACCAACGTTGAAAGTCATGACTGCTAACATGCTGTTGCCCAGTTAGTATGCATTGCTGGGCAGTACCAAAGAACACTTACAGAAGATACCCAACAGCGGTCGCAATCGTCATCAGAAGGGCTCGTGGTAGGTCCACACTGAATCTCCAGGGCTGAACGTGCTTGACCGGCGCCGACACTATCCTCACATCCTCTTGCACTCCGTTGGTGGTAAGAATACCAGCCAAGGAGCTTCCATCGTCCGAAGCCCGGTCGCTGGCCGTCTTTTCACCCGCCACAACGACGTATCGTCGCTTCAATGCGCCTTCCAGTGCCTTCATCTCGAGGAACGTCTTCGCTGTGAAGATGGCGCGAAGCATAACGGCGAGGAAAATGAGGAAAATGCATGTTCCCGCGTACTGGCCAGCAGTTCGCGGGGTCCACGACATCGAGTACAGAGGAGTATCTGTGGCCGTGAAGAAAGCCATTGTCATGCCCGTGTGCGAGCCTGAAGTCGAGCCCATGTCCATTCCGCCCATGGCCCCAGCGGCTGTTGTATCGTGACCTTCGTGGGCGACCATTATGATGACAGTCGATTGTACCGGTGTTGATGGTGCTGCTAATGCGGGGTGATCGGTACCAAGATTGAGGTTGTGAGTGCCAGACTGCCGCTTCAGTGGTAATGGGGAGCCGATCGCTTTTAGAATCACAGCGCAATGTGATACAACAGCTTGGCTGCTGTAGTATTCCGACTACGAGCACTACGCATTAACGCATATCAGTGAAAAGTGTCAGGTCGTGAGCGCGTTTGTGAGCAGGTGAGTCCAAATGCGTGGGATGTTGAGACAGTCAAGGAATGTGGGCCTTGGCCGAAGCGTGAAGTGTAAGAAATTGTTAATGAGATGAACGGCCAATACACAGCGAGGTGGTGGAATTTGTCGTCGTGCGCTGGGATCTACCTGCCGCGCATGCCTCCTGTCTGCACCACGCTGATGGCGCCTTCTTAATGAGGGACTTTGAGCACATTTGTCGCTTGCGGCTCGATGCTTGTTTCCGCCACAACCAACAGGGTCCCTTGCTACATCGCGACCGCCCCGCAACCTTGAACATGCATCTAGAAAGAGATCGGATGGTCGTGCAGTGCGTACCGACACGGTGGCAACGGAAGCCCATTTACAGTCGCTAGTCACCTCTTACCAACTGAAGCCGTCGGTTCGACCCGACTTCGCCGCGGTGCATCTATTCAGCGCAGAACATCACACTACGAGCATTGTCCATTCTTTTATCATGCGATAGACGAGCAGCATCTGCCTGGCCCTTTTGCGCTTCAGGACCACAGTTGACGACTGTTTGGAGATCAGGAGACGCGCACACGATACACTCGCAACAAGATCCTATCATTGGCCATTATGAGCCACAGCGGCCATGGCTCCATGTCTATGGGCACCGTCAAATTGCCAGCCCTCGGTGAGTTCCCAAAATTCTACTGGGCAGTCGTTGGAAGCGCCATCGGCATTGCGACACTCGTCAACCTCTACAACCACATACTGTGCAAACAGCGGCTGTCTGCAGCAAAAGATGGGTCGCTGAGTCCTGCGAAACCGAAGTCATGGTTCGCTCTCTGGATTGCAACACTTTTCGCCCTGACCAGGGAGGCCTCGAATTACTCGATTCACATACCGCTGAGAAGTCGCATATTGAGGCTACCCTCCGTGGGTCGATCCAGTCTTGTCCTCGCAAACGCAATCACTCTCGTAGTGCTCTGCCTCTACGGGCTTGATCTCACAGGCCTATTCACCAAGGAGGATGTCGCTTTTCGATGTGGAGTCGTGACTCTCGGGCAGTTACCGTTGATCTTCCTCCTCTCAAGCAAGAACAACATCATCGGATACCTATGTGGAATCAGCTATGAACGCCTCAACTGGCTACATCGTTGGAGCGCGAGGACCATGTTGTTGACGGCAACACTCCACATGGGCTATTTCTTCACTTCCTGGGATCGGTACGACTACGTTGGATACAAGCTGAAGAACGACAACATCTCGTGGAAGGGTCTCGCCGCTTGGTGCACACTCGTGTGGATTGTGTTCAGCTCCATGACACCCATCCGTGGCTGGTGCTACGAACTCTTCCTTGTACAACATCTCGTTTCTTTTGCAGTATTCGTCAGCTTCGTGTATATCCATATACCCGCAGACATGAAGGGCTACGTCTGGGTTCCTGTTGCACTGTTCTTTTTCGATCGCACCGTCCGAGCAGCTCGAGCACTGTATGCCAATATCTCACTTTTCCACCCGCAACGAAGAACTGGACCGTCGAAGAGCTTCTTGGCATGCAAAGCTGAGTTCACCCCATTGCATCACAACACTACGCGAGTCGTCATACCAAACCCTCCGATCAGTTGGTCACCCGGCCAGCACGTGTTCCTGTCATGCCAAGCATTGGCTCCTCTGCAAAATCACCCATTCACTGTCGCATCGATACCGGAGGATGGAGTTATGGAGTTCCTGATCAAGTCTGAGAGCGGTGGTACAAAGCGCTTCTTCAGACACGCCGAGAAATCACATCAACTGTCTGAAATACCGACAAGGTATGATTCTGTTTCTATCTTGCTTGAACCTATCGACGATTCCTCGTCGACTTCCTTATTAGCTACTTCATGCTTACTATCCCATAGAAGCAGAACAGTTACTATAGAAGGGCCTTACGGTTGCATACGCCCATTACGGCAATTCGACAGCGTCGTCCTACTTGCCGGCAGCACCGGGGCGACATTCACCCTTCCACTTCTCCGTGACATTGTCCAGGGCTGGCGGGAAAACGATCAGGACGGTGCTCGAGGATCTCGCTTTCCACTATTCGGAAGGCAATCCGGCGCCGTCACTCGACACGTCCGATTTGTATGGGTGATCAAGAGTCGGGGCCAGCTTGGCTGGTTCGCCGAACAATTATCAGCCATATCCACCGAGGTCCAGGGGCTGCAAGAGAATCTCCGAGACGTCAAGCTCGAGCTTACGGTATATGTGACCTGCGACGAGTCGTTTACTGAAGAGCACAAATCATTGCTATCCAGCATCACCGCACCGAACCACAATGCACCGGCACAGAAAAACATTAGGCACGGGACAGTTCAGTTTAGGGGCCGAGCGTCACCCGTGGATAACGGGGATAAGTCGTTGAAGATTGAGCAGGTTCAGGAAGTGTCGAGAGTGGAATCGAACGAAGAAGAACAAGCATGCGGTCCGAACGGCACCTGTTGTTGTAAGACAGCAGTCGACGAAAGCGCCGCCGATGATCGCATAGAACCATGCAGCTGTAAAGCACCTCCAAAGGCAGCAGAGCCACGGATCAGTAGTCGTCCAGCATCGCGTATTTCGTCCACCCCGTCCTCCACCCAACAAAAGCTTCTCGTGCACCCTTCCATCACCGTCTACTCTGGGCGGCCGAAGACAAGAGAGATCATACGGCGATCACTCGAACAGGCATTGGGCGAATCGGCTGTCATTGTATGTGGGCCTCACGGCTTAGTCGCAGATGTAAAGCAACATGTCTGCTCACTGAGTGACGAGCGTGCGGTGCACAAGGGTACTGGTGCGCAGGGTATATATCTTCACACTGAGAGCTTTAGCTATTGAAAAGCGTTCTCAATAGCATATGCATATTTCCATTGCCCAGAATGCGTCTATTCTTTCCCCTTCTTTGTGTTCACCTCGCTTGTAAGGAAATTAATGCAGTGTTTGCATGTTTGTTGAATCGTGTAAGACTGTGATTATGGTATCCGCTGTGCGACTAGTCTTCTTCCTTGCTCATACAAGGTTCGGTCAAGAAGACCAAGAAGGCCGGCTTCACGAGATAGTCGACGAGGAAGAGCTCGAATGTGGTTCCATGCAGAATGGGATGTGGAAGGGGCTGGTGGAGAGTGTGAAGGGGGAGATTGGTGGGGGATCGGAAGTGGATGTTTGTTGGTGGGAGTTAACGAGGGTGCAATCATGTGGGATGGCTTGCATTGAGAGGGCTGGTGTGAGGTTATACAGGACGTACTGAAATAGCGAGGAACGCTTGTGAGCTTTTGATGGCTTGCGTGCTGACGCAGCACATACTCGGAGGGCTTGTAGAATTAGGAGGAACAAGAGAATGAGCACGACACTTCAACAATGATGGAAAGACATTTTCCATTATGTTTCGTATCATGTGTACGCATGTACCTCATGCCATGCAGAGCTCACACACGCAAGTCCAAACCCTCCCAGCCCCAAACTCCCCCACATCCCCACCTATTTATTCAACTCCTCAGCCCTCTTCTTCAACTCCTCCTTACTCGCAGCCTCAGGCAACTTCTCCGCGTGAACCGGTCCCTGTCTCGCCGTTAGCCCCCATTGCACGCTCGAGAACCACGCACGTACAGGGTTTGCCGCGTGGGCCTGGGAATGAGCGTCGCCACCCGAGTTGGCGGTGTTGGCGGGGTTTGAGTGAATCTGGTGGGATGACGCGGTGGAGTCGGAGGACTCTTTGGCGACTTTGTCGGTGATGCCTGTGGGGTGGGAGTGTTAGTATCAACCGCGTGAGCAGAGTAAGAAGGGGAGCTGAACGTACTCCCACCAGTGTTCTCCTCAGCTGGATGTGCGGGCATTTTGACTATCTTTTTGTATCTTCGTGTTCTTGCGTTTCTCTTCTCGCGGTTTCCTCAGCAGAACGTCACGTCCGCCAATATCCAAAAAGTCCCTAACGAGTCCGTCGACTTGCTCTTCAGGCGTTTCGTCTTTGATCTTGAGCTTCTCGAGGTCAGGTGCTGCAGTATCGTTTGAGTTCTTGTGGTCGTCGATTTCGTGGTTGGAGTAATCCGGTCGGCTGTCGAGGGACCACTTGAGTTTCTCGGCGGTGGTGGCGTTGGAGGGAGGAGGGCCAGAGTGAGCCATTATATGAGGGAAGGCGTGTGATCGGTGACGTAGTGAGGGACAGGAGAGGCAGCAGCAAGTAAGAAAGGTGGGGCAAGGATGCTTGGGTGCTTGTGCTTGGGTGCTTCGATGAAGTCGTGATGGCGCTTGGTGCGGGGTCGAAGACGCGTCTGGTCCGCGGCGCACCGTTGAGGCGCAATGTAGATCTGTGGTTAGGTGCCAGCGAGATATATAGCTTTCACTTTGTACGAGCAGCACGACGCATGAGTGTTGGAGAACATGGTATCAATGTCATTCAAGACTTCATATTTCAACCCCAATATTGGGCTCGGGTTACTCGTCCTACCACATCGCAGTCCTTGGCTTTGGGGGCGGGTGACTAAACCTTCCTCCTCTTGCCCAGCGGAGCCTCATCCTCCTCGATCGTAGGCGTGTCTTCTACCTCTGTCCTGCCACCCGACCTCTCCACATTGCGCCAACTGCTCACTTTGTGCTGCACTGTCTCAAACATTTCCCTTGCATCTTCCACAACACCATCCTCGCCAGGATTGAACATGACCGCGTTGACAAACATGCGCATGAGCTCCTTCTCCAGCTGCGCAGCATTGACAACCGACTTTGGTGGCATGTTGTCGGAGATGACGGGCAGCTCGACAATGCCTCCTGCTCCACCAGGACTACCGATGGGAGTATCGGACGCTGCTGCTGCTACCTGCTTCGCCCCGACACTGATGGCCTTCTGGATAGACTTGAGATCCGTAGGACGCTTGATGATGTCATAGTATCCTACAGCGTCCTTGGCCCTGACTGCAGATGAGAATGTCGATGCGTGCTTGTGAGATTGTATGTCGTTCATCAGGGCAGAACATGCTTTGGCAAAGTTGCGTGGTGCTACAATGGTACGTGGCGGGCCAGGCGTGCTGTATTGGTCTTCATGCTTGTCCAGCGATGCTTCCCGAGCTGTCCGCTTCCTCCTCGACGCCGCACCACGACGCGTGGTCATCTGCGCGGGCGTGTCGACAGACTCCTCGTCGACGGCGTCTACAGAAGTCCCACGTTCACTCTTAATGCGGTGGCCGGCCTGCGACTCGTTGTCGGCGGCTACGGTCTCGGTATGTGACAAGATAGACTGACTACGGCTACGATCGCGGACAGAGCCACCAGCTCGAGAAGACGCAAGGCTGCCGGGGCGCGGACGTTTGGGTACCACCTTACGCCGTGATCGACCAGAGCGCGTCTCAGGCTCAGCCACTGGATCATCCGGTTGTGGCTCGGAGGGTGTTTCCGGAGCAGGTGCAGACTTTGCTGTGATATCGTCCTCTGTGTCTTTCTCCTTGCCCTTTCCTTTCGCCTTTGACTTGCGCTGCGATTTCGGTTTGGCCGGGCTTGGATTCGGGGTTACGTGAGGCACGAAATCATCGATCGGTTCTATTGCTGGACGCACTGGACGTGAACTTGACACAGGCGTGGAGGTCCCCAAAGTCTTCTTCCACATCGTCTTTGCCGATACAGGTGTGCCCACAACACTGAGTGGAGAGTGGTTGTTCGTTGGCGTAGAAAACGACTGCCTGACCTGGGTGACCAGCGGGTGCATGGAAGGCGGGCCTGGTCTGCCAGTGCCAGGTGTGTATGCGTTTGCTCTGCTAGACGGCGGTTGCTGTCGATTACCAACGGGCGTTGAGACTTGTGGGTATTGCGGCGTCGCAGCGGCGTGTGGGTGGACACGCGAGGGATCTTGGGGTGCAACCTGGAAAGTGTGAAGCATGAACCCAGCCTGTGGAGGCGGAGGAGCATACTGAGGCGCGGGGTGCGGGTATGCTTGTTGCGGTGCATATGCGTACTGCGGCCTTTGCTGTGCGAGCATACCGGGAGACTGGGGCCCAGGAGGAGGTTGTGGGAAGCGTTGGTGGCCTGGTGTGTACTGCGACGGCGTACTGGGCGGTGGACCGTATGCAGGCAGGCCATTGGTACCATACGGTTGCACTGGCGGTGTTTGATGGTGTCCTGGTGGCCCCAGAACGGGCGATTGAGAATGCGGCGGGCGATGGTGCGGACCGGGTTGATGCACTATATTCTGAGGCGTGGGAGGTTGGTATGGCGAGGCAGGGTGTGGAGGGTGGTTGTACGGGGGACCTGCAGGCTGCTGGTATCTGGGCGGCGGCGGCGCCAATGGCTGAGCGATGTGTGGCTGCGGAGATGCCGATGCGAGCGGCTGTGGTGTGGTCGTCTGTCGCGGGTCGAGACTGGGCTGCTGCTGCTTCTGGAGAGAGACAGCAGTTTGTCCATTTTGCTGCACCTGTGCCCTTGTGGATTCGGTCGCGTGCTGCGGTGTGCCATCTTGGAGCGGCGCACTCTCACGGGCGCCGTTCTGCGCAAGCTGCGGACTGGCCGGCTGTGGGAGAGGCTTCTGCGGCAGGTGCGGTGACTTTCTCGGCAGCGTAGGGCTCCGCGCGACGGGTGGGCGCCCATTTGCTCGCTCTAGCAGCTGCTCGTCCCACTCTCCGCGCTCGATGCTCTGGATCTCGCGCTGCAGCTTCTCGTAGCGCTCCTCCTCGGCGCGGATCTGCTCGACGACCTCCCGGCGAAACGAGGCGTACAGCTTGTTGACCAGCTTCGGGATGAGGTGCTGGTGCTGCAGCGACTCGGTGACGGTGGGCAGCGGAGGGCTCGCCTTCTTCCTCTTGCGCGGGTTTGTGGCGCTGTCGCCGTTCCCGTTCGTGTCGCCGTTCGTGTCGCCATCGTTGTCGCTCTGCTCGTACTCGATCTCCCTGCGCAGGCGCTCCAGGTAGAAGTTGCGCAGGGCATCCGGGCTCAGGCGGCCGCTCTGGAAGGACCGGTGGGCGACGATGTCGGGGTTCTTCTTCAGCTGGTCCGAGATCTTGCCGAAGACATTGTGCTCGAGGCCGTACGCGTGCAGGCACTGGAACAGCAGAAGCGACTCGAGAGTGGTGTACGCAGAGACGCTAGTATTCATCCCCCGGTTCCAGGCGGCGGACGGCGTCTTTGGTAAGGGAGCCAGCGCGGGAGCTGAGAGGGCGTCTACGAGGGGCGGGCGGGCATGGCACAGCGCGGTATGGAGTAGATGGGCGCGAAGATTTGGCGGGTGGTGGGCGATGGGGGTCGTGTCGCAGCGTTGATGAAAAGATATCGGGCGTTTCTGCAGGACCGCCATGTCCCAGCAGCCGCGGATTGTGCCTGCCGCCGCTGATTGGCCAGCGGTTGGCTGGGGCGTGCCTGCGTGCCTGGAGCCTGGACGCGTTGCGGGGTGTCTGGTCCGGTGAGATGCTAGCCGCCTTGAATCTCAGTCCCGTAGATGAACTTCACGCTTCTTCCTTATCGTCAAGTTACCCTGTGGTTCTGTGGGCGGCAGCCTCAACGTTGGTTCCGCCGTCTGCAGCACCGCTGGAAGCGTGTCCGCGCGGTGAGAACGCCTGCAGCGCCGAAGCTCCACTAGGGCGATCCGAGCATGGAGGCCATCCCCTTTCTCAGGCCAAGTGAAATTGCGACCATCGCTTCTTGCTCATCAAAGGACGACCATATCATGCTTCTCCTTCGACCCTGAACCCTCGTGCTACTTCCTCTGAAACTCCACTGATCTTGTACGCCGCTTGCGTCGCAGCCCATTTCACATATCTAAGCACATCCGTCCCTGCGACCATTTGCGCCAACCTGCACATCACACTCATCAATCCAACCCACCCAAGATACTTTTCTATCCACATCCTCACCATGCAGAACTCCGAGAATGAGTGGAAGCAGGGCTGGAAGCCGACCACCAAGCGCCCGACCAGCACCGTGGCCCGCAACTTCATGACGGAGCTCGACAGCCTGTTCAAGCTGGATGGAGACGTGGACAGCCTAGACAGGAATCTGCTCGAGAAGTATGTTGTCATATCATCGTCACCCAAACTGGGTCCCTCTGACGCGCTGCAGGAAGCAAGCTGTCACAACACAAACGCAAGAGCTCGAAGCCCTGGAGGCCCGCCTGCGCGAGGCCGAAGACCGACTGAAGAAGGCGAGCTCCAACTCACCACCACAACGGAAGGACGGCCAGCGACGAAGCCCCCTCACCGGCGTCTTCCCCGACAGCCCTTTGGCCCAGAGAACCGCTCAAGTCATGGGACAACACTCAGCAGGTGCGCTACCAACAACGCCCTCATCTCACTCCAGCGCTGACTATATTATGGTAGAGCGGCCGCAATCTTCTCAGCGCATTGAGGCCTAGTCGCACTCTACTCTCCTTTTCATTTCAACTACCACGATACCACGATCAACACACATGGACAACCACTTTTGGTCTTGGCACATTGTCCGCGGTGGATCGCATATTACACATTTTAATCGACGAGTCTATACCATTTCTGAGGGGTAGAGCTTTTGCATCCTGCCTCGAGCAGCCGGCGTATGGTAAAGTAGGATAGCTTCATCAATACTGAGAGCTTTGCATAGTAGCGGAGCCTGTCCATTTTCGAATCGAATTATTGCAGCGAACCATGTCTTTTTTGAACTTGCTTCCAATCGTGTCGTTCAGCGGCGTTAGCACTTGGTGAAGGGCCAGGCTAAATCCGCGAGGCACGTGCTCAGCGGAATTCCACCTGCATCCCACATGCATGCACACTTTGTCCTTGGCACCGGCCTTACGTGCGAGATGCATTGTACTTCGTACAAAAAAGGCTACACATTTACAGCATGCCTCCCTTCTCACGTACGGGCGTAAGTGGATGAGGCCCGCCTTGCAAAAGTTCCACTAATACAGGCGAGTATGCGAATAGACAAAGGACGTATCGTGCATAATCGCGAGCCTTGAAAGGTATCTTGAGGATGTCGGAGGAAAGTATAAGTATGGTGTAGTATCTCCCTCCAGATTCCAGTCACAGCATTCCACCTCATCCAGCCCTGAGTATTCATTTCCGCCTACAAACCTCAATTACTCTAATCTTGAGCACCACCTCTCAGCCTTACTACCATTTCATCCTCTCCAAACTACATCTCACCACCCCTCCAACCATGTCCAACCGCTACACCCACCTCCACACCTCCCCCTCCGGCCCCAGCGACGCCCGCCCCACCGCCCTCCAAATCATCCAAGACAACCACCTCACAGGCGCCCTCACCGGCAAAGTCGCCCTCATAACAGGCGTGTCCTCAGGCATCGGCATCGAGACCGCGCGCGCCCTCAGAGCCACAGGCATGCACGTCT
>Ga0265797_10001271_pt1 | contig 44595 bp, 41 predicted proteins | sample P2T30metagenome_FD_192433 | JGI IMG/M metagenome (GOLD analysis project Ga0265797, IMG submission 192433) | Plant litter microbial communities from East Loma Ridge, Irvine, California - P2 T30 | ecosystem: Environmental > Terrestrial > Plant litter > Unclassified | place: USA: California...
GTCGCTTTCTTTCTCGCTTGCTGTTGCTATGACTTACGAATGACTCAAGAGTGTTCTAGAAGCTAGTTTGTTACAAAATTCACATATGTTTGCAAACAATTACGTGCATCGCGCATTTACCCATCTCCCGAGTGTTGCAAGTGTTCCAAGCACCCTTACTGACGGATGTTCGCAGATTGCCTGCCACACCCATGCATGGTTACGAATCTGTGCCACACCTGCTTGCCACACTTCCGCTCCCATGCAGGTGCTTCGCAAAGCAATCTAGACCTTGCGCTCTGGCACGTACAGACGCGTCACCGCTGCTTGGAGCTACGCGATATCGATACCCACCAGCGCATGCAGGCATATACACTAAGTGCACCATGACACCCTTTCCACCCCGCCAAGCCATGCAGGCATATACTATTACACCGTATATTCCGCTCTGTCCGCCAAGCTAGCCATATTCTCCCCACCAAAATGGAGAAAAAGCGAGCTTTTCGTTGTCGTGGCCAAAATCTCATTTTGCCGTCGGTGAAGGATCCCTTTCTCGCCGAATGTCGTGTCCAAGCTCTCGTGACAAGTGCATGGACAATGTCACAAAGTTTGTTGCCGACTCGAAGTCTGGTTTGCGCCATGAGTAACGTCTGCAGATCTTCAGCTGCCGGAGAAGTCCATGAACCCTAAGTGATGTGAAGGGGAAATAAACCTGCCCCAAGAGGAACAAGCACACCAAGCCTGAGATCAGCGTGCTTGATCTTCTCGTGCTGCAGGGCGATCGATGGTTTGCGTGATAAATACCATCATCGCGCTTTGAAGATCTAAGTTTGTACCTTACTTCACAGACCAAGTCATATGGCTCTGTCTGAGGGGTTGCGTCTCGACATTGTGGTACACTTGCGACCATATGACTACAATCTTGATCAAGGACTATAGTGATTGAGGAGTATCAAGCGTGGAGATCAGCAGAGCCGCAACGACAAAGCCAAAGAAATGTCGCATCACACCTGATCAATTTCGACAGCTTCGCCTCACGCGCAAGAAGAGATAGCAGGACCTATATTCGACGCACGACACGCAGGGACGACGTGCACAGCCTCTACGCCAACGTCACACATTGATAAGCCTTCAATATCACCACATAAGCTTCGCACCAGTGTCGCGAAACAAGCAATTTGGCAGATCAAGCAATTGAAGCCCAGAGATTAACCTGCCAGCTGGAAGATTCCATCACTGCACATCACTCTCGCCGAGTGAGGGGTTCGCAGCAAAGGAATTTGTCGGTTGGGTTCTGATCGGCAGAGAAATAAAGTTCGGCATCAACGGGGAGCGACGATCATGACGCTCGGTGCAACGCAAAAGCATAGGAAACCAAAGACTGTGGTTTTGACGTACAACCGGCAAGACGATTGCTAGTGTGAGTTGGTGTGGTGTACGATGTTACTGTAGCCGCTCTGGGTAGGCAGGCTTTGTGGTAGCCACGGGTCATTGTATTCGCTTTTTAGTTTACATGAAGACTACTCAATGTAGTAACCGGAGTACCTTGACCAGATCCGCTGTGACGCCCATCGCAGTGACCTCGCCGCCAGCACCAGCACCTTGGATGATGAGCGGGTTGTCGCCATATCGCTTGGTGTAGAATGCGATGATGTTGTCGCTTCCCTTGAGTGCCGCAATAGGGTGGCTTGTGTCGAACTGCTCCAATCCGACCTTGACCTTGTTATTTGGCACATCCACGCTTCCTACAAATCGGATGACCTTGCCTTCCTTCTCGGCCTCTGCTTTAAGCTTCTCCATTTGGTCGTCGTATTGTGGGAGTTTCTCGAGGAACTCGTCGCCGGATGAGCAGGACTCGAGCTCCTTAGGAATAAGTGACTGAACAGGGAATGATGTTGGCGATTCGACCTTTAGGCCAGCGAGACGGGCGAGAATTGTAAGCTTTCGGGCGACGTCTAGTCCGTTCAAATCGTCGCGAGCGTCGGGCTCGGTGTAGCCCTTCTCTTTGGCTGATGTGACCTCAGCTGAGAACTTTCCACCTCCACCACCGAGAGGCTGGAAAGAGTTGAAAAGAAAACTCATGGTGCCGCTGAAAACGCCCTCAATCTTTGTGACTTCATCTCCAGTCTCAACCAGATCCTTCAGTGTGGAGATAACAGGCAGTCCCGCGCCGACGGACGACTCGTGGAAGACGTAGCCACCAGCACCATTTCCGTTGCTCGCAGCGTCAAAGATCTGTGTCCAGAGGCCATAACTTCCTGAGAAGGCTTTCTTGTTTGGCGTTACAATGCTGATTCCCTTCTTCAAGAAAGCAGGGTAGCTATCCGCAACGTCCTGGTTGCTGGTGTTGTCGACCAGAACCACCTTGCCAGGCGCTTTCTGTAGGTACTCGCAGAGTTGTGGGAGCGGCAATGTGGGGTTGGAAGTGTTTTGGAGCTCGGATTCCCAGTTGGAGAGGGATTTGTAGTCGGCGTGGTAGACAGCCTTCTTGGAGGTGCTGAGCCAGATGAGGGAGAGGTAGTACGGCGACGAAGGTGATTGGGAGAGGCGTTTAGAGAGGGCAGATAGTTGGGAGAGGAAGGCTTTGCCTACGCCGCCAGCACCTGCGGTTGTCAGTATAAAGCATGTATGTGGGAAGATTGTTGCGCGTACCGATAACGGCGATGAATACTTGACGAGGTAGAGGCATGTTTGTTTGTTGTAGTCAATTGGCTATGTGAAACTTGCTGCTGAGGGCGTGAAGATTGTATCAACTCTCAGAACACAATGGGGGGATATCCAGACTTGCACAGAGTAAGACTGCGGCTCGCGGAAATCGCGGTGCGGCTCTCAAAGGTACTGCGATGTGGGGTTGGTGAATCAAATGTTACCTAGGTGGGGTAGCTCCTGAGGTTAGTGACGCAACAAGCTCAAAGCTCCGAACATCGCCGCCGCGCCTACGCGCTCAGCACGCGACTGCACCACCCAACCCGGCCTTCACCTTCAACCCCACCATGTCCTCCAAAGACGCCCATCTCTACGGCGTGCGGCCCAAGGGACGCGCAAAGGCGAAAGAAATCTCCAGCTCGAGCAGTCTCGCCTTCTCCTCGACCCTCTCCAACCTCATCAAGAACTCTTCCACGGAACCAAACAAGCCGACCGCGGGCCGCGCACGACCACAGAAGGAAGACATCTTCAAGACACACAACAAGAACGTCAAGAAGCGCGCACTGAAGGACCTGGAAGACACCGACTTCACACAGAAGCACCGCGGGCGCACAACCGAGGAGAAGGGCGAAGATGAAGTCGCATGGAAGCGCACAAAGCGGCGCATGGAAGAGAAAGCACGCCTATACGACGCCCTGAAGCGCGGCGATGTAGAAGATCTCGACGACAAATACGGCGTAGACTTTGACCGCAAATGGGCTGAGCAACAAGAAAAGGGCGAGGCGGAACACGCCAGCTCATCCGAGTCGGAAGAGGATGAAGAGGAGGAACTCGTAGAATACACGGATGAGTTTGGGCGGACACGAAAGGGCACACGCGCAGAAGCTGCGCGGGAAGAGCGTCGAAAGCGCACCCTCGCCGCCGACGAACCCGACCGCTTCACCGCGCGGCCCAGCATGCCCACCAACATAATCTTCGGCGACACCGTACAAACACACGCTTTCAACCCCGACGAGACCATCGCGCAGCAGATGGCCGATCTAGCCGCCAAGCGCGACAAGGAACTCACGCCCCCACCCGAGGTACACTTTGACGGCAGAGCCGAGGTCAGGCAGCGCGGCATGGGCTTCTTCAACTTCTCCAAGGACGAAGAGGAACGACAAGAACAGATGAGGCGGATTGAGAAGGACAGGGAAGATACCGAGCGCGTGAGACAGGAGCGCAAAGAGGCTGTGGAGAAGAGAAAGGCCATGGTCAGAGAAAAGAAGAGGGCCATACAGGAGAAGAGAAGTAAAGGGCAGGCAGAAAAGTTTCTGGAAGAGCTGGGCCAGGAGCTGTTCAAGGACGGAGAGACTGAAATGGAGGAGAAGTCGACCGTCGCGGATGAGAGCAAAGAAGCTGCGTGAGCCGCAGTCTTCCCATTTCACATTCTACTATGATACCCCAATACGAAGCACCTCTTCTCGTTCAAATGGGCGCTTGGTGGTCCACGAAAACCCCACAACAAATAAGGGAAAAACGAAACACCCTGCAGTCTACATCAATTTGAAAATGAAAGTTGACAAAATATTGATTTGATGTAGGCTCCTAGGTTCACAAGTTTTGAGATTTCATATAGGTAGGTGGTCAATCTTTCCTTGCACGAACGGTCTGAATCAAACACGCCTTGGTGCCGCCCAGCTGGGGGTCCAAACTCGTTATCCAAAGCTTTCTTAGACTCTCTCGTTCATATTCACTCTTGTGCCTGCCTTGGATCCTCTCTACCTGCTTCAAACACCACCTTACTCTCATTTCCTCTGTCTGTATTACAGAAGCCTTGTACGTTGCGATGTACGGCCTATAGATTGCTTGGAGTTCTGGGCGGTCGAGCCAATCTAGAGCCTCATCGGCATCCATGATGAGTACACTTATCCTCGCGATCGCGTCTTTCGACAATGGCCTGCCAAGCGTCTTCATGGAATTACGGAATGCTTCCAACGGAACATTAAGCACCAGAGGTAGCTTGAGGTATGCGGACAAGGCGCTCCCTCCTTTGGCGATGATGTCCTTTCGTACGAGCACTCCTGATCGGAGGTTGAAGTGATATGCGCATGTTGAGAGAAATCCCTGGACGTTGGGCTGCCCGTATAGGATAGTGAGGGCGTAATCGATCAGCCGTTCGCGGATCGCCAAATCGTCGTCTCGACTTGACTTCGTCTTGCTCTTTTCTCTTGCGAAGAACTCTGGGTGGTACGTGATGATGGCTATTCGACGAACTGTGGTTGGGCTATGATCATAGTATTCCAGCATAGCTGCCGGGGTTTCGGTTCGGTGGCGTTGCGTGGACAGATACATGGTCTTTGCTGTTCGACCTCGTTCTTTGAGGTACTGAGAGTAGTCGCGGAACGCTGTCCGTCCTACCAACAGGAGAACTCGGGCGGTGGACTTGTCGAGACATATGAAGGCGAAGGTTTGCCAATAATGGCGGAGCTGGCTGGGGATGCTGGCAAGTACTTTTTCAGAGTTACCGACCATCAGCTTTCGATCGAGTCGTCGGGCGAAGAAGTCTACCATGAATACGCCGGTTGTGCGGACATTGGCGACGTTGTATCCTAGTTTGATTAACAGCATGGCCATGGACCGTTGCGACATGTCATTAATAGTGCCGTACGCCATGTGGAGGGAGCTTGAGGGGTCGGAAGTCGGGTACGAGGTCATTACCATAAGCGGGTCCTCCGGCGACCCGAAGGGCTTGACAAGGTAGTCCGGCCGCATGTCTAACCCCGTGGTAGGGACCGACGGCAATGCTACTCTGCATTCATCCCGTGACGCCTCTGTCCAGAGGGCGTCGACGATGGCATTCGTAGCGGGCCATGTGGATGGCGACTCCAGGATCTCAGGGATGTACAGAGGTGGCGCAGTCTGCATGTGCGTTTTGATAGATCTCAACAGCTCTGCAATCTCCGGCGATGCTGGGGAGAGACCTGGGATAGAGGCGGATATTAATGCGATCACTTCTTCTGGCGAGAGCTCTTGGTGTAGTGGATCTATACGAGGCGGTTCCTGGTCAGAGTGAGACGTCACTTCGTGCTGGTCGGTTGGGTCCTCATCCGAGTCAGACATGTCCTCATCCGAGTCAGGCGGCCCTTGGTGCTGGTCGATTGGGTCCTCATCCGACAGCTGCTGGTACAGCGTCAGCAAGTGCAGCAGCTTGGAGGCACGCCGTGTGATCGATATATGGGCTGCCCCTGTGTTTGTTCAAGAGACCAAACAAACATAGCAATCCTGATGTTTCAATCGGTGAAAAAGCCAGGTGCTTCCAGTAGTTCTCTTAGCTGAAGATCGTTTGAAAAGAGGGAGGGCGGGCCATGGAGATTGTCAGTGCACAAGGCCATCATCTATCAAGCCCATTGTTGGTATAGCCCAATTTTGCACCCAGTGAGACTCAAGAACCTGTTGCGCTGAAGGTCGTTCGTCTGGTCGAAATGCCAACATCGATCTCATGAGCTTGACAAAAGACTGCTTCTCCTCCTCGTCCATCATGACCACCTTGTTTTTGTTTCGTGGTTCTTGTATTGACTTCTCCAGAAGATCTTCCAACGACTGATAATCCAAGCCTCTGAGGCTTCGCAGTTGATCGTCGAAATACTGGCTGCGATTCGCCCATCTCAGCCACAAGTCTTGGGGTAACTGTCCCAAAGTACCGACTTGATACTCTAAGACTTGGTCGTTACTCGGGAACCATTCATAGAACGGGGCACGTTGACCCATAATGCTGAAGACTGCGCATCCGAGACTCCATATTTCTGTAGGGAATGAAAATTGCGACACTGTGTCCAACAGTATCTCTGGAGGCCTTAGCATCAAGGGCGTGTGGGACGATTTTCGCACGTGAGATCCTGGCTGGAAGGATTCGCCAAAGTCGCTTAAGAAGATCTGGGAGTCGGCGAGTGAGAGCTTGTCACCGCGACCCCCAAGCCAGATTGGTACGACACCATTGTCGGGCACCCAATGATCTAGAGGGCGTCCATCTACCCTTTCTACCTCTTCGAGCGTGGGTTGTCCATACCTTTCGTATATTTGGTCTGGTGTAAGGTCATCGATGGTATTGGGAAGGCGCAGAAGGATATTTGCTTCATGTAGATCTAGATTCACTGTCAGCGAATTGATAATCTACCCACATTATCTATTCCATCACACACCTCCATGAACTATCCCACGAGAGTGCATGAATGCGACTGCCTGAATAATCTGAGCAGCTATCGCTCGAGCTACTGGGAGCTGAAAATAACGGTAAGGGGACGCCTCTCGCGCTTCGGCAATGCTCATCATTGCAGGTGTCGTGACGAGACAGCGGTGCTTTCTCTTCGTACCACGTATCTCTGGACCTTCCACTTCGAATTCATCCAAAAGTTCAGGAAACAGCGTAGCACCGATATGTTCTTCGCCACCGCGTCTTCCCTCGTCCCACAAAGCTTTCAAGATGGTACTTTCGGACGGTCGGTCTAGCCCCGATACACAGAATTTGATAGCAACATACTTTGCCAGAATCTCATCACGTGCTAGCCATATAGTTGAATAAGACCCATGGCCTAGTTTATGCACGATGTGATAGCGGGCTGAGCAGAAACGCTCGCCAATTCGCACCGGATAGTAATCTCCGACAGTGTAACGCTCGAAGGGTTCGATATCTTCCATCGGCTTGTACCTCGGGAAGGAAGACTCTGGGTTAGGCTTGTGATCCGACATTGGTTCTGTATAATCGCCCGACGATGTGTACCTTCGAGAAGTAGTGTGTAAAGCAGTGAATATATTGCATGCAAAGCGACGAGGCAAGCAAAATCGTGTATGAAAAGCTGATCGAGAGAACAAGCTTATCAGCATTGCGAAGGCTTTTATCACTGACTGTAGCCGTAGAGTTAGTCATAAGAGTAGGCGCTTCCATGGATGTAGGGTCTTTACAAACGCGATCGACATCAGGAGCTCATGACCAGGCCAACCGGGGCCTGGCTCGGGTGCACTAGCGTCAGGACCCACCGCCAACCGCAGACTCCCGAGGTCGCCGACAAATGTGGCCGACAGCCCTTCCATACCTTCGGTTTTAATACACTTCCCTCTTTGCGTTCAGAAATACTACTCTGATGGCTTTGGATATGTTTCGGCCATTCCAAGGTTGATTTGCAATAGGTAACTGTGGTTTAACGCCGCCTGGATTTCCATTACCTTCACCCCCAGGCGCAGGTCTAGGGATACGCACAAGTACTCTGTGTTAGCATGCTGTATATATGCACAGGAACTCGTATTTCATCCCCATGCTCTCTATTTAGAGGCGGTACGCAACCCCATTGTTCTCCCTGTATCCTGAGCTCTAAATTACGGCACAGTCACTTCCAGGTTGTGTTCTCGCACAGCCTCATTGTCCCGCATGTACCACAATGTCACCAGCATTGACTCCCGCAGAGTAACAACTTGCCCTCTATTATGACTGTTTAAAGCAGTCATTCTGAAAGCGACACTGACAGTCATGCGATCGCTTTACCAGCCCGTTGCATTGCTTTCCGTTTCCCCTCTAGGTGTCGCTAGTCTGGGATTATCCTAGTACAATGAGGTCAAATCTGATGGCTTTCGCGAGAAGGCCCGCATTCAACTCAGACTGTCCATACGACCGATTTCTATTGCGCCTAAGTATCTTGGTTAAGACTCCCACAGTGCATACTGTCTACATATCAATCGCACATCGATCTTGTACTCGCTATGTTGGCATTCCATGACAGCATTCAAATATCACGACATGATAGTGACAACCCAGTATGCTAGGTGCCAGTCGCTTTGAACATCAACACGCCCAATTGATGTGTGGCCCTCCGTACTCCAGATTGAGAGCTTCACCGTGGAATTTTCTTTATGATATTTTTGAGTGTACTGGAATGAGTTTGAGGTCTGTTTTAAGCAAGCGTAAGATCTCATCCATCGTTAGCATTAGTTATCTATTGACTATAAGAATTTCTCAGTATCTTCAGTTACTATCGTACCGCGGCCTGGTTGATCATCTCTCGGGGCCCTCCATTTCGTTCCTAACACGATGTGGATATCACACCTTCCCCGGCAGCTCAGCAGGCACCATATTCACAGCATGTCCTTCAGATATCTCAACTGGACCATGGCTGCTGTCCCATTGATACCCCTTCTGCATATATCGCGAATTGTGTGTGCTCAATTCAGCGTTGTGTGTGAGGTCATCGTGAGGATCGTAGATGTATCCTGGGGGCTGTACCGTCGGTTCTGTAGCACCACGCTTCCTCCGAATGAGCACGACACCAAGGATAGTCAAACAGATCACTGTGAGCCCTCCTACCACTCCTCCTACTATTGGCCCAATGCTTGTTGACTTTTGTTCGGAAGCCGGGGCTGTCGGATTCGATGTTGATGACGGTAAAGGTAAGTCGGATAAGATACTGGCGCTCGAAGTGAGGGGCGTGGTACTCTGGATAGCGGAGTTCGCTGGTGGCGATGTTGAAGCAACCGAGGAGATGCTGCTGCTCGTGCTGGAAGCGGATGTTGTCGTTGCTTCCACCGCGTTCGGGACGGCGAGAAGACTGTCTGTCCTCGCTTTATTTCCGCAGGCAATGTATTCGAATGATTGATCTGGGCCATTAATCAAGAGCACCGTAGAACAAAACTGCTTGGCTTCGCTAGAACACTGTGTTAGAGGGCCTCCTTGCACTATCTCTGAAGCCATGGAGCAACTGACCAAGAAAAGGTGGTGATATCTGATCGATCAGATAGCCTTCCACAACCAGCCGTACAAGAGTGCTCATCTACGCACATGCCAGCTAAACCGCAGTCTTTGGCCGATATCACACTCGTTGGACAAAATCCCCAGAGGCCGTTCGCGGTGTCGACACGGCATCCATAGCCGGGGTCAGCAGTTCGAGGACTCTGGGCATCGCCGTCAACGTAGCCACAAGTAGTGATAGGTGCGAAGGCTTGTCGTTCAAACATCCGTTCGTGAGCGTGAGATGCTAGCTCTGTCGCGTTTGGTCCTAAGGGCCCGATTCGGCTGCGAATTATGGCAGGGCTTGGAGAAACCAGCTCCATAGAGGTCAAGACGACAAGGATGATCAACCTGAACATCTCTCAAAGTGAAATGTTGAAACGAATGACGACGCGTAGAGCAATAGACGAAAGAAGAGATACGGGTACCTGCGACACAAAGAAACACGCAGTTTATGGCATCCCCCAACCGTGCCGCAAATCCACAGTCGCTGGGCACGCGAAATGAGCCATTATCTGTACTACCTCTATGCAGCCACTGTTTCATGGGGCGAAGATGTCGGGATATTTTTAGGGTGCAGGCGGCTTCCGAGAGTAGAGAGTGGCGCTATCAGAGTAAGACGGGTATTTAGACGCACTGAGAGGTGCAATCGGCAATTGGCGTGGAAGCTTGTCTTGGCAGCCAGTGCGTGACGCCGTTCCAGCGCGTTCGTTGTTGTGATAAACGCTTGGGCCCGCCTGCCGAGGTGCGTCATTGGTTGCCGTGCCCCGCGGCCTTTGCTAAGCGCCTACTCATCTCCCACGCGGGACGGTACGAAACCGCAACTATGCACCGTGCACTCTGCAGGATGCGGCGCAGTCTCGCAGCGCCAACTTCATCCACTTCCAGTCACTCAGGAATCGCCCCTCGAACCGACTTCAGCGGCTCAACTGTTGCTCAATCTCGCCCCGGTCCTTTTCCTCCTCGCCACTCTCGACTTCTACAATGGCAGCATTTTCACGGAGCTTGCGATCGCTCCTGCAGGCAATCGCGTTGCTCAGTGTCATCTTCTTACTTATAGCTGGATTTGGGTTCCTTAACCTATCGCATATCAAACCCATCGTCACTGGAATACTTAAGCCGTCTCCTGCAGCTACTCCTGTGGCTGATCCTCCAATAACCCCGCAACCTCCCGAGCGTGTCGATAACAGCGACGGTAGTCCTGAGCCATCAGCAAACGACAATATCACTGCCATTATCCATTCAATCCTGTCACCATCGGATTCAAAATCGGGCTTAGAATGTCCTCCATTCAATAAAGATCGTTATGCCTACTTGGGAGGAGGCTCTTCTGGATCCCTCCAAAGCGGGCGACTCCCACGATATTTCTTTGCATTGGACTTACATCAATGTGTCCATCTCCTTCCGCAATTGATTGGTTCCATCGTAGAAACCATGTACTTTCTCGGGCCACAGAACTGCGTCCTTTCCATAGTCGAAGGAAGATCCGACGATGGCACCTTTGAAGTACTTAACCAGCTCAGCGCTAGCATGGCGCTCCTTGGAATTAGATACCACTTCAAATCGAGCGACATCAACCCTTTGGCCAAAGGAGGAGACCGTATCGAAGGCCTTGCAAAGCTCCGCAACCTAGCCGTGAGAGACCTTATCGCACATCCGGAGCATTACGACGAGGACACTACGGTGATTTTTTCCAACGACATAAGTTTGTGTATGGAAGACATCCTGGAAATAATACATCAGCGGAAGTTCCAGGGAGCCGATCAGACATGTGCCATGGACTGGACATACGTTGGTGACAACCCGACTTTCTATGACGTTTGGGTAAGTTCTGACTGTACGAAGTGCATGTGAGATATATACTGACTTCGTACCTCTACCTCTGCAGATCGCTCGCGGCAAGTTTTGACTGTACGAAGTGCATGTGAGACATATACTGACTGAGTATACCCATTTCTAGGAATGACTGGGGACCTATTCTTCAATATCCCGGAAGACGGATCATGGGATAATGCCTGGAACCTCTTCCATAATGACCCTAAGGCACACGCGCGCTGGTCGAGTTCGAAACCATTCCAGGTGTTCGCATGCTGGAACGGCATAACAGCCTTCACCGCGAAACCGCTCATGGAGAAGAAGATCAAGTTTCGGGCGCATAAGGAGGGCGAGTGTTTCCAAGGCGAGCCGAAGTTGTTCGCCAAGGACATGTGGTTCAACGGCTATGGCAAGATTGCTGTAGTACCAAGCGTTAATGTCGAGTACAGGTAAGTTACGACTGTACGAACTGCATATGAGGCATTTACTGACTTCGTGGCGCAGCAATGAGGCAACTCAGAAGATAAAAAACCTAAAAGGTAAGTTTGACTGTACGAAGTGCACATGAGACATATGCTAACATCGTCCCTCTATCTCTACAGGCTATACATCTAAGCATGTTGCCAATGAAGGAGATATAAAGATCGAGTGGGAAACATCACCTCCAGCAAAGGTGAAGTGTATGCCGGACTATCGACATCAAACGTTTGTTGCTTGGGACGAGGGGCTGAGGCAGTAATGTAATCAGAAATGAAATATTAATACCCGCAAAGACTGTGATGGTGATATCTTTCATGCTCCATGGATACTACTCTGACTATGTTGTACGCTACACCCTTCTTGTAATCACCACACGTATGTCGTTGGTCGGCTTTCTAACTCCGGTTCCTGGAACCTTGCCCGGAAGCTTCCATGCCCCGTCCGCTGGGCCAACGTCCCACATTGCAATGATAGCAACAGCTAATGTCACGATCTCCTTCTCAGCAAATATCCTCCCTTTACAGATTGCAGAGCCAGATCCCCATGGCTTCAGTCGTCCATATCGAGCAGTAAGCTTCCCGGATGACGGGTCCAGCTCCAGAAATCGTCCAGGGTCAAACTTATCGGGATCGCTGTAGATCGAAGCATCGCGGTTCACCAGAGAATAAGGTACAGACACAAATGTACCTGGCTTGAGTTCATGTCTCAATTCTCCGTCCGTAACGTGAACTGAGCTTGAACCGACAGACCTAATGGACCTAAGATATGGGTTTACGAGGTCAGTAAATGTCTCACATGAAGTTCGAATGGGGAAACAAACGTTGGTTCGTTTACAAGACGGTAGGTCTCGTAAATACACGCCTTCAGCAACGGACAATCCCTTGACAAGCCTCGCATATCCAGCGATATCAATTCTCTGGGGATGGACGTAGACATCGTAACATATGGGGTCAGTTCCTCGCGGAGTTGCTCCAAGATCTCGGGCGTGGAATATACGTAGGTTAGCAGCCAGAAGAGGAGTGGTTGCGTGTTCGCATTCTGACCCCAAAGGAGTCCAAGGTCTCCAGCACCACGCTCAGGGAAGGACCAACCTTCCCTCCTATAGACATTGTTCCTTCCCAATGCTGTTTCACCGACGTCGCGCATATCAGCGTCGAAATCAACAGGATCTCCCTGCTGGTACTGGTCGATTCGGCGATACAAAGCCTCGAGTTCAGTGATGAGACGGGTCCGCGCAGCGAGACCCTCTTTCAACACTTTCAAAGGAGCCCACAGTGGCAGCCCAATCATTAAAAGGGGAAAGAGATCGTTATCAAACTTCCACAGATCCTCTAGTGCCTGTGGATATCGATCGAGGAAATCGCGACCGTATAGCTGTGGGATAGCGATGCAGGCACCAAAGTCTCGAACCAAGCTTTGGAAATTTGCCTCCACTTTCTCAACACCACCGGATTCAGGGTTGATCACCCGAATTTGTGCCGAATGCTCCCACAACTCCATGTCGCGAGGATTGGACTGGAAGCTCACGAAGGACTTCGCTTTTTCGGGTATGCAGGCTCTCTCCAAAGCAGCAGTAGCAGCGATCTCGTTCATGAAGACTTTCTCGATGGGTGTTCGTAGATCCTTGTTTGAAGCGTCCAGCTTTTCTTTGAATTGCAGTGAGTCTACGCCGCCGAATACACGGACGAGAAGGGTGTACTGAGACGGCAAAGGATCTAAGATGGATTTTGCCATCAACCGTGTGATGTGCGGCGAATCGATGAGTATTTGGTGTTTTGATGAGAGCCCAAAAAGAGATCCACTGTTTCGCCGCAGCAACATCCTACAAACGCGAACATGAGTATTATTTCTGGATGAATAAAGCTTCATGGTACTCACAAAATACGGCGACCCAGTCCATTCTCGGAGAGAAGATGCGAAGTTAACCCAATCTCAAGTGTTGCCCAGACGGGAAACAGCTGGTACGGTTTCGGTTTCGACGCCACTCGAACGATAAAGATGACGAGGAGGAGGATGATGGCCACAGCAATGACAGCAGTGTTCGCTGCCGCTTTCCAGCTCGCTAGCTGGGAGGCATCGGCATGCGATGAGTGCATTGTGTTTCCCATAGCCGGACGACTGACGAGCGTTTCCTATATGGTCGCTTTTATAGCGTTGGATGTGCGTGGCCTGGTGTTGCGATCGTATGGCATTGAAGGAGAAGCTGTGACTCGATTTGGGGGCCGGGTGTGCAGGCTTGATAAAGCGGCCTCGGAAAACGTGTCAGCCGTATCAGCCGTATTACCCTAGGGTTGTACCTATTGCTGATGGCCTTGGCGTCTCGTAAGGTTCAAATATTTACGGCGCGGCAACAGGAGGCTCCGAGTGCCGGCGGTTGTAGCGGCGCGTGGTGGTGCTGCTCTGCTCGACGTTGATGTTGTCTCCCGTTGGTTTCGTCTCTGACTGTACAACTGATTCCTGCATACGTGGAAAGCTAGCTCTACGTGCCTCGCGCGCCTGAATACGCCCGAGACGGTATGATTTGATGAGACAAATGGCACGAGATCGAATAACCTGTCAGCAGCCACGGGGTCCACGTCGCAAGCGAACAACTTAGGGGAATTAGGCAATAACGGCAGAACGCGAAGATTCGCAGGGCGTAAGTATTCGCAACACGATGTGTGTTGGGTGAATGCGGTCTTTCGCCCAAAGAGGTTAGACCGTCTATGCGCGCGAAGAGTGGACCCGCGGCAACAACCCCATGGATAGTTGGAAGGAACAAACGACTGCCACGCCCTCGTAGAAGCCAGAATGAGTGTTCTGGGCATCTTATTATGTCCAACCTCGCCTGTGCGTACCTGCACTCACAACTACGCCGCGCCTGCCTGCGTTCATTGTGCATCGACACCGCCTGACGCCAAGGGTCTTTACCAACATCGTCGGAGCAGACCTGCGCTAGGGATTTAGAATCGTCCTTCGTTCCTTCCGCTACCATGACAGCACAGAGAGTACAATGTCCTATATGTCTTAAGGACTACAAGAATGAAATAAGCTTGAGGACGCACATGGTTTTACACAACGATGAAGCGAAGAAAGCAAAACTTGCATCAAGGACGCGATACCGTGAGGCAGAGATATTGGCAGAGACATGGAAGTGCGCAAAATGCAGCAAAATACATACCACTAAGAACAACATGATTCAACATCTGCGCACACACCACCGAGAACTATCCAACTCTTCATTCGAGTGCTCTGTCTGCCCGGAGACCTTCAACAACAGAGTGACTCTGGAGGAACACCACCGAACCGTACACGCAATGGACACCGCCCGAAAGACCACCGTAGATGAGAGTCTTGGGTCTACTCTCGGCCTCGAATGCATTTACTGCGGCAGGAAGTTTTGGACCCAGAAGAAGAAGAATACTCACATCGACTTCAGATGCCCCGCAAGAGAACATGAACCCTACCCTGCGCGCAACAGTAACACTAAGATACTCCGAGATATTGAACAGATTGAAGAAGCTATGCCAACTATGGATCGTATTGACAAGCCCGTCTACCAGAACATGTTGACGACGCTGTACCAGCAGCTGTCGGGATGGCAGCGGCAGGATGATGATGGGAATCCGTGCCTCGTGTCTCTCCGCACAACAAGCCTTAGACTCCATCACCTCGGAAAAGGAATGAAACTGAACAGTTCTGCAGACTACGCTATGACAAAACAAGCAAATCGGAAGATCTATCGTCAATGTAGGCTCCAGAGTGGTCTCTTGAAGGCCACCAAGGTACACATAAGAGCATGAAAATAACACTCACTGTCAACTTCCTAGTCTGTGAACGGGTCTTCCTAGCGGCCGCAAGGTGTTGCAGCATTGTCACAACGCCGATGTGCCAAACCACGACCCAGCGGCCGAAACTGGATACAGAAGATCCAAGTAGAAGCATACTATCGCCTTCTCGAAACTCAATTCTGTATATGCTGGTTGGCAAGTGCCTTCTTGAACGGGGCATATCATCCTTCGATCTGCACTTCTGCAATCAGACATTTTGACTACGAGTAATTGTGAAGTCATCATCAGCGACCGTGTTATAGAGTACGGCAATGCACAGCACATAGATCGGAGATGCACATATCTCATTCGCAAATACTCTAGTATCTACAAAGCAGTCTTCCCCTCATCTCTAGCAAAAGCAGCCCCGCTAAAATCGACACGATAGAAACAACGCCTGCCAAATGCAAAGTTTACTCCTCACCCTTCGTTACAGCTTGCCTTTTTTTCGAAAACCGTCCTGAAAAAAAGTTTTCCCACAAAGGCCAGGCTGGCACCTGGGTCTAAAAAAGCCATTTGAACATGGACCGCGGCAAGCTCCGGGTCCTTCCTGAAAGGGGGTAATCGTTGAAGAAGCGAAAGAACATATCATAGCAAACGAGATCTTCGTGACGTAAAATAGTGCAATACACATAAAGGAAATAGTGCCTCGTGATGCCGAAAGGCATGTAGACGTGAGGACTGGTATCAAATTCTGGCCATGAGCGAAGGGTATCTGGTGGTATTGGAAAGTCGTGAGCTTGATGTGATGTAAGCGTCTCGTCCTCCTAGTAGGAGTTGGTGGTAGGCTGAGGTGGAGGCGTAGACAGGATCGAGATGCCCATGGTAATTATAGCAATCAAGAGTCATAGGATACTGCATGCGCTGCCCGAAGACCTATCGATACGTTGTCAGCTACTGCGCCGGATATATCTTTGCGTCGAAAGTATCCAAAACCAATGGCATGGACGAAAATGTGTCACTGACACTCATGCGATATCTCTATCGTCATAGTGATCAGCGCACAAGCAATGATCCACGTCTCTCCGCGGAAGCCATGCTGCATGACGGTGGGACGATCACCGTTTGTGCTTGTGTCACCCAAGACTTAATGCATGTGCCGGGTTCCTGGTGCCGAGAGCCGAGGGATTGTGGAGATGAATAGATAGGAAAAGGTAGATGCTTACCATCTTTGCCCACGGATCCTGCCAATCCACGAGTAAACAATCTTCAGACGCTCGCGAACCCTTTCTGTTTGTAATAAAACATATTTCTCTTCTTCCACGATTGGGACGACAGAGGCAAACCAGTATGGAAATATCGCGGGGTCCTCAGGTGGTTCACCGTAGACTTGGATGATGCGCTCACGAAGCCAAGGCGCGCTAGCCTCTCTCATTTCCCGCACAAACGCTGTGCAACTGTCGAGTAGTTGTTGCGTAGAAAGGGTCTCAATCGCGACTTCCGCAGGGAGCTGGTTCTGCGGGTGGTCGCGGAAAAATGCTTCCGCATAGTCCCGTGCCATGGTGGTTTCGCGCTGCTCTAATATGGCTTCTTCGGCAAGAGAGACATCTTCAACGCGCTCGATGCGGCTGACGTTGTACCCATCAAGCAAGCCATGAGCCCTCACCTTGAAACGACCGATACCACGTGTCTCGATAAAGCTACGCCCATCACGGAGTAGCTCGTAGTTGACGATCTCGAGTAGCGTTCCGTATTCCAGAAACGGGGTCGGACCAAGATCGCCTTGTGGGGCGTGAGTGCGATTGTACATGACCATGCCGAATTGTCTGCTGCCTTCAATGACACGTCGCATCATGAGCCGATAGCGGGGCTCAAACACATGAAGGAAAGTCGGCATTGCAGGTAATGACAGAGTGCAAATGAAGAGCGGAACGTTCAAGACGTTGTCCCCGGCCTGTTCTTCCGCTTTGAGAGCATCGGCACGAGCACTGACCATATCTGGACAAAGCCCATTCAACAAGGAGTTGAGTATGACATTGCTAGATTGATTCTGCAAGGACGCAGGCACATGCAGTCCTCTGCGACAGAAGGGGCAAATGCTACTGTGGTCCATGACACGACCGAGGCAGCGGCGGCAGAATGTATGACCGCACGAAGTCGTAGTCGGGTCGAGCATCAAGTTGTAACAGACAAGACAGTCTAACTCCTTGTGGGTTACGTCGCGCAAGCGTTCCAGCAGCGTGATGTCAAGATGGTCGTAGTTGTCCCCGCTTGCCGATAACGACTGGTAGTGGACTTCGGAAGTGTACCGAAGTTTGCCGATCTCAGCCATGGTGAACGTAGACACGAGACGTCCGCCATGCAGTTCCTCCTGGTGCCCAGGGTGACTAGGCTTTTCCTTCTCTTTCTCGTCCATGGGTGAATCTTCATGCTGGGGTATCTCGATCAGAAGCATCGGAGTATTTTCCGCAGATGGTCTATGCGCGACTATCTCGGCTTTTATCAAGTCCATCAACTTGGTCAACGTCACGTCGACAGAGCACTCAGCAGAAGCGTGTTCGGCCCCGCAGCCCATTAGCGGACACGCGATGCCCATGAGGCGATCCGGCGTGTTCGGGTAGGATATGTTGGTGCGAGGTTGCGGGGCAGGCAGGCAGCCGCGACAGACGGTGTGGCCGCAGGGCAGTGTGACGGGGACACTCAGAGGTTTCGAGCATCGCGGGCACTGGACCAGGCGGACCATCTGTCGGGCGTCGCGGTGGGCGTCGAGGGCGACCGCCTCCGAAGCCTCTGCCGAGCGCTCATTGTCGCACATGAAGGCCTGTGCAGATAATTGAGGCTCAAAGGAATGCTCAACGCTTTCGACGATAGAGCACCCTTTTGTCCGTTGGTGATTCATGTAGATTCGCTATGTTGTGCAATGACTGCGGCAGCCATGTACAGTCGCAGGCCCGTCGGTGGGTCAGGTCGCGGTTTTGGTTGGTTCCGAGGTGGTCAAGCGGATGCGCACTGCAGGTGTGCAGGGAGGGAGGGCGATTATGTAGTCGATAGCGAGGCTGCGTACTTCAAAGATAGTCAAACCTTCGGAATAGGCAAGAGAGGGTTGAAACGTCTTTCACGGAACGGTCGATGCTTTCGGACGCTGGGTCGAGGCGGATCAGCAACGCGCGTGCTGATGCAGGGACGGATGACGACAGAGGCTGCCGAGGGTGCTGATATTATCGGGGGCAGACAGTGTCGAGGTTTATAGGAGCACGCGGGGTGGCAACACGAGAGCTCGCGAGTGGGAGGAGGTGGTGCAGTCTAGCAGTAGAGCGCAGAGCGGACGAGGGCCATGTTCAAGAGAGAACAACTTGAAGTGGTCATCCATGCTGGACGGATAGTTAAAGATCGGCGATGTTGCTCTGCGCCCCGTATCAGTCATGGAAGGCTGCCACCCGATGTCTGTGTTCAACGCTGGGATGCTCGGATCGAGGCTAAGCCTATCCTGGCCCCATGAGAGAACGGCACGGTCCATACGCAGACAAATGTCCACGCAGCCAGAGACAACGCAAAGCCTTGCTTGTTCCCACACCAGATGCGCCTCGAACCGGTATCCCGAGCACTGGGATGACTGCCGCGGCCCATTGATTGCGCCGCCTATCCGGAGTGGACACGGCAAAGGCGGTGATCATGTAATTCCAGCCATTTCAATGCCTTTCGAGCGGCATGTCTTCGCAAGGCCCATCTTCGTTACCAGCAGCGTAGCCGCGCGAGCCCAGCGCAATTGCAGGTGCGTCTATCTGCAAATATTCGCGTCTTTCTATCGTTGCTCGGCGGTAATACATGTAAGAAGCGAAAGTCGTCGTCGTCATGGATCACGTCTACGCAGCCAATCAACGGCGGGTCCGCTCGCTGTCATTTTCCCATGTGTCGCGCTCGGAAAAGACTAGCCGCCACAGAAGACCCTGTAAATCTGGCAAAGGACACCATGAGGGTCCGATTGTGGTGACGACTTGCATTTCACCATTAAGGGCAAACAATGCTTGTGCCTCGTGTCTCGCCCACATTCCGAGCTACAACGTCTGTTCGTCGCGGCTACACAGACCGTAGATACCCAGGCCACCCATCAAGTCTGGACCTTTTTGTTGTTTAGTTCAATATCGCTCGACGCTCTTGTCCCTGGCTGCGGTTCCACCAGCTTCACCAGACACCTGGGCATAACCGAATGAAGCGCTAGACTAGTGGACAATCCTCGGCAAGCCTCCCAAAACGTACCAGGGAAACTCCATATGCAAAAGAAACCTCTCCATGCACGCTTTGGCTCGGCTCCACCAACACGAACATGACTATTGTACATTGACATCCCTGTACATAACGCTCCTCAACGCCCATTTCCGAAACCTCGGATTCGTACTCGCGAACACCAGTTCACGGTGCCCTGGGCCCGCCGTTTGTCCCTGGCCGTTCCGCCTCTGAGTTGATGTCTGATTCAATGCTCGACTCATCTTCCTCGTCGTCGTCTTCTTCCTCCAGCACAATTTGCTCGAGAACCCGTTTGTCGAACAAGTCTAGCATGAACCGGCACGCTGGGAGACGGAAGTGATGTGCTTCCAGAATCTGCATCACCTTGTGGAAGATCGCAGGCTTGCTGAAACCGGGTGCCTTTCTAGCTTTGATTCTAAGCCGCATACATTAGCTCGTAACTTTCAGCCCTTGAACAAGGGACTACTTACGCCTGCAAGTCGTTTGCTGCCTTTTTGGCAAGCACGGTATTGCCCAAGTCAGTCGCGAGCTTTAAGATGCGCGCGTTTATTGGATCCCTGTCGGTGACCGCAACCTTGATTTCTGCATTGGGGTTCCAGCTCATGTCTTCCGCCTGGGCAACCCAGGGTCTCATCTATAATGCATTAGATCATTGTCCGAGGCGAAAAAGAAATCAAGTACTGACCGCAAAGAGCTTGTTGAAGTTTAACGGCAGGCAAAACCCTAGTGCCTCGCCAGAGTCATTGACGACGCCGTCCCATCCATATTCCAGCAGGATTTCCTGGCCATGGAGACTTCGGGAGATCAGGCCCAGTACGTAGAAGGCTGTGCCTCTAAGTGACATGACTTCCGACTGCTCGGCAATCTGCACGACCCACTTGACCACATCTGAGCTCTCAAGGAATGGCGCCCCCAATTCCATCGAGCCCACGTTGCCAACCGCCCATAAGCAGCCCTTGACCTTGAGAATTATCTCAGGGTCATCATTCTCCGACGCAAAGTCTCGAATAGTCGCAGCGAACTCGTCAAAATGACCTTTCTGCTTCAGTAGCTTGCATCCTTCCTTGGTTCTGGTCAGTTCCCGATAGAAGTGCGGTGGCACGAGGCCGTAGTCCGTTGGTTCAGGCGTGTCGTCGTACGTCAATTGAGTCGACGGCTTTTCGGGTATGTCCGCGAGTGCGCGAGCCATGGAGGCTTCGATCAAAGCCACGTAAGTATCGTTTCTTCCCAGGAACCAGTCGTCCATCTCTCTCGTGATGTAATCCAACCCATCCAGATAGTGGTAGCCTACCGAAGTTGAGAGGAACCGGAGCAAAAGTGGAGCACCAATCTCGCCCAGATGATCCAATGCCGGGCGGCATTTCACGACAAATTCCAACGACTCTTTCTGGTTGCAAGCCTCTTCCAATATCTTGATTGCCACTTCACACACTTCCACATCCGGGTCGTACAGCTGCGTCACAAGGAGCCTGATAGCCCATTCCGCTACACTGGTAGAGCTGCTCACTCCCATAGGCTTTGTCGCATACTTGCGCAACAATCTGGTTGCAAAAATACGAATCTCTTTGGAGCATGATGTCATGGCTTTGGAGATGATGATGCGTAGATGACCGTCCAAAGTGTAGTCCATATTGCTCAACAGAGTTCGGATCAGGTCGTCGCGGTCATTGAGCTCGATGATGTGGTAGAACATATTGATCACTCTCCATCTTTCTAGAATGTGGATTCCTCGAGAGTCTTTAGTCAAAGCACCCAGAAGCGCAAAGTAGCCGCCAGTGAGCGTTTCGTTCATCCGATCCGTCTGAAAGATAGGCGACTCAGATGTTAGCCCGCTCATCCGGTCGAAATGCGACAAACACTCGGCAAGCTGTCGGATAAATTTGCTCTCTGCCAGATACTTGACGCCTTCTGGGTTTTGCAGGAGACTTTGCATCAGGGCGCATCCGGCTCGCACGTATCGCTGGTTCGGTTTGGTATTTTTGATCTCAGAGAAACGGTACTTGAATGGACGATAGAACCCCAAGACACGATGGATGAACTTGGTTACTTTGATAGCCTCGTCCAGGCGTTTGGGATTGAGTAGAGGGCCTTCGATGATGTTCAGAATCAAATCCCACTTCCATTTCGTGAACGTGACCGTGTTCAATACTTGGGTCTCGACCATGAGGTTGCGAAAGTGGGCCTCGTCCACCTGCATGGCGGCTTGTAGCTTGGCGGCATGGTCAGATTGTCTGTTTGTCGATGTGCTATCGGAGAGCGCAGTGCTCTTAGTGGTATACAGAGACGTAGGTCCGGACCGATAAAGAGTCCTGTTGATGCTGTCCACTTGATATATGGTACCAATAGCGACAAAGCGGTCTTCTGAGTCGAACCGCGCCGCTGAGTGCAAAAGTTGTGGGAGTACTTGGATCTGCGCGCTCCACGAGGGGGGTAGCAATTCATTGGCCATTTTCAAAACTTCCCCAATTAGAAGGGTTGTCTTGCGCTTCAACGGCAATGTCAGAGACTCCTCTTCAGCCTGTAGCAGTGCTGGCATCAAACCTGCATGTAGAAATGCAGCCAGAACTACAGAGACATAATGGTCTAGTAAGCTCCACTTGGTGGTGTCGTCCTCGGTGCTACTGGAGGTTGAAGTCTCTTTGATCTGCTGGTTTTTTAGATTCGTGACGCGGCCATAGGTAGTCAAACGCCGACCAGCAAGGAAAGAGGATGACCAGGAGGGAGGCTTGATCCTGAGAAGATCGAATAAAAGTTCCAAGATGATGTTCCGGACATGAGGAGTAGGAATCTGTAAGGACCAAAGTAAGGATCGAAGGGGCAGAAAATTGTTCATGGAAAGGGTAAGTAGTCCAGGCCAACTTCGGAGTAAGGATGCTATGACCTTGGCATTGACCTTCAGTTTCTCTTCGTGCAAATGTCCATGAGTGGTATTTGCGTCCGTGAACATGGCGAAGGGAGCTTCCAGCTCGCGCCCGGAGCGCAAAAAGCGGCGTCGCCTGGGAGTATCCAGTAGATAGAGGAACGAAGTGCCAATACTTTCGGCCGCGTGATAGCTTCCTTCCCCAAGAGCATCAGCCAAAGCGCCCATACCTCCGGCTGCAACCAGAAGAGATGGCTTCCGGACAAGAATCTCGGCCAAAGTCAGGGTCGCAATATTCCTCAGTCGGTCTTCTGCGTGCTCGGCCACTGCAACGATGATACGAACTACGGCGCGGGCGATTTCCTCAACGCCTCCCTTGACGTCGAGGAACGCTCGGACAAACTTTAGTGCTTGTTCACGTTCCACACTGGCTTTGGACTCTTTTACTAATGACAAGATGACAAGATGGTCTGTATGAAGAGCCCGTATGATCCGGAGAGATTTGCGATCAGTGAAGGAATAGCGCATGACTCGATATGCTGCTGCAACAACTTCGCGGCTGTCGCTCAGGAGCATGGTTTGCATTCGTAGTCCGAAAATGGACCAGGCTAGGTCGTACTTCAGCGTAGGGTGTCGCTTGAAGAGAAGGACCAGAGAGTTGGCTCTCTCTACATAGTATTCCGGTTGCAAGCCCTGAACTTCCAGGGCCTGCAATATCTCTGCCAGAACGAAGGTCGGCGATTCAGTTTCCTCCTCCTCTCCCACTTCTTTCTCAACGATATGCCGCGACGGTGAACGTGAGAGATTCCGTCGGAAGAGATATGAAAGTCTGCTCTGTGGGTCCGCTGGTGGTGACTTGACTTCCTTTGCTCTCTGTTTCTCCGCAGCCAGTCCCGACTGCAACTGCGCCAATTTCCTGTTTGATATATTGAGCTGTTCCTCGACCTGTAGCCTCTGGTTCTTGCTGTCTTTTGCGTTTTTAGCGTTCAATGCCTCCAGCAGGTTCTCCGAGCCAATCTTGATTTTGGTTTCCTTCTCAATCTGATCCTGCAGCTCTGCCTGCCTCTGCTCAGTGGTTGTGTTGTCATTGTCCCCCACGGTAATTGCGTGCATGTCGAAATCGGGACGTATTCGACCGTCTTGCGCCGTCGAGGGCCGTACCAAAGCGGTGTTGAAGCTGCCAGGGCCTGTGTTGGCGGTTGCATACGAGGCATACGAGGCCTGGCCTCCCCGCGAGCTGGCCATGCCGACCGACGACGCAGAGCGCCCATCTCTACTCGTCGTAGGTGCAAGGAGAGACGTCTGGTCGGCGGCATCGGCCTGTGTGTTTACGGAGCGAGCTGATGGCGTCATGAGCGCGCCTTAACCGTGTTCCCGCCAACCGCATCGCATATCTGTCTTTCGGCGGTGCCCTCCTCTTGCCTCATGAGCATTCGCGGGCCCAGGTGAAGTCGCTGTCGCTGCGGTGCCTAGCCAAAAACGGAAATGTGGCGGAGGTTCGGGGAAGGAGCGGCTGGGGCAGAGGCTAGGGAGTGTGGAGCTGGTGTAATGACAGTGTGAGTGAATGGTGCATGGCGCGCAGCATCGCCATCTCGACGTGTTGCGGGCAGCAGCCGCTGAGCGTGGGGACGTGCACATTTCCCTACCCACCTACCCTTGCAACGCTGAGCTCGCGTCCATCAGATCCACCGCCCTGCACCTCACCATCATGGCCTGACATGCCGCAGAAATCCATGTGCCGACAATTCAGGCCCCGTAGTCCCATGGCGCCTGGTGCATCTCCGGGCGGAGAGCGGTTCTGACGCCGTCACGTGCGCGCCCTGCGCCGCTATCCAGGGCCTCTTCCCTCGATCGGAGCTCGCCGATGGCCATCTCAACGAATGGAAACGCGTTCTGGCCGCCTCTTTGCCGACGCTCCATAGCTTGCTCGTGCCTCAATCGCAAACCGCTCCTGTACAGTTCGGTATCCTCCGTGTGCCGTCCATCAGATAAGGTGCCGTTTCATAAGTATATCTAGCTTGATCGCCCTTCTTGATAACTCTATCCACTCACCTTCAGCTCCCAACTGACCCTCGCCTAATTACATACACCTCGCGCCCTTATCTGAAGCGTTCCAGGCTATTATCCTAATCTGCACAGCTTCGCTCGCAATGTCTCAGCTTACTCACGCCCGCTACGGCAAGGACAACGTCCGTCTCTACAAGGTCGACAAGGACCCCAACACCGGTGTCCACACCGTCGTTGAACAAACAGTCTGTGTCCTACTTGAGGGAGACATTGAGACTTCGTACGCTTCTCCACCGAGACTCTAGCATACCCTATGTTAACGACCTCCAGCTACACCAAAGCAGACAACTCTGTCATAGTCGCGACCGACACGCAAAAGCAAACAACCTACATACTCGCAAAACAAAACCCTATCGACCCGCCCGAGCAATTCGCTGCCATCATTGGCGACCACTTCGTCAAGACCTACCCTCACATTCACGCCGCGCACGTCAAGATCATCCAGCACCGATGGACGCGCATGACTATCGACGGAAAAGCACACCCACACTCGTTCTTCCGCGACGGTGAAGAGACTCGCGTGGTCGAATCCGTGACACGCGAGAACGAGGGTGTCTCTATTCGCTCCAAGATTGAGAAGCTCCTTGTTCTGAAGAGCACAGGGTCAGCATTCCATGGCTTCCACCGTGACGAATACACGCGTCTGCCCGAAACATGGGACCGCATTTTGAGTACAGAGGTTGAAGCTGGCTGGCAATGGAAGCTGTTCAAGAACCTGGATGAGGCCAAGGCCGTAGACTTCAACAGTGCCTGGACCGCGGCAAGGGATATCACTATGAAGGTCTTCGCCGAGGATGATAGCGCCAGTGTGCAAGCAACTATGTACAAGATGTGCGACCTGATCTTGGCCGCTGTTCCTCAGGTGGATGCTGTGGACTATGCGCTGCCCAACAAGCACTACTTTGAAGTCGGTACGTGGGACCAATTGTCTCCTCTTGCATTCATTCGCTAACATGGCACTAGATCTCTCGTGGCACAAGGGCATCAAGAACACAGGCAAAGACGCCACTGTCTTTGCTCCTCAATCGGACCCCAACGGTCTGATTTTCTGCACTGTTACTCGCAAGGGCACCAAGTCGAAGTTGTAGATGCAGTAGCATTATGCCGTCGCACATTGGTTTCTTGTACATTTCTTTAGGTCATCGAGCGAGTTTTGGAGAGATTGTCAAAGGAGAGTAGAACATTATACCACCATTTCTTATTGTCTGTTGGGGACGAGTGAGAGTAGTATATCATCTTACGAGTAGAGCGAATACAACCGTTTTACTCACTTTTGCGGCATGTGATGTGACAAACTAGAGATCGCCTGTAACGAGCGAAAGGACGTCAAGCCCATTCATCAAGTCTCATGTAGCTGCAGAATTTGAAACTTGGCTCAAGTACAATTATGTAGAATTACATGTCTTATACACGCACCCTGATGCTATGGTATATCTTCTCTTGCCCCCTTTGACCACCTCTCGTCATGATACTGGTGCCTCCGCATTCTGTGCCTTGACCTCTGCAAACGTCTTTTTGACCTCATCGTGCTCCACTATACTCTGTCCACCGCCGTTTCCCACCTTTAGAATATTCTCCTTGTAAGGGTGCGCTCTCCCCTCGAACGTCTTCAACCTCGCCAGCCTGTCCTTCCGTAACCTGTTCTTGGGCAACATGCCGCTGACCGCCTTCCTCAAAACCTCTCCTCCTCCCCACTTGGCGATCATCCTGTCCATGGAGAGTTCTTTGAGGGAGCCCGGACGAGTCGTGTGTGTGCGGTAGAGTTTCTGGAAGCGCTTCTTGCCGGTGGTGTGCAATTGTGAGCAGTTTGTGGCTACAACGTAGTCGCCGCAATCAGTCGAAGGGTCGAAGATGGGCTTGTGTTTTCCCATGAGGGTCAGGGCTATAGCGGAGGCGACGCGGCCGAGCGCGCGTGGGTCGGAGCCGATGTCGAGATGGTGCCATGAGCGGGCGTAGGCTAGACGCGTCTAGATAACATATTAGCCCTAGAAATAGCACGTCTGGCGATGGTGACTTTGGCTGCGATCATGGAGTTCTGAGATGCGGAGGTCCGACAGAATACACACCTTTCCTATGACTTGCGACATGGCGGCTGCGAAGTCAATGGCCTAATAGGCCAAGTATAGTCGGGCGTCGGTATTGACCTGGAGTCCGGGGTCCTCGCTCGAGAGATACTGGCGAAGCTACGAGCGGCGTTGGCTTGTCGGCGTGGATGGAAGTCGATGCCAAGCCTGAGATCCAACGTGGATTGGCGATAAAATATGGCCCGGGGACGCCCGCCCGCCCTGCGCCACACCATGGTTAGGTGGGGCCTCGATTTCAAAGCGTCCCAAAGGCGAAGTGGCATGCTCACAACTTGACCATTCTACCAATAGCGCAGAGTTTCAAACAACATTACACTCGAATTCACAACTTTCAACATGACTGTTCCGTCGTTTGAAACCATCTTCGCGGTGCCTATGACCTGCCAGTCGTGCATCAACGACATCGAAGGCTCCCTCCAGCAATTGGGTGGTACGACTGATCCCGATGCACGTCATCCGGCTTCTAACAGCATGTAGGCGTCAACAAAATCACTGCCAACCTTGAAGATCAACTGGTATCTGTCGAGGGCACAGCAGCGCCGTCGGCCATTGTTGAAGCTATCCAAGCAACTGGCCGTGATGCAATTCTAAGAGGATCTGGAAGATCAGACAGTATGCTCCATCTTGAAGAGTCGGCATGTGCGTCGATTCTAACATCCGAACAGGTGCCGCAGTATGCATCTTAGAATCGCACGCACCTAATGTAGAGAACAAAGTTCGAGGATTAGTGCGCATGGTTGAAGTAGCTCCGAGTATGACTATCATCGATCTGAGCATAAGGGGATTGTCGCCTGGAACGTACCAGGCTACAGTTCGCGAATCTGGCGACATATCCGACGGACCAGAATCTACCGGCGCCATCTGGGAGTATCTCAAGGCCAAAAAGGAAGACAAGCCGTGTCGGGGCATCTTTGGAACCGTCCAGGTAGGAAAGGGTGGAGTCGGATCTGTGTTCCTGGACAAGCCCATCCACATCTGGGAGATGATCGGACGTAGCATCGTGGTTGCGCGAGAGCAAGACGGCCAGGTATGCGAAACCGCTAGTTGATCTGAGATCTACTCTGACCTTGCACAGTTTGACAAGAACGATCCGGATACGCTAGTGGGTGTCATCGCACGTAGCGCTGGTGTTTGGGACAGTGAGTGCTCTTGGTACCCCACGTGTTCTGCGCATGGCGTGTGGTACTCTTCGCGTGCGTATGTGCTAACGGTTGTGCAGACGACAAGACGGTATGTTCATGTTCCGGCAAGACGGTCTGGCAGGAGAGGGAAGAGCAGCGCGATCGCGGTATGCTATGAGTTCAAGAGACACCAAGATAGACCAAGTAATAAAGTGCCGTCGAAATGCCGTGTTGGTTTGGTGACGAGAGATAAGGCTTGCACCTTGAAATCTAGGCCGAAACTAAGATTGCGCGAACACGGACTTTGCGAGGCCTGGAATCGTCATGCGTTCATGCCTGAAAACGCCAGGCGACGGGATGAGTGGCTGCAGAGAGGCTGCGTCACGTGGCTGTCTCAGTCGGCGGATTTGCACGTTACAGACCTCAAACGCCATCACTCGATGATCGCAGGGGGCCAGCAGTCCGATGTGCGCCGCGGTGGGTTGCTGGCAGTGAGCCTCACGAAGCGAGGCTATGGGTACTGCAGAGGCGCTTGGGAGAATCGCTAGGCTCTCGGAGCATCGCAGGACGGTGGTGTCATGCTCGAGTCGGCCGGGTTGAGGCGTCTTGGACAGGCGCGTAGCGCTGTGGCTCTCGGGCTTCACGGTGCAGGGATCCAATCACGGTGCCGGGTACCGTGTCGGCCAAGGCTTGTCTCTCAAACGCGCTGGACCTCAGAATTGGTCTCCCCACCGGTAGCCCTCCTGCAACCGCCCGCCAAATTCCCACCGTGTCCCTGTCTCTTCCGAGCATTGCCCTCGAAACCTCCTCCTCTCTCTCCCGGTTTCCCAACTGTGCCTTAATTCCCACACCTGTACGATCGTTAACTCCCCCGCGCAACCCACCGCATCTTGGTGTACCTCGACGACTTAATAGCGACACACACCTACTGGACACTAATTCTCCTCGTCGCGCATATCCACAAGCCCCGGCGGCTACTCTGTAATCTGGTGGAATTGAGACGAACACATCCGGAAGTTTGCGCGTGAGAAGGAACACGACCCCTCGTCCAACGGTGGAGTGCTAGGAAAGGCACTACCTTGAGGCTTGACGACACCATACTGCCGGGTAACAAGTGAAGATCACTCGTCATGTCTCTGAAGCAGGTGCGCTCCTTCCTCCCGCGCGTCGCTCCTGCCGAGTTCAATTACTGATAGGTGGGGTAGGAAATCGAAACCTGGGTGGCAGCCCTCGCCAGCTACGACAACAATGAGTTCGACGTCGCATTGAAGGTCTTTGACACAATCTCCGATACGTCCAAGATTCTGTTCAACTGTGGCGTAATCCATGCCACACTCGGCGAGCATGAGAAGGCGGTAAGTTGAGGGCAATGGCTCCAGCAGTAGGTGCACGTGCTGATGACTACACAGGTCGACTGCTACCAGCGCGCTGTGCGTCTGGACCAGTACCTCGCCGTGGCATACTTCCAGCAGGGTGTGTCAAACTTCCTCATGGGCGACTTCGAGGAAGCTCTCGCCAACTTCAACGACACACTCCTCTACCTACGCGGAAACAACAACATCGATTACGAACAATTGGGTCTCAAGTTCAAGCTATACTCCTGCGAGGTGCTGTTCAACCGCGGTCTTTGCTACATCTACCTCCAGCAAAGAGACGCCGGTCTACAGGATCTGTCTTTCGCAGCCAAGGAGAAGGTAGTACCCGACCATGATGTGATCGACGAGGCTATTCGGGAGGAAGCAGAAGGCTACACCGTCTTCTCCATTCCCGTCGGCATTGTCTACCGTCCCAACGAAGCCAAGGTCAAGAACCTGAAGACGAAGGACTATCTTGGAAAAGCCCGTCTGGTCGCTGCTTCAGACCGGGCCAATGCCTTTACTGGCTTCGCTGGCGCCGAAATCAAGAAGGGAGGCCAGGCCGCAAAAGATGACAGAACTGAGGATAAGATCTCGTACGCGGCGACAAACCTTGTCAAGCCAGAACTTCAGAGCAGAGCACGCCAGCAGTCAGAACCACCAATGAACCGTAACATGTTCCCACCCACACCGCCACCGGAGGCAGACAGGAGGTCTGGTGACAGGAGATCTGGTGGAGAGCGGAGACCTGCCGCCGATGCTCCCATGAGCCGCGCGCAATCCGTACGAGGCGGTGGCCCCAAGCCTCAGCCTCTGAACCTTGGACGAGCTGCCTTTGATCAGCAAAGCAACAACGAGCCGCCTCGTCGCCAGCCAACACAGCGCTCCGCCTCTGAACGTCCACCACCAAGTCGTTCAGAGTCAATGCGAGACCGAGGGCAACGTGATCAGCGGGATCAGCGAGACCAGCGAGACCGTGACTACAGGCCACGTCGCCGTGGGTCTGACGATGATATCATTGACGACTACTACGATAATGACCCCTACCCGCCTTCTCGTGGGAGCCGCGGGGCATACGCTCGCTCAAAACAGAGCAGGCGACCGGCTTACATTGAAGAAGAAGACGAAGACGACTACGACGGTAGTGATCTTGATGACGCCGAATTCGAGATGATGTCTCGCACAAAATCCAGGAGACGATCCCCCGCCCGCTCCGCCAGATCTGGTGGTAGCACCCGCGGTGCAGGCAGCAAAGTCAGAGTGAAGGTTCACTCTAGTGACACACGTTACGTCTTCATCAGTTCGGATCAATTAATCACTGAATTCTGGCAACAGATTCGGGAGAAGTTCGGTGTACGAAATAAGTTCAAGGTGGAGTTCAAAGACGATGGCGACATGATCACCATGGCCGACCAGGACGATCTTGACATGGCTATCCAGACGGCGAAGAGTGTTGCAAGGAAGGAAGGCAGCGATATGGCCAAGATGGAGGTAAGTTCTTGTGCACTTTCAGCTTGAAGACTACGTACTAACTACTTTATCAGGTTTGGGTTAGAGAAGTATAGACTAGAGATACCCCAGCATCACGCATTATTACGATCCACATTACATTTCCTTTCATCCTCGCGAACGCATATTGATTGCTTCGGCGTCCTTGCTTTGACAGCGCTCGATCTTGCTGTATTTGTAGCGAGCATAATTGCTGGTTTTTGCTGGCATGCATAAACACCTGTACACTCTTTTTTTCACAGCCGGACTGTTGATCCGCTATTAGAGTCGGCTTTTGCATGTATGAAAGGCGTAATCGAACCTTACGAATGAAGAACTACCACCAACAATTGTTTCCGCCGCAATGTGATATCGTGTAAATACGTGCATTGGTACATGGAGTACCTGCAGTAGACAGCTACCACGCAGTAAGGCCTTCTGCATGCGCCACCAGCGCGTGGAAGTACCAACAACCAGGTTTTACGACTACCATTCAAGTTACTTTCGCTGCGCCGCAGACCGACTAGTCCTTGACGCCACCGTGCCGTATGAAAGTAATCTACCGAGTACGAATCACCATCGTTATTGCAACTTGCCAATAACCCCAAAGCGTGTCTCGGCGAACTGACTGGCGCGTGCAATGACAACAGACAGCTTATGAGCGCCAAGGCACACTCCACGATAGCCAAACGATACCGTCCACCAACTTGTTCATCCCGACGTATGTGCGTACGCCACGCGTGTGCTTCCGATACGTCCGATTACGCGCCCGAAACAGCTCGTGACAAACCCGCGGGAAATCCGGACGGCAAATGGCAAATCCGCGTCTCCGATCTCGCCATCGTGCAAAAGAAAGGACGTCACACACCGTTATGTCAAACTCAGCAGCCGACGCGCGTATTCCCGCCAATAACGTTGGTACTCGTAAAGGAAGTTGAGGAAAGGCTCAACAAGGCGACGTGAAACTCGAGCCAAGCTGAGACTGCGTCTCGGAAGACGTGAAAAAGAAGAAAGAAGAAAAGACGAACACGATGCGGTTCAACCCGAAAAGTCTATTTTGCTAAGCATTTCTGTGACAGCAAGACAGTGCTTGGTGTGTTCCAGTTGTGTGGGTTACAGAACCTTCATACGCGTCGGTGCGGGTGACGCGCATGGTGTTTCGGATCTTTGTGTGGAGAGAGAGCAGTGACGTACTGCGATGACTGATGGCGAAAGATATGAGGTGGTGAGACGAACTGGCAAAAGTCTAATTGAGAGCACTGCAATGACAAAAGAAAGGACAGCGTGTGTGAGCGTGTTCTCGTCATTGTTATACATAATGTTACAAGATCGTTATAAGACCGTTTTTAGGGAAGACTTTGGGGATATAGTTTCACACTACCGGTAGGTGTGCTTTCGTGCCTGAACACCTTCGTTTTCAATGCTCTTCCTCAAACCAGAGTTTGCTTCTTTGTACATGGCGTCGAGAATCGTTCGTTGCCCTGCGATGGCTACTCGCATTTCCGCCTAACTCGTTCGCCTGGCGCTGGCGCATTGTCTCCTTGTATGAGATCGATTCGGGTTTACGCGGGAAGTAGGATCTCGGCCCAGCTGCTGTGCAAAAAGGTTACGCCAATCTACACGCGGTCATTAGCATTTGCCCTTGCCTCTGTTTTCCTTCTCTATCGTGCTCTATCCTTCGTCTGCAGTGTCGACAACCCAGGGCGACTTACAGCGAACATTCCCGCGGCAGTAACGATACTCCTGTTATCCTTGCTCGTAAAGGCTGTGATGGTGCTGGAAGCGAAGCTGGGCTCGTTGAGGGTACGGCCCTTGCCTGTCATCTGCTTGGGTGGCATCGTTGCGGAGGCGGGTGAGACGCTGCGCAATCCTCAGTCTCGAATGTTTTGGGTATTTGTCTGCGGGGGGCGTACGGAGGAGTTTGCGATCGTAGAAGTGGGCTGTTGCGGGGTTGCTATCGATGCGCTTTGGACATTGGTGATGATGTTTTTTGGCCAAGAAGGGTCGAGCGTCATCGGTTGCTTATGTAAGGGTCTGTCTTTCACCAGTCCATCATGAGCCATCCCTACGTCTTTCGTCTCATGGCACAACAGGTCTGCGCAAGGTTTCTGAGATACGAGACATCACCGCATATATGTACAAGTAGTGGTCTTTAAAGATAGCATGGCATCGTACTATTACAAGTTATTCACAAGCACGGCTGAGCCTCCCTCCCAATCTACGCCTTCTACTATAGCCATGTCGTTTTCCAAGGCCTAACCCTCAGCCGCGCAATGAATACGTTGGATAACCCCGTGTGCAGAATCAGATATTCGCCACCCCAAAACGACCCGTGAAAGACTAGAACGCCGTGAATGCTGATCTGAATGTCCCAAAGGTGAAACACAACAACTAAATGTGAAAAAATGGAGAGCATCCTGATGAAGAGTTGCCACCATCAATATTCCCAGCGTCAAGCTGAGATGCAGGCTGGACAGCCTACTCCTTCTTGCTTGCCAGGATACTGTATTGACCACCGCAACCAGCCCATGTAAGCTTCGTCTCACGTACAGCGGTGTTGTCGATCAAGGTAGGGACCTCAATGTCGTCGTCGGTACCCTGACCCGTTTGGAAGTTGACCGAGAAACCCCATGAGTAAGCCTTGCCGTCCTTGTCAACGACGATGGAGTGATCAGGACCGCATGCACCAGCGACAATGTTCTTGAGGTCGGGAAGCGGTGTCGGCTGCACGACGATCTTGGCCTTGCCGTTGTTCTTGAGAACCTTGTGCTCATCCGTCTCTGCATCAAGCTGGGACGGAGGAAGACCAGTCTGTGAGCCGTCGCAGCGACCCCAGACTAGCACCTGTCCATCCTTGGTGATGGCCAAGTTGTGATGCGAGCCTCCTGCCAATGATTGGACGCCCTTGCCTTCCAGACTGTGTATGATCTTGGGTTGGAGAACGCTAGCATCATCTGCACCAGCATTCTTGGTGTAACCAGTCTCGCAGTAGTTGTTCGCACCCCAGCCCCAGACGTGCCCATCTTCTGCGATGGCAAGACCGTGGTAGTCTCCGGATGCGATGTGTGTTATGCGTTGGCTGTGCTTCTTGATGGAAGAGTCGTGGAAGCCAATCTTGTTGGGCTGCAAACCTTGGATGAGATTGCGCTCAGTGACACGGCGTCCAAGCTGGTTTTGCTGGCCGTTACCCCAAGCATATACGTGGTGGTCCTTGTCCAGGGCGTAGACGTGGTTGGTACCACACACGAGCTGAATGACCTTCTTTATGCTGTCGATGTAGACGGGTCGAGGCGCTGTATGATTGTCGCGTTCGAAACCCATGATACCTTCGTTCTTTCGGAATGTGCCCCATCCATAGACCGCGCCCTCAGTAGTGAGTGCGAAAGAGCAGCTATCGCCGGCAGCGACGTCGACGAAGGTGGTGTCTTCAGGGAAGAACTCGGATGGTACGGGTGTTGGTGTGGCCTCAGCGTCGTTCAAGCCGCCGGTCTCATCCTCGGAGTCGGAGTCGGAATCGTCCGCGTCTAGATCACGCATCTTGACGGGTGCGTTCGACGTGTCGCGTCCAAGGGCATTGTTGTCGTTGACACCCCATGTCAGGATTTTGTTGTCTTTTGTGAGTGCGACAACGTGCATGCCGCCAGTAGCAATCTTGACAACGTTCAAGTTGGACAGAGGCTCGTTGTAGCGCGGCCGCTTCACGTCGATGGCCTTGCTTGTGGCGCCGAAGCCGAGCTCGCCAGAAGAGCCTTCACCAAAGACAAAAACCTTCAGAGGTTCCGTGTAGCGGATCTCGTTGATCTCAGTCTTCTTGCCCTTGTTGCGGCGCGGGCCCTTGGGGTTCGGGATCAGAGCTGGATCGACCTTCGCGGCTTCGGGCTCTGGCGTTGCGGTCTTTGACGCGGCTTTCGGGGCGGCTTTCGCTGCTGCTTTCGGGGCAGCCTTGGGGGCAGCTTTCGCTACCTTGGGCTTCTTCACGGCGGGCGCAGGCGCGTCTTCGACCTCCGGTTCGCTTTCATCGTCCTTCTTGCGCTTGGTCGTCTTCTTAGGCGCGGCCGCGGGTTCAGGTGCAGGAGTCTCTGTCTTCTTTGCGCGACTGCGTCCAGCAGCTGCTGTCTTCTTAGCGGTTGACCTTGTTTCGGACGCGTTGTGCTTACGCTTTGGTGGAGCTGCCTCGACTTCTTTGGTGTCTTCGTCGGCCATCTCGACGTCCTCAGTTTCCTCGGCTTCCTCAGCTATGCCGTTGGCGACAGGCGCGTCTTCGGCTTGCTTTGCGCCTCTTCGTGGGACTGCGAGGTTTGTCAGAGATAGCATGGTTACTGTGGGTGGACGTGACGTACGGGTGCCGTTCACCTTGACATCTTTGGTGTCTTTCTTCTCAACGGGCTTTGCGCTCGCAGAACGGGAAGCTCTAGCCATTGCGCGCGACACGAACGAGAGTTGGCGACACGAACGAAGGTTGATGCGCGTAAAAGCGTTTTGGTTGGAAGTTGTTGTGAGGTGGCTGGTGTTGTCGTGTACATAGAAAAATGTTGAACTGCATTTAGCAAGGCTGGCGCTAGACTTCACATGGACCAGCTCGCTGCAGCCACGGCCCGTCAACCATTCACCGCGTACGTCACTGCCTGATTGGCTACCTAGGCAGCCTGGCTACCATCGACTGACTGACCGTCCGACACTCGTTCGTAACATTTAATATCACCTGTCTCGTCACCACTGCGAGCCTTTTGCTGCTTTGTCTCCTATTTTCAGCAAGTCACTATGTCGATCCTAGGTGTCGGCGACCTTCACTCATGGCCGTCTTATGAACCACGGCTGACCGAGAAGTGTACCGCTCACACGTACGATGTTCTTATGTAATCTACACAGCGTGGATATTGAGAATGGGTCTGGTCCATGCTACACGAAAATGGTTGCCGAGCTTACACACTTCAAGACAAGGGGATGGAGGCCACCCCACAGCATGCAGCTAGAGCTCAAAGAACACCTGTGAAATATAATATCTATGCTGAAAATTTGTCATCGAATCAGTCAGCGTGGCCGAGGTAAGCATTTCTCCCAGCTCCTGACATCTTCTCATCTAACATCCGATAGTGGTTATGGCGTGTGACTCAAGCGAAAGCTTGTCTTCTCCGGAAGACGCACTCTCAAGAGGTTTCTCATAGGGCAACCTGCGTGGGTTCGAATCCCACCGCTGACATTATCTTTTTGCACTTTTTTGCAGCTTGCTGGCGTCGTCGCGGCCGGTGGATGCATCATGCCTTACCTTTTGGTGCTACTACTAGGCTAAAAGCGGGCCCGAGTGGCTGGCTATCGACCTACTGACCGCAACATCCAACATCACCTGTTCATCACCGCTGCAACCACTTTGCTGCTTTCGCTTCCTGCTCCTGCGCGTTCCATCTCGACCTTTGTCTTTCCCAAGGTTGTCATCTGACTACGTTCCAGCATCGCCAGTACCTTGATGGTTGCTTGAGACAACCTTATTTGCGACGGGGACGGGTAGTACAGCGCCATGTCTTTCACCATGTTTCACAAATCCCTTGTTGTTTTTGCCCTTCTCAAAGCGGCATCCTGTGTGCAACCTGAAGCGCCGCATCCTAAAGCGGCTCCTCTGCGCGATCTACCGTGGGCACAGCTCAACTTCCTGCATACTACCGATGTGCATGGGTGGTGGGGCGGCCATCTCCAAGAGGCGTCTTTCTCTTCTGATTGGGGCGACTATGTCTCTTTTGCAAAGCACATGCGTGAGAAAGCAGATGCGGATGGCTCAGACTTGCTGCTTATCGATACTGGAGACCGTGTTGGTGAGTTGGGTGTAAAGATGCGTATGATATGTATACTAACTTCATGTTTCCCCCTGCAGAAGGAAACGCCATCTACGACTCCTCAAAGCCTCGTGGAAAGTTAGTACTCCCTTCAAAATGCAGGTGAGATGAGTACTGACTTCCCACACCAACATCTAGGTTTACCTACGAGATCGCCAAAGAACAGAACATCGATCTGATATGCTCAGGCAACCATGAGTTGTACAAAGCAAACACTGCTGAGGGCGAATACTTCCACACGGTTCCCGACTTCAAAGGAAACTACTTGGCCTCCAATCTAGACATCTACAACCCCGAGACTGGGAAGCGGGAGCCACTCGCACCCCGCTTCAAAAGATTCACTACTAAAAACCAAGGTATACGCATCCTGGCCTTCGGATTCCTATTCGATTTCACGGGCAACGCAAACAACACTGTCGTTCAGAGGGTTGAGGACACAGTGCACGAGGAGTGGTTCACAGAAGCCCTTAAAAGCCAGGACATCGACTTGATCATCGTCTTTGGCCATGTTGACATCCGTTCCGAAGAATATGCGCTTTTGTTCTCTACTATACGGTCGATGCATTGGGATACGCCCATCCAGTTCTTCGGAGGTCATAGCCACATCCGCGACTACAAGATCTTTGATAACAAAGCTGTCGCTCTTGAAAGTGGGCGATATATGGAGACGCTCGGCTTCATGTCTATTGACGGTCTCAGTACTGGCGGTACCAAAGACGCAACGCCTCTAGCTCAGAGTCCAAAGCTCACCTTCTCCCGTCGATACATTGACAACAATCTTTATTCGCTGCGTCACCACAGCGGAAAAGACGCCAAAGAGTTCGCGACCGATCACGGTAAGAAGGTCTCCAAGGCGATTGGTGATGCCAGAGCGTCTCTTGGGCTGGGCAAAGTATACGGCTGTGCTCCACACGATCTTTGGATCAGCCGTCGCCCATACCCGCACAACGAGAGTATCTTTACCTGGATCGAGGAGCAACTGCTGCCGCAGACTATTGAAAAGTCTGATCGCATGCAGGGTGGAAAGAAGGCATTTGTGATTACCAACACTGGCGCTATCCGCTTTGACATCTTCAAGGGAGCTTTCACCAAGGACACAAAGTTCCTGGTCTCTCCGTTCACCAGTGGGATCCGATACATCAAGGATGTACCTTACAAGGCCGCTAGTCAGGTGCTCAAATTACTAAACAATGAGGGTCCCATTATGTTGGCCATGATGGAGAGCAATGCATTCCTGCAGCCACCAGAGGTTTCAGCAGCGCGGTCTCGACCACAACTGCTTACATCTGACTTCGCCTTCGCTAAACTCCCCGAAGGCCAGGCACCTCTCCATGGCATCGATGGGCCACAACCGTTCCCAGGTTACACCACCAAGGACGATGCTGGGGCAGACGGCGATGATACGATCCACGAGCCCATCGCTTTCTACAATGTTCCGAACTGTATTCAGTCAGCTGTCGGTTTCGACCAATCAGAGACAGACGTGGAGCCAGAGACCATTGATCTCATGTATAATCAGTTTATTGAGAAATGGATATTGCTGGCGCTGGAGTACCTGGGGGCAAAAAGAGGGCTGGAGGATACTGAGGCGTTTGACAACGAGAAGAGCTTTACAGATATTATGACCGAGTGGGTGGAGGAGCACTGGGGCAGTGAGGGTAAGAAGTGTGAGGAATGATCAGAAATGAGGCTCTGTTATCGGTCCGAGTGGTAGATGTTGAGACTGCGCGTTTTGTACATATGCCCTACGCGTCGACCATATTCCAATACGGGCCTATGGCTCTTACTATACTCAAGCACTGCCTGATCTCACAAATCTCCAGATTGTGGGTGAACGGAGATCTAGTGCAACCCAATATGCTTTCGCCCGAATAACGCCTTGCCATGATAAAGTACCCAAACTCCAGATTGTTTGTTCGTATCGTCCTTTGACTATCGTCCGCCGCGAGCGGCGCGGGCTTGTTCTCGTTCGCTGGCGTTGTACCTGTGATAAGTGTCAGCCCCTGTCCGGGACGTAATCACCGCAATCGCCTCTTCTCCTCTTCCTTCTGGCGACGCAACACCTTGTCGGCATCGGCAGCGGGCACGTACTTGAGGAGCTTTTCGATCAGATCGACGTGGGTGAGAATCATGCGGCGGCAGCAGTAGCGTTGAAGACCGATCTCGTCGAGGGCCTCACTGGATGAAAGACGTATTAGTGAGGGTCTTGCTGCTGTATAAGACTGGGAGTAGCAAAGGTGGTCGGGTCTGGCTAGAGGGCAGGCGCGCGCGCAAAGACAATCGCGGAAAGGCTTCTTACGCTTCTTCCTTGCCTTCGCTAAGGATGGTCATGTACTTCTCCCATAGGTCGCCGGTGACCTGAGCATTGTGAGTGGGTGCGCGCATGAGCTGGAGAGTATGCCTATTACCTTTCCGCAAGAAAAGCAACGGATAGGAACAATCATCTTGGGGTTTCCGGAGTTTCGGTGTGATGTGAGAGATTATGCGACGACAGCCCAGTAGCTATGAGAGCGCGTAAAGTTAAGGTGAGGTTCTCGTGGTGTTGGACGTGGTGGACGCCAAAGAAAGTTGCGGGCGCGCTAGCGACGCGGGCGGTGAAAAGCTTGGGCCAAGGTCCATCAAAAAAGTTCGAAGCCTTCGACATGTCGACTCCAGACACTTTACGACAGTCGCCCACATTCGTGGTTTCTCACGCCAACACCACCGAGAATCAGCCAGTATGGCGGATGCGACTCCACAACTGAAGAGGAAGGCCGAGGAAGCTGCGGCGCAGAAGAAGGCCAAGAAGCAGAGAAAGAGCGATGCCGCCGCGCAACTTGACGGTCGCAACGGCGAACCTGTAAACGGCGCAACCAATGCAGTACCCAAATCCACGAGCACGCCTACGCCAAAGAAGCAATCGGCTGCAACCCCGATAACGAACGGCGCGATCCAAGATGCGACGACCGACACCCCAACGAAGCCGGCTGAAGTCAATGGCAAGCTCGCCAAGTCAGGACTATCCAAGTCTGCGCTGAAAAAGAAGGACAAGAAGGAGCGAAAGGAAAAGAACAGACAAGACCGCGATGGAATTATGGAGGCTGAAGTGACAGGCACCGCGACAGAAGCCATAGTAAAGAAGAGAAAGAACAAGAAGACAGAGAGATGGATTTCCTCACGGGTTCAAGGTGGATGGTTCATACCAGCCGATCCTGTCTTCTCTCCCGACGAAAAGTATCTGATAATAGCCGACTCCAATTCGCTACGCGTATATGCCACCGAAACCTCGTTGCTTGTCAACACGCTCTCCCAAGACGACACAGGAAACCTCACAACGTATGCCCTATCACCCGCGAACCCTCACCTCGTGTACGCCGCGTACTCGAACGGGCATATAATACTGTGGAACTGGGTGGCTGGCAAGACGGCTGGCCGTTGGAACATTGGTGCTACAGTCCAGCACATGACGGTCATTTCCCCACCTGGGTCTGATTCCAAGGCCAAGGCCGACGATGACCTCGTATACTGTCATGATGTTGATGAAGGCCGCCATACCATCAGTGTGCGCGTCCTTCGTACTCGGCGCCAAGAATCCCGGGAACTGAAGGAAGTCAAGCAAGTGCTGGGTGCAAGCTCTGCGATCCGCGGTCTCCAGGTGCTTTTACAAGGCAAATATGTTGTAGCTGCTACAACTGACTCTATCGTCGTTGGAAAGCGCGCAAAGGCCAGCAAGACGGCTCTTGAGGACTTTGAGTATGTTTGGCGCGAGTTCAAGTTCTCGAAGCAGATCACCACGTTCAGCGTTTACCACCGCGAGCAACAAGACAACGGCAACCAAAGAGATGTACTGGACATTGCTGTTGGTGAGGAGACTGGCGTGATTCTTCTCTTTGAAGACATTCTGGCCTCATTTGCTGCGATTGAGAAGAGCAACAAGGAAGGAGCGGACAACGCCGCGAGCTTCAGGCCCAAGAGACTCCATTGGCACAGGGACGCGGTAGGGTCTGTCAAGTGGTCTTTGGACGGCAACTACATCATCTCAGGTGGCGACGAGTCTGTCCTTACGATATGGCAGCTTGCCACAGGACAACCTCAACACCTACCTCATCTTTCTGCAGCTATTGAGAATGTTGTAGTATCTCCTACTGGTTCAGCCTATGCATTGACACTGGCCAACAACTCCGTCATCGTTCTTTCTACCACCGAGCTCGAGGCCCGCACGAACATCATCGGCATCCAATCGCGTCGAATCGACTTCGAACAACAGCCCAAAGACACCAAGTCTGGCAAGTATCATGGCCTCTTTGATGCGGTACCCATGGCTGTAAATCCAGCCAATCCAGCCGAAGTCTTCTTTTCCGTACCTTCATCACAACCTCGTCGGAAGGAAGGTCTTAAGCCTGAGCCATACTTACAGACTTATGATATCGCGAACGAACGTGCTAAAGGGCGCCAGGCACTCACTCGCAACAACGCGACTGAACCAAATGTCGCGCCAGATGGAGGTCAGATCAAAGAACCCACAGTCATGCACATTCAAGTCAGCCACGATGGAGAATGGCTTGCCACAATCGATGAGGTAAGTTCTAACTGCACAAGACGCATTTGACACACACACTGACTTTTACTCCTTTCGCAGTGGGTTCCGCCACAATCAGATGCTCGCTATCTGAATGAAGGCATTCCAGAATTCAACGAGCAAGAACGTCTAAATCGTCGTGAAGTCTACCTCAAGATCTGGCGACGCGACAAGACCAGTGCGCAATGGAAGCTGGAAACTCGCATCGACGCTCCACATTTCTTCGAGGACGTATGCGGCAACGGACGAGTTTTCCATCTTGTCGCTGATCCTGCTGCTCCGGGCTTCGCGACTGTTGGTGAAGACCATGTCGTACGGATCTGGAGGCCCAAGACACGATCACGCGACGGAGTCATCGTTCGTGGGGCTCAACAGGAAGGTCTAGTCACCTGGTCACTCGATCGGGCAGTTGAGATCAATGACAAGCTCGACATTACCGAAGGCTCGCAACAATCTTTACCACCGCGCACTTCCCGACTAGCCTTCTCATCCGATGGCTCCGTCCTTGCTGTCTCAATCTCTTGGGATTTGGATGAAGATGCTGGTGTCACGCACCTGATCGACACTCACTCTGCAACCATTCGACGATCACTTACAGAGATCGATGTCACAGCTCTTTCTGGCCTTGGATTTGTTGGACAACATCTGGTAGTGGTTGCTGATGCGATCACTGTCTGGGACATGGTTTCGGACGCACTCGCGTACAGTGCCCCGATAGAAACCCCTGGCATCGGACGGCTGGAGCGCGTGCCGCTCGTTCGACTAGCTTGCAACGAAGTCGATGGTACATTCGCCGTCTCACTTCCTCAATTCGAGAAGAGGACTTCGTCGAGGATCTCCATCCACAGTCCAGAGCACCAGAAGGCAATTTGGAAAGATACATGTTTCAGCATCACGCTCGGACTCGCTTCCCGAACAAGCGGGGGCTACGTTGTTCTTGACTCTAGATCGTACTTCAGGACAATCACTCCTAGCGCTGGATCGTTACAGCTGCCCACTCCCCCGCCAGAGGAACACGTCGGCAGGCGGTCCATCGCCTACCCAGTAGACGAAGAAGAAGAGGCCGGTAGACCTTTGGCGAACCTCTTGGTTTCTGAAGATCTTACTCAAGACATTGAGCGCGACGAGCATGTTTTCAATATGCAGGATCTGCAGAATGTGCTGCATGACGGCTCAGTCCCTCCGCCACCGCAGGGTCTGTTCGACAACATTTTGGCGCTGATTGGTGGGAAGCCGCAAAAGGCAGCAGCATAGGAGCTGTATTGCTGTACTATAGTCTTGATAAAATACCACGACATTGAGATGCGTTTGTTCATGCCGAGTGTACTGATGCGTTCGGTGCAGCTAGCACATAATCATGAGGACGAGGCCCGTCGGATAGGTGCACGAAGAGTCGTGACACTGCATGAGAAAGCAGAATGACTTTGGTAGCAAACTTTGACTACACATTTTCTCTTCTTTTCCCAAAAGCTGTACCTAAATACGCATGCCTCTTCCACCCTCGACTAGCCAGCGCCCCTGAGCGTGGCCGCAGCCGCGCTCGCCTCACCGCCACACCTCCATGCTTCCGACTGCCGCCTTCATCCTTTCCCTCTGCGTAGCACACGATCCTTGAGTCCAGTTGTTTCAATGGTATTGCCGAGCACCATAGAGCGAGCCTACGCGAACCTGTTTTGTCTAAAAAAAATCAATTGCTGACTACTCTAGGGGTACGCAAAAACAAATCGGAGGATGCATCACGATGTACCAGGCATTGCAAACCTCAAAAACAATGAGGGTTGCCCGTTCACGGAATCGAACCGTGGATCTTCGCATATCGAACATATGCTGCGTTACGAGTGCGACGCAGTACCACTGTGCTAAACGGGCGGATGTGGTTGACGAAAATGAAAATTACAAAAATTATATTCATACGTTTGTGCGCTTGGAGGATGTGCCAGGCGGCTGAATGCATCAGCTGCGAACTATTTGATGGTGGGGCAATGCCGCAGCGGGGTTACGTATCTTTCAAGCAAGCTCGGTTGGGGGTTCCGCTGCTAATGCTGGTCTGGGTATGGCGTCTCGAGCATTGCAACACGACCTCGGAAGTCAACCATTGAATCAATCGAAACCTTCATGCCACTAAGCAAACTCGTATTATGCTCATATCCAAGCTCTTCGTTGGAAACAAACTTGCGTTTACGCGTCTTTCTTCTCATCTATGTGCTCGATAAGACAGACTTGCGAAGATGGAGCAATGGAAGGTGGGGTGACTACGCCGCAAGCCTGCAGTTTCCTCTTCTACGAGATAGAAGCAACTACAGAAGCGCTGCAAGCACCGTTTCAGACTCTTAGTGAACTCGCAATGTTCTGTGAGCTCTGTAGAACGTCGTTATCGCAGCATCGCATACTATGGTGGTTTTCAAAGAACGCCGAGTCAAAGCATAACCCAGAGGTCGAATATGATTTCAGCGTAAGTCTGAGAAGCTTCAGTGTAAGTCTGACAAGCAATATACATTATGAGTCTTGAAAAGAAGCAACACTAATGTCTTCGTTATCAGGAACTTCATCATCGTACACGAGACTCACTTTTCAGGTCGGTAGCCAATGGATGCTATATATGTGTGTTGGTCTGGAGTCGGTTATCGAAGGCTGAACAGGAATACTTTCATGCCACGCAACCACGAACTCATGATGGAGTCTTAGTGGACGATACCGGCGCCGAGTCTTCGTGGGTCACTAAGATAGTTATGACTCCGCAATACCGAACGGACGGAGTTAGCTTCTGCGTAAGGTACGACTTGCCAAACTTTCCAAGGTTGTATCCAAAACATAGCCCTTTTTCGCTACAAAAAAAGATCGGTACGTTGATTAGCCGTTTACAATCCGGCAGAAACTAAGTTACCACAGATTACATACGCAGCCCGGAATTACCACCACTGGGCCGTGTCACCACTGACAATACAGGCTCAGATGCGGCCTTCCAGGTGGCTGCCAAATGGCTGCAAGATTGTAGTCAAAACCACAGAGACTGCAACGCAAGTAACGACAGGAACTCCTGGTATCCGACGCGACTGTTAGATCTAGGACACTGCAACAGTGAGATCAGCTGTGTATGGCTCATACATACAGCAGAAACGCCGCCGTCGGGCCCCTACGCCACCCTCAGTCATTGCTGGGGAAGCGCAAAGCTGATACAGCTGACCACTGCAATGGCGAAAAGTCATTGTCCAGTATACCAAATCGATGATCTACCAAGAACATTCCGAGAAGCAGTAGAAGCAGCCAAAAGACTTGGAATTCGGTATCTATGGGTGGACAGCCTTTGCATTATCCAGGGTGAAACTGAACACCAGGACTGGTACCGTGAAGCCAGCTTGATGGACAAAGTCTATTTCAATTCCTATTGTAATCTATCTGCAGCGGATGCCAGCGACAGCACTGAAGGCCTTTTTCGGTTCCGTCAGCTTTAAGGCTGAAACTAGCCGTGTGGACCTGGATACCCAACCCGCGGATTATGTCTTGCACGAAGATATTTTTTGGAAACGTCACGTACTGGATGCAAAGCTTAATAGCAGGGGATGGGT
>Ga0265797_10001272_pt1 | contig 44578 bp, 46 predicted proteins | sample P2T30metagenome_FD_192433 | JGI IMG/M metagenome (GOLD analysis project Ga0265797, IMG submission 192433) | Plant litter microbial communities from East Loma Ridge, Irvine, California - P2 T30 | ecosystem: Environmental > Terrestrial > Plant litter > Unclassified | place: USA: California...
AAACGTGAGCTCCGTGTGTTTCGAAAGAAGTAGTGGAAATCAAGGACGAAGGAGAGAAGGAAGAACAGAAACTACAGCCTCCTGAAGATGGGGAGGTAGGCAAGAGTGCTTCTGATCAAGATATGGCATGATTGAACACGGCGTTTACAACGAAGGAAAAGAGGAGGAATTATTGCGTTCGCATTTAATACCAGCTTTTGGATACCACTGCATTTGCGTAGGGCGTTGTTTCTTTGTACTACATGATCATCAGCATGGCAGTTGTTAATATAGCTCGTTCGTATCTTGGTACATACTAAAAGCTTACCTTCCTACCGCTTGCCTTTTCTATGATCTTTGTACAATCTAGTCTTCCGCGCAGTCATTACAGAATCTGTAGATGTGCGAGCTGTTGAGCTATCTTCTGTTGGGGCTCATCCAGGCTAGTCGAGTTAGGCTAGCGCAGTGAATGGTGTCCTAAGCGAGGTGAATCTTGGCAGAGTCACTGGAGCCCGAATTCTGCTTCCTAACAACGACGCACGCCTATCGTTTCCTACCCTCGCCGAACGTTCACCCCAACCCCTTCGACGACTTCACGATGGCGGACACACAGAAAGATGCGCTGTTCAAGAAGGTGCAGATCGACGCCCTGGTACGTAGGAAAAGTGCAAAGCCAGTACCCCACTGTGCGCCCCGCCATTGTGCTAGAAAGACAGCTTCATAGAGGCGTGTTGTAACTACGGGAGACTGACTATGGTCCTCAGGTCGCGATCAAGATCGCTACCGCCAGCGGTAAATCGTTCCCCTCGCTCGCGACCGGCAGCATAGTCGGCATGGAGAAGGACGGCGTACTGGAAATCACAAACTCTTTCCCCTTCCCCGAAGTGAACGCCGCCGCGCAGGCCGACGGACAGAACGATACCGTTGCGAACCTCGCTGCTGGTGCCCCCCGCGCCAAGCAGAACATCGCATACGGCAACGAGATGATCAAGTTCCTCCGAGAGGTCAACGTGGACGCGAACAACGTGGGCTGGTACACGAGCACAAGCATGGGCAACTTCGTCAACCTGAACACGATCGAGAACCAGTTCTACTACCAGAGCCAGCCGAACGAGAGGACCGTCGCTTTGGTTTACGATGTGAGCAGGAGTTCACAGGGCACCCTCAACCTGCGCGCATACAGGCTCTCGCCTTCGTTCGTGACGGCATACAAGGAGGGCAAATTCACGACCGAGAGGTATGTGCAAACGATTCTGTGATATGGGCGAAACTGACAATCCTAGCCTCCAGAAGAGTGGTCTCCGATACCACGACATCCTGGTCGAGCTTCCAGTGACCATCCGCAACTCCCATCTCCTCACCTCGCTCCTACACCAGCTACCCTCGGATGCGCCCAAGGAGGAGCTCAAGTTCCCACCCAACCTAGCCGCTCTGCAGCAAGACCCAAACACGCCTCAGCCTCCTCTCTTCCCCAACTTCGACTCGCTCGATCTCTCCATCGACCCCTTCCTCGAGAAGACGTGCGACTTGCTCCTCGAAAGCATCGAGAACCACCACACCGAGATCAACAACTACCAATACTATCAGCGATCGCTCGCGCGTGAGCAGGCTAAGATCACTGCATGGCAGCAGAAGCGCAAGGCCGAGAACGCGGCGCGCACCGCCTCAAAGCAGCCCCTACTTCCCGAGGACGAATGGCAAAGGCTGTTCAAGCTGCCCCAGGAGCCCAGCCGACTGGAGACGCTCCTCAACTCGAGACAGGTGGAGCAATACTCGAGGCAGGTGGATGGATTCACGGCAGGCGTCACCTCCAAGATGTTTGCTGTCAAGAGCAATCTTCTTCCTGGGGAGTAGTGTGTGGTAGATACGGTTGTGTTTCATGATTATGCTTCTCTTCGTCACGGCATGGGCATGGCGTTGCGGTTTAGCGGTCCCTTTGACGGGACTGGATTTGATCTTTAGATGGAAGGACCACGATGATTATGTGAAGGGGCATTTGTAGCGTTTGCCCATGTGATCCGATGCCAAAAGTTGGAAGTGCTGCAAAAGCGGTGAAATTCAAGGCTGCTCCGCTGGGCGGCTGAATGCTGTTCTAAGCGTGGGAGGCTATCGCCACATAGAGTCGAAACAGACAATGAAGTAATCAACACCCTTCCGCAACAACGATGGCAGTACTCTGAATGCAAAGTGTATGTCTACAACCGTCATACTCGCCAACTCTGATTCCTCGGATATCGGATCGTCGGTGGATCTGCTTCTCTCACGAAAACGGCTTGGGGCTAAAGCAGCGTCCAACACCGGCGCCATCATGCAACAGGCCTCCTCGCCTGTCCTCCAGCAGCTCCGGTCACTGCACCCTGGTGCCATTCAGACGCTCCACCAGTCGCCAGATGGAACGCTATACCCCCACAACCAGGTCCTACCGGAGCTTCAGAACCTCCACACGAGCGATGTATACCAACACCAATATGCCCTGAGCGGGCCACAACACCCACCACCACCCTCACATGCCCACGCGCTGCCAGTGCATTTCGAGCAACATGCGCTTCCGCCTTCAGGACCGTACCCGCCTTTTCAGCCGGCGGGCTATCAACACGGCGCAAGTCCACGATTCATGAACGCGCCCCCTCCCCCACTCCAGGACCACGCGCAACAATATCACGCGTCTCCTCCTCAGACGATACAACGCCCGATTCAGCAGCTTCCCCTGCCACCGCCTGCACCGCCCATACTCTCGGCACCGCAACCACTGCCACGGCATGTAGAACAAGCGCCGTTGCCGCATAAGCAAGAGAGTCAGGAGGAGGACACTCCATTGTCCAACCATGGCCAATTTCAAGGCCTGAAGCTCATCCCCAACCCGCCAGACTTGGAGCAATGGAGGGAGAGATTGTTTCACGTGGATGACATGATTACTCTGACTGAGGAGCAGTATGATCTCTCTCTGGCACTTGGGGCCACGTACTGACCTTGACCATAGATTTCAGACCTACTTCCCGCATATCGACAACGTCTACTCGCATCGCTCGACCCAGCGCCACAAACGGAAGCGCTTTGTATCACACTACTGGGACTGTCGACTCAAGGGGCGGCCACCAGGAACCAAGAAGTCCACAGATCCAGACAAGAAAAAGAGGAAGAGAATTGCGAGAGAGCGGGATCTATGCGATGTCAAGATCAAGATCACCGAGTTCTTCGATCGACGCGAGTATGAGGAACAGCTTGGCCGGCGCCCGCCAGGCACGGAAAACGATCCGCCTAGCCCGATAGCATCCAACATGCCGATCAACCCAGGTCTTAGTGGAAGCCAGAATCAGAACCCGCAGTTCTTCGGACAGCCACCGTTGCTACCACAGCAGCCAGCTGGAACCTGGGATGTACCTCCAAACATGGGTTCTCAGTCAGGGATGAACATGCAGGAATACCTAACATCATCTGGCTCCTCGTCCAAGAAGTTCTATACATTTCAGAGAGTCAATGGGAATGGCGGGAATGGCAAAGGCGACGGCGTTGCTGGGCCACATAAACATACACTCGAAGAGAGTGATCGCGTAAAGAAGAACAGCGTCATCAGATGGCAGGCAAAGATCGACAAAGATGACAGGAGGAAAATGCAGGTAAGCCTCCTTGATCTCGTTCGATCTCAAACTCCACACTCCTTTGTATCGACTCATCTGGCCATGATCATATGCAATGGCGATCCACTCTTCCCGCAGATCAAGTGCATACGTCATTTTGATGCATGCTAAGAACACGGACAACCCCCATCACTTACTTTGCGCTGTTGTTCATGACACTGCCCGCTCCATACCCTGATTTCAAGATTCTCACACTGTTCATGAATTCTGTTTCCAAATTTGTTCGCAAATTGCCTTGTCGTTTACCCTCTCCCTGCACACAACCTCCCATTGTCTTAAGCACTACATCCTGTTCAAGCCTTACTTCGTTCCAATCACAATCATCGTTGCGAATCATTAGTGTTCCTGCTCGATACAAAATGACCGACACCAACCAGGGCGGAGATTCTTCCAAGAAGACGTACCACAAGAAAGCCACCGGAAATGCTTTGACGACAGTCAAGAACCATTCGAAAGAGGACGACCTTAAGCTGTATGGTAGCGCGTTCTGGTAAGTAATGTTCTTAAGATGCGCACCCACAAAAGCGCTTCGGTTTCACGTTCACATTTCTAACATCAATCAGTCCCTTCGTGCAGCGCGTATGGATATCCCTAGAGCACAAGCAAATACCCTACCAATACATCGAAGTGGACCCCTACAAGAAGCCCCAAAGCCTTCTCGACGTCAATCCACGCGGTCTGGTACCTGCTATCCGACACGGCCCAACATGGTCAACCCACGAGTCAACCGTCATCATGGAATACCTCGAAGACCTCCAAACCGGATCCCATCTCCTGCCTCCAGATGCACAAACGCGCGCTACCTCGCGCCTCTGGTCTGACCATGTCAACCGCAATATCATCCCATGGTTCTACAAGCTCCTCCAATCCCAAGACTCCAACGACCAAGTTTCCCACGCAAAGGAGCTGCGGGATCAAATCGGCAAACTAGTTGATGCTGCGGATCCCAATGGCCCTTTCTTCCTTGGTCCCCAGATCTCTTTCGTAGATGTACAGATCGCGCCGTGGGTGCTACGGTTGCGCAGGGTGTTGGGACCTTATAGGGGCTGGCCTGAGGCTGAAGAGGGAAGCAGGTGGAAGCGATGGATCGATGCGATTGAGGCGGATAGGAGTGTCAAGATGACTACTAGTACTGATGAGCTTTATTTGGATAGCTATGAACGGTATGCGGAGAATAGGCCGGGGACTAGTCAGCTTGCGGACGCTGTTAACAGCGGGAGGGGCTTGCCTTGAGCGCGGATGGGCCAATATATTAATACTATAGCATCAGTGAGATAATATTTTTCATGCTGACAGGTATGATGCGGTAGATGATGTGATTTGAGATCGGTGGACTGGGTGGACTTTTCGGAATGACGTTTGGCCATCAATACATGCTGATTGTGATTGTCTGGTTGCAATAATTCGACAATTATTTGAGTGAGTAAGAGAGAGACTCCTAGGATCAAGCAGAACCTTAAACATCTAAGGAAGCATTGTTTTGTGATTATTGGTGCAAATAAGTATTTTGTACGCTGACGCATTGCAAGTCTTGAATGTGTATAGCATGATAGCCAAGGCTGAAAAATAATCACGCTGAATCAAAGGTTATATAGCATGGCATATAGTACTTGAAAGCAGGAAGGAACTACAAAGATGTCAAAAAACGGTAAGGATAGTATCCCCGAAGCGCTCCAGTGCTTTCTCTGCATCCTTCTTACATAGCTCCATTACCCCCATCCCAACTCTCACGAACACGAGCTTATGTTCTGGTGCTTCTACCGCCTCTTGATGAACCCCTTCAGGTGCCTCAAATGGCTTAAGTAGCAACCCTTGAAGCTCTAGTCTGCCGTTCACAGATTGGTAATTCCGCCATGGGTACGCTGTACGAATGACCAAGAAGAAAAGAAGTATGTCGGAGCCGTCCTCTAGAAGTGAAGATGAAAGCTTGGCCGTGTCATCCAGCAGACAAGAACAAATATCATCTTCAGTCCACTGATGTCCCTGGTCCCAGCCAGGACCACAACTGACGTGAAGGCTTCCGTTGTTGTATAGACCGGGTAACTCCTTTCCAAAAATACAGTAGGGCGGATCTTTCCTTTCTCTGTACTTTTGCCACATGCGATCGAGTGGAAGTAATGGTGCTCGTAGGGTAATGTGTCCTCCTGATACCATACCCCTAGGATCGTCTGTAGTAGGGTAGACGTGAGCGTTCAACATCTCAGCGACTTCTTCTATATCACATAAAGCCTGTGGTTTTGCTGTGGGATCATGCACCCCGCCTGTAATAGATGCCCAAGACCAGGACGGTGGGTTTGATTGAGAGCCTTCATGCAATTCTGGACGGCTCCCGCGTTCGGTCCACCAAAGTAAGCTCGTTGGCATATGAGATTTCCAAAGTCCCGCAAGATATTTATCTTGGCTTGTCTCAAACAATCGCGTCAAGCTGGATAGCGCAGGTAGTCGATCCCTGTAGAAACTGATCTGACGCCGTGTATAGTGCTCAACAACACTACCCCAGATAGCGTTTGGAGTGCGGTGACTAGTGCCGATGATTGGTGGTAGCTTGAATCTGGGAAGCCAGCGAGCCGTACATTCGCACATAGTCGCTTCACGGCAGACGAAGACAATTTCGTCTTTTGTAAAATGAACAATCCGCCTAGAGAGGAGTTCCTCCTGGAAACACCACGCACGCCCTCGCAATGTCAGTTCTGTTTTTTCCGGGAAAGGGGTTGAATCTTGTTCTCGCATTTCGTGGCGCTCTATACCGCGAAAAGAGAGAGTGTAGGCTTTGCTGTTGTGTTCTATGTTGACCGTCGAGAGCTTGTGACGATTTAGAAGGCCTTCCTGTCCATTCTTTGCGGCCGATGCCGCGATCGTAAGGTATGCGTTCGAGAATATGTCCGCCATCTGAGCAGACTGTTGAGCCCAGTCGGCTACGGAGTCCTGTACAATACCTGCAAATATACAGACTATCAGCCCTAGTAACGATGTAGACGATACTGATCAAACTTACACAACGAGTCAATCCATATATAATAGATATCAAGCTTGCGTGCCAATAGAATCGCTTCTTGGAATGTCTTAGGCAAATCCGTCCACTTGATCCCGTCCTTTGTGTATTCAGGCAGCGTCATCTTTGTAGTCTTGATCATCGGAGTAAACCCCCAACAGTGAGTCAGGGCTACATATCGAACAGTCTGCTCATCCGGTACTACGGTTCCATCTGGTACGTCGCACAGTCTCGTTTGGAGCACTGTTTGCTGGTTGCCAATATACAACAAACGCTTAGGAACGAACCTCGCAGTACTGGGACTCAGCGAGTCGGAGTACAATTCGTGAGTTGCACATGCTTTGTGCTCGAGATTACAGCTAAAAAGAATGCTTGTGATGAAACGCGCACAATAACTAATCGTTGGGTTGTCACTAAGCGACTCAGAAGAGGCCAGAAACGGCCACAGGCTTTCCTGTCCTATAGTACATCAACTCGATACTCACGTCTCGGGGAGGTTTCTTTCGGTAATAGAAATGTTCCTACCGGATGTAAGATAAAAGTGTCTGTAAACAAAGGCTGTATTGTGAGTAAGAATGGTCCAATGGCGTTGGTGCGTTGAGCAAGCTGGGACGTACGTAGATCTCGCCCCGTCCTCGTTCCCCACTCCCACTGAGGTATACTCAGCCTCGGGGCTTCTACTAACACAGCTCTTCCCCGTGGTATGACCTGTACTCTGCTGTATTCCCAAATAGACTGTCCTATGGTACTTGCGGCCGTCTCACTAACTTCTTGAAGCAGGTCGCACAACTCGCATCCCTTTCCTGCAGCGTCTTTCAAATCACGATACTCGACACTGAAATATTCAGGATTCGGCAACCGTAGCCTTCGGCAAAGCTCGCGCTCTACACCATTCTTCTCGTGATCGTGCTCTTCTGTCGATGACTCAGTCAGATGTGGTAAAGCTGCATCTTCAGAGTAGGTGACACGCAACATTCTGCCACTTTCCAGACAATTGACTGATACTTGGAGAGGTGCTTTGCAAAAGCTGAGATAGAGGTAAACGTAGAGCACCAAAGAAAAGCTATGATGATTGGACGCCGCAATAATGAGATGAGGAGAGCTGGAATTGCGAAGGAGCAAGCTAAGTCTCGAACTGATGATGTCAAGCCCAATAGTGACTAGCACACTCTATCTCTTGCTTCTTGAAGCATTACGCTACGAATCCTCGTCAAAGGAACTGGGGTATTAAGTTGAACGTGAAGAAGCGGATTCACTTCAATATTTGCGGAGCCTCTCCACTGCTAGTGATGATCCAGCCCAACGAGAGAATTCTTCGCGCATTTGATAGCAGTTAAAATCGGATGAGTGAGAGAAACGCTGAAGGGAAGTGCACGCGATCCCTGACAGCCCACTAGCGCGTCTTGCGAGGGGCAATCGCGGGGCACCATCCACATAGTAGCAGTCTCAACACCAAACACGCTCTATACACTCAACCCTTCTCACAACCACCACAATGTTCAAGAAAGAGTGGGTCTCTTACGCGTCGTATTAGACAGATGTAGCTGACAAGAAGACAGCATAACCTCGGGCGCAAAGTCCAAGGTGAAATCCAGCGCCCAGCGCGCCATCCGCTCAAAAGTCCTCGAAGAATACCCAAGGTTAGAACCATATATCGAAGACATACTGCCGAAGAAGGAGCAATTGGACTTGATCAAGCTGTAAGTCGCCAATAGAACCTGCAGCGAAGATGCACGAAGTTCACGAAGCCAAGTACTAACACTTTCATTTACAGACCTGACCGCGTATCGCTCTACACTCTCAACTCCACTCCCCTCTTCTTCCAACACATGGACGACGCGCTCCTACCCCACCTCACACTCGTACACAAATACCCCTTCGCCTTCAACCGCCTACGTATAGACCGCGGCGCAATCCGCTTCGTGCTCTCTGGCGCTACACTCATGGCCCCTGGTCTCACATCACCGGGCGGGCGCCTACCAGGTCCCGGGCTGAGCGACGAGGACAAGGAAAAATACGGCGCCGAAGACCTGAAGGAGGGCCAGGTTGTGGTTATCGAGGCTGAGGGCAAGGAGACGGCGTGTATGGTTGGTGTGCTCAAGATGAGTACGGACGAGATGAAGAAAGTCAAGAAGGGGCAGGCGTGTGAGGCGGGTCATTATCTGGGAGATGGGCTTTGGGGTTTGAAGCTGGATTGATCGGGTGAACAAGCAAGGCTTTTGAAGTCACGAGTCTGAAATCAGGTGTATAGGTCCAAAGTTGCGGATGGCGGTAGAGAGTCATACGAGTGAACGGGTGATTAGGATGAAAAGGTTCTGGTCCGGAAGTCACTCAGGCTCTGATGGCAGATATGCCACGACAAAATATCCCGCGACGTGCATGATAGTCATTGATTCCAAGACGGGATCTTCATGAACACAAAACGGATTTGTACATGGTATCATAATTTTAATCGTGAAGACTGCTTTTTGACAGACCACCACTTACACTAGCGATCTAGTCGTTACAGTCGATTCGTATCATCTTATTGACCAGCTCCACGGCCAGCTCCAGCGCCTCCGCCTCCCATGAAGTTACGGGCCCTGTGTTTCGTTAGCGACTTGAGGTTTCTACATGGCTTTCTCACTTACATCTCGGCCAGGTTGGGGTCGTTCATGAGATCCTGCATGTTGGGCATACCGCCACCGCCGCCGCCGCCTCCTCCTCCGCCTCGACCTCCTCCACCGAACTGTTGAGCCATCTCCGCTATCCTGGGGTTGTTCATGAGGTTGCTCATCATATCTGGGTTGCTCATGAGGTTCTGTGCCATTTGCCTCATCATGGGGTTCTGCATCAGACCAGCGAGATCAGGCATTCCTCCGCCACCACCACCGCCGCCTCCACCGAGCATGCCAGCGAGTGCTGAGAGATCAGGCATTCCACCACCCATACCGCCAGGAGCGCCTCGAGAAGCTTCAGGCGCGCCGACATCTCCGCCCTCCTCTTCGACCTTCTTCTTGGCTGTCTCGTAGCCCTTGCGCATGACTTCTGAGCCGCCACCCTCTGCGTCCATGCCAGACTTGTATGCCTCCATGGCGCCCTTTGCATCGCCAAGAACGTACTTTGCAAGACCTAGACGCGACCAGGCCTTGGAGTAGTTGGGGTCAGCAGCAACTGCCATCTCGGCATCCTCCTTTGCTAGCTCGTGCTTGCCCTGACCTGAGTATGCGGCGGCGCGGTTCGATAGGTAGATGGGGTTGAGCGGAACGACCTCGAGGGCAGCAGTGTAGTGCTTGACGGCAGCATCGTAGTCCTTCTTCTTCATCGCCTCGTTGCCCAGACCCTTGAGCCTCTCTGCTTCATCCTTGTTGGGCCCGCCTGGTCCTGAACCGGCGGCAGGTGTCTGCGGCGTTGCTGGTCGGGCCTCTTTGGCCGACGATGCTCCCTCGGTTGTGGCAGTCGTCTTTCCCTTGAGCTTCTCATAGACGTTGTAGATTGCGAGCAGGTTCTGGTCGCCAATGGCGTCCTTCTTTGCGGCCTCGTCGGCGGGATCTACCTTGAAGGCTTCGGCGATGCAGTTGGCGGCGACTTCGAGCTGCTCAGCGTCGTCGGGTGCTACTGACCCGTCCGTCTGCGAGGTCTGGAGGAAGTCAAGGATCGCGAGCGCGAGGCGCTTCTTCGATTGGAAAGCCTATGGTTGTGTGAGCGACTGTTTACTTAGATAAGTGTGGGGCAACTTACCATGACGGCGTGATGTGGATTGTCGAACGGTGTCGCAGGCTCGTTGTGAGGCGTGCTGTAGTGAGTTTCCTGGTAATAAGCTTATGAACAGGTGTTCTGGTAGCTATGGGATTATGGTTGGTTGCGAGTTCTGAGATGCATGCAGCGATACTCGAAGCTTCCAAGGTTCCTTCGGGCAATTGGCGGGGCAGTCAGCCGCCTGGTCAGTGCCAAGCTGCTACCACCAACTTTTGGTATGCACTGTTGCAACCCGCCCAAGGAAGGAAGAAAGAAAGATTGCATGTTGATATCTGACTTGTTGAGGTCTTATACAAGCCGCCGAATGTTGTCATGTACACGTCTACTCTTACACCCCACTACTATATAACACATGCTAGAAGGTGAGATGGGTATCTACAGGTCTTTAATCGTCGCTCAATCCTTCCCAAGCACCCTTGGGCTTCTCCTTCGGCCACAGCGAGCTGAACCATGATCCTTCTGATGGGAGAGACACGCTATTTGCGCGCGCTTCAACCTCGGCATCTAGTGCAAACTTTCGCATGCGCTCAGCAATTCTCGGGTCCAGCACCATTTCGTCTAGCCATACCCTCTCCTTGGTCTCACCTTCTTCACGCTTTCGTGCAGTCTTGGACCAATCTGGCTCTTCGTGAGAGAGCAATCGTTGTTGCTCCCATTGTGCGTTACTGTGTCCATCTTCCTCGTTTGTGACAGGCGCTTCGCCTGCAGTCTCAAATGGTCGGTATGCACCAAGGACAGCAGCGGCAGTTTCCCTGCCAATGACATCCGCCGCTTGTCGCCTGTTCAAGAAACGGTACATACGGATGGGAAAGTTAAAGAATCCAAGGAGGTGGGGGAGAGGTACTACGGCGGCGGGGCCGAGTGCTTGTGGGCAGTTTTGGGAGAGCACGGCGTTTTGGTATTCGGCTGTTGAGATGTATGGTGGCGGTTGCTTCTTTTTCTTGGGTTTCGTCTCCTCCTCTTTAGGCTTCTCGGCATCTTCTGGTTTGGGAGCTTCGGTAGCGGTGGGTGACGCATCATCGGCCGTAGCAGATGTGGTGCCGTCAGTGGACGTTTCGGTGGACACAGGTGTGGGTTCGACCGCAGCGACCGGTACCTCGACAGACGGTTCTGCTGATGGTGGAGCATCTAGAGGTCCTAGCCAACCCTCATGCAGTCCTCGAACATATTCTTTCCATGTGTGTCTTCCAATGACGATGTCTCCTCCCGGTCCATTCCACCCATTGACGCCTGCTCGTTGCCTTAGACCTTCCAACTCCTCCTCGAGTCCTGGTTCCAGCGGCTCAGCAGTCGCCTCGCCCCTCTTCTTTCTCAGCTTCCGTATTCGCTCTGCTAACCCAGCTCTTACATCTCCTTCCCTTCGGCCCTCTACCGCGTCCCAGTCCAGCGCCGCTGCAACGAGAATGGGCTTGACATATTCATGGAAGTGATCGCGTGCGGGTACTATTCCATCTGCTGGCGGTGCAGACAGGAATATCGTGAGTTTCCGAGGCAGCTGGTGTACGTCCAACGGCTCGTGTGCAATGTGCTCGACAACTGTTGCCCATTTCTGTTGTATGCGCTTTTTCTGGCGACGGTCGTACATGACTGCCGCAGTCCATGATCCGGTAATCGAGAGAAATATCATCCAATTGCGCGAGGGGAGCCTCAAGCGGAGGTTTGGCAGGCCTGCATTTGTTAGTCGTTGTACTCCACACGAGATAGAAGAAACGCGCACCCATCATCCTCCAGACAGGATTCGGAGGCTTCTCAGGTTTCTTGGGTCCGGCAGAAGCCTCGCCAGTAGGCGGTGCTTTTGCATCCGGTTCGGCCATGCTGTTGTTGACTGCGATGGTGGTAGCAATGTTGGTCGCGCGCCCAAAAATTTCCTGACGCCCGTCGGCGAGCGCGGGATTGAGTCGGAGCAGGCTAGCCACCAGTCTCAACGACCTTAATTAGCGAGCCGCGTTCCCCACCACAGCCCCTCACCCCTCCTTGCAATTCTTCAGGTTTGGATTGGGACGTTCCAGTGCGTGGGACACAGAACGCGCTAACGAGTAATTCTCGATTTTCACTAAGAATATAGTTGGAAAAAATTTGGATTTCTTCATCAAAACGAATCACTTCGGGTAAGCTCAATTCGCTCACATCGTCGTTACACACCAGCTAACAACCCTATCGTGGTATGGTCTAGTGGTATGACGTCGCGTTGTGGCTGGCGGACACCTAGTGTCCCGATCCAGATCCGCGCCAGCCTGGGTTCGAGTACGTTTGATCCCTCACAAATGGTGGTCCTGAGACATCTTCTAACATGTCTACAGTTCCCAGTACCGCCAAATTTGCGACATATCTTTTTTGCTCTTGTACTTGACTTAAATCTTTCCACAGGTACCGAGAACATTCTTTTTGCTCTCCTCCACTAGTCCGCATAGAATCTGGGGTGCTTCAAGCGCATTGTTCTCACTGTATCTACTGCCTGTCTTGCATGCGTGTGCTTCTGTATACCTAGGTAGTGAGTCACCTCGCGTAGCAGACAAAACCTCGCTTCCCGACGACCGCCCTTCTCTCGTCACCACCTACACAGCTCTATTGTCAACTTTGTGAAAACTGTAATATATCGTATCTTTCAAAGCTCTTAAAAATGCTTCAGCAATTCAAGCAAGACCAGACACGTACCAAAAATGCTCTCCGGCAGTAAGTATCTCCACAACTTGTAGTCTTCCCAAACTGATCACAAGTAAAGAGACATTCTTTACCGTGAATCACATCTTGCGAGTGTCAAATCAGGTGGGGACAACTTGCTTGCCGCGGTTCATAGCTACACACACGATGCAAACATGGAGATCGTCACACGAGTTTTACAACTACCCCAGGAACTACGTGACGACATATATATGCATCTATGGGAACTCAACGACAAGCATGATCCGAGTCGCAGTCTGCTCTACTGGTGGGATTCTTTCGACGAGCCTTGGTTCTCCAGAGACGATGATCCTAACAAATTACGATGGCTAAGGACACCGTTGATGACACTCCGACCTCCGCACTTCATCGACAAATGCTTTGTAGGACCTGTCTTCGCTAAAGAGGCTCTCAAACAACTTAAAGATTCTGTGGGTAAAGATCTTCGGCCAATCGGGGAGAGAAACCCTGTCGCCGAATGCGGATTGCTCGACGCATCCATGGATGACTTTGTAGAGAAGGACGTTTTTGGAGTTGGGATAACAGTGGAAGAGTTGGTACGCAACTTGGACTTACGGGTAAACTTCCAGTGCGATGCATTGACCGACAACGAATTTGCCGAGATCCAGAAGAGCAAGACACATGATCGAGGATCACTTGGGGCAGGTGCAACGACATACACACGGGACGACTATCTCCGAGACCTCGGTGACGGCGTCGCGGCTCTGCTAAACATTCCACACACGGAACGTGTTACCACTCATAATGAGCATGGTCGACATCTGAATACTAGAGCCAGAGTCATCACCTTAGCAATCAGGCAAGAAGACGACTTCATATGGAGGGATCATTCCGCCATACTAAAACTTGTCGCTCGAGCTTATCACGGACTAAGGGCAAAGGGCTTCGCAGTCAAGGTACAGTACTACAGTGAAGAGATTGAATTGAAATTGTTGTTTGAAGACGACGTCTGGGAGTGGACAAGCGATGATTGGGACAGGAATTTGATTTGGAAGAACACGTTTGGGATAGGTAGCGGCACCTCACCCCAAAGATACGTTTGGGCACAACTTCAGGAACATTTGTTTCGACGCCTAGATAACGACAGCCTCATCGGGAGTTAAAGAACTATACAGTGGGCATTAAGTACGTGTAAAAACGTGTCAGGGGCGGCCTTGAATAACTTGAAAGTGATACACCAGGTCCAAGTATAAGATAAGTTTGGAAAAAAGATGTTTATGCAGGTCCCAGATATGGCTGCCCTCTCGGGTTGAACGGTTGATCAGCCGTGTCTGGATTTTGCAATTTTGGATCTGGCGCACCCCAGGTGGTGTTGAATCCGCATCCTCAGCTACTCTGCATGGGCAGCAAATCTGAATCTTTTCTCTGCTCTTGACTATCGCCGGACTTGTCGACACTACCACTGCGACCACCACCACTGCTACCAATACCGCCATCGGCCTCGGTGCTCTCACTGTCCCTACTACTTTCCATCGTCGAAGCAAACTGTACAAGCATGTTACCATGCCTAACAGTATCGACGATATCTTTTGGATCCATACCAGCTCTGATTCTTGCTAAAAGTTCTCCCGCCTCCTCCTCCGGCAGATCTCTGAGCAATTGGAACAGTTCTTCCAGATACCTATGTCTCCGTTTGGTCTGCGTGTTCTCCGTTTCCGCGTACTGGCAGGGGCTGTCACGGGCCACGCATTCACTGCAGCTGGGTCGTTCGCCGTTACACTAGATGGTTTGGAACGATCAGAAGGGCTACTCTCGCTGATATTCAAAACCAAAGTTTTATACATGTACTAGGTCATGGTACCTTGCTTTTACGAACTCTGCACGCTGCACAAGCTAGAGGCACGCGAGCTCGCTTCGATTGTGTGGGTGGAGCCTCGTTCCTCGGTGAAGCTGCGGGGAGAAGAGGGCGGAGAGGGCGTGTCGTAGCACTGTCGCTTGGACTAGCTTGATTCAACTGTTGCTGTTACATTCCGCACGAGACAGTACTTGGGCTAAGTTCGCTTGTTCTTTTGAAGGCGACTTGGAAGCAGACTACCATTCCCAGACGCTTTGGTTCAAACAGAGGCTTGAAACGAATCTTTACGCGGCCATAGAGAAAAAGGGGGGTGTGGCATGCAAACTTGGCAAGAGGGTTGAGCAACCAAGAAAGAAAGAGTCTGGACGAGCGAGAAGTGCATAGAACTGCAGGCAACCACAGAATGAGAAACAAGAAAGAAACTGCACTCATCTCCACTTGTACAACTAAAAAATACGGCTAAGTTTATCTGAAAACTTGGCTCTTTCATAACATCAAGATTACCCAAACCTCCGCCTTCTAGATCAGACGTGTCCCTCGTTTCGAGTTTCCTAATTTCGCAGCGAGTCGTGATTCTCATGGATATGTAAAAGTTCGCTAACGGGGCCTTCCAATCGCGTTACTTGTAGCATGATATTGCCACAGGGCTCTGGACCCTGCATATGTATGACTGCCGATGAACTAAGCCCTAAAGGTACTATGAGGGTTTTGTACTCGGATGCCATTGTTTGTGATTGAGGCTATTTCGTCTTGGTTTGCCATGTAAGAATGCGGTCCAAGCAAAAAGCAGCCGGCCATTATCTCCGACGCTACCGTATCCGCTTTTACTCGTGAGTGGTGTGTCACAACGGGTTCCGGCAGTGCTAAGTGTTGGGAGCCTTGTGTATCGCCGATTGCATGTAGTGTCTGCGACTTGTTGTACTGTAGAGGGTGTCGGCGCGGGGGCTGACTGCTAAGCGCCGGTTATACGTTCTGGCTTCGGCGTCCCACTGCCTAGTCGGCATGATACCCAGAAAATCGTACTGTTTCCTCAGCGATGATGGTCTAGCCCTCTCTTAGTCTCTCTACGAATCCTATCAGAGAACACCTGGATTAGTATAGACTTCATTGATCTGCGACATTCAGGGCAACATCCCGCGAAAATAGTACATGATGGCTGCCCAAGCAGTGACACGAGAAACGACAACAACGTGTGTACAATAGATGAATACAAATTTCATTCCAACGAGGAAAAGCGAGACACCAGGAATATAGGCTAATACTACCAACACAATAACTCCTTCATGCACGAACGACACCCCTTTCAACATCAACTGCGTACATACCTGCCTGCAAGAGATTCCCGTCCCGAACCAATATTACCCTAGAACCCGGGCCGTCTCAAACAGGGACTTCAATTGCGTCAAAGTAAACAGGAGTACCATCCTAACTGTATCTCCTCACGGCTCTAAGCTCCGCGGAGCAGCCCAGGTGTCGATCCCTCTCAAGAGACTCATACCAGACGGAGATTGCAGACACCACTACGCGGGCTGTCACGACTGTGTTGGTACAGTGCGCGGCGCCAATCAAAAGCGGGGGTTGCTTCGGAACGAGTCCCTGTTGGAGTGCGGAAGTTTGTGCCGCTCATCCTCGCAGACCCTGGTGGAGTTTTGCTTATAGTTGTGGGGACTGTGGCGTGTGTGTGGATATACAGTTGAGCTGCCACTAGTATTTTTCAGCCTGGATGATATCGGGAGATGGCGACGCCGTGATCCGCAATGGAATTCGTTGTGCAGCTGTTGTGGTTGTGGTGGTCCAGGGTGTCGTTCAAGCCTTGGGGTCTCTTGGGAGGCCTCAGTGCGAGCGGACGAGTCAGTACCAAACACGAATCAACTCGATTCGTCCGTACACGCAACTTCTGTTGCGCTTTCGATTCTATGGCACCATAGCATGATAAGATTCGTGTCGCATTGGATACCTGCAAAGAAGCTTGTCTTCCAGAAGTTGTATCAGATACCAGAGACAGAGATGTAGATTATCCTATATCTTATTAGCCTATTCAGGAATATGCACAGTGAGTGCCTTTGGATATACGTCTAACAGTACACAAGCCTTTCCACTCTCTGGCGGCGTTACTTCTATGTGCTACTGCCCGCGCTCCTGCACACTGCCTAATTTTCAGTTGCTACATGGCCATCACACATTCTCCTCCAAGAGCAAAAGCACAATTCAGAATTCAGTAGAGGACGGAAGTAAACGATCTGGAAACTTGGGCATTATTATACTAAAGTGATTTCGTCGCGAGATATGACATGACCTCGTGCAATGTTATCCGTCGTCGCGCTTGACCTGAATCGTCGACTACCTTAATACTCAAAGTCATCATCAGCACTTGGCCCCTTGTTCTTACTGACACTCTCCTGTCTTTGATACATCTCAGCAATCATGCGACTAGAGCTGGCCTGGTCTGGCTTCTTGTCATCTCTCTCCTTGATGAACCTGGGGAACCTCAAACTGACACCCTTGCCACCACCAGAGACCTCATCCGCAGCAGCTCTGTACCGCGGTGACAAGGTCAGATCGGCCGTCTTTACTTCCCAGACATAGCGCGGCTCGAACCAGACGTCGGGCTGGTCTTTATTGCCGGTGGAGTGTGTGTAGAAGGGTTTGGGGCGGTCGATAACGATTTCGGATAATGTCTTGTGCAAGGTCTCGAGAATGGCCTCCGAGAAGCCGGTACCAATGTTACATACTGTCTCATACTTCTCGGTCGAGGGGTTGTAGCAGGCGAGAAGGAAGGCGCCATACCAACTTGTACGCTTGCCCTTGCCATAGTACGCTCCTAGGACGACGAGATCCAGAGAGTCGCCGACACCAGCAAGATAGTCTTTCTTGACCTTGAGCCAATTCTGTGAGCGCTTGGATGGCTCATAGAAGGACTCTGGTCCGTCTAACATCTTTACCATGAGTCCTTCGCTTCCTGACTTTACGGAGTCTTCAAGGAGGGTTTGGATCTCTTCCAACTCGTTGGTGTTACCATACTTGGCGAACGCGAATTCTCCTTCGACAGGTACAAACGCTTCATTGAGATGTTCACGACGCTCACGGAAGGACTTGGTCACAAGGGCCTATGAATGTTAGCACTGACACGATAATGAATGAAATCAGACAAACTTACCTCGCCGTTCAGGTAGAGGATGTCGAAAGCGAAGACGCAGACTTTTACCTTGACGTCTTCGACCTTGACATCTTTCCTCTTTCGCGTCATGAGTTGCTGGAACGGTAACACTTTCTTTTCTACCATGTCCCAAGCCACCGTCTCGCAATCAAGAACGAAGCTCTTTGTACCTTCTTTGACCCAAGTCGGTAGTTTGGCGAGAATATCAGGGTACTTCTTCGATAGATCCTCAGAATTCCGAGAGAAGATGTTCGACACACCTCGGTCACTCTTGCCAGCGCTTGGAGCTATGGTTGCCAACTCCATCTTTTCACCTTCTTGCTTTGCGTCATGCGCAACAAAATGTATCTGCGCCCGCTCACCATCGTACTTGTATTCGCAGGTGAAGTCTTTACCTTCGAAGCGATCGAGCACTTCTGTAATTGACTTTGTCGGTTTTGCCAACATAGGCTTAAGCGGTACACCAGGCTGTAGGCGGCAGTTCTCTCGCAGGTTCATGATACCATGTTCGAGCATTGCGGGGATAATGACTTCGTAGCTGGGAAGCTCACTATAGACTGTTTTCAGCATGGCCTCGGCCTTTGCCAAGTCTGCTGTTGATGGCGTCTTGCCCTCCTGGGACATGTCATGGAATATCATAGCTTGCGCAACAGCGACTACGACAGTCTTCTCAGCAAGACCTAATCGAAGTTTTCCTTCTAGTGTTCGGACGATGAACTTGGCTTCGCTAGGCCCACCCTTGTCCTTCTCGATATCGATATGCTTTCCAGCGTTGTGCGCATCGGCTGCTGACAGGAGCTTCTTGATGCCGTCGACCTTGCGCCCTTGAGCTCCCTGTCCCTCAACAGTAGCAATGCCCATTAGTCCCTTTCGTACGCCTTCTATGGTTAAAGACTTGGGCTTGAACATGGTGGGTTGTTTCGAGCGACTCTTCGCTGCAACGAGCCCTAGATCACCGATCTCATTCTGGTCACTCTTGATTTGTTGCAAGTTTCGTCCGGTACTCTCAGAAATAGCCTTCATGATAAGAGACTCGCCGATACCCAGCTCGATGCCTGCGTAGTCGGCTGCGAGTTTGTTGACCATTAGCATAACAGTCGGTAGCATATCAGATGGAGTTAATCGTAGCACTTGACGAAGGAAAAGTGAGCAGTGGGCGAGAATCTCGAGACGTTTTGTCGTCATCTCGATTTTCGAAAACGTTGTGCAGAGTGCGGCGTATGGCACTGGCTCACCGGGTTTCCAGTCAGGATATGGGTCTTTGATGTTGGACGAAAGAGTAGTCTGGACCTTCTTCCTCGCCTTGGTCTTGACCTCTTCTGGTTCCTCCTCTGAGCTCACCACCTCATCTTCCTCTTCCTTGTTTGAAACAGCATCATCCTCCACAGGCACAGGTGACGATTCGGCCCCCTTCTTGCTCTTTGCAACCTTGGTTGGCGCTGAGACTTCCTCGTCGTCATCTTCTGGTGTCGCAGCTTTCGGTTTAGCGGCCCTCTTCTTTGACTTTTCTGGTGCTTTGTCGGCCTTTGGCTTCGCAGGAGCTTTCTTCGGGCTGTTCTTTCCTTCGGTAGTTTTCCGTCGTTGGCGTTTCGTCGGGGGCTCTTCTTCGGATTCTTCCTCTTCTTCCTCTTTGATCTGCCTCTTCTTTCCCGTGTCAGATGCTGTACTGTCGACTTCCATGGCATCGTCGTCCGTCTCTACCTCTTTCTTAACCGGTGCCCTGACTTCTGCATCCGAATCAACGTCGTCATTCTGCCCCTCTTTCACTTCCTCTGGCGATGAGCGAGGCTCCTCTTTGGTCTCTACCTCGTTCTTTACAGGCTTCGGTCTTGTGGAAAAGGACAGTTTCGATTGCTGCTTTGTTGCGTCGCCGTTGGGTTTTCCGAAGAACTTTCTGTAGACACACCGTCAGTATCGCAGGATAACTCAATGGATACAGTCCGATGTTGCCGCCGCACCCTAAAGTAGTTTGGGAAGACTTGACATACCCGAGAGTAGCCTGCTTGGGAGCCATGGCTACGAAAGTGCGGACGTTGTGTGCGCCACTAGGCTGTTGAGGGTAATTGCAGCGCAGGAAGATGGATGAAGATTGCAATGGTCGAATTGAAGGCAGTAGAGTCAATTTGTAACGCGGTGTGAAAGAGCAACAGGCAGCATTGAAGCGGAAGGGCATGCTCTGAGGATGGATTGAGACGGTGGTCTAGGCGGCAGGCGCGTCGCGCCTGCCTGCCGAAACGCGAAAGTTGAACGGACCCCCGACCCCTGCTGACATCATTAAGCCGACATGGATTAGGCGGCATCTTGAGCATCATCACTTTTGACACATACAGTCTCACAACCCTACAAATCATCTTGTCTACTACTATCGATTGTCTTCAAGCTGGCGACCTACTTCTGGAAACGCTCGGAGCCGTCTACTTCCACTACCCCCTCCCAGCCATCATCGCCGCTCAAGATGTCGAAACCCTCTGCGCAACCTCGCCTCACGCCACAATTCTGCTTCAACCAGACCGCACTGCGAGGTCAGCACCCCAACTGATTTGCTAGCCAGCTCACTAACTAATACACAAGTCGGCTGAAACAGACTTTCTTCGTATATCACGCGGCGCGATTGATGATTCCATCACACAGAACCTTAATGCTCTTCTTACACCAGCGCAACGAGGCTTCGATCCGACATCCACAAGTACACGACAGCTGCCATCGCCCGGCCACGGTCGGTCGTTAGAACCAGAACAGTGTGAGGGTTTCAAAGAGAAAGTGCTGTTCCCAAGCTGGGCAGTACGATCGGATGTACTAGACTATTGCGCGGGTGTTGCGACATCACCGGATCCCGACAATCCGGATAGTGTATTGCGGCAGATTGAGGACTCCAAGGCACGAGAACGGACTGTGGACGAGCGATTAGATCCATACTCGGGACGTTATTTCCCACAGGAAACAAGAACAGAGAGTCTAGCCATGCTCATGCGCAACGAGCGGGCGGTTGAGAAGATCATACGGATGAGGACGTGGAGCATGCTGGGCGAGCGGTGCGGCATGACCAACGAGACAGCCGAGGTGGCGTTCGACAAGTGGAGAGAGATGCAACGACGATGAAGTAGTCTAAGTCGCTAGCCTCTGTATATATTCGACGTATAGACAGCATTGTAGTATGTCATACAATCTCCTCTCCTTGCATATGTCAAAGTATATAGCGATGGCGCATGCGTGTACGATGAATTACGCTCCCAGATTTCCGAGGGCCTCAAGACTGCAACTTGAATAACATGGTCGCATACAGTAGAAAGCGCTCAGTCCAGACTGACGTATTCCCAAAGCTAGCACAGCAGCTTCGTACGTCGGCGACGGGCGACCACAAGGTTCGCATTGTAGAGTGCTGCCCCACAAAAACGCCAAAAAGTCTCTGCGCAAGACGTCCGAACAGCAGTTCAACGACAACGAAGAACAGTGCAGCACGCAAGCATTCAGACAACGGCTGTCAATGCGTCTCACTCAGAAAACACAATGTATCGTAACATAAAGGAATGTCCCACACCACCCCACAACTCCAATCCATCTTTTCACGGATAATTGCAATTGGTAGGAAAGGCAGGCGGTATCGATCTACGGGGCCGGGAACGGAGAACTATCCACAGAAGAAAGAGGGATAACTCTCAGCAAGCCGCTTTCGCGGAGCCACGATTTTTAGGTATGTAGATTACCAACTGATGATGGAGAAAGGGAAGGAGGGACGGAGAGCTGCGTGGTTTTGTACACGACGCCAAGCCGCTAGGAAGGCGTTAGTCAGCGGTGCGCACAGAGCTGGAAGAGTCTGCGGCGGGCTGGGAAAAAGTTCGGTAGTGGGGCAGCGTGCGGAAGAGAGGTTGGGAGCATCATAATATGGCCGTGCGAGACAGAGAATTCAATAGACAACCGGACGTTACCCTTCATATGGATAGCATAGGCTCAAGACGAGGGTCCAGTTCCGGTGCACGGGTCAGGTTCAATATGAAGGTAGAGGCTCAAAGACATGGTTCGGGTTCACACGACAACATACACAGTCAAGCATGCACAGACGAATGCAAAAGTATAGATGGTCAACGGGTTCATGCATGCATTCAAGCTAGCTAGACCCATCGGGTGGTATTCATTCCATCGAGATTCCGTAAGATCGTAATCCGTAGCGAGTCGTCTTTCGACAGCCAGCTACGACATAACCCAGCAGAAGTAACGACCGACCCTCTAGTAGAGGCGCTTGGGGGGGCTCATGGTGGCCTTGATGGTCAAGGAGCCCACGTTCTGCCATCCCTTCTTAAGAAGAGAGACGAGGTAGTTGATGGCCAACATGATGTTACCGATCAACTCGTCCTCAGTCATGCCAACGTTGCCAATAGCGACACCCATGCAGAGAACCTTCTTCAACTGGAACTTGATGGTGGACTTGACTTCGTTCATCTTGTTGGCGAGGTCCTCAGCGTGGGAGACGGGAGTGGGGAACTTTCCAGCCTTGGAGAGACCGGGTCCGAGGAGACGGGGAATCTGCTTGATGAGGGCGTCGGAGGCGATGAAGGCATCGTACTTCTTGGCGAGCTTCTTGATGAGCTTCTTGTTCTTGTTGAGCTTCTTCAAGTCGTCGGTGCTCATGGCGTCGACGCCATGGTGCTTGGCACGGTCAATGTCGTGCTGGTCACCAAGAACGCAAAGGCTCATGCCTGGTATCTGTTAGCCTGCGCCCTTGTACTGGCATGCTGATATCGACTTACGAGGACGGGGAAGGGTGGGGAGCTTGATGGTTCCAGAGAAACGCTTGTCACGCTGGGGGTCGTAGTTCTTGAGACCGATCTGGAGCTCGACGGTCTCGAGGAAGTTCCTCTTCTTGGTCTCGTTGGAGTACTCGAGGAGCTGTTGAACGTTCGTGCGAACGCCGGCGACAGAGATTTTCGACATGTTGGCTGATGTGTCTCCCAGAGGATATCGTTTCCTTTGGTGGCTCTGTACGGTGGTGGTTGAAGAAAAGAAGTGGGTGGCGGCGGATTTGGTGCATTGTGGACGCGAGGCCGCTAGCGAAGGCTGCGCTAAGCCGTTTTGGCGCGTGTGTGACTGTTACGCAGAACGCCGATTGAGGGCAAAGGGCTGAGCATTCGGCAACTTGGACAAGGCCCCGATATTCACGTACGCTGAAGACCTGCAGATTTGCTTGCTTGCTTGCTAATATCGTCACACGTGCCCCCCATATCACTAATACGGGAATACGTCTTTATAGAAGCACGCTTGCATTGCCCATCTGTATGAAGAAAATGATATATATAATACAGTACACTTGCTTTTCCTCCTAGGATCCGTGCATTGATGAGTGCACTACGCCATGCAATGCCCGAGAACTCCTCGCCATGACCATGAGTGTTAGAAGAAAGTAACAAGGCAAGTGAAGGAAGTAGCACCTGCAAGATACAGTGTTGCTACGGGTATCCCATGTGAGAAACCCTAACGCCATAACCGCACCATTTTCGTAAGCCAAATCCGATCGAACTGAGGGGTATGTCGTCTACGCGTGCTGCCACGCCAAATGAAGCAAAGCCGAAGCCAGAAATACACAGAAGGCGAAGAGGGGGTATTCAAGAACGCTGAAGTGACCCGGCCAGATTGTCGATGTTGAGTGTAAGAAGCCGCGCAGCCAGTCCTTTTAATGCATAAGCTGCTGGTTGTTCGCGGCATCGACGACATTGTCAGAGAGGTTGATCAGGAGTTGGGCAAGACAGCGCTTCGTGGCCGCATCATCTCGTAGAACTGAGGAGAAGGTGGCGTCGCGGAGAGGCTCTGGCAGGCACTGACGCAGCGCTTCACGAGCACGGGCGTTGTCGCTCAAGCTGTTGAAGTTAATCACATGTACAAAAGGCAGAGATAGGAGAAACTTACCGGAGAAAGCAGCGCACAACGTGCTTGAGCAGGCGGACGGTTTGCTGCTCCACAAGCTGGTTGACCATGTTGCTAAGTACGGTGCCTACAGCATAGAAGCGCTCATAAGTCTGACATATGTAAGCAAGACCAATGTCATCTAGCAAGATCTTCTGGACAATAAATATTGCCACTGTCTTGCTGAGCTCTGAGCCGGTCTCCATGATACGCAGACAAAGCGGGATGATCTCAGTTGTCAGGAGGAAGTTGATAACTTCGGAAGAGTCGTTCTTGACAAGAGCACCGATGACACCCAAGGAGGTAAGACGGAGGTATTCGAAGGGTCGCGACTTGGACGTTGTGTTGAGGAATGGGTAGAGGAAGAGAGGAATGTGTGCTATAGGTACGTTAGTCGCGTCGCCTCAGTGCAGTTGGCATCTGACCTACCGCTCAAGAACAAGCCACGGGTTTCGGTATGAGAAGCGACACATTGAAGAAGCGCAAGAGCGTTACAAACACGGTTTGAAGCAGCGGCGGTCAATTGCGAAGGGTTGAGCAGCGGGTAGACGGAGATGATCTCTTGGAGGAGGGAGGCCATGACACCTAGGGTCGTTAGTATCCAGTCGCATGCTCGATCATACAATTCTCGTACCGAAAGAGTGCCAGAGAATCAGAGCCAGCTCCGGAACTTGTTCTCGCTTCTTACTCAATTCCAAGAGAGCCGCTTCACGCGTGGTAGGCTTCATGAGCTGAGCTATCCACTCCAAAACGCGCCTGTTCTCCTCCGTCATTCCAATATCGGATGCCTGAACGTCGTTGGCGGGCCCGCGGGGAACGGCATTATTGCCGGGGATAGCGGTGCCATTATTGGCGGCGAGTTGTTGGTGATACTGTCGTTGGGCAGCCGCCTGGACAGCCTGGGCCTGTTGTTGGGCGTGCAACTGTGCGGCTTGCGCTTGATGTTGTCCGTGCTGGCCTACATGATGCTGGGGCTGCTGGTGATGGGCTTGGGTTTGAGCGGGCCAGTCGCCGTACTGCTGCTGCTGCTGCTGCTGCTGATGCGCGAGGAAATGTTGCATTGGCCGCGAGTACCGACAGGTTCGTATTGATTGTGGGTGGGGGTAAGGTGGGAAGGTCTGCGCGACTATATATGGGGAGCGGCGATTGCTTGGAGCGGGCACGTGGATTCAGGGTCAGACAGTGGACAATCAGGCGTGGTGAGTTCGTTTTGGCGGCACTCGAGAGATGAGGTCGCGAAACACCCCACTGGATCCAACGCCTTGGCGGCGCACGCGGGAGCTCGAGCTTTCGACCGAGATCGACGCCGCCTCCGCATCAGGTGAACCTTAGGCAGCCGCCTATACAGTGAGAGAGCCGTACAAGAGCAGCCTCACCATAGTGAAGTTGGAAGGCAACCGCGATATGTTTCCAGAGGCACATGATGCACATCAAGGGTCCAAAAAGGGTACAACCCCGCGAGTGAAGTCAAGAAACTAATCAAGATGTATAGTTTGAGATCTAAGACCTTCCGTCTCGTCTGCTACCAACCACCCGAACTACTACAGAAGGATGACAAAGGAGATTCGTGGGCGTTCTTACCCGTAAACTGTGCTTCAGCCATACTTCCACACCAACGAAGAATTACAATTCACATAACAAAGCTCGTAGAAGTGAACATGTCCCACTGATGCCAAAAAATGATCAAACGCTCCCAAACACCCACTTCAACCTAGACTATCAAAGCCTCAGCTCTGACAGGATAGTCTGAGCCATGTTCTTGTACTGCCATGTACCTCCATCCACTTTCTTAAATTGGATGCCGTGCAGCGTTAACAGCGGAACCTTGACGATCAAGATCTCGAACACAAGACTCATGCTTGAGCCCATGTCACTCTGCACATGTGTCGACGTTTCGCCCGCAGGTACTGCGCGTCGCGGTCGTCGCTCATCCCGTTCTTCGCTGCCATCAGACTCGTCGGTATTCGTATAGCTCTGGTCCGCAGGTGATGGCCGTGATCGCGATTTCGGCGTCTGCGGCGCTCGATTTTGCTCCCGGAACTCGTCACGGTCTCTATCGCCGCCGCCCATGAACCCCCCGAAGCTGATCTTCCTCTTATGGGCCCCGCTCGGCGGGGAAGCTGGCGAATCCATGGGCTTGTTCATATCAATACTGGGTGCATGTCGGCATCTAAAACCACCTTTGACTTCACTCCACTCGACCCCAAGTTGATCAAGCACCCTAATCAGATCATCCTGGATGACAGGCAGTGGCTTCGTGCTTGTCGTAGAGACGCTGAAAAGACCTTTGAGAAACACAGGCTTAACAGCGTCTGGACTTCGACTAGCTTCTGCCTGTGCTTCTGCCAGCTCTGCATCTGTCTCTTCGGGTACGTTTGCTTCCTTCGCTTGCTCTCGCTTTGCCCTCCGTGCTTGAATACTTTCTCGTCGCGCATGGCCGAGCGACTTCGCCCGCGACGCCTGCATAGGTCGCGGGCTCGATGTAAGGTCATCAGAAGCAGCATCGTTGGTTGGACGAACCTTGTGCGCACTCAGCTCGGATCTATCTGACCCACTTGTGGGAGGAGGGTTTCCAGGGTCTTCCGAAGATCGTCCACGGCGACTGAGTCGCCTCCGGAGATCAGCCGAGTTAACGCTTGTGGAGCGGCCAAGTGCTTTCAGCTTCCGAGCGGCGCTGTTGCCGCTGCCAGGAGGGGAGAGCAGTTCAGGTTGGTTATTTGCACTGTTTGTGCTCTCTGGAAGATGCGGTACAGAGCCTTCGTCACGGCCACGCGCCCTTCGAATGCTGAAGCTTTTTCTCGGTACGGAAGCTGGCGCCGGGGCAGGCTCGGCGGGACTGGAAATTGCAACGGCCGGAGTGGGTGGAGGCATAGGCTCAACGGACCGGTCTTTGTCATGACTTCGGTACTTTCTGGTACTGAAGCGGCGTAACAGACCAACAGCGGCACCCTCCTTCTTTGGCTGTTCAGCCTGAACGTGAGGCGGCAGCACTGGGGGTGGATTGTTGAGATCCACTCTTTTCAGGCCCTCGGTGAGGTCATCCTCTCCATGTGTCCTAGCTCTCGGTCGCGACCTTCCACCTGTAGGCTTTTCGCCTGCCATCTCGTAGGCAGCTGAGTTGGTATACGCTGCCGGTGGGGGTGGAAGATCTGGCATCTTCAGTGGCTTCTCGTCTGGCTCCTGAGGCATGGCGGCAGGACCTGGGTTTGCTTCTTGTCGTTCACGGTCTCTCTTTTCTTTGACGAGGAAATAGACAGAAAGCAGAGGACTGTATGCGTTCACTGGGTCCATTCCCCGTTGGATATCTTCAGACGATGAAGCTGTCAATTGCTCCCGACTTCCAATGGAAGTGCGTCTCTTGTAGAAGTCGAACATACCCCTCTTCTTCTCTGCTTCTGGTGTTTGAGCAGTGGCCCTGCGAGCGGCTGTTCGAACCGCACGTTGATACTCCTCCGACTGGATGACATTGGTCAATTGTGTGGTAATGTATTCAGTGGTACCAAAATCGAAACCCTGCATCTTCTCGATGATCTCGCTGTCCAGGGGTAGTTGCACGGGTTCTCTGTGAGGCAGGTAGTTTTCCGGAGGACTGTTGAATCCCTTGGTAAGCCAGGGATGGCTCATGATTTCCGAGAGAGTCAATCGCTGAGTTGGGTCGGTCTGGAGCATTCTGTGGATCAGATTGCGGCATTCTGGATACGGTCAGCTTGAGAGGAGATATTGTCTTTGGACAACATACCCGCAGATAGCCATGGAGGATAGTCAACATGGCCCTTCTTAATCTTGGCGTGAAGCTGCGGCATGCTCTGGTCGTCGAACGGCACCTTGCCGCAGACGAGGACGTACAATACAATGCCGAAACTCCAGACATCAACCTCGGGGCCAGTATATTGCTTAGCCTGGAGCAGTTCTGGGGCGGCAAAGTACAGACTTCCACAGAACGTCTTTAGCTGATTTCTTGGTGAGAACAAGTTACTCAACCCGAAATCAATAATCTTGATATCACCCATCTTGCTAATAAGGATGTTCTCGATCTTAAGATCTCGATGCACAATGCTATTCCTGTGGCAGTAGTCGAGGGCACTGGCGATCTGTCGAGCGAACTTGCGCGCCTGCTTTTCCTTCAAGCGGCCGTGAGAGATGATGTAGTCGAGCATCTGCCCGCCGTTGACGAACTCGAACATCATGTACCAGTGGAAGTTCGTGCGCACCACATCCTTCATGCCGCATATGTAAGGGTGGTTCAGCAGACTGACAATGGCGGCCTCCCTGGCTGTGCGGACTTCTTTGGAGTGGTCGGCTCGTTCACGGTCGGCAGCGCTCTGGTGCTGGTCTTGGGACTGTCGGGGTACGATCTTGACGGCGGCCTACGGGTGGTTAGCACAGAGCCTTGGCTGTCATTGTGTTGCAGTATGCGCGATTAAGCGCATGCCCCTCCATGTGCCAACACGGTGACGACCAGAGATACACACCTGCTCCCCAGTCTCGGCGTTCTTCGCCAGCTTGACCTTGCCCATGCTGCCAGCGCCAATTGTCTTTCCTAGCGCCCATGTTCCTGTGCTGGGCGCGGTGATGGTGGTCCTGCGCTTGTTTACGGCCTGAGGCTGGCCCGGCCTGGCTTCGGCAGCTACGCCGTTGATGGGCATTGCGGAAGTTGTCGACGCGTCAGACGCATACCGCGAGTGGCTTCGTCTGCTGGATTCGGTGCGGGCTGGGTCTTCGCTGCGACGTGAGGGCTGCTCCTGGGCGACGTTGCTCTGCTCGTAGTCTCTCCGGGCGACGTTGGGGAGGCCGCTCTGCTGCTGATGGCGGCTGGGCGCGTGTCCAGTGGGCCGGCTCTGGGTGCTCTGGGAGCGTTGGGGTCTGTCTACGGATCTGCGCGAAGAAGAGGAAGTGCGCACGACTGCGGGCGATGATGGGGCGGCGGCCGACATGGCGAATGCTCTCTACCACGGTACGCGCAACGCAGGGAGCAGATGCAGGCCTCGATTAGCACAGACGCACAGGGCGTGGAGCGAGCGCAGAAGCGACCACCGGCAAGGCTATCGTGACAATGTGAAGAGATTACTTTGTCGCTCCTCGGTGGGTAATGCGGCGTAAGTGTACAAGAGGTTAGGGGCCGGTGGACGGTTGTGGTCGCGAAACTTGGCACAGGCGGCGGCGTGTTGGGTGTGCGTCTGTCTGGACGTATGCAGGTCCCAGGGCAGCCAGCACCGGGTTACAGCAGATGAGCAGATGCAGGATCCAAGTCGAGGACAGCATGTATTACGGCCAACGCGAGCTTGTGTGTTGTTTTGTTCATGTCTATTTCCGGTTCGAGGCCAAACGCGATAGCTCCCTCCTTCCACGCCTAGCTCGTCTACCAATACCGCGCCAGGTTGGGCCGATACGGTGGGGTAGGTACAGCTTCGGGGCCATGCATTCATCCTGGCTTTCACCCCATCTACATGCCTATACCCTTCGTCTTCGAGACAAAGACAGCATCGCCTCCTGACGCCTTCGTCTCCAGAACATTGTGTTGCTGGCGCCATATCAGGGTCCCTGGCCTTAGCCGCGATACCAGCCATGCTTTTATGCTCATTAGGCCCAAAGACCCAGGCGCGGCACGACATCATCGGGCCCACTCTAGCTCACTAACTCCTTAGTTCAACGGCAGTCAAGTCGACAAGAGCTGAGCAATGTGCGGTGAAAGCCATCTATTGTAGGCTTCGAGTCTGGTAGAGCTGTGCACTGCCTGCTTCGGAGCGCATGCAATTCATAGCTCTTACATACCTCGTGGCTGCATTTAGTTGGGTAGACTAACCTAGCCAATGAGACGGCGGCTGATTAGTCACCTACCCGCCCGCTTGCTCGTGATCGCGCGCTCCAACTTTCCTTCGCTTGACTATAGGGCAGACCAAGTCCATCAGATGCAATAGTCAATTTCTGTATAGAAGAAACTGACTCGCCACCAATTACCACGAATTACGCGACCCTGTTCCTACCGTTACAATGGCATACAAGCGGCCGCGCGCGCCTTCTCCAACCAACGCCCAAAAGCGTTCTCGCGGCGGACAAACAGCCTACATATCCCTTGGCACCGAGCTCCCTGATGAAGATGGAGATGACGGGGCTTTCGTCCCTGTGTGGAAGCAGACTGTAACAGACGAGAAGGGTAGAAGGAGGCTTCACGGCGCATTCACTGGAGGTTTCAGTGCAGGGTAAGTTTCCGAGCCACACCTTCCACGAACGTAAGACTTCTTGACTATGCTAAGATACTTTAATACAGTTGGATCTAAAGAAGGATGGACCCCGAAAACGTTCGTTTCCTCTCGCGCAAACCGCAACAAAGACCAGCCTAGTGGTCAAGCCCAGCGAGCCGAAGACTTCATGGACGAGGAAGATCTGGCGGCAGCAGCAGAGTCACGGCAGCTAGAGACTGCGCAAAACTTCGCTGGTATAGGCGAAGCTGGACGCGCGAACGACGATGGACTTTTCGGCCTCTTCGTAACTCAGGAAGAGACAATGGGAGTGAAGCTCGCGCAGAAGATGGGCTGGCGACGAGACCAGGGCATTGGTCGCAAAGTGCGCCGAAATGCCGACCTTGAAGATGGTGCATCCGGTTCCAAGGACGAGTCAGCTCATATGTTTGCACCCCAAGATGCTCGGATCATGACCTTGCCACGAGAAGAGGTCCGTCGCAAAGGCTTGGGATACACATCAGAAGCCCGCTTGGGCGTTGTAGAGGAAAACGCTGGGGACCAGTCATCCAAGTTCGACCTGCACTATCTCGAAGGTCCGAAGAAGGCATCAACCGTAAAGAAGCCCGGGCTGAAGAAATCTTCTTTTGGGGTTGGTGTGCTCAACGACACTGGTTCTGACGACGAAGATCCTTACGAACTGGGCCCAAAAATTACGTTCAATAAGACCATAGGCAAAGAGAAGAAAGTGAAGAAGCCCAGCAAGTTCGCCAAAGCAGGAGCGGGAGAAAAGGTTGTCTTTGTTCCGAAGAAGAGTTCGTCGAAGGCTTTGGTCTCGCTAAGCAGGCCATCTATAGATGGAAGATCTCCATTACCTGGTTTCATGTTTGCGACTGGTCTCACAGACACTACAAGCAAGCCTAAATATCCTCCGCCGAAGATACCACCCGGCTGGAAATCTTCCAAAAGCGCCACTCCAACTTCGGAATCGAAAGAGTATCAATCCGTAGCCGACGCAGCGAAAGCATCAACACTGGATGCAAAGGGTCGTTCAGCACTCTTGGGTGAGAAGGCTTTGCCCGGAAAATCCATTTTCGACTTCATACCCAAAGAAGCTCGAGACCGTCTGGCTGCAGTATCCGGTAGGGCTGATCTACCCCAGGGCTTGGGAGAGGCTGCTCCTGAAGGGCATTTACCTGCGAACAAAGCCCAAGCAAAGGATCTGTGGGGCCTTGTGCCCAAACTCGAGAAGAGCGTGGCAGCTGCGGCGCTGGCCAAGGGGGCGACTGGCTGGATGCCATACGAGGAGGATAAGGCGAAGCGTGCACGCTATGTTAGCTTTTTAGAGTTGAAAGCAGGACTGAAAGAAGATTTGCCAAATCGAAACGATGGCGTATCAACCACAGATTGGGTCAAGGAGCTGCAGGAGTTTGCACATGCTGCAGAGGTGTTCAAGCCTACGACTGGCATCATGGCATCCCGGTTCACGTCTTCCTCGTCGTCTACCCTGAATGGGAGTGGTAGTGGAGCAGCGACTGACAACCTTCTACGACAACCAGCCGCAAAGCCAGAGGATCCTGCAGAGCAGGCTGCAAAGCTAGGCATGTACGGCCCAATGACTCGAAGCAGCTTTCCCTTTTATCCGTCACGACTCTTGTGCAAGCGCTTCAACGTCAAGCCTCCGCCAGACATGCCACCTGAGTTTGATGCTGGTGAAAACCACTTCAAATCCCAGACAGAGGAAGCCGTGTCTAAGTCAGCCATGGAGAAATTGCAGCACGAGTTCTTGACTAATGGTCCTGCTCTTCAGCGACCTGCCTGGATGGGGCAAACGCCTGAAGCCTCTACTCCTCCTGCTGCTGCTACAGCTACTCAAGAGGGCAAACATGCAGTTGTGGACGTGGAGAAAAACGATGCTCTATCCATCGAACGTGCCTCCGAAGATGTTTTCAAAGCCATCTTCGGAGACGATGATGACGACGAGGACTAAGCCTGGAGGACATGCCATACTTAGAACTATTGTACTCATGTAATATTCACACTACTACTGTTTTACTCTTACCGAAAGATTACTGACAATACATGCATGCTGACCAGTCTTTGCCAATTAAAAGTAAAAAGTCGTAGACATACAGCCGACGAGAAAGTGCCCATTTTCATAGTCTTCAAGTTGATGTTGAACGTAGCAGCTTTGATAGGCGCGGACGCCAGACCCAGGCGAAGAGATGGTGCCTCGGCGTACCGACACGCCGGTGCTCGGAACATGTATTCAAAACGTCATGCACTTTTTCGCGACACGAGTTTGGCTGACCCGATACTACCCCATCTTATACTGATATCCACGGCCATTTTCCAGGGCTATTACGATGATGCGTAGTGCAGCTTTGACACTCTTCATATAGCAATTGAACATTTGAAGGCGCGGCAATGTCAGATGGCGGAAAGCGCTCGTCGTCTTACTGTAAGTGCAGAGGCATTGGGCGTAATTGCTATTGCATTTCAGGGACCGGTGGGATCATAGTTGTTAATAAGCAATGCAGTCCACTTCTTCGCTGGATTAAACTCAGGTGTTCTATCTGCAGTCCTTCTCCAACCCGCCGACCTCCTCAAGACCCGCGTCCAACAATCGCGCTCGAGCACACTTTATGGAACCATCCAGTCGATAGCCAGCGGACCGAACCCGATACGTCAATTCTGGAGGGGTACACTACCGAGCACTTTACGCACGGGGTTCGGATCTGCCATATACTTTTCGAGTCTCAATGCATTGCGACATAGGGCGAGTCTGGTCGCAGCGGGGAGCGGCGATGCGGCAGCGAGGGGAGCGGAGCACTCAAGCTCTCTGCCAAAACTGAGCAATACCGCAAACCTGGCAACTGGTGCCTTCGCGCGGACATGGGCAGGCTTCATCATGATGCCGATTACCGTTTTGAAAGTGCGGTACGAGAGTAATCTGTACTCGTACAATTCGCTCTTTACAGCATCAAGAGACATCTTCCGAACGGAGGGACTCAAGGGCTTCTTTGCTGGTTTCGGCGCAACAGCCGTCCGCGATGCACCATACGCGGGGCTTTACGTTCTATTCTACGAGCAGTCGAAGAGGAAGCTTTCCAGTCTTGCAACCAAGATTGAGGAAACTTCCGGCACATCCACCAAGCTTTCTTCCAGTACATCCGCGGGTATCAATTTTGTTTCTGGTGTTGCAGCCGCAGGGCTGGGAACGACTGTCACGAATCCCTTCGATGCCATCAAGACGCGGATACAGCTAATGCCTGACCGCTACGTGAATATGGTACAAGCAAGCAAGAAGATGCTTGTGGAGGAGGGTCTACGGAGCTTGTTCGATGGACTTGGTATCAGGATTGCGAGGAAGGCAATGAGCAGTGCGCTTGCCTGGACTGTGTACGAAGAACTGATTCGACGAGCGGAGAGCTTGAAAGAAGTCGTCGAGGAAAAAATCTGATCATGAAGCATACGATGTTTGCATAGCTGGCGTTGGCCGGTGCTGAAAATTGGCTAGATACCTCTCCGCTCACATTGAGTTGTTCAAACGAAATGACGATCTGCTGTCAATGTCTTCCGCGGAATGCCTATATGGTCCAGATTCGCAAGGTCCGCACCATCTGCAGCAAACCACATGTTAGGCCATCCAGACCGCCGATAATGAGTGGTAAGTTGTGGCTGAACTTGGACTATGTCTATGCGGGACGATCTTGGGGGCAGCTCTAACCGAAAACGCCCATCCCGGACACATGAAGGCTTACTCCGATGAAAGCTGGAAGTGGTCACAACACCTCGGTGGGTCGCACGCGAGCGTCACTGTTTCATGAGGCGCTTCTCGTGCAAATATGTGTCTTGGAGCGTATAAAGAGGGAAATATGCAGGTAGCGAAAACGTACAAAGCGATGACATCCAACGATTTTGGGAGATAACAGCACTGTAAGGCCGACCAATTTCACCAAGCGTTCACGGTGTTGCGACCCCCGCGGCTAAGAGAGGAAAGAGGTCTTAAGCGCCTTGGTTAGTATACCAGTTTTCGACGTGCCCCACCAAACCATCACCATCTCGCGCCGCTAAAGACTGAAGGATGCAGAACAAAATGGTCGCAAACATCGCACACGACAGCATTACAACGTCGCAGAGCGGAGCGCGGGTGTGTGGACGGCAGTCTGGACTGACGCCCGCAGATAGACATGCACCACAGGCTGATGTGTGTTCAGCAGACCCGCGCATGAGAAACCCCGGCCTCAGCCCTGGCGGCAGCTGCCTGATGACTAGCTGCATCGCGAGCATTTCAGCCCCCAAATGCACCATGAGGGCGGGTTCCTTCAAATTCCACTGCAGCCGCACTTTCGTGCTGACAATTTCTTGCGTTCTTACGTTATCTACTGTTTGATACCGTGTCACATCTGCTTCTGTGCCGCCCCTCAGTGTCTGTTCCATCACCCCGCCCTGCGCCGTTCACGCCGCAGCTGAGACCAGACACAAAGAATTTGAATTGATTGCTCTGTCTTGTGATCTCTTTATCATTGAACGGTATACATACTTTGTTTGAATCTCCTCGAATTCCCAACTCATACGCCCACCATGCCGCTGGCAAAGGAGTGGGACAGTTACGAAGAGGACGAGTGGTATTCCAAAACTACGAAGGACCACCTGAACATCCGTCATGTTCATCCTCCAGCATCCAAAACCCCGCCCCGGAGAACTGTGGATGATGCGCATTATCGTCCCGACTATGCTCGCCACACAACCGAGTACCTGGCCCCAGAAGTGCATTACACGACCGGTCTCCATAGGACCCGCTCACAAGGTCACGCGCCCGCCCCCAATGTGACAATCTACAACACCAGTCACTTGGACAATGATAGCCGACCAGTTTTGCGCTCTGAGCAGAAGGGCCCAGAGGTCAGTCGCGGTCGACGCGAACAGAAGATGCCTGGTGCATTTGAGGATTTGGAGGATGAGATCGCTGGGTTGAGGGCAGATCTAAAGAAGGAACACCGTTCGCGCTCTAGGCACGAGTACCATGAACGCCAACGCTCTCCAGAGCCCAACTATGCGGACAAGATCAAGTTGACACTCGCTGAGCAACGCCTCAAAGATCTTGAAGATAAGCTTGAGAGAGAGCGGCAGGAGCGATACCATCATCACTCTCCAGACCGTAGCTACGAGGACAAGATGAAACTGGCGCTCGCGCAACAGCGACTACGAGACTCTGAAAAAGAACTCGAGAGGGAAAGACGTCATCATTCGCCAGATCACGGCTACGAAGACAAGGTGAACTTGGCACTGTCGCAACAGCGACTCCGAGAAGCTGAAGAGAAACTCGAAAGGGAACGACGAGAGGAGGAAATGGATAGACGGGCGGAACTGGTAAGACGCAGGGTGGAGCTTGACTTCATCCAGGATAGAAGAGAGCGCGAGGCAGAAGAGGATAGGATCAAGAGGGCAGAGGAGAGTATGCGTCGCGACTGGGAGCTGCAGCGAACGAAGGAAGAACGAGATCGCGAACGACGCGAGGTCGAAGAAGAGAAGAAGCGTGCTTCTATCATCGCCGAAAACAGGGCAAAGATGTCTAGAGAGCAAAGAGAGGCCGAAGAACAACGCGACAGGCTTCTGGCTAAACTAGAAAGGGAGCAGAGAGATCAGGAGGACGAACGCAAGCGGATTCTTGCTGAAAGCAAGATGAAGCAAGCCAGAGAGCAACAGCGGGCCGAGGAGGAACGTGAGAAGCTCCTAGCCAAGATAGAGAGGGAGCAAAGGGAGCAGGATGATGAACGCAAACGAATACTTGCTGAGGCCAAGTTAAAGCAAGCGAGGGAGCAACGAGAGGCCGAGGAACAACGTGAGAAGATCCTGTCTGAAATGGACAAGAAGAAAAAGCGAGAGCAAGAAGAACGCCAGCGCATCATCGACGAGAACACTGCCAAACTTGAGAAGGAAGCGCGTGAGCGTGAGCTCAAGGAGAAGGCCATGGAACAAGAGCGCAAGCGCATCATCGCCGAGAACGAAGCCAAGGTAGCTAAGCAGGCCCAAGAGGCAAAAGAAGCTCAAGAGCGTGCTGTCCAAGAGTATCAGCGAAAGAAGGCCAAGGAAGAGGCCGAAGCTCAAGCAGAGCATGACCGTATCATCTTCGAGTACGAGCGTAAGAAGGTCTTGGATGCCGAGAAGGAAAAGAGGGCACGAGACGAACTCATGATGAAGATCAGACTTGAAGAAGAAGCAAAGAAGCAGAAGGACAAAGAGGAGTACGACGCCTTTATGCGAAAGCAAAAAGCACAAGAAGAAGAGGACAAGAGGAAGAAAGAGGAACAAGAGAAGGAGCTCGAAGAGACGATGCGCAAGAGGCTCTCTCAGTTCGGCTTCCAAGATAACCAGATCCAGGCGCTTGTCCACCCTGAGAGGGAAAGACACCTACAAGCAGGCATGATGCCCAACCATCCCATGCATCAAATTGCACCTCCCCCTCCCCCACCTCCACAGCACCACCATCACCATCAGATTGCCATTGCACCTCCACCGCCGACATACGCCAAGATCCACAGGAGTCATCTTGATGTTGAGACGCTGCACTACTACGACATCCCATATGAATACGATGTGGTAAGTCTTGACCAACTGACATGATGCGAAATCAAGTGCTGACAATTGCGGTAGAACCCAGAGTACATCATCGTCCTCCGGGAAATGTCCCAACGCGAGACTGACATTCTCTTCGAGCACACTCGTCGTCTCCGCACCGGCCATGGTAGCAAGCTGTTCATAGAATCAGAGGGTCGTGATAGCAGGGGCAAGAAGGAATACGCTTTTGTGAGGAAGAAGTCTAGGTCTCGCTCCAGGAGTGTTGTTGGTGCCTCGTCGTCAAGTAGGACGAACGTCAGCTTGGGGGAGATGTTCTTCAGGTAGGATGAGATTGGGAAGGGCTGTGCAAGGACGGGTTTCGCTGGTCAGTGAGTGTCTGTGTGGTGTTGGATTTTACGATTGCTCTTTTCTAAGATATACCAATCCTCCCTCCTGTCTTGGATACATTTACATAGGTACTTCAGCTCAGTCTCTTACTCTTGTTTGGATAGGCGTTTGACTTTTTTCGGAAACGCGACCACGACATATGCAATACGTTCTATCTCAGTTCTCTGCAGCAATGTGTGCCATCTTGTGCGTGTTTGTGCGTCTCAACGGCTTCGAGCTCTTCACCGGTCTTGTGCTACCTCATCACAGCTGTCCACTGACGGAAGAGAGCGTGTTAAATTTTAAAACTATTCCGGCATCATGCCGTGCGACGCACGTATGGGAGATGCGATTCCGCCGGTCGCGGTCCAAAGGGTGACAAGAGAATGGCGGAGCACGTGCTTGTTCGTCATGGCTGTCGCTGGCATCTGACGCGTGGGGCGACGTTCGGTCCGTATTAGTGAGTGAGCCTCGGCTTCTGATCATGGTCGGGACATGACGAGCAGTCGCCGCAGCTCAACTCTCCGACAATCTTCCTCACACTTCCTTTAGAGCATGCGTTGATACCCCTCGTGCTTTTGTTCTTATTTGATTCAATATGGCCGACGCGCTTTGCGGGCCTTCCAACGCCCTTCAGAATTTCCAGAAACATACTACCGTCGATCGGACACTGCAACAGGATCGCCTGGTCGGCAGACATTCACCAGCCCAAGTATGTAATCAAACCCGAGGCTTGCATTTGCACAATCTAACCGACAGCAGGGCTTCAGATCATCACCGGGACTAAATGCAGGCGCACTAGACTCCGAGTTCGATGCATTTCAAGCCGGTCGACCAGTGCCGGCGCACGACTTCCAACACTTCGATCCGCGATTCGCACAACCTCCTCCTCCTCCTCCTCAGTTTGCGCAATCCCCACAGGCACCCGACTGGGCTGCTGACTTCCAGCGCTTGAACGTCAGCAGCCCACCTCCACAGACGTTCCAGCAGCAGCGACCGCAGCCAGCGAACGCGGCATCAGCATGGCATCAGGACTTCCTGAGGCAGCAGGCCCCGGTCGCGCAGGCGCCTGCCTTGCAGCAGAACACATATGGAGGCATGTCGGGATATAACATGGGTGGATTCGGTGGACAGGCATACATGCAGACACCGAATTTCCAGAACGCCCAGGTATCCGAGGTTGCACAAGGAAAGCAGCGCGCCCAAGACGACGTTCCCGCCTTCGACGAGGCGGCCTTTGAACGAGCGTTTGCGCAGGCGCAACAAGACATGATGGAGGTCGCAGAAGCAGAGCAAGTACACACACAGCCAGCGCAAGAGGCGCTGGACCTAGACCGGCCGGGTGAGATGGATCCTCTTCTTCAACGGATACGAGAAACGCGGCCAGGTGTGTAGTGTCCGTCAAACATGCTACGAGTGCTGACTGTGTCTCTAGCTGTCTACTCTGCCATCCAGGTCTGGAGCGAAACTGGTCTCGGACGAACCGACGAAGCGGTAACATACCTCCAAAACATGGAGAACATGGAACGGACCGGTACTTTGGTGCAAGACGCAAACGAGGGGAGATGGATCGTCGACTCTCTGCAAAGAATTGTAAATCGCGACGCCCCTCAGGAAGTCAAGACCCGAGCCGAGAAGCTCATCACGGCAATCAACCAACGCCTCATGTCACAGTACCCACTGGGCTCACGGGTGCTGATGAGCGAAGAGCAGATATGGCAAGACCTGGAAGCAGCAGGCTACATGAGGACACCAGAGCCGATAATGCAACGGATGGAGCAAAGACCTGAGGAAGAGCAGAAGCAAGAACAACCCCCGAAGAACGACGATGACGAGATGGCGGCAACAGCAGGTCGACTGCTAGAGCGCGTTGCAGACAACACAAGCGAGAAGTTTCAAAACTCCCAGTTCCTCGGGCTCATGCGTCGTCTACGAGACCGTGAAGTAAGAGTGCAAGAAGACAAGATTGTCGAAGTCGATGGGGCCCAACAGCAGACTGGAAACACCACGTCCACAGCACAGGTCAACATCCACCAACAACCATTGTCACAATTCCACCAACAACAACAACCTCCATCCACAACGCAAATCCCCCCAATCGACCCCACAATCCTCTCCCACGCGGCCACCGACTTCGAACAACCAATCTATTCGGGCGATGAACCACCACAGTATGCCCACACTCCTCCCCTAGCACCTATCAGTGAGGAGTCCCTAATAACTGATGAGATTTCAGAACAATATAGATACTACAACATTAATGCCGCGTACCACCGCTGAGGGGGAGACTACACTGCGGATACCACGTCACGAGCAGGATGAAGATCTATATCGGAATGAAATCCCGGGGAGGGACCCGGTGACGCAGGTTAGGGGCTCCGGATAGGCTACTTCATGAAGAAGTGATGGGCACGGCAGAGTACGAAGATCTGTGCGACTCCATCTAGAGCACTTGGGCGTTTGAGGATGGTTTTTTAAGCCCCATGGTTGGACTGGATCATTGAGTCAAATCATGGTGTCAGAAGATTTGCACCCTGATGCAGTGCACAGAGGGAGCCTGTTTATCATGGGTTTGACTGGCATTGCCTGCGTATAGAAGAAAGCATGATTTCTACACCTCCAAGCTACTTTCGCTTTACTCGTCCACATGTCCTACTCTTCTCACGAGTGCCTTGTGCTACTTACTCTGCCCTTCCTTCCTCTTCTCCCTTCCATCCATCCTCAGGCACCCAAATCCCCACACCCTTCTTATCTAACCTCATCCCTTCCGTTCCCTGCACCTTCAACGTCTTGTTAAAGTAACGGTCCGTGACCTTCAGGTTCGGGGTAATCCAATCGCCCTCCACATTCGACAGTAAATTGTATCGCACAGTCTGTCGACTCATAGGCAACAGATGCAAAGTCCGTAGTTTAGGTCCGCTAAAGCCAAAGTCCTCGCTAGCTTCCATGGCGAGTTCAAAGGTGAGGAAGTGCATAGTCGGATTCTCGAGCACATAGTCGAGGTGGATGAGGGAGGGGATCGTGGGTGAGAGGTGGGAAGAAGCGAGGACACGGGGTTCAGAAGACGGGATTTGGATGCGTGGAATAGGCAATGAGGACGTGACTGGGGAGGCAAGCGGATCGGAAGTGCGTTTCCATGTGATGTTGAGAGTGGTGTCAAGAGCGGTCGAACGACGTTCTTCTAGATTGTTTTTTCGGATATCCAGGCTGAAGCCCCATTCGCTGAGGATCTGGGGTTCCATGGCTGTTTCTTCGATATTAAATTCCTTTGTCACGTCGCAGGTTGCGCCGCCGTGGATGCTGTGTACTTCGACCGCTAGGTCGCTGACAACAAGCTGTTCGTCGGCAAAGGACGCGACTTTTGCTCGTAGACCCCATTTCTGTGCTATACCAAATGCATCAGGTGACTCAGGGTTGACGTTGCTTTCTGCTTCTTGTAGCTCGAAATAGCTGGGCCATGGATCGGGGTGTACACGTGCGTTCAGATCATAACTTGCTTCGAAGGGAGCGTTGAATACGAGATCTGCGACCATGATCTTGGAGATGGGTATATCGCGGTCGCTGAGGACATGATATAGCACTTTGACTTCCAAGGCATAGTCGGCTGGATCCGCAGGTGCAATGAAGCAAATCCTCTCCGTTGTTCTTGCTCCTTGGGCTAGTTTTCCCACTACATGCCCTGGAAGATCCACATCCGTAGACCCGTCGAGCGCAGGCGGAACCTCCTTCATTGGTGACTCTGCTGGACGCTCGAGCCATGTATAACTCAAAGTATCTTTGGACCGGCCCAGTAGTCGCACCTCAAGAACAGCCTCGGTGTCTTCCTCTTCTTGATTCAGAATCTCTATTGCCAACGTTACTGACTCATCTGTGTAGTACTGATTGCGAACGTCCGGCAGGTTGATCTCCATCTTGGGCGGTTTGGGTAGTATGTGAACAGACATGCCAGATCCATGTTTCAGCGATCTTGACTTGATTTTGGCATCTGACTTGATCCACCACATGGGACGAGTTGGAATTTCCGGGTCCGTGTCTGAACATGCAAGTTCAAACTTTTCTGTGGTTACACCGAAGACGCATGCCGCAATATCGACATCTCCCGACTCACGGAGGACAAGTGGGAAGCTGTACACCTTTGTCTGCCCAGGGTGGAGCGTCAGGTCAGCTGTTCCAGCCCAACGTGGTTTTCCAGTAGCGGAATGGGTTTCCTCTAAGGTGCAAGAGTACATTGTTGAGGCACTGCCGGAAGAATTTCCATCAGCATCATGAGTCAGCCGGACCTCAGCCAAGCCCCCGTTGAACTGGTATTGTATGAACGACAAGATGACTGGAGCAGAACCTGGTCGAGCATTCGAGGTAATTGCGAGCTGTGAGCGTAGTGGTTCACCCACATTACCCTCCCCTTCGGCAAAAGCAAAGCTTGTTGACACTGCCATATCAGTGTTGCGTCATTTTGACAAGAGTTCCGTACTTACAGGGAGATATGTGGTCTTTAGCATTCAGACTCACGCTCACCTTGTCAGCTGCTGCGTCTGAGAATACGTCCAGACATGTCATCAAATCGTATTTGTATTTTGTCTTGCCAGGAATTGCTGGTTGATGTTAGTCAGTGATGTTATACAGAGAGCAAGAGAATACCAACTTTGACTGTAAAGTTCCCATTCCGTTGCAACATATGTTTCTCGGTCTTGTGTTCGCAGCGCGCATTCATGTAGGGCCCATACTACTTCTGAGGCTAGGCTCCACCAACCTTCTTTTCGCCAAGCCATCGTCTCCCAGAGTGGTCGTAGTACTTTCAAGGCATCGTCAAATTTCCTTACGTGTAGCAGTGTCCGAGCCACCTCAAGTTGCATCTGGTCTACTTTCCGATGCTGTCCCCGAGCCTTGAACTCGGCGATCGCGTCGTTCAGCTTGGCTGAGATGTCTTTCCAATGCTCAAATCCATTACCAATACCTGGGACCGGGTACTCTTCATGCGGATGCGGTACGAGATAGTGATCGTATATCTGGTTCCGAGCGGAAACTTTAGCAGCAGGCGACATCCCCGGCGGCGTTCGGTCCTCTTCTGGCATCTCCCTGGCAAGAATGTAACGCTTCTTTGCATGATCACTGGCAATCTTATGCCAATATCCAGCATGATGTAGCAATTCCCATGGCGGCAGTCTTTCTCCCACTGGAAACTGTTTCTCGGGCTGAGAGTACAACGCACCCGGGAAGTCTATCAAGGGATCTGGATCTGACGAAGGGTCCCTTATCTTGAAGATCGGTAACTCTGTTCGCCTAACAATCTCAGCCATGGCTTGGGCCCATGTAGACTCCCAGGCTTGCCAACCGTAGTTATTACTACCCTTGCCCCGGCGATCGAGCACGTCTTGTAGTCTGTACTTATATCTCAACCATGACTGGACAGCGGAGGTAGGAAAATTGTTCCATAGCTGGCACCGAATGTGTCGCAGTGCGATGACATCTGCTAACAAGCGGATCTCATCCCACCGTGGAGACCAACTCGCCGTGGTTTCAAACAAGCCTTCGGCACCGAACAAGGCTTCCAAAGCAGTACTGTAGTGCCGCTGCGCAGCGTCCATCTCCTGGCGAAATTCAGCCAGTATACCCAGCTTGAAGTCATAACGAACACCCCACCCGGGATACGACAGCGTTTGTGATGTTCCGCGTGTAGGTGGAGCTGTTGGTGGAGGGATCGTGCCTCGTCCCTTCTTCCTTCGCGCATGCTTGGTAAGGTCTCGGTAGTATTCGACGCAAACGGGTTGCAGTATGGCCAGAATGGATGTAACGAAGGCTTGGAGTTCGACGCGCGATGTTCTTGGAGGCAAGAAGAAGAGTGAATTTTTTGGATCCAGGCCAGTAGCCCGCCGTATCACGGCCAATCGATCCTCGATATCTGGCGCCTCGATGATGGTCTTATCACTCAGTAACACGACAACGTATCTTGTGCGATAGTCCGACTTTTGTATCTGACCCTTGATCTTGTTGATGTCGGTCTTCAGCTGATTATCGTGCAGGCTGTTTGTGATGGGATCAGTCGTGAAGTTGAAGAAGGAGATGAATACGGAGGGTACGTAGTGCTGGTGCTTTGCGACCCAGGCAGGAGCGATTACACCGTCGGGGAAGGAGGGAGATGCTGGGGAGAGGGGTGATATGGGCGAATGCAGGACCCACGATGTCGCGGCTGCGATTGTGGGACTGCCTGGAGGAGTTGTTTCGGAGTTTGAGGGCGCATCTGCCTTTTTCGGTGGCAGTTGGAAGTTCTAGCAAACATCAGCCCATGGCTCCTTCCCGTGGCATGTTCGCAGGCGCCTGTACCCTTCCTACAGTCCGTATTCTGAAGCCATGTGTGATGCCTCGGCGGCTGAAGTCGCGCGCATTCCAGGGCGCGCTGGTGCCGTCGGCGCTCAAAAACTCTTGGAGTAGCTCATTTGCGCGGTCACCATCTACGGGCGGGATATCTGAGCTGATGCTTGTGACAGCTCGACCAGGAAGCACATGTTGGACCGATGGAGGGGGGTTGACTTCTTTGCTAGTCGCTAGGCCCGAGAGGACAATAAAGGGTAGGTTATGGACTACAAAGTCGGATGGGTATGCGTCCATATCTCTACGCGCGCGCAAGTTATCGCTCCATGGGGACAGTGGCAGCTACAGTGGGGGAGGGCGGCGGAGGTGGTGCGGAATGGGATTTGCTCGTCGCACGCAAGACAGCAAAGCCGGGTGCAAGATTTGGCACAAGTCGTCTCGAATTGGCGGAAGTAGACGTGTTTGTGGGATGTGAAGACACTGTCAAGATTGCTGGCGGGTCTATGTCATGGGCCGTCGACACATGCCTAGGTGTGCTAATCGCGGGAGGGATGACGCTAGCCTGAACCCTGTCATGGATGTTCTCTCCGCCGAACGATTCCTCCACACAGGCACGAGCTCTTCAACACTTCACATCCATACTCTAGCAGTCCGGCCTTGTCTTCACGCGTCTTCTTACCCCGAAAATACCCCCAGCCGCGCGACACGCTGTTGTACTAGCTGGACGCGCATATATCCACACTTGGTCTCTCCACCCACTTTCCGCTCGCGCTGGCCAGACGCCGTCGACGCCATGGCGGGCCAACAGCAGCAGATACTGGATACCATCTTCAGCATGAAGAGGAAGATGCTGAAAAAAGACGATTGTAGGGCTGCATGTACCTCCACACAGTGCTCAGCTAACACGGCGCAGCTGACACAGAAGATTCCGAGACGCCTTTCAGTAGCAACAAGCAGGATTTGAGGCGCAAAGTCCATTATGCGCGCGCTAGCGACCCAGACTTCCTATCTGACCCGCGACCCTACAAGAAGGTGCGTTTCGAGCTATGCTACGTGGGCGCCCATCGTGGACTGACGCCTCCTAGCGCATTGAGCATGCCGGCTACCACAGGTCTATCTTGCAGCGCAACCCTCCGCGATACGATCCGGACGGCGATATTGTCGAAGTCGACGACGAATACGAGGACGAGGAAGACGTGGAGCCTGTCGAAGAGAATCCATACGGTATCATACAGCTCGAGAGTCTTCTTGCGCCGCTCACCT
>Ga0265797_10001273_pt1 | contig 44577 bp, 28 predicted proteins | sample P2T30metagenome_FD_192433 | JGI IMG/M metagenome (GOLD analysis project Ga0265797, IMG submission 192433) | Plant litter microbial communities from East Loma Ridge, Irvine, California - P2 T30 | ecosystem: Environmental > Terrestrial > Plant litter > Unclassified | place: USA: California...
CGGACGACTTTGGTGATCTGATCCGACCCGAAGATTTTGCGCGCGCGGAAGAGGAAGACAACACTGCTGGGGAAGCTCTTCGTGGGGAGGGAACCAAGAAGGAGAACGCTGTTGGCCAGAAGAGGAGGTGGGACGACCTACTGAACAACACCGACACTAACAAGGCTAACGCCAATCAAAAACGACGGAAAGACAAAGAGGCTCGAGAAGGCGAGGACGGAGAATCAGACAGCGAACCAGAAGACGATCCAGACAAAGTGGAAGGCCCATCGAAAGTCGTCATTGAGTCGGAATCCCTGGAAATCCGGTGTCGCATTGCCTTTGTCGACTTTTCAGGCCTACACGACCGCCGCACGATTCAACAGCTTATCCCACTGATCAAGCCTCGCAAGCTGATCTTTGTAGGTGGCGAGGAAGGCGAGACTCTAGAACTCGCAGAGATCAGTCGCATAGCGCTGAACGCAAACACCGATTCTGCCAACGCCATCGATGTCTTCACACCCACAGTCGGCGTGATGATCGACGCCAGTGTCGATACGAACGCCTGGAGTGTTAAGCTCAGCCGCAGCATGGTGCGCAACCTCCGTTGGCAGAATGTCCGCGGCATGGGTGTCGTGGCCATCACCGGTCGCCTCGCAGCTGCAAGCTTGGAGCCCGAAGTCAAGGAAGAGGCAGATACGCCCGCGAAGAAGAAGGCTCGACTCGACGCGCCTGCCGTTCCCGTATCTAGCGACAAGAATGACGATACACCCATTCTCGATGTCGTTCCCACAAACATGGCCACCGCCGTTCGATCCGTCGCACAACCTTTCCATGTCGGCGATCTTCGTCTTGCCGATCTGAGGAAGCTCATGAATGCTAATGGCATGCAAGCGGAGTTTAGAGGCGAGGGTGTGTTGGTCATCAATGGGACAGTAGCTGTGAGGAAGACAGCTACTGGCCAGATTGAGATTGATGGAGGGGCTTATGGTCATCTGGATCCTAGGAATAATGATGCTGCGACGTTCTCTAGGGTCAGGAGGCAGATTTATGAGGGCTTGGCTGTGGTTGCTGGAGGTTGAGCGTTGAGAGATACAGATTAGGTATTATGTTAGGCATCGTGGGTTACGATACATTGCTCATTGCTGAGAATGTTACGATCAAAGAAGGTATGGCATCTCATCATATCCGACGACCATCATCCCGGTCAGCTTCTTCATACTTCAGTGTTTGTCGTGTCATCATTACTTTGTGGTACTAAAGACAGAGGGGACGTCAATTCGTTCCGTTACCAAAGATACTTTAATAAACTCCAACCGAGCGATATCACCAAACAGTGTTCTCCTCCATCGACATTACCTGTCTGAGCAAAGCTGCGATCTCTGTACGCCCATACAACTCTGCCATGTCTAGAGCGGTTCGACCATTTGTACTAGTTATACGAGAATCGGCACCTTGCTGCAGCAACATCTCCACCACGTCATAATAGCCGTATTCTGCTGCCCATATCAAAGCAGTCTTCTTGCTCTGATCCTGATGGTCAAGCTTCACCTCCCGACCCGCTAGTAAAGCGCCCACTGTTGGAGGGGACTGGCGGTCCAGAGCCCAAGCAAGTGGTGTCCATCCGCTCACATCTTCTTCGTTCTCATCTCCACACCGATATTTGATCAAGGCTCTTACGCAATCTGTGTGGCCGCCGCCACAGGCTAGAGAAAGAGCACTTCTACCGTCATTGTCTTTGCTTTGCCTGTCGATGTTGTAGTCATCCCTCATAAGGACATCAATGGCCTCTCCTTGGCCGTTGTTGGCAGCCCATAGCAATGGTGTCCGGCCCTTCTTGTCTTTGAGATTTGTGTCCACACCCGGTTGCTTGAGTAGCATCTTCAAGGCCTGTAGAAAGCCTTCGCCTGCAGCCCAAGACAGTATTGAGCGGCCCTGGCGGTCGACATGATTGACATCCACAGCTTTGTGGGCAAGCAGAGCACGCCCAATCACCGTGTGGTCTCTTTCCATGGCCCAGAAAAGAGCTGTCCATCCGTTGTTATCCTGGTGTTCAGGCCGGCAATCATGCCGGTTAAACAGCATCTGAAAGATTTCCTGGTGACTGTTTCCAGCCGCGTACGATAAGGCAGAACGACCGGACGGTCCTTCGGCATTGATACTGGTACGTGTATCATGCAGGAGAGTTCTTACAACCTCAACGTGGCCATGATGAGAAGCTATAGTTAATGGAGTGTGTAGTTCAACTACGCGCGAATTAGGGTTTGCACTATGCTGAAGCAGCACCTCCACCGATTTTGCACTTCCCATCCTCGCGGCCCAAAATAGAGCACGATCTTTGCTGAGCTGTTCGGTTGGCATGCGCAAGCAATCGTTGAGCATGACTGCACAGTCAAAGAACGCAGCCACCATGACAGTGTCGAAATAGTCTGGTAGCACATACTCCATATCCGTCTCAAACCAATAGTATTTGAGCCAATTTGTGAGCATGCCACTCCCGGGTTGTGTCAAACTGCGAAAAGCTTCCTGGGTAGATCTGTCGACAACGGTCTCGCATTGTGCATAATGTCTAGCCCAGTGCATTGCAGCATAGTCGTAAAACTGGTATCGCTCAGCGATAGACACGCGGGTTCTTTCATCGGATCCGTCACCGGTATCCATGATGGTATCTCCTTTCATGTCGAAACCCAAGTCGAATAAAGATTCTGAATCGGTGTCTTCTTGCACACCAGCAATTGTGTCGTCCTCATCCCACGGAAGGGTCGGGAGTATGAAGATATCGGTCGCGAATTCCTCAAGAGAAAGGTATCGAATACATGTGGAAGCCATATGGAGCGCTGCCGTCGGAGTCGAAGTACCAAATTCTCGAACTGTACTGTCTGGCGATGACAGTGCATGTCCGGTCAGAAAGTCTTTCACAGACTGATGGATAAGAGACACCTTCTGCGCCTCGATACGAACGAAAGGGCCCACAACAAGTTGTAACATCTGCTCGAGCGCGGTCTGACGGTCTTCCATCACCTCGGCAACAGTCTGATAGCCCTCCAGGCTGCCATCAATGGTGTAGGCTATGTTCATTTCGTCTAACGACAGATGCCTCGAACTTCCCAGCAAGAGGCGTAAGACGGTGGAGGCGATGATTTTCCTACTATCGGGTATACGGTAGAGAAACTCCGCATACGTCGCTTGTAGCTCACGGGGGAAGTCGTTGATAATTCGCTTGAGATCTCTCTTCGACGTAGAAGGACTATCCTCAAGTGACTTGAGTACGATGTTTAGCCACAGGAATGACTTTTCCGCCTTTTCCGTGAGCAGCGCTTCCAATTCAGCAATGGTCTCGGCCGAGCAGCCCAGCTTGCTGGCGATCCGCCCAAGCTTATTGCGAATAACGAGTCGAATCTCTTCGCTGATTCTGGCTTGGTTTCCATCTAGTGGCAGGACAGTGTTCTGGGTTTCTTCAAGAACGCTGAGGTCTTGCGGTGAAGGTCGACTAGTGAACAGGAACTTGACAAAACTTCGTGAGCGACGGGTCGCACGACGCGCTTCCTGCACCAGCTGCTTGATTGCCTGGAGGAACAGCCGCCGAGTGTTTGGTTCGCATTCGTCGATCGCATCGACGATAATACCGAATGAACCTAGCCTCGCTTCTTTCACAATACGAACGAAGATCTCCCATAGAGCGTGAAATGAATCCACAAGATGATGGCCTGTGGCTTCCCATCTCGACTTCATGTATTTGATGAGACTTCGGTGTCGTAGCAGGATCTGGTGTAGGATGCTCTTCATCATTTCTTTTGCATCCCTCTGCGTACCTACTTTGTCGTCACAAAAGAAGTAGAAGACTTCTGGTCCGGATGAAGATGGAGACTCGATCGCCAGGTGCTCGGTGAGGTACAAAGAAAGCATCGTCTTTCCGCAACCTGGTTCACCTGTGACCCACAATAAGCCCGTCTCGTTAGATGTGAGCCAAGACATATACTGTGGATCGTTAAGAATCCAGCTGCAAGTGCCCTCCACAGGTTTAGGTAGTTGATTTCGATAGTCTTCGAGACCTGTGGAGTAGAGCAGGCTCATACAGCGCTTCTCATTTGATTGCAGAGCTAGTGACTTCTATTAGCGAGAGCGAGAAAATGTTTTAGCGATACGTACACATGTTCGCCGAATGCCTATTTGACTTCGCTTCCTGACACAGTCGTTTGAGTTGACTGACGACCATGGAATAATCATTGTTGCTCCTCGACTCGAAGCGACACATAGCCCTGTGGTCAGCATTCAAGGGAATGACCATCTCGCCGCGGATCCCCATAACGGCCGAGGGGCGATCGACGACCTGGTCAACGGTGACGATGTTAGCATGAACCACACGAGTTATAGGAGCACTTACCACTTTGTTGAAGGGAGGCAGGATGTGACGTTCATAAAAGGTAACAATCTTGAGGAAGTCCAATTGTTTGCAAAATGATTCGAAAAGGACGGCTAGTTCTTCGGATCCCAAGCTCAACGCCTTGATAAGATCACTGCGGACGGCTGGAATTAGGAAGAAGGCATTTGCTATATCACCGATAGCCACTCCTAGGTCTGCTATTGCTGAGCCGCGGTGAGGAGTACCAAAAAAGACGATGGCGGTGGTAGAGGCCAGGATGTCTTCATAGTGGCTGTGTTCTTGAGCTAGAAGCAGTGCCTTTGAGGCTGCAGTCAGTCAACAGCACAAAGTCTCTCAAAAGTTGGATCATATGTACCCGCTTACACACAAGTCCACCTAGACTATGACAAATGAAGATGATTGGGCGTGGAGGCTGTGGAGCGTAAAATCAGCGGAGATAGTCAAGTGCTCCCATGTTTTCTTACAGTAGCTTCGGACGATTGATCCAGTTGGCGGCGTAACTCCGCGAGGAGTCCAAGTGAGTAGTCGGTTATTGTACTCACGTTCTTGCTGAGCAAAATCTCGGCTGCGTAACCATACGTGAAGATGCGCGCGCGTGGCAGGTCAATCGGTAGAAGGTCCTTAAGCCATGACTTGCCTGTTTTCTCGTGGGTCCACGTCAAGTCAGACTTGCCATTAAGCCCGTGAATGGCCACTATGTCAACTCCTTGGTCTTGCGGACCGTCGGTGATGTGTGTGCCGTCATATTCAACATTGAGACCATAGCGACTTTTGGAGGTGGGACTCTTATTACGTTTGGGCTTTGTAGCAGTCGAGGTTGCGATGGAAGGAGCAGAGCTTGGCGCGCAAGGAACCGACTGAATGTTATAGTTTGGCTGAGATGGCTATTTGGTTGTCAACGTTGAGTCTCGATCGTGCCTCATGGACCACAGCATCCATCTGAACTAACCTGGTTCTGGCTGGAACTGTCGGGCGCTAGCGACTTAGGCTTCCGAAGCTCGCGGTATTTTCGGATAATTGTTTTAGTAACCATCTCATCGTCTCATTCAGCAGTAGTTAGACTGCTATCCGTAAGGCAAGTGTGAAAATAAGCTGAGACCGAAGAGCGGGGGGAAATGTACGTATCGTTTCCGCAGCTGTGTTCCCCTTACCCGCGCTAATCATGAACGGGCGAAGGCACGCGCATGCAAGGATTCAATTTCGCACGCCGTGCAGCCGACGTGACATGGCATGCAACTCTGCGGCACAGTTGCAGCACCCACAGTATCTACTCTTTGTCCGAGTAGAACGAGTTTTCTTTGGTCTTGCCAGGGGATCGAGTACGATACTATGGACCTTGCGAGTGAGTCTCGACGCCACCAGATCCGTATTGCGCGCCACCAAATATTGGCAGAACGCCTTCAGCGACGACGAAAGGGTCAGTATTGCGCTTCTCGTGTGACCCGGTAGCTCCTCCCATCACAATGTCGGATCCCGACACGGTACGACCTGCCGCTATCATTGCGGGACCTCGGGACCGCCCGCGGGCCTCTCGAAGGCGCGATCGCTCTTAGCCCCGATGGATCATAACTTGTCCAGCCGACCGTATGGGGTCGCTTCCAAATTACACACTACGGTCGCATCATAAGGATGGCCATCTCCGAATCCTTTCTTTGGTCACTAACGCATGACCTTATTTGCTTTGCGCAGCTAAACATACATGGGTAGCGCTCGCCTATTGGTCATGTCCTTTTGCAACAGTAGCTATCGCATCATTTGCTTAGCTCGACAATACTTTCCGAAAGTCTTGCCCTTACCAGCTTGGTCATACTTAGGCTTGCGATTTCTGTAGAGCTATTGTTGGTCAGAATTCTTCAGAGTGACTATCGCGGTCTCGATGTCACGCTGTGAGTCGCAGCCAAAGGCACGGATCTCCAAGTTGTCATCGCGTCTACTCAAAATCTACTATGAAGTCGGGGTGCTCTGAAGACTCGCAGAGTCATGGAAGAAGACTCGCGCTGCATGAGTGTAGGAAGCAGAGAGTCATGGGGGGTCTATTTCACGGATATTGCACTCTTCCAACATCCTCACCCAAGTACGTGCCTCGATATCACTCCTTGGCCCAATAATCAAAAACCAAACCTCGAACCAAGATATTACAGACCGACGCCATGCTATCGCACCAGGACACAGAGCAGGTCCTTAGTTACTCGGATTACTGGGACGAGCAGTATGCGACAGCAACTGGGGACAAACCGACGCATGAATGGCATCGCAGTTTTAGTCAGCTGGAGTCATTCTTCCAGAATCATCTCTTCCGAAACAAGTCGAAGGATACGAGGATTCTGCATTTGGGAAGCGGGAATAGTGTAAGCAGCTTTTCCCTTCTCCACAAGCTTGTCTCGTTGCCATCTTCAATTGAAAAGCTCTACATATCTTTGGCTTTACCTGCGTTCCTTGAGAGTAACAAACTGACATATCACCAAAGTGTGCCATACGACCTTCTAGACCGGGGATATAGGAATCAACTCTGCATCGATTTCTCTACAGTAGTAGCCAATCTGATGAAGTCTCGACATGCCGATAAGCCCCAAGTAGCATGGCAAGTCGGCGACGTGCGAAACATGAACGGAATCGCGTGCAACTCCGTGGATGTTGTCTTTGACAAATGCACACTAGATTGTATGTCCTACGGCAGCCCATGGAGTCCACCCAAAGAGGTCCTCGAGAACAGCAGAATGTATCTCAGAGAAGTGAGTAAAGAAAAGAAGTGCAGACATGTCTATTCGAATAACTGCTAACTACAAACAGGTCTGGAGGGTCTTGAAAGATGACGGCGTCTTTCTTTACGTCACATACCGTCAGCCCCACTTCGTCAAGCCAATTCTTAATTCGCATGATGAGTGGGATCTTGACATGGAAGTCCTGGGTGGAGGAGGGGGAACCTTCCACTACTTCGGCTTCATCCTCAAGAAGCACAGCACAGGTTCCGGCTGAAAGCGCGATCGAGGACACTGTACATGAAGATGGGGCAATCAATCGCATCGATCGGGTCAGGATACGTAGAAAGTATGGGGGTCGCGGGAGGTTCAAATGTCTGACGGCGTATATAGAAAGACATGCACCGTCTTAAGTAGTCGATTAGATTGATATCAAGATCCAGAATATTTCTGGGGCTGAAGACGTAGATGAGCTTCCCCGTAGCCCTCGCGCAACGCTAGTCGCACGGGCCATTTCCTCTCAGCTCTTTCTCTTCCCACTCCTCGTCCCTCCCAACTTCTTCGTATTCTCCACACGGTGCATCTGGTATCGATCGAACTGTCCTAATTTGCCACCATCTACACAGACACTGTCTTGCATGAAACAGTCGACTTTCCATCCTTGAACCCTGGCGTGCACACGATCGGTGCGGAACTCTCGAATACTAGCTCGACGCTTCCGTTCTTCGACCCATGAAACTGGATGTTCGCGCTCGCATTCGCCGCATTCATGCCGATTCCAGCGCCGATAATGATGGCTTCCGGGGTCATGTTGAAGCCGCTTCCCAGACCAAAGTCGCTGGATCCAGCCTGAAGTCCGCCTGTATCGCGTGCGTTAGTTAAAACCGGCCGCATAGCAATTGGGATACATACCTCCGTACGACACATCGGCTTGCCAGTTGATGCCGCAGCCTACACCAATGTCGCCGAATGGTGAAAGGTTACCCGCCGCAGCGACATTGCCGATTCCGCTAGTCGATGTGACATTTTTTGTCAGACTCGTAATCTCGACGCCGTTGGCTCTTCGGTGTTGATGCGGAGTTGCTGATGCGAGCATCTGCATCGCAAGGAACGGTAAGACGAATTGGGCGAACATGATATCGATGACGTTGACGATGCGACGCGGTTTCAGAAGAGGAGGGCCGATGTATATATAGAGGGAGAACTGCCGTTGGGTAAGGCTGCAGATGGTACAAAGTTGTACTTATAGTCGGTGCTTCTCAAGGTTTGATGATCAGGGGCCCGGCGAGACTGTCTTCATCACCATTCAGGCTATTCATCACTTCTGTGCTTCTAGTCGACTTCCATTTGTTCTACAGTACCTCCCGGACGATCCGGTAATTGCAATGGCGAGTAAGAACCGCCATTCGGTCCGCATCCAAGTCTGATAGGGGGCTTACGGTGCGTTAGCAGGAAACCTAAACTCCACGCGACGATGGCAACTCTATTTTGACAGCCGCAAGTATTTTTGTATACAACGTACTGACGCCCTGCTCAGCATGGAGAATATGTTTCGCGATGTTGTGGACGGGCGCAGGGTCGCAAACTAATTGCCATCTAGACAACACGCTTTCGCGTTCGGCGAGATCTCGGGCCTTCTCCAGGAAGTGTTGGGCTGTACTACCGGCCCAACCCTGCCGTCAGCGATGCTGACGTAGATCACGGTTCGTAGATGGTAAACTAGCTGTGTCAGATTGTGCACCGCCAGAGGAAGCGCGCCACCTTGACGTCTTATATTAGGAGGTCTGCTTATAAGGCTGGGCAGTGCTTACTCGATACCTCACTTCAGTTCATCGCATCTCGTCCAAGATGTTCACCCCTTTGGTCTTCGGTTTGCTTCTGGGAGCGGCGCGTTCAGTCGTGGGCGAAGAGTCGAATGCACCCTACCCGACAGGAACGAACGGTTCTTACCCCACAGGAAACAACGACTCCTGTCTCCACACTCATGATGGAGGGTTCACCCCGGACTTCTACCTTTCGGTTACATACGAGAACCACACTGTAGCATGCCAGACTCGCATGTCTGCGTTGGTAAACGGTACATCCCCTGGACCCGAACTACGTCTCCCAGCCGGGAAGACGAGTTGGGTGCGAGTCTGCAATGACATGGAAGAGTACAACACAACAATGGTATGGAGAAACTAGACTATGGCACAAACATATGACTAACACGCTCCAGCATTGGCATGGCCTCAGTCAACGTACTGCACCTTTCAGTGATGGCTCACCCGTCAGCCAATGGCCGATCGCACCTCACAGATGCTTCGACTATGAGATTCATCCTGAAGTTGAGGATGCCGGAACCTACTTCTACCACTCTCACATCGGCTTCCAGGCCATCTCTGCAGCAGGGCCGCTCATCATCGAAGACTTTGGTCCTCCTCCGTTTGAGTACGATGAAGAGCGCATCGTCTTCCTCCAAGACTACTACAATAAGACTGATGAGGTAATGGAAGATGGTCTCGTTGCGACGCCATTCAAGTGGACTGGTGAGGTCAACGCAGTGCTTCTTAATGGTGTCGGTGTTGCCATTGGTGAAACTGCTGGCGAGGGCACCTGTGAGCTACCAGTTATCGAAGTCGAACCGGGCAAGACCTACCGCATGCGCTTTGTAGGTGCAACAGCCATATCGATGGTATCGTTCGGTATCGAGGGCCATTCCAAGTTCGACGTTATCGAAGCCGATGGTGGCTACACGCAACCCCACACTACAGACCACATGATGCTTTCATCCGGCCAACGTTTCGACGCCCTCTTCAGCACAAAGACAGCAGAGGAGCTCGGCAACCAAACCGAATACATCATGCAATGGGAGACCAAAGACCGACCTGCAATCTACACCGGCTTCGGTATCCTGCGCTACCCAAGCTCAGGACCCAAGACCACCAAGGCACCCACGATCGCCCCTCTAACCTTCACCAACGCCACCTACGACTTCCTCGAGTACGCTCTCGAGCCTCTCGTCTCTAACAACTTCCCCAAAGCCTCGGAGATAACCCGCCGCGTCCACATCAACAACGTGCAACTCAAGCAATCCACCACAATCTGGCAACTTGATGGCCTAAATTGGACCGAAGAGACCACCGCCAACAGCCCGCCCTACCTCGTCGACATCTACAAGAACGGCCCTGCAGCTATGCCGAACTACACCGCCGCCATGGCCAACGGCGGTTGGGACCCATACACGCTGACCTGGCCCGCCAAACTCGGCGAAGTTATCGAGATTATCCTAGAAAACACAGGCTCTCTCGTCGATAACAACGGCGGCTTCGACTATCACCCTTTCCATCTCCACGGCGCGCACTTCTACGACTGCGGCAGCGGAAACGGCACTTTCGATCCTGTTGAGAATGAGAAGAAGCTTGAGAACTACAACCCTGTCAGGCGCGACACTACGAACCTGTACCGCTACCGTACCAAGGGTACTGCAGGAGAGGAAGGCGGATGGCGCTGCTGGAGACTGAGGGTGTTGGACCCGGGTTGCTGGATGCTGCATTGCCATGTGCTGCAGCATATGATTATGGGTATGCAGAGTGTGTGGGTTATGGGCGATTATGAGGATATCGCGCGCATTCCTTACTCGGGGGCGCAAGGGTACCTTGACTTTGGTGGTACCGCGTATGGTGGACAGGATATCTCACCCGTTGCTTATCATAATTGGGATGAGTAGACCGAGACTGATGTTCGCTGTTTCCAGGTCTGGACTCTTTTTCTCAAGCTCTGTAGATTAACAATTATTAAACTTAATCGTTTACCCAAGTGTTGTTCATGCAGTCGAGCTTCTCTCTGCGCGCTGTGGCTTGCTGTTCAGGCTGGGCTCCGTTGTCTGCTAATCGCAATACAGAGTGTGCGCTTGCGATGGTGAAACTATCTAGTTAATTCATGCGAAATGCGTATTCTTGCAGGAGTGCCATGTTAACGAATGTACCCCAAGCTGGCGCAGCTGTCAGGTGTTTGGAAGCAGGCTAGGTAGTCTTGGCGCGCGGACCTCGGGAGCTCTGACGCGTCCACGGGTCGACGCGTCTTCTGGCTCAATCCTTAGATAACGACATCACCAACGCACGAGCGACACCATCAATTTGGCCACAACGCGATGAAAAGACCGACGTCACTGTCTCTTTGTTCAGAAAGCCTCCATGTCGTTAGGTGTGAATTTCGGCGGAGCGACCAATGACTAACAATCAGCATGTAACAAACCAGCAGCTGCCGCTTTTGGGTAACCGCTTCCCGAAGCCGACTTCCTGGATCGAGAAAACTTCATGAGCAGACAAGCTCTTGCGCAAGACAATGGTGTGCGAAGTTGGTGTATGACACTTCTGCGCTTCGATACAGGCTGATCCAACGGCTGGACGGACCCGGAAACGTACTCGCAAGCACGCTTTACAGCAACAAAGAAGCAGTAAGTAAACACTGTGGCAACTACGACGAATACTAATTCGCATAAAGTTCTATGTCTGGTTTAGTTGAACTCCAATCCCAGCCCCCGCGATCGTGCTTCTCACCGACCTCCCCGTCGTCGACGAACTGAACATGACGTACGGCACACAAGACCACCTCCGGTATCTACGCGCGGAAGACATCGATAAGATTTGCACGGAGAACTGGTATTCGGAATTGGTAAAACGCGAACTCCCGGAGGGTATACTAGTTCGACGTACCTCCCACGATGAACTGATGAACTGGCAACATAAAAAGGCGGACTTCTTGGAAATGAACATATACAAGAAGTCGAAGGTAAGCCGTATGCTCGTGCAGCCCGGCATGAATATGGTCATCCCGCCAATGGCTGTCAGCTGGCTGGGACTATTTTGATGACGACAGGCATGTAACGCGTTGCGATCGTCGAAGTCCTCGAAGAACTCCGAGGGCTGAATCACCGCTTTATATTTTTGGACAAATTCTTGGTCGATTCGATAACGCGGGTGCCCCATCATTTATAACACGATGTATCTTCACTCAAACACAAAAGCTCAGTTTGCTCTCGGGAAGTATGAGGTATGTTCTACATGAACACCATTCAACGTGACAACAGCATTCATCTTCAAGGCATGCCACATACAATATAATCAATTGCAAAACGCTTACTACAAACGCTACACTTGAACAATCATAACAACGAAACCCCGAAATCTACAAACTCTCCCACCCCCCGTTGTTAACATCGCCCTCCAGCCTCCTCGCGATAAGACTCTGCACTCCACCTTCCAGCCAAACCTTCCTCAGCAACGCATCATACCGCTTCTGGTTTAGGAAAAGCTGGTGGTGACGGCGCAGCGCGGGGTCGACTTCGCCGTGCTTGTCGAGGTAAGGCGCGACGTGCCAGGTCCCGTGGTCGAGATTGAGGAAGAGAATCATGCATTTGCGGATGTGTATGAAGAGGCCGATTTGGCCGCCGCATCTGTGGGGTTGATGCGTTAGTAGGGAATCTTCTTGAATGATGTAGGGGCTGTGGGGGAGGACGTACTTTGCTAAATGCTGGTTACAGCCTCCACGGTTCTTATTCGTCATGCAGCATACGGCTTGGCTGCACATTATCTCACCGCAGAAGAGGCAGAGTGCGGGATCTGTCAGTTCTTTGCCGGTTGTGGGGCAGCGGCGGCGTATCGCTTCGTCGGTAAGGGTGTCGTAGTTCTTCGGTAGGCCGACGAGTTCGAAGATGGCGGGGTGGGAGAGGGAAACTACAGGCTTGAGCGGGTTGTTGCCTGCTTGCGCCCAGAGGAGATGGCGGAGCCAACCTCCTACGATGGAGCGGGTTGTGTGGGCTGCTGATGTACCGCTAGCGAAGGAAGCAAATATCTCGTCGAGGGACGGTAACCGGAGGATGGAGGAAAGACGTGCGAGTTCGGGCTCGTCTGCGCTTTCGGCGGGGACGAGTGGGAGGTCGATGCCGTAGCGTACGTGCATGAGGATAGCCGCTTTACGGACGAAAGGCAGAGCGTAGGTTGAAACCATGGTTTGTATGAAGCCGAGGAAGTTGGGTTCTTTGAACTGTGATGGAATGGACATGTTGTCTGTGTCCAATGAGGTGGGTGAATCGCCCGTGTTGACGACGTTGAATACGACACAGACAAAGAAGAGCAGATTGTTCATCTGGTCAGGCGACGACATGAACCCACTACTGACTTTCTCCTCACTGATAAACCGCTCGGGGGACGACACGAAGGGTTCTGGATGCAGTGCCATCTCCTCGGCAGCCTGATTCTTCACCCCTAGTGCGAAAACAAAGACTACCCGCACGATCTCAGCAAGGTAACACAGCCGCATTATGTGGTGGATGTCGAGATTGGTTGCCGGAACGACGCCCACCGCGCACTCTGAGAGGAAGATGAACGGATCTTGGCATAGCAGCGGCGCAATGCTCTTTAGATCGAAGCTCAACACGTCTGGGTCAGAGATGCCTGGATGTCCGACCAATAGCTGGCGGAACTGACGACGTTGGTTTTCCGAGAACTCATCCGTGGTCTTGGTCGGTCCCTGACCACGAAGGCTTCCGATTGCGATGTACGACGAGACAGTCTCAGAGAATACCCGGAGATGGGTGATCGCTTGCGGAGAGATCTTGTCGATCAACGTCCCACGTACCGATTCGGACTGCACGCCTCGCTGAGCAATCTCGGCGGCGGCGATAGAATACCCAAGAGCTTGTGCAAGCGCGTCGGTATGCGTGAAGTCGTTCGTAACTGCGGGTGTATGCGGATATGCGAACGAGGAGTGAACGTTGTTGACTTTCAATGTCTCTCTCAGCCTATGGTAGATCTTGATCAGTTCTCCCATCGGAACGTCCTGTGTGAGAGCTGGACTGCTCTGAGAAGATCCTAAGCCAGCTTCGGCGGCCTCAGGAGGCTGCACACCCAGGAACGCTGGGACCTGGAACCGAGGTGCAAGTTGTCCTGATTGTGACAGAGCAAGGCCAGTCGAAGGTAGCGGTGGCTTCAGCAGATCAGGCAAGCGACTCGATATTGGCTGGATGAAGTCCCGTTCTGCGTATTCATACAACATCTTTTGATCGTGCGACAAGTCTGCTGGAACCTTCAGACCCTTCTCCAGACTCTTGTGGGTTGCAACCAGTTGTGATTCCAGCCAGGTATCGAACGGCTCCTCAGTCTCAAGAACACCCGTGCTAGACACCTTCTTTGCTTTCCAGATGATTGGCAAAAAGATATTTCCAAGGGCTTTGCACAGGGGACACATAAACTCCTTTAGCTCAGGCCGCTCGGGGTGATTGCGCGCAATCTGGCTGACATGACGTCTCTGCGTAGCATTCAGGTATACCTCAAAGCATGCGAAATGCATGATGTGTCCGCAGCCAGTAGTGACTGGACCAGGTGTAACCGAAAGAGGAGGGAATCCTTTTCCTAGTTCTTGTCTTTCGCTGGTAACGCGCTCACCTGAAGCAGTGACCTTCTCTACCGTACGCCGGTTCTTGCCGGCCACACCGAATGGGCGCAGGTCCTCAGCAGATCGATCGAGACTGGCCGGCGTCTGCACGACTTCGTCCACCCACTCTTCATCCTCGAGAGGAGTTTGCCGCATGATTCTGCTCTCAGAAATATATCCAAAAGAACCGTAGAGTCTCTGCTCGTTGCAGTCTTCCTGACACAAGATGCATGTACCGGAGGGGTATTTCAGGGTCTTCTCTTGCTCAACGAGCCCGCCGGTCTCATCTTCCAAGTCGCTAAAGTCATCTTCACCCCAGTCGAACTCCTGGTTGGCCAAGAACTTGCCCTGTTGCTCTTTGAAGGCTGCCATAACTTTCGCCTGTCGGTCGAGTGCTTGCTTCTTCTTGAGCTCTTTGTGTTCCTTGTCCTGAGGTGCGGGTGAGGCAGTATCCATCCTGTCGGCTGGCATGTTGATTGCTGCCGCTGCAATGATGAAAGATTCTTGTTGGCGTTGCTTGAGCCTATGAAGAATCAGGCTTATCTTCGGCTCGCATGCCTTGAAGGCTTCGTTGTCTTGCAGGGTCTTCAGGATCGATAGAACAGTGGGGTGGTCTTTGACGCCCACATTTGCGTTCTTGGTCAACACTGACGTGACAAAAGAGTCAGGCATCTTCTCGGACCACCCATGCTCTCCACTCTTGTCCTCGAGGATAGCAACAAGGAGAAGCTGTAAGACAAACTGGATGTATGTTTCCACGCGAGTGGCTGGTATGCTCGGTGTAGCCGATCCTGCCCTCAACCCATATGCCAGTAGGTAGTATATGATCTGCGTAAACAACGGCGTTCTGGTGAAAGCCGACAGGTCTTGGAACAGACCTGAAGGAATCGGGCGGAGCTTCGGCTCATAGACGATGTCGCTAGCTTGTTTTCCAGTCTTCTTGGCCATGTAGGCCTTGTATGTATTCTCTGCTTCCTCTCTCTGGTTGCGGTTGTACTGATGAAGGTAAGGATCTACCAAATCGATGTACTCCTCCTTCAGTTCGAAAGTCCCGCTATCAGATAATCCCTCTGGAGCTCGGAATCTAGTCATTTCAGACAAGACAGCGGGGAACTCGTCCATATTCTGAATCCGATCTGACAGTCGTGCGGTCATGTCAGAGAAAGAGAGTGGCTTGAAGCACAGTACATGAGCAATGTCTTTGCGCATAGACGCTAATTGAGACTCATCGTTGTCCTCCGCAGGTATCAACGATGTGCGCTCGCTGAGAATGATGATGAGCAGATGCACAAAGTCCTCGACCACGTCAATAGCTTGGCTGTCCTCGAACCCATGGTGACTGGCTTCGTACTTGCCAGTCATCCATCCGTTTAGTCCGAATCGGTCGATTATTGACGCTAGGAAGACCGACGGATCGCAAAGGACGAGTGCAGACTGTAGGAGGAAGATATCTCGCTGGTGCGACACGTCTCTCTGTGACACACTTCGATACTGCGTCATCTGATGTCGCAATGTGATGCCGTTCCTGACCCAAATGCCTGCACGCATCTGAGCTAGCCATGAGCACACTCGGAGGGGAAAGTCGAACATGGCTAATAGGTATTCCTCAGGTTGATGCACAGGAATGGACACCATCGCCGGGTTGAAGTCCATCTGCAGTTCGCTGGGTGAGAATAGAAGCAAGCGCAAGATGTCGTTCCGATCCATGCTCCGCGCTCGATCAATGAGCCATGATAGAGTGTAATGAAGTGCGTGATGGAAGCTCATGGGCTGTGTCGCGACAACGTAATCGACAACCTTGTACGATGGCCCATAGAAGGTAGAGGGTTCGGCGTCGAATTCAAAGACCTCCAACGTCTTGAACCTGGTCTCTTCTTTGAGCTCGGTCTGGTCAAAGCGTCTACGTTCAGCGCCTAGCGAATTGATGATGGCTACCTTGGCAGCTGCACGAATAGCACGCTGGATGTTGGACGGGTCCTGACCGCGGCTCCAGGCAAATGATTCGGCAAAGTGTCTACACAACTTGTTGATTTCTCGGGTGATGAGAGAAGCGCTGATCCACGCTTCCGACTCAAACTCAAGATGCTCGCCCACTTGGCGAACATTAGGACAGATACCTTGGTGAAGCTTTACGAGGTCTAAGAACTGTAAGAGGTACCGCGGCTCTTCGCGAATTCGCTCCTGGACGAACTCGGAACCCAAAAGATACTTCATATCGAGGAAGAAGTGATACATTCGCCGGTTAGTCACAGCCCCCTGCTCGAAAGCTAGTGTTGCTTTGGGGTCGACATTTGAAGGGTAGCCGACCTGACGGGTAGTCAAGAAGGTGTAAAGAATAGCCATGAGGTTTGTAAGGAAGTTGCCACGTTCGACAACCTCGGACGTAATAGACGGAGTTGTCAACATCTGCAGAGAAAGGTTGATGATGGAGTGGTCAGGCTCACGGTCGGCAATGAGGTAAAGTTGTGCGAGAGCAGTATAGACGCCAGCAAAGCGTAGACCTAAGAGACGCTTGAACTCGGGAATGGTGACGACGGTGCTGATGAAGACATCGCGGATACCGATGCGCAATTGCTTCCACATGCGCAAATCATACAATATCAAGTGATCAAGCCTCAGGCGTTGCCAGAGGTCTTCGTGAGGTGGCGTTCCAGGCTTCTTACCGTAGCTTTCAGGCCGTTCTAACCAGTATTTGGCTGGCCGCGCTGGCCGTAGTGGCAGTGACCGGGTATGAGGTGTCTCTGGAACCGGCAGTATCGGCTCGGCATGGCTGAGAGACGGTGCGCCAACCATAGGCTCACTATCTGACTCGGCCGGCGTGACACTCTGCTCGAGTTGAGCACGCTGCGGGTGTGCAGGTGGTGGTGGCGGTGGTGGGGGAGCAGGGTAGCCTGCCATTGTGGCTTCAGACACTTCAAGCGCCTCGTCTGCGCTTTCGTATGCCTCCATCTCCACGTCGCCATCGTTATCCTGAGCGCCGACCTCATCAATGTCCATATCATCTTGGGTATCTGCTGCAGGCCCGCCATCGTCGTCATCGTCGTCGTCAGAGGCTGTAGTGTCGTCGTTGGTATCGGTGGTTCGCTGTCGTTGGACCCGGATGATACGAGCTCGTCGCTGTAATAGCATGCCGTTGAAGAAGCCATCCATTTCAGCTTCCTTGTCTTCCATCTCGTGATCATCCAGACCGTTCTTGCCAATACTCTGGTTTGATGCTTCGCTGCCAATCCGCCATGGCTTGAGGAGCTCCTCACAGACGGTGCGGCGGAGTATCTGGTTGTCCTCGCCGACACTGCAGCCTGCAATATCCTGTATCCACTCAATGAGTACACCACCCATCTGCTCTCGGAATGTGTCTCTCGCGGATCGGATGGTGACGGTGAGCTTGATTTCCTCGATAATCTTGGCCATGCGAAGGAGGTCTTTCAGGTCGGTCCTGTAGACTATGGCACTGCGGCCGACGTCGTTGATCTCATAGGCCTTGGCCAGGCCGAACGCCAGCTTCTGTTTGCACGCACGAGCGACCTGGTCTCTGACGTCGTTGACCGTGTGTTTCTCATCGTTCCACAGCACTAGGCAGAACTCGTCGCATTCCTCTGTCTCGTCGCCCAGGTCGTACCATCGTGAGGTAAGACGCGACTTGCGCTCGTCGTCGAGGATCGACTCTTCAGACTTGGGGTGGCGCAGTTGCTCCGGGGAGCAGGAGAAGACGTCGATGAGGTAGTCGAGGGTCCGTGCAATGGTGGTGCGAATGGTCTCTGCAAGTTCGTCTGGTAGCATAGACCCTTCTCTCGCCTTGCCTGCAGCCTTGGACTCGCGCTCGGGGTCTATCGAGTGTATGTTGCAGTGTACCGGCCGTATCCAGGCCTCGTCATCTCCGCAGTCGCAGCAGCCAGAGTTGCCGGGCGACACGCTGACAAAGACCTGGTGCCCCTCATGGTCGGAAGCGTCAAAGCAGCGGGCGCACAGCACGCAGGTGTCGTCGGCGCTGCATGTCTTACACCGGTATGTAGCCTCGCCATTTTTGAATATATGCCCGCATGGCTTTCCTCTCGCGGCTGCTGTGTATTCGGCGCCTTCTACGGCACCCTGGGCGTCGCGCAGACTCCAGGGCTTCTCCGCATCCGTCGGAAGCCCATTAGGGAAGAAGTGCGCTAGGAATTCGGGGCGGCCAGCAAGAGAGCGGAAGAGAATCTCGCGCAGCTCTCGATCAGCGGCGAGTTCGAAGCGGTAGTTGTGTCGTCGTGGGAGTTCGCGCAGGTGTCGGCATAGTTCTTGCTCGTGCAAGGACATATACATGGTGCAGCTTTCGCGGCGGGATGGTGGGGGACGCGAGTGGTGGGCGGAGGGGATAACGAAACTCCAACGGTGAGGTTGTTTGTAGTACGAAGTGCTGGTTTTGTGGGCCAGCCACCGGGGTGAGTCTTGGGTTGGTGGAAGGCTCGGTGTGGTAGGAGAAAGCAGCAGGTGCAGGTGTAAGATGCGCGCTACTATGTCATTGCGAGCATCATCTCGTGAAACAGCGCGGACCCCCGAGGCACGCGCGACGCCACCAAGCAGCCGACTGCAAACCCCGCGGGTCGACAAAGGCAATCAATGTCTTTGAGTCTTCTGTCACTTGCTGTTACATGGAAAGACATGAGTTATTCAATGCACAAGTTCATTCTGTTCCTTGTTCGAGACAGCCTGATCATGGTCCTCCATGTACTAGTAGCAGCACATGGTCTGTTTGATGCAGCCCTGATTTGTTTGTATGCTAGAATCATCTATTCGACACGTACCAATCTCTTGTCACGAGCCAGAACTTCCATAACACACCATCAAACGCAATCATGTTGACGGGGCTTCATGTATGGGATGTAGGTCACATCGCGCCTTGGTATTTCGCATGCTGTAGTATACACCACAATGTACAGTGTCCGCTCCAAAGAACCGTAAGAAAGTGTCTATTTCATGTTCGAACTGAGGTATGGCTGAAGTGCTACTCGTCGTCCTCGGCTGCCTCCATGTATCGCTGCTTGATGTCCTTCCATTGGCGCTGTGACTTGTATTAGCGAATGCCATGCCCCCGATAACAGTCTGACGTACGCCGCGGTTGAGACCGTCCCAGATCTTTTCTGAGCCTGTGTCGAACGCCCTGCACTGCTATCAGCCTCTCTCCTTTCCCCAGGTTCCTCTTCCGGATGCCGTGGCTTACAGTTGGAGACCGAAGGCGGAGCCGAAGACGGCGAACAACATGGTGGTGTTGCTGCGGAGGACCGCGCTGCAGGCGATGGTTAGTCTCGTTCGATCGAAAGTGTGCGCGAGGAGTGACTTGCTTGTAGACGGTGCCGATCATCTGCGCGGGACCATTAGCGGACATTCAAAGTCGTTATCCGATCAATTCACTTACGCCAGACATTTTGGAGGTGTCGAGAGGGCTGGGTTGACTGCGGAGAGGGATGTGGTGGTGCTTCACTGGCGATGTCAAAGGCTGAGGTTCGTCGACAAGATTCAAGCTCTCGCGTCACGGGGATTTGCGCTGCGCTAATTGGCCCGTCGTGCCTTCCGCTTTGACGTGAACTTTGTTTCCAACCCCACCACCGCTACCAGCTCAACCTCTGCGACACGCACCGATAACTCCTTAAATCTCCTCGCAGACGCCTGAAAAGACCTGGCGAGGTCTCACCAGGACGATTGGTGTGCTCCGGCCCGTTGCGACTGCCTGACATCCTCTGGCGCACCCTACCTCCACTCCACCTCACCGCAGGCGCGACCGACACAATGCCTTCAGTAGAGACTCCCGCAATCTCCAAAGCCGGCATCACTACCTCCGCATCCGGCGAACGCCATATCCCCGCATCCGTCCGTCCCGACGGCACCCTGCGCAAAGAAATCCGAGTCCGCCCAGGCTACCGCCCACCCGAAGATGTCGAACTCTACAAGAATCGCACTGCTGAGGGCTTCCGCAACAGAGGAAAGGCGGGTGTGCCAGGTGCCGAGGCAGTGAAGAGTGAGGAGCCTATTAGCATATCGAGTCCAGCTGCGAATAAGAACGCCAAGCGGAGGGAAGCTAGAAAGAAGGCAGCAGCCGCTGCGGGCGATGGGAAAGATGAGGACAAGGAAGCTTCCGCTGAGCCTAAAGATGCGTGCAAACCGGCTGAGAGTCAAGAGAAGGAGACTACGAAGCCCGAGCCTGAAAAGGTTGTCGACCCCGAGGTTGAGAAGGAGAAGGAAGCGAAGAAGCTTACCAAGAAGCTGAGGCAGGCCAGGGATTTGAAGGACAAGAAGGACAAGGGCGACAAGCTGCTACCGGAGCAGTTCGAGAAGGTCATCAAGATCAACGAGCTCATACGCCAATTAGAAGGCCTCGGCTTTGATGCGCAGGGAGAGAAGAAGGGAGAGACCTGAGGACACATGCAGCAAGAGCTACTCTATGGATAGCCACACAAATTCCCAAGCCGAGACAGCTGATTCTCTAGCATGAGTTAGCGATTCCACGACACCCGCGCGTTGGTGGTGCGGACGTGACGGCAGACGTCTTCAAACCCACGACTATACAGCGACGACATGCCGCCCGAGCGTACGTCGACCTCAATTACAAACAACGTTTGGCTTGGGCATATATCGCAACAAAGCTCTTCACTACTGCCATATTTGCTGCAGCCTACAGCGCTATCTACGCATGTAGTTGAAACGAGCCCTACACACCCACCGTTAGGACTTTGTCACAACCTTAGTTAACATGTATCATAGAGTACACAAGAAACTCAAATCAACTGCGCAGCTTATTCGACTCGCAAGTCCATTATTGTGCTTTGACCGACCGTGATCTTCCGCACCACGCATACCGCCTGCCGCATTGAAGCAAAAAGAGGGCCATGAGTTCGAGAGCCGCCATTTCAGATTTTTGGCAAAAAAGAACAAAAACATACAACAGCGGGGATTCGCTTCTGGTCACCCACGAAGCTACTAGCCAGCCGGTACACTGCTTGTATCTGGCTGAGCGGACGGGAAGCCTAATTCTCAGTGTCCTATGGTCGTATGTGAAGGGATGAGAAAAGAAATGAATAATATACTTGACGTAAACTTCACACCGCATGGAAAACCCATAACCGCGTTTACACACACATCTCGTTCAACAGAAAAGTTGAACAGATACCCTGAAGCCTACAGCACCATAAGATCTTCACTCTATGGGTTGTCAAGGTAATGTGGCCTCCTCAGCCTCTTCAATAATTGGGCTTTGTAGACATAGGTGTATGATGCCCCCCTTGAATGGGGTGTATGTTCTTTCGTGCGATTTCAGTCTAATCCCTTTCAATAGTATTGACTGCCTACGTATCGCTCGATGGCCTCCCCGCCATACTTTTGCATCCCTGCGCGTTTCAGCCCTTCAGACGTCTTTGGCTCTGGTACCCATACTCCCGTCTCACACGCGTAGTAAATTCTCCTGTGCTGTTCATCCTCCGGTCCTTCATCACCCCACTCCGCTTTCTGGCCCGGTGCGTGATATGAAATGTGCAGTTTCCCCGTCTTACCCGTCATCTCAGACGTAAGCATGAAGGACTCGAGAACGGGCATGTAAGCAACAGCTTTTGCGAGCGCGCCGAGAAAAGGATCAAAGGTTTCTGGGTCGGGGTGTTGCCGGAAGTCTTGCCAGCTGAACTCGCGCGTATCGACACTCCCAACAACGCCGCGCACGGGGTCGTCGTGGGGGTCGTCGGCCGGTGTTGGACCAGTGAAGTACCATTTGCCTGATGGAGCGACCATGTCAAACGTGATGTCGAAGGACTTCAAGTGTGGCCAAGACGGTGGCGTCGCGTTTTCGTCTGATGGCCAGAATAGCGTAGGGTCGACGTGCGCACTCAGGGTAAGGGTGGTAAGACATTGTGAGAAGGTTCGGATTGATGAACTGAACGGGTCGTATGTGTAGCCTTCTGGCACAATGCTCGGAACTGTATACCTCTGATCTGAAGGAGTGGAGTGTACAAAGACAATATCAGCAGAATGGAGTGAGCGGAAATGTGCCGGCGAGAGCTTATTAGCAAATTCAGCGCGCGCCTCACCGCGCGCCTTGGGAGATGTCGCCGGTTCCCACTCTGGATCATAGTCTGAATCCAACGAGTCCTGATCTGACCCCGCGTCAGAACCAGCCTCGTAGTCTGGAAACTCCCAGTCCACTGTCCTGAGCTCTGGCATTGTCGCCGCTAGATCTGGTGCAACGCTTGGCGCAAGGCTTCGCACGCCCGTACGCTCGATAGTGAGGTGCTGCAGATTAGACAACGTAGGCAGATTGCCGGGTTCAACAAGGCGCAGGTATGACTCTGCCCAACGAGCGGATTGGATATCTCTGCTGAGGCCATGCTCAATCTCGAACTCATCCACTTCCCGGGCGTCGGTCGGGGACGTAGCTCCCACAATTATAAGCCGCACTCCATTCTTCACACCGTTGTCTTCCCAGGTTCGCAGCACCGTGAAAAGATCGCTTATAGCTTTTGTAAATGCCTCGTTGTTGGCATGTTGATCAAGTCGTGACTCCTTGTGTTCGTATGCTTCTTCCGGATATGTTGGCAATACCGCTTCGAAACTAATCCAGGAAAGGTAGTTGCGGCGATTTCCTGTTACGATCGACTGAAGCGATTCCAGCTCATCGCTTTTGATGCCTAGACGGTGAAATGTAATGGTCTCGACTGCTTCCTTCCAAGTGCGATTGAGGATCGCGAGGCAAGGAAATTGAGATGGCGAACCATCGGGCTCGAAAGATTGTCCTATCGCGGAAGCCCGCTGTTCCTGGTCTGGATACCGCTCTGCAAAACACACAATACGGTTGATCAGCTCTTGTGGTAGTTTGTCCATGGCGTGAATGGGGTAGGGGACAGAGCGCACCATTGTTGCGGGAACGCTGTTGAGTACATAAGTACGCGGGAGTACCGAGGCGCTAGCAGGGGTTCTACCTAGGTAAACCTTGGAACAGACTAACGGTCTGCCCGTTCGCTGCAGCGGAATCACACCAAGCTATGCTGATGCAAGGTCTTGTTGCGCAAGCCCGGCGGGTGTTTCCAAAGATGCTAACGTGTAGGTCTCCAAAGATAGTCACAGGGCACATGCATTCCAAGTCAAGAAGACGAGGCTTCATATACAACAGTCCAGTGCGATAGTTATTTCTGAACAAGCGATGGCCGACGAGAATCGTCTGACACCAGCACAACACCGTCATTTTCAACTTTCCGAGCAAATCAAAATATGGAAAAGGGAGGCTTCAGTTGCGGCACCAGCACTTCCAATATATAGGGAAGGCGTAATGAGGTATGACCTCTGGCTACCAAGAAGCGCGTTGTCTGCGCAGATAGCTAAATGTTGCCGCAAGAACAACATTACAAGAGACGGGTGTAGCATGTCGCTTTTGTACGTGTTTGTTCATGCGGCTACACCGACACAGTACCAGTAATCCTTCCAAAATGAAGTGCCACAAGCATTGCCATTATCCAAGACTGCATTCCACGCATATAGTTGCGCGTCGGATACTCCGTTTCGTTCAGCAAACAGCTATGATAAGAGTCAGTCTAGAAGCGACGCAGAACCGGATATCGTGGACTTACAGCACACCAGTCTCCTTCCTGCGCCTGAGCAGCCTTGTTGCATTCTTTGATCGCGTTGTTTGCTTGATTTGGCGTTGGTATGACGAAAGGACTGGGAGTAGGCGACGGCGGGGGAGCCGATCTGCTCACGCTGATCGAATCCGAAGTGCCCACACAGTATGCCGATCCCTGCCAGAAGTTGTCGCGGCAATCATTCGACACGGCGGGATTCCAGGCATAGAATTGCTCCAAGGTGATGAAGTATTTGTTTGCAAGAATCGAGCAATCATCCCCTTTCTCGACGATGTGCCATCGAACACAGTTTGCAGGCTGTCCAGTGTGCGTTGGTGCCCCAGGTCCCGGTGGAACTGTACTGCTTGGGGCAACGGAGGCCGAAGTAACGCTCGTAGCGGGCGGTGGGGCATTGGGCGACTTAACGCAATATGCCGTTTCGGTCCAAAGATTCGCACACGTTGAGCCTACAGCCGGATTCATCTTAAAGAATTGAGCCAAGGTGAGATCGAACAAAGCCAGAACATCCTCGCAAGTGAAATCCTCAGACACGTCCCTGAACTCAGTGCAGTTCGTATCATACCCTTCTCTGATCGGAAATTCCAGCGATGGGCCTACTTCGGGCTCGGCCTTTGGCGGCTCGAAGTAGAACCTTCCACAATAGCGGACTCCAGGCTCGAAGCTGCAGGTAGGCGCTTCGGTATCGTTACCGAGTGAGGGGTTCCAGGTGAGCAGTTCGGACATCTCCACACCATAGACATCTGCAGCCAAATCGCACTTGTGACGATAAAGAGTTCCTGTTATGTCGCTTTCCATCTGTGATGCATCGAAATACTGGTAACAATCGTCTCTTGTATCAAGCGCAAGGCTCAGCTGCGTGGGCGAGGGTGTTGTCGTAGCGGGCTTAGTGGGCGTAAACGTGACTTTGGTAACTGGTGAGTCACAATCAGTATGCGGCGCACAAAGTGCAAAATGAAGTACTTACATGGTACTCCCGAAGGACCGGGAGTATGGTAGCCAGGTCGTCCAGAGTAGGTGTTAACTTTGGCTGGTCAGCCGCAAACTTCGATTATCTAGCGTATCAATATACTCACTGTCTCCTACTGGCGCTACACAATAGCTGATATCTAGCAGCAGATTGGTGCAATTCGCGTTGATGGATGGGTTCAGGAATACGAAATCAGCCAGTGCTATCGCATACCTCAGTGTCACGAGGTTGCAATAGTCTCCGCCCTCAACATTGTACCACTGCCCACATTGTCGGTTCGATTCGTCCTTCGCATTGGTAGGCACGGGTGCTGCGCTGACGGCTGTGCTTGGTGCCAGAGGAGGCATAGCTGGGGGCGTGACATATGCTACGCCAGGATTGGACACGCAAATAGAAGTCCCGTTCATCTTGTATAAGTTATGACAGCCAGCGTTAATGATCTGAGAGTGTCAGAATAATGGTAAAGAAGCGAGATCTGCGCACTGTGCACCTACCGGATTCCAGGCCTTCAACTGCGCGATGGTGATATTATTGGAGCTAGCCATGATCTCGCAGGTATCGGCAGGCTGTACTGTATAGACTTTGCACGTGTTATTGATGCACAGTTTGCCATTTTGTGGAAAATTGGCGCAGTAGGCAGTGAGAGAATTGTCTGAAAGCAGCCAGGCAGTCCCTATGCCTTGGGACTTGGATATCTTGTAGCAGTCATCGCCGGTCTGGATATCGTATTCCTTGCCACTGCAGACCGTCGATGTCGGTGTGGGACTAGCGACTGGAAGCCTGTAAAGAGTTAGTGTGGAGCTGCGAACATATATATATGTATGCTCACTGCGGGAAGGGCAAAGACGAGATAGACAATGGGTAGCCCGTCACACCACAGCTTGATGTCTTTGACTCGTACAAGGAACTCTCTCGAATCTGAGGTCCGTCGTAGTACGGACTGCCAGCCTGCTTCTGCAGATTCTTGATGAAACACAAATCGCAGGGTCCGGAGGCTTGCACGCCGCTTGGTGGCTCGGTGTCCCAGCCTATTGGGCTCTCTGTTCTGGTTAGCATAATGTTGGGATTGGAGTATCGGTTTACCTACGTCCTGGATCTGCTTGCATGGCTGCAGCAACCGCAACTACATTACACCAGCGACCCGCGTCCTTGAGGCAAACAAGATCGTGGTTGAATCGCATAACATTGGCAATTATGTCCAGTGGTGCACCGTCAATCTCATCGTATGCCGTCCAAGTTTGCCCGGTACAAGCTGTGGCAATTCTTGCTTCGTACTGCTCAAGGGCAGTAACGCAGGCGGTTGTGCATGCTTTTTCCAGCACGGAGGGGGGGTAGTAATATCCAATAGCAAAGGTAGCAACGGTAGGAGGACATTGTTCAACGTCTGTAAGAAGGGCCGTCGCACAATCACTGGTCAGATTGGATGGGATAGTATTGTTACTGAAGAAGGGTATCGCAATTGTCGATGGGAGATACCAAAGGGGTAGCAAAAGCCGCAGCAACATCCTGGGACTATGCGAACGCATTCTTGTGTAAGAGTCAGTATCGCCCTGTGGGAGGTCTGCGACGGTCCACGAAAGACGTACTCACAGGAATGACTGCAACCAAGAGCGACGATGCAGGATGCTTCAACTGCATTCTACACCGAGGCAAGAAAGCATGTACAGCCAGCCGCACTGCATGGGGCACCTAATCGCTCGGCACCTGCATCCCAAGGGTCCATTCTCATCATCCATCTGGCGCCGGTGTGGGTCGTGTAAGTCTCGCGGAGTATTGGCAACATGTTAGACCCCAAATCAGTTCAGTAACAGGCTAAAAAGCGGGTCCTGAAGATGCGGCGGGCGCGGCCCGAATCCGGACGGAAGGCCTGATGCCAAGCACGAACTATGAAGCTTGGCACCACTCGGAGCCGGAAGATCACCTGCAGTGAGGTGCCAATTATTTACGCCCGGCAGACGTTCAGCATTAGTTTAGGGGTAATGTCATGTCATCTCCACCGCTTCGATTTTGTTCTCCGGCCCAAGACTGTCATGGTTGCTTTGATAGTACGACCGCGCTTCAGCCCTGGGCAATTCTTATCTGAGCGTCGCTCCCGTGGCAAAAAGGACAGACTCCCGAGTTCGGCCAGCGCTGAGAACCGCCTCTACATTTCAGCACTGCGCGCTGAAAATTGCTGCCATACCGGAAGTACCTGAAGACAAGATAGCTCACTAAACCTTACAGTCGGGACCTCCGGACGGCAACTGGCACCCAGTCAGCGTGACTTATGTCCTTCCTACTTAGGTAATGCCTAGGTAGAAGCTGATATCATTTCTTGATGTCTTAGCGAGCGACCCCTAAGGCGCCAATGCGGAAGAGCGCAAATTTAGATGGGATGTCATATCTGGGCCGCATGGTAAACTTCCCGCGGCATCTCTCCCAGTACAGATCTGGAAATTTCAGTCCGTTGGCCTGGCCATGCATGCAGGGGCGCGAATTGCACGCCTACTACTCGCCGCCACGATGATCGCTGTTATTCAGGCGTCCATTGGATCCACGGCAGGTCCAAATGGAAACCTTGATGCCAACGTACCTAAGCTGTGGGTACCGGTAAGATAGACAGAGTCCATTTTCCCACGGAGCTTCTGAGAACGCTCTTTTCCAGTCCTTGATCTTGGTTTCTTTCCTACTGTTTTCAGTGGAATTAGACGCCGAGATGTCCAGATTGACTTCCGCGTTCGCACGGTGGGCCATTGTCTTCTGTGTGCTGCTCATCACTGCTACAGCGCATCAGTCGCATGCACGATTTCACCACAAGAGATCTCACGCGCCACCAACTTGCGTCAATCCAATCCAGTATGTAGATGAACATTGTTAGAAGCGGTGCATTCGTAGCTAACTTCAGTCCAGTCCGTTTGACTATTCTGCGAAAGAAAAGCATACAGAACGTGCGCCTGTTTGTCCGCATCTGGCCCCACGGGCTCTACAGCCAAGAGCTGAAGAAGACTATTCATGCTCTGAGTCTAAGCCATGCAAGAACGGAGCCTGCTGCCCAAAGGCTACCGGATATTGTAACTATGGTGAAGAATATTGCGGCACAAACGGTCAAAGTCCCAACGATGTTTGCTGGTCAAATTGCGATGCCAAAGCAGAATGTGGCAAAGACGCTAAGATACCTGGTGCCAAATGTCCGCTCAATGTTTGTTGTTCAGAATTTGGGTATGCTAGTCAAAAGATTCTCAATGATACCAGCTAACACCCCACAGCTTTTGCGGCATGACGGAGAAGTTTTGCGACAAAGGTACCGAAGACGAACCAAAATGCCAAAGCAATTGTGAGCAGCCAGGGTCTGGTGGCTCTGGCGGCGATGTTCAGAAGATAGTGATCGGTTACTATGAAGCTTGGGCACATGACAGGAAATGTCAAGGCATGGTACGTCAGACCAGCCAAGAGCGAGTGCAACATACTTATCTTATTCGTAGGACTTCAAGAATATCCCAACAGGCGCACTTACTCATCTCTACTTTTCCTTCGGTTACATTTCGCCCGGTACTTTTGATCTGGTTCCGATGGACGACCTTAGCCCCGATCTATTCTCGCAGTTCACAGATGTCAAGAAGTCGAACCCCGGCTTGAAGACAGTCATTGCTCTTGGCGGTTGGACCTTCAACGATAACGGCACCGCAACTCAGCCGGTCTTCAGCGACATGGTTAGCACTGCTGCTAATCGCGCCTTGTTCATTAAAAAGTTATTCGCTTTTATGAGACAGTACGCATTTGACGGTGTGGACTTCGACTGGGAGTATCCCGGAGCAACCGATCGAGGAGGTAAGCCTGAAGACGGCAAAAACTTTGTCACGTTCTTGAAGGAACTTAACGAGGAGAACGACAAGCAGCTCATGCATTATGTTGTCTCCTTCACTGTTCCTACTAGCTTCTGGTATCTGAGGCATTTTGATCTGAAAGCTGTGGATTACGTCGACTTCGTCAACGTCATGAGCTATGATCTTCATGGAGTAAGTCAAGCCAAATATTTGCCTCCCGCTTCTACACTCGTGTATGTCGGAAGGTCAGACGCCGAGATGAAGAGGTGACACACCTTTGCGGGATTGCCCTTCCCACAAGCTGCTTGTAAGCTGGTCTGGGTGTCGGATGCAGCGATGATGTGAACATCTTATTTCGAGCAAGCGCTAACATATGTGTCTAGATCTGGGACTCAACGAACCCGATCGGTAATCATATATATGGGCATTCGAACTTAACCGAGATCAAGTTAGCCTTGGATCTTTTTTGGCGCAACGACATCAAACCAGAGAAGCTCAATCTCGGGCTGGGGTTCTATGGTCGCAGTTTCCAGCTATCAGACCCCTCTTGCTACCGACCTGGCTGCAATTTCAAGGGCGGAGCATCTCCTGGTCCCTGTTCCGACAACTCAGGAACTTTGACATACAAAGAGATTCAACAAGTGATCAAACAGCACAAGATCAGTCCTTACTATGGTAAGCAGCCACGACGGAACCAGCACATGTGATAGATAGGCTAATCGCCTTTTGTGCTTTTAGACAAGGAGGCTCAAGTCAAGTACATCACCTGGAACCAAGATCAATGGGTGTCGTATGATGACAAAGACACATTCAAGGCGAAGATCGACTTTGCCAACAAGCTAGGCCTCGGCGGACTACTCATCTGGGCCATTGATCAAGACACGGATGATTTGGATGCTCTCAACGCCGTCGTGTCTCCAAAATCTGTCAAAGCCCTCGCGATGACTGCCGATGACGCTTCCTTTTGGGACGATGCGACTGTACCGGATTGCTATGTCACTGACTGTGGCGGTACTTGTAAGGCTGGTTTCTTCAAAATCGAACAGCAACCATGCGGTGGCGCGAAGCCTGTCACGCGCAGGTCCAAAGGCAAGGACAGCCAGCTGTGCTGTCCAGTTTCCAGTGCACCAGATCCCGACAAGTGCCACTGGCGCGGCGAAGCACCTCCATGTAATGGCCGTTGCCATGACAATGAGGTACTGTTGCAGATGAACAAGTGGGGTGATGGGAAATACTGTGAAGACGGAAACAAAGCATATTGCTGCGAGTCACCTGCAGCTAAGGGTCATGACTGCTACTGGGCAGGCGTCGGCAAGGATTGCAACGGCGACGACACGACGATGACCTTTTCAGGCACATTTCTGAGCACAATCGCCGACATTGCAGACGCGATGACTTTGATCGATAATGCTCTGGTTGATTGGCTCGAAGCAGTTGACGTTGACATGCAGAAACGATACTGCTGCCCAAAGAAAGACGCCAAGAACTGGAAGAACTGCCGGTGGTACGGAGAGCCCGGATCTTGCTTCGACAACCATTGCCCGGTCGGAAAGCAAGTGCAACTCACGGACAGCCCGTATGGTTTTGGGCAATCCTGCTTCCCTCGACTGGAAAGAAACAGAGTCTACTGCTGCGACCCAACCGATGGTAAACAGCTATTCCTTCCGGTACCACTCGATCGGCTATTCAGCGATCCCCCGACTGGAGACGACGTCGATACGGACTTCGAGCTCAATGTGGACGACACCTTTGGTGGACAGGGCGACAAGACCGACGATGACCCTTCCAATGCTGCATTTCAATTCGTTGTACTTGCATCGCCTAAAGAATTGCAACATTCTCTCGATAAACGCGATGGCTCTCATTGGGAACTGTTCAACTGCCAAGGCGGGCCGAGTGAAGAGGAGCAAACCATCCAGATGTTTTGCATTGACGGCTCAGAGAACAACAATTGTCAAAACATCGGACTTGGACACGGCGTACCCGGTACCATCCTGGAAATGCCAGCTGGCTGTGGAGCCGGTCGCTATGCCGTCGCGAAACATATGGTCCCTGCTGTCAATCAAACAATTCCACACCATCTTCGGAAGCGAGCGTCACATATGCCAATGGTCTACGATCTGACTTTCGACTACAACTTCAGGCGCGTTCCCCGAGATTCTGGTGATACCCAGATGAGGATAGACTTTTCCAACAAGAACGACTACTGGGACAACGTTGTCGCAGCTGCGAGCACAAAGCGTAAATCTAAACGCTCCTTGTCTGACTTTGACGGCAATCATAAGAGATGGCTCGAAGAGGAGTGGCGAGACGACTATCACGGTGGTGCTCTTAGTCATGAAGAGCTTCACAAGCGATGGTTCGGATCCGACGTGCTTGCCTGGCTCACCAACTTGGTCAGCCCCAAGATCGAGAAAGAGTTCACACATGACGTGAATGAGCAATTCATCGCCAAAATCATTGACGACAAAGTCGAGTGTGGCACAGGACCGGCCAAATTCAATGCTCATGTCTTGGTTCAGGCTCTCACAGATGTCGAAATCTCCACCAGTTTTGGCTTCACCCTCATCACGAAGCTCAATTTCGATAATCCAGGCGGCTCTCTTGACCTGAGCCAGTCGTACCTTACATTCAGCAACAGTGGTAAGGTCACTGCGGTGTTCACTCTCGAAGCCATGATCAAGGTTTCGTACGAGTCGGGAGAGAAGACAATTCTTACCCTTCCCTTCCCAGGCGCAACATTCCGAGTCCCTGGCATTGTCACTATCGGTCCCTCTGTCCGCGTGGTTGGCGAGTTCAACGCTGGCCTCACACTATCTGCCGAGATAGAAACCAAGATCGATCTTGCGGAATGGGACGTCCGGCAAACTTATCCAGCCGCCTCTGAGGAATACGAGCCTCAGGCTGACAAGGAACTGGATTCTGGAGAGACGGGCGACAAAAACGGCCTGTTGGAACCTCAATTCTACGCTTCTGTTCTAGCTTCAGGCCAGGCTGAAGCCCATCTCAAGGCCATCGCAGAGTTTGGTATTCGCTTTGATGACAGCTGGAAGGTTGGGGCCGCAACAGCCGGAGTTGTTGCTGACGGCTATGTTCGCATGGAGGTTGGAGCTGGTAAGAGCACCGAAGCTTCATGTCCGTGGACATATGGCTTCTACGTGGGCGCAAAGTTATATGCGCAGGTCAGTACTCCGCCAGCATTCGGTTGGGGAACCAAGACGTGGGATCTCCCAGGATCTGGTGAGGTCGGTCTTCCTGAGGGTGGCCAATGTCCCGACCTTCAATCAGGCGCGCCTACTAAGCGTGGTTTCACGTCGATCGACGGTACTCATCCTCTTTACCACCCTTATGAGCACTCGGGAATTGCGAACAATGCCACAGCGGTACATCGATTTGGCAAACGCGTCACACCCTGGGGTCCCCCATTCCACATTCCCCTACAGGACCTGCTGTGCCCCAGCCCTGGAGGAAGCCCCGATAACCAAGGTTCTGAGTGTTCAGAGCTTTCACATGTGGTGGACGGTAGTAGCTCTCTGGCAAAGCGTGCATCTGGCGATGTGACCCTCAATCATGTCTTTTCACGAAGTTTAGATCGCAAAACCCAGGAGTTCTGCGCCGATAAACTCGGTGGCAAGATGGTCATCGTTAGCGCTGACTTCCACACCTCTGGTACCATATTGACCGTAAGTCACCTTACATGAGTCTTCAAGGTTGGGCTTTGTAGGCTATACTTCCCTGGCGAACCTTTGCAATTACAAGTTGACCTCGCTGACGTGCACCTGCACAGGTACTCCCAAATATACCGACATATGGCTACAACAACTACAACGACTGTCTTGACATGGGTTTCGGTCAGATTGCAACGCCCACTGCCGGTAACACAGGACGCTTCGCCACAGAGCATATCTTGGAATTCCAAATGGTCAAAAACTTCTTCGAAAAATACGCCAAGCCGACAAAGTCTAGTGCTTTGACCAAGGTCAACTGTTACAACCCACAAGCAAGTACCAACTTTTGCAAGTGCGTTCAAAGCTTCTGGTACGACATCAGAGTTGCAGAAAGAATAACTATCAACGGTGTGACCAAGTCCGCCATCGATTGGGTTGGCGCTGTCTTCCCCAGCCATACCAACCAATGGAGCAACGAGCTCGTTCTTCTCGACGGTGAGGTCAACAACCTCAAAGAAGGTCTTTGGGGCGTCAGTGACGCACGCAATTCCGACACGCTCGATACATATACGGGCGACGGTACAAAGCTCTTCAAATACGTCAAAGATACCATCGCTGCCATCCGCTACCACATTGATCCTTTCATCAGCCAAACGCTGGTTGCCCAGAAAGACCGGGTCGGCCAAATGTTCAACGACCTCGAAACGATTTACCTGCCGCAAATTACAAAGACCATCAACGGTCGGCAGGTCACGTGGCGAAGTCTGGATCTGCAGACAAAGTGGAATACGTATATGCGTACTCAGAATGCGGCGGCTATTACAAACAGCTTCAGATTGGTAGATCTGTACCTGGACAAGCTGGTGGATGGATATACCTCGGTTGCGCAGAGAGAGGCAGCGGAGAGGGGGACACCTGATGCACTTATTCTCAAGGGGCTTATTGAGAAGATTGATGCCCTGCAGGCTGACTGGACCAACAACAGGCCCGTTTGGACCAATCCCATGTAGATATTGGAAACTTCGTCGGTGTACATGTTGAATTGGCGTGGAGTGTAGCTATAATTACAGACCCTGTTGAAATGATTTATGGTGGCCTGGGTCGTTATGGAAAGTAAGGAATACGTCCTGTCTGCGGAATGAATATTTGGGTCTGGGGTGACAATACCGTGTATTATACATGACGACGCTATACTAAGACTTCTGCACGTTTATCATCGGTGGGCTCGTCTTCCTTTGACAGTTCAGCAGCGGTCTCCTCACTCGCTGGAACCGCATCTTCAGACGGAACGACCTGCTCGCCGCCCTTTGCAGACGCCGTCTCCGGGAGAGACCCATCAACGCCCGGATTAACGCCTTCAACAAGCGGCATATACTCCTGCGCGCCAGTCTTCTCGCGTGGCCCAGGCCCCTGTGCACTACCGTCCTTCATCCACCACCCACTCCGCCCCTTCCAGTTCGGATCATCCGACCCCATCGTCTTCCTAACAAGCGAGCTACTCGCCCTCTTCTCCTCACTCTTCAAACCCAATCTCTCCGCCACCACCTTCCTCCACGTATTAATCTTCGTAAGGCCATCAGCAAACATCTCCATGCCATACAACATGGCCATCTCTTTGCCTAGCCCACCACTCCTCGCCTGGTTGTGTTCCTTGATTATTGCGTCGAGGAGGCCGAGGATGTCGGCGTCGAAGTCGATGGCGTTGTCGTCCATTTCTTTGAGCAGCATGTTTATGGTTATGTAGGAGGCTTGCTGGATCCATGCCGTCCGGATCAGGTGCTTGTAGAGCGTTGTTGTTGCGCCGAGGGCGTGCGAGGAGCGGCCGAGCTTTTTGATCGTGGGCAGGATGGAGAAGGGGAGGGGGGAGGAGGGGAATTCGGTGCGTAGCGTGGTGACGGCGGTGATGAGGTGGTATGGGTAGTTGTGGAAGAGGATGCGTGCGTCGGTGGAGGGTGGGGAGGGTTTGTAAGCGGCTTTTGCTTCTGATGACTTCTTCGATGCGTTGTTGCTGGGTTTGGCGGTTGGCTCTTTCGTGGGGCTGCCGCTGGCGTTGTCGAGATCGAGGTCGCGTACTTTGGCAAAGACTTCGCGCTCGAGGGTTTGCCAGAGGGCGCGATCGGTGGGTGCGTTGCTTATGAGGCTATCGATCCGTTCTTGTTCCGCTAGACGCAATTCTCTGAGCTTTGCTGCCTCCACACTCGAGCCCTTCTTCTTGCTACTCTGCGTTTTGCCCACTTCTGCACCAGCGGCATCTTGCTTGTTAGATCGAGCCCTCGTTCTCTGTGTACGCAATGCGCGCAATCGCGGGTCGCCTCTCAGCACTTCGTCGAAAACCTTGTCTAGCGAGGGTCTCGGGATATCTTCTGTACTCGGGATATCTTCTGTATTTTTCTGGAACTCTTCGAACACCTCGTCGACATCTACCAAAGGGTCTTTCTTCTTCTGTTGGCGCCCTTCATTATCAAACTTCCTGTACAACTTCTGGAACACGGCCCGCTCGGTGCGAGATATAGTAGTCTTTCGGGGAGGCTGTTGATCGACAACAGGCGGTAGATCTGCATCGTCTTCGAAGGGAATGTCCTCGCTAACGTACGGGCGCGAAGGGATGCGAATATTGCGGCGAGCAACTGGTCGTGTGGCGGACTGCCATTGCTGGATCGTGGGTGTCTGGTACAGGAACGGAAGGAGCGTTTTGCTTGGCGAAACTCGAGAGCGCGACAATGCTCGCACCGAATTAGAGCATATAGACATGGACGGAGGCGCCGCAAAAAAGCAGCGAGTTGTAAAAAGCACAGCAGACGTGAATGACACGATGATGCAGCCCGCCGTGCAAGTCCCAAATCTTTTGGGATCGCCGCGGCTCAGTGGTGGTCCGAGCTCAACCTACCGCATTCGGAAGTTTTCAACAACCATCGAAAGCTGGAGCACTCTCCAAGTGCACAGCGGCCAAAAACCTTAAACTAGGTACATAAAACGCATTCTCACTGGCTGAGCGCAGTCATCCGAATAAGGCAGCTTTTGAAATCCATTGAAGACGGCATGGAAGCAACTCGGCCCTCCAAACTGCAAGCCCATTGGCTATTGTCAACCTCCTCCATCAGGCAGGACCTGAAATCCGTCGAATACTGCAACAGGCGGCCCATTACTGGAAACTGGTACCAAAAGGAAACCGTTCATTGGCCAAGTTCAGTATACCGCATCCGGCAGGTTTGGAGATCTCCGTCGAACGCACGATTTACTGGAAACCTGTACCTAATGCGAGGCGTTGATTGGTGAATCTCGAGGCTGGGATGAGGCGGCACAGTCGGGCACCTTGGGCTGCTTTCTCATCTTCATGAGGTGGAAGAGAGGTCGCCGCGTTTTGCTTGACGCACAAAGTGGTGAAGATCTTGACACAAAAACATACGTGCTGTAAACAGTCTACATCACTTTCCATTTAGCCGCGTGGTGACAATTGACTAGTCTTCTAGTGAACGCAAAACATCATCTACAGTATGGAAATTGGCCATCTACAGAAATCCCAGGATATAGTTTACAATGTGTAGAAGCTTGATTGGAATGGTCTAATGCCCGGAAATCTATTGTTGAACTCCTGAGTATAAAATGATGGCTGACGATATTAGAGAGTTTAAGATATTATAAAAGCGACCCAGATCTTCCAGATTCGTCTCATGCTGTGGTAGGAGGTGTCTTTGTTGGTAGCCCCTTACCGATTCGCTCAATCTGAGCGCCGTAGAAAGCCTGATAATTCGTTAGCATCCACGTTTTCACTTCTCGGGGGCCAGACTTACACTCTCCGCACCAGCACCTAGAGCCTTGACCGGAATCTTGCTGACCAACCAGCTCGGCTTCACAGCATCCAACCTCAGACTGACATCACCACCCGCAGCCTCTGCCTCCAAGACTTTCTTCGCAAAACTCGAGTCCACAGCAGCTGGTCGCGCCAAACCGATCAGATCACAAGCATTCTCCTCCAGCGCGGCACGCATACCCGTCAAGCTGCGGAAACCGCCCGTAACCATCAAGACCACATCTGGGAACTTCTGCCTAACCACCCTCGCAAAATCAAGGAAGAAAGCCTCGCGCTTCGCGGTACGCTCAGACACCGGCTTCTCGCCAGACTGTGGCTCGTCGCCCTTCATCATCCTAGGGTTCTCGTACGATCCACCGCTGATCTCGAGGAAGTCGATACCGGTATCCTTGAGGAAACCGATCTGTTGCATAACGTCCTCCATATCGCTGGAATGTTGGACGTCAGCGGAGTTGAGCTTGATGCCGACTGTAAATGTAGATGGAACGACAGCGCGGATAGCATTGATGATGTCGAGAACGATGCGGGCGCGGTTGAACGCTGAGCCGCCGTAGTTGTCTTGCCGGTGGTTCGTCTTCGGGGACATGAAGATGTTGAGTAGGTATCCGTGTGCGGCGTGCAGTTCTACGCCGTCGAAACCTGCTTCGCCGAGGAACTTGGCTGCGTCGGCATGTCTTTTCACCACGTCTTCGATTTCTGCAACTGTCATCTCTCGAGGGGTGCCGAAGATGAGCTTTTGCGCCGTCTTTGCCCAAATGTTGTCTTCGAATTGTAGTGCGATGGGGCTTGGTGCGATGTTCTTCTCGAATAGCCCCTTTGAACCTGCTCCAAGAGGACTTTGGCGGCCGGGGTGGTTAAGCTGGACGATAGCTGGGGTGCCTTCGATACGGCACGCTTCTGCATATCTGCGCCATTGAGCAATGAGTTCGGGGTTAGTGTTAGGCGTGAGAGAGACATCGAGAGCGTTTCCGAGCCAACGCTCATCGATCATCACGTTGCCTTTGCATGTTAGTCTTTGAAAACATCAGTAGGTGAGAGCTGTTCTGTACCCGTTATGATTCCACCCCATCCTCCCTTTCCCCATGCTTTGTAGGCCGCGATAAGGGTATCTGTTGGGTCATGAGACTTTGACATGGTTTCTGCCATCGCTGCCTATGGGTGTGTTAGGGACATGGTCGCACTGCGTTTGTTTTCGTCGTTGTCTACCTTGAGTAGCCTGTTCTTGAACACAAGACCGGATGGTAATGTCACCGGATCGCTTAGTTGACGGTTATTTTGCATCTTGGAACCTGGTTCTTGATTTTCGTGTTGGTGCCGAATGTTGTGTTCTTGAACTCCAAATGTTGTGTGGGTGTCTGGTTAGCCTCAACGCTGGTTTTATGCCCTCCCGTAGTTTTGACGGTTGTGTTTTTGGTGAAGATGATACTATTCTGCTATTCTCCCGCTCGCGCGTGCTAATATACATGTACTTCTCTTCTAGAAGCTGCGGTGCAATACACATCCCTTCGGTGTGAAGATTGAACCGGTTACTGATCGCGGACGAGGTTCGGCGGGGGACTAGTACTGATTCCAAGATATAGGGGAGGCCTCGACTGCTAAGCACCTCGGTTCATTTGGGCTATGGGCGCACGTCGTACTAGGGAAAAATGCGACACTTTCTAAGCGACTTACAACTTTACAACCCTACAACCCTACAACAACAAGCTCTTAAGAAATTTTTGTTACATAGAAAAGAGTCTGCTATATAAAATATAAGGTAGGTATTCTAAAAAAAATCTAGAGCTTCTTGTTGTGTTGTGCAGCGTGTACAAAGATCTCTTAGCGTCTCATTTCTCCTTGGTAGGACGTGGGCGTGTGCTCAGTTTCGGCCCGTTTCCCAAAACGCGGCGAGATTTTGAATCCTCCGAGTTTTTGCAGATATTTCTCCATGAGAGCATGCCTCGTTCTCATTCGACATGTGCGTTCTCTGGTCGTTTGGCGACCTAAAGTTACTTGCGACGTGAAACCTGGTAGCGTCAGGCTGTCAGAGAGCGGACTTCGCGTGCGACGTCATCTGGATGGGAAGCGGCTGAGGCCGCAATCAGGCGTGTCAGGGTCCGTGCTGCTCCCGTCCTCGGAGCAACCTAGGTACCGCCGCCCTGCCTTCGGCGGATTACTCACGCGACGAAGAAGAGACTGATGAACCCACCCACTAGATATCAGAATGCGCTGAAGCTTTGTTGCATCAATATCGCCACACATACTGTCTCGAGCGGCTGCGACCAAGATGGAGCATCTCAGAAGGTTCAGGTGCACCTGCAGGAAGGCTGATTCATGGATGCTGACCAAGATGAACCCAGTAGATGCCGATCCGTCTTCCAGCACATGCGATCCATTGGTCTATTCGAGAAATGGCATTGCGTATAGTAGCAGGACTGCTGCCTAGGCGCTGATGATAATACCACGATGATGAGCACGCAGCTGTTGATCGCAGTCAGCGTGGCGCAACTCACGTCGCAAAAAGTGTAAGTTTCTCTGCGTCAGCAGTGAATCACACTACTAGGAAAGAGACGGGTGGGGCCTTAAGGGTCTTTCAGTATCTACAATGTACCGTGTGCCAAGATCAGATCGTATCGCTTCCACTTCCTTGGGAACACTCAGTCTTACGACGCCACAGGGCTCCCTGGCTCTCGTTTCGATACACCTACCCGTCTCAATCCGCGCCTGTCGGTGGATTTCCGCTGTCGCTATGCGAGGCGCACTCCCCTGTCGATTGTATAAGAACTCGTTTCGCCTATGGCCAGTGTAAGGGCATATGCAGCCTCTTACCCTTTTGGGAAACTGGTATGACTGCATCAACAGTTGCGATTCGACGTTGCGCCTGATGCCATGCGGCCCAGAACCATCAGCTTCCTCAGCCTCACGCCCCCTTACCCAATTGTGAGCCACCCATCGGTGTGAGACCAGCACCAAGCACCCCTCAACCAAAGCCTTGAGCCGGTACAAAGTCCGAGCATGATGCCCTGCTTTACCCCCTCATAAAGACAAGGTACAGCAAGCTAAGCTCATACGACCATTCCGCAATATCGACACTTGACACAATGATGGGTATTAATGCCGCAAGGTTCCTATCGTCGGATCCCGCTCTGTCACTCGCTACGCGCTTCACGAGGATGTTACTATACTGCACTGGAGGCGAGACTGGACTTTCAGGACGCAATGCGACGCAGCGCGTCTCTCTGCGGTCTTCCAAATCTTCCAGAACTTCACCCCCGCCGACAGCCTCGATGGATAGCCTGCCAAACGAACTCGTCCTAAACATCTGCAGTTACCTATCCCCATCAGAACTCTGGTTCAGCGCGCGCCCCACTTCTCGTCAACTCTACAGCTGCGCCAAAGAGGTACTAGTACAGAAATGCTTCCACGAAGAGCAAGTTCACTTCTCTCGGTGCTGCTTCTGGTGCAGCCTTGGACACTCCCCTATCGAAACAGTCTTGCGAACCATCACGCCACTTTTTAGTGACAAGCAAAAGCTGCGCATAGCATGCATCAGTGACCAAGCTTTGCTTGTCAAGCTGGCTTTCGGAGGACTGTGCAATCGCATCGCGAGGTTCGAGCAGAAGATCAGTGTTTCTGTTGGAGGAGGGGAAGAGGTCACAATAACCGCTGCAGAGTGGTTGGGATATGTGGGACGTCTCGATCGTGATATACAGGTGCGCCGGTATGGCTTCCTGGCGTTCTACTTCGCACGAGTAGGAAAGAAGAAAGTGGAATGGCGGATCACAGAGCCTCTTCTGTCGGTTACGCATGTGCTAGGCTTCATCGTGGTGGGCGTTGTCATCGTGGCCACCGCGTTGTCTGTCCTAGTTGTCGGCGGTGCTATCTGGGAAGCGTGCAGACTAGCCCAGGGCCTATGGAGTCTCCTGGACAGGCTAGTGGAAGCTTGTATACCAGATAGGCTCACTCGAGGCTGAACAGCGGAGCGACGAACCGACTGCGCGGCCGCAACTACCAGCGCAAACACTTCGTAGCTCGAGAATCCAAGGATATTCCCTAGGTATCTATTCGGTCAAACGATAAACGGTTGGGCGCGTTGGTCGGCTAGATGACTGGAAACATGGAACTGCTGTCCCTTCCCAAGCAGCCACCCAACGGGCATCCGCAACAGGCGTCAGCGTTACTTAGGGACCCGGATGGATAAGCAGGGCAGGAACATCATCATCGGCCCCGCTTGAAGAGTGGAGCAGAACAACGTTGCTATGAGAACGTTGGATAACATTGTGACGGTTTATTTGGTCGCGAGAGCATCTCCACGAATGTTCTCACAAGCAGCCACTGTATACAATTTTGACGCAATAATTCACCCCAAAAACGCTGGAAACAACTACACTGACTTTGATATTACGATCATGACCGTCCACAAGCGCGAATCTCGTCTCCGCCGCTGGGCTAGGAAGCTTGGCAGCTGTCTACGAAATCACCATCCGCACCGCAAGTACAAATCCGCTAGCTATGTGGACATGGGTAAGACGGCATCGTCGCCTGTACGTCGCCCCGATGTCCGACACACGCCACGCAAAGGGCTCATCGGTCGAAGAGAGCAGCCCTCGAAAAAGGTACACAACGGCGGCACCAAAGCATGGGATGAACAAACTAAATGGGCATTACCTTCAGCAGGAAGCCTTCGAAAGGCTACACCACAAGAAACTCCGACGGACGAAACTATTCGGCTAGTAAACCCAAGTGTGAACTCACTTGTTGGGGGGCGACTGGGTTCGCGAACACCGATGTTTGCTGGAAGGGTGACCAAGCGAGCTGTTGGTGAGCCCCAGAAACAAAACGCAAATGTATCAGGCCTATTAGAAGGTCCACGATCCGTACTCTCATGGCAAGAGTCGTTTGAGCTGCAGCGAACACTCGGGAGAGAGCTGCCTCCACCTCCCTCTGACAGATACGATTCTGCGGTCGACGTAACGATCCGACCCCTTAACGTCCGCAAGCATCAAGTCCAGAAGCCATACTGTCCTTCTGGATTAGGAAGATCGGCCGCCGTACCCATCCAACCCAAACCGACTGCCAATGCCCGAGTTCTCCACGCACCAGCATTCCATTCTCAAACCGCTTTACCTGCAACAGGTAAGGAGCCAGCGCGGGGCTGGGAACAAGATTGGGAAAGGCCTCTTCAGCAACGCATCGGAGATTCGAGAGCGATCTGGAAGTCAGCGTCACACCGTCTTCTACTGCGGAACAAAGATAGCATACAACGACTAGACGCCGAGCAAGCCATAATGGAGCAGATGACTGCGAGGATGGAGTTGGAGAAGAGGCAGCAGCCCCAGATGAGGAGCATTCAGAGCATTGAAGAGATGGCTGAGGAAGACAGGAGGGCAGATGAGGAATGGAACGGTAAGTAAAGCGCCTACCTGGGTGGTTCAGCAACATCGAAGTATTGTCATGCTAACTTCGTGGTCATCTAGGCATCGCAAACCAACTTGCATTCGATGCGCAACTCCCTGGCGTTCAGGAAGTCAAGTCCGTCTCATTCCGTCACCAAAAACGCCACATTGCGAATGCTCGACGGTAATTACACCGATTCACGGGCCACAATCGCACAGCCCGTGGAAGCTTCGATGCTTCTACGATATGTCAAAAGTAAACGGCAGTTGGAATTGGTTTTTTGAGGATGTCGTAGGCGCCGGAGATTTGATATGGCAATGGCGCCTACCACGTTGGCCCAAGCATGGCATTCTGAAGTTGCCCATGGCGGTCAACAAGGCAGCCAGTTCTGCCAAGCACGTTGAAGGATGACTGAAGTGGTGTGTAAGGTCTTGGTGTCGTACGTTGTTTTGTGGAGTTTACGAGCGACCAATTCCTACAATTCGCTCGTACGCCATGCATATGTACATTGTTGTTCCATAGATAATCGCAGTGCTTTTTCTCCTCCGCAGCAAGCATTCGCTGGCGAGATGACGGTGAGACGGAGCTTGTGCTCCTTCGAGAGAACGGGCGTGCGCTAGCTCTGGTATTCCAAAAAAGCAAAGGCTCTTGCTGTTTTTCCTCACTTGCCGGCCTGGTGAGTCCCCCTCCCTGCCTTAGTCTGCGGAGCGCGACCGATGAAAAGGGCCACGCAACGACATTACCATGGTACGGTGAGTAGTAGTCCGGCACGTACCTGGCTGCGGCGACAGAAACAGGGTGCCGGAATGGGTATTTGGAAGAGGACTTGATCGCCCACGGAAACAAGCAAAGCCTGCATGGCATTGTTTGCACCACCTTGAACGTGTTGACATGCTGTTCATTTCCCGTCAACACTGCCTATTCTACGCACACTTTCGCATTGCCATTTCAATATGCTCTGCCTTCCGCTTTTAAACATGTTCAGCTCCAATAAGACCGACCACGAGTTCTCAGATCATTCCTGCAATATGTGTCGACGCGCCACCGATTTGAGCTCACCACGGAATCCGAATACCTGCACTTCAAGACCGGCCATGTCACATCGAGGCCCAGTAGCCCATCTACCGCACACGATAATCAATTCCAATCTTGGCTGCCGGAATCATACCTTCCGGTTGCAATTCAATCGATTCCTGGTGGAGGATCCAACTGTCGCCGTATTCTCCGTCGAACAAGAAGCACCAATCTCAAGCGTATGGCGAGATGAAGACCGCAGAGGCTGTTACGGATGGGCCCGAATTTTCTCCGCGTCGCGATCCAGATGCAATGTGACGATGAGTGTCGGACAACACTGGACACTTGGGGTATCGAACAAGTCAATCCGATACTGGAACATGGAAGAAGGGGTCATCCTAGTGGATTGGGGTCAGCTTTACGATAGCTATTTCACGCAATTGAAGACGAAGAACCAGGAGAGGTCAATAGCTTTCGCAGAACAGGATTATGGACAGGACGAAGATTTGCCGCCCAACCGGACTATGCAGCGATTATCCCGAACGGATCACAGCCCAGCGACAGCGAACTCGACAGCTCACGAGATCGGCACACGGTTCAGCAATGGTCTAAGGGTGGTGAGAGACGCCATTAGAAGTCGTGTGGGTGAAGGCAGGCCGAGGGGAACAGGGCGGGAAAGGATCGCGCTCGCACGCGTCCCTTTAATGTGGACGAACCCGAGCTATCAAAGGTTGCGATAATAGGGACATTAATACCTAATTAATACAAGGAGATAATAGATTCATAGGGAGCAAGACCCTTCCAAGTCATTGACGCTGTCGCGAGGTCGATGACGTCCGTGTAAACTCTGACGCGTGACGCGTGAACGCCCTCCCGTTTTAGCGACAAAAAAAGTACAACCCCCGCTATAGCCTCGCCCATAACACCAACACCTTCACATCTTTGAAGCACATAGCAAAAGCACCAAAATGTCTACCTGTGTCATCTGCGACAAGCCGCTGGAGGTAGAAGTCGAGCGCGACGAGGACGAAGAGTACGAGGGCGGCGCATCGTCATCCGGCAAAGGACCCGCGGCCGCACCAGAAACATATCCCGATGACGTCCAGCTAACCTGCGGATGCCACTTCCACTGGTACGCAAAGCTCCTTCCGCGCAATCGCATACTATCGCTAACACACCACGTGCAGGGACTGTCTCCTCTCCGCCTACGAAATAACCTCGTGTCCCCACTGCGGCAAAGAAATCTCCAGCACAGGCGACGGCCAACAAAAGGTCCTCTGCAGACTCAACAACGAAGGCGGAATTCAAGAGAACCTCGATATTCTACCGCTTCTCACCGAAGAATCATACCTGAAAGCGTACCCGGAAGACAGGAAGGCGCGCGCCTTCCTCGAGTTCTGTCGCGAAGGCGATTACAAAGCTGTAGTCGAGCTACTGCTGAATGACGACGATGACAGCGAGGACGACGAGGGCGATGTCGAAATGAGCACTACAGACCATCCTGAGAAGGAAGTGGGCATTGATAGGATGTTGAGATACCAGGATCCGATTGGGGATATGCAGTCGGGGCTACATGCCGCAGTACATGCGCAGAGCAGAGAGGTCGCGTGGTTGTTACTGCTGCTGGCGAGTAACTACCCGTTGCTGGACTTCCCGACGCAGGTTTTCCAGGAGGCTGAGGCTATGGGTATCATGAGGGGCCTTACAGAAGACAAGATTGATATCAGGAGTCTAAGGGACGCGAATGGGAGGACGGCGGAGGACATTGCGAGAGAGATTGGTGGCGTATGGGTGGGATGGACGGACAACAACAGGTTGGCGATATGAGGGTTGTGACAGAGCGTATTTCCCGGGCGACAATACGGTG